>Ga0209585_10000285_pt1 | contig 19934 bp, 21 predicted proteins | sample NGEPerone_FD_185491 | JGI IMG/M metagenome (GOLD analysis project Ga0209585, IMG submission 185491) | Arctic peat soil microbial communities from the Barrow Environmental Observatory site, Barrow, Alaska, USA - NGEE Permafrost154B-one... | ecosystem: Environmental > Terrestrial > Soil >... | reverse complement strand
AGTTATTATTGCTAAATTTCGAATGTTCAATTTTAATTGTCATGAGATACCATAATTTCTATACCCTTACATGAAATCATAAAACTACTATCTGATCCATTCTTTTGGTTTATCTTCGCTGCGTATTTTAAAATTTTTCAATGGTTTTTAATTATAGAACAGATATATAATCGATGAAGTTAGACATCTTAGCGTTTGGTGTACATCCTGATGATATTGAATTAAGTTGCTCAGGTACATTATTAATTGAAAAAAAGAATGGCAAAAAAGTAGGAATTATAGATCTTACCCGCGGGGAATTAGGTACACGTGGAACTGCTGAAACAAGAAAAGAGGAAGCTGAAAACTCCGCCCAAATTTTAGGAGTAGAAGTAAGAGAAAATCTTGAAATGGCAGATGGGTTTTTTAAGAACGATGAAGAAAATCAAAGAAAAATAATAACAGTTCTTAGAAAATACCGACCGGAAATTATTTTTTGCAATGCGCCAGATGACCGGCATCCCGATCATGGCCGTGCCGCAAAGTTGGTTGCCGATGCATCCTTTTTATCAGGATTAAGAAAGATTGAAACTTTGGACGGAGAAAAACCGCAGGAAATATGGAAGCCTAAATATGTTTTTAATTATATTCAGGATATGTATATCAATCCTTCTTTTGTTATTGATATTACAGATGTTATTGAAAAAAAGTTGGCATCCATACGGTCATTTAAGACTCAGTTTTTTATACTGGGTGAAAACGATAATGAGCCTCAAACTTATATTTCTTCTCCGGAATTTTTGGAAAGTATCATCAACCGTTCAAAAATGTTTGGAAAAATGATTGGAGTAAAACATGCAGAAGGCTTTATTTCAAAAAAAATGATTGGGATTCGTTCATTTGATGCATTCATTAAAAACATTACATAACAAAATGCCTGGCAAGCACAACAATAAATAACAATAAAAATTTAATACCCATTACAATGACCACACCAAAATTCATTCAGGGAAAAGGCGATTTTCATGTTGAATTAAAAAAACGCGTTAATCAGTACTTCACTGATCATAGGCGACCGATGACTGGAAATTTCTCTCTACTTTTTAAAGGAGCACTGCTTACTATAAGTTTCGTTTTAATTTATATTCACTTAGTCTTTTTTACTCCCGATGTATGGCTGGCTATTCCTGAATGTGCATTTTTTGGATTCCTTACTGCCGCTATTGGCTTTAATGTAATGCATGACGGTGCACATGGAAGTTTCAGCAAGTATAAAATTCTAAATAAAATGGCGGGTTTTTCACTTAATTTTTTGGGTGGAAGCGCTATCATGTGGAATATGAAACATAATATTATTCACCATACTTACACCAATATTGATGGTGTAGATGATGATATTGAAGCACGCCCATGGCTTAGGTTTGCTACTACCCAAAAGAGATTAAAAATGCATAAATTCCAGCATTATTATTTCTGGTTTCTTTATACGCTTCTTCATTTGATCTGGATATTCATGACAGATTATAAAAAATATTTCAACCGTAAAATTGGAAATGTACCTATCAGGAAAATGACGGTAAGAGAACATATTTCTTTTTGGGCTGCAAAAGTAATGTATGCATTTATGTTTGTGGTATTACCCATCATGTTATTGGGATTCACCAAATGGCTGGTTGGATTTTTAATTATCACCATGATCACAGGTTTTGTTATCAGCATTGTTTTTCAACTGGCACATACTGTTGAGCATACTGAGTTTCCTATGCCAGGTGAAATTACCGGGAAAATTGAAAATGAATGGGCGATACACCAGATCAATACAACAGCAAATTTTGCCACAAATAACAAATTAATTTCCTGGTTGGTAGGCGGATTAAATTTCCAGATAGAGCATCATTTATTCCCAAAAATTTCTCATGTACACTATCCTGCCATCAGCAAGATCATTAAGCGTACCTGCAATGAATATGGCATTAAATATATTGAATATCCTAAAATGGTGAATGCTATTCACTCTCATGTGATGTATTTAAAAAGATTAGGACAGGCAGTTTAAAAATATAATTTTACAATTTTAATCATAACACCAGGCCATAGTGCCTGGTGTTTTTATAGTTGGATGGATAGTGGTTAAAAAAAATGAAAAAACTTTCGGGTGATATGCTTGTAATAGAAAATATAATATTGGTAATAAAATAGTTAAATAAATTGATATAGCGCAATTAAGTTTTTATTAATTCAAAAACTTCTTTCTCTAAAATATCCTTATTAACTTTACAGTATGAACATAAATTTTCAAGATTTAATTCCGAAGGATTTTCCGGATAATTCCAGAGTATGGGTTTATCAAAGTAGCAGAGCTTTTTCAGAAAAGGAAGTTTTAGAAATTGAAAAGTTATTGCACTCTTTCACTAAAGAATGGAATAGTCATGGAAGCCCGGTAAAAGGATTCGCTAATTTATTTTTTGGGCGGTTTATTATTTTTATCGCCGATGAAACACATGTAAAAGTTGGTGGTTGTAGTACAGATACTTTTGTAAGATTTATTAAAAATATAGAACAGGATTATACGACATCATTAATCGACAGGTTGACGCTGGCCTTTATTGTAAAAGAAAAAATTCACTTGCTCCCATTGTCTGAAGTTAATTATTCTTTGGAAAATGATTCTATTACACCTGAAACTTTATATTTCAATAATACAATCCTTACAAAAAAAGATCTGCTCAATAATTGGATAATCCCTGTAAAGGATAGCTGGCTGGCAGCAAGGATTCCATCCACTCCTATTCATTAAGTATCGGTATTAGTTGGCAATCCAGCGATTATCTTCTTTATATTTATCAGGAATAAATTCATTGCCTAATTCTATTTTTGAAATAGATTGAAATGAATTTTTAATGATAAATGTTTTTTTCTTTTCCCCATTTTCCCAAACTCCAGCGGTATATTTTGCAATTGATTTTTTTCCATCTTTCAAAGAAATATTCAAATAAACAGGTAAAGGCAAACCTCCCTTATTTTCTATAATAATTTTAATATCATTGCCAAACTTATCAACTTTTTTTATAGAAAGATCAGGATATGTCCAACCAAAGAACCATTGATCCCAAAACCAATTTAAATTTTTTCCGCTGGCATTGTTAAAACTATTAAAGAAATCGTAGGGAACAGGATGCTTCCCATTCCAATCATTCATATATTGATGTAATGCTTTAAAATAAAGTTTATCACCCAATAAATCCTGCAATACAAAATAACAAATACCGGCCTTTCCATAGGAATTAGATAAATAAGCAGCATCCTGGTAAAGTTTTGTATTCGTAATTAAGGGAACATCTTCATCAGTACCTGAAATCTTTTCATAACGGGTTTTACTAAAAATTCCTTCATCTTCGGGCTCTCCCATTTTTGGTGAAATCACGGATTCACCAATAGTAGCCCAGCCCTCATCCATCCAGGTATATTGTGTTTCATTAATGCCCATGTAAAATGGAAAATAACTATGAAAAATTTCATGCGAAGTAAGCTGGACCGCATCTTTACGGCTTTCAGTAGGATTGTCATTCACCATCATAGGATATTCCATTTGATCGGTACCATCAAACACCGTAATATGATCAAAAGGGAATGGATATTTTGGATAAAAATGACTCATATAATCAACAGATTGATGAGCCTGTTCTGCAACCTCAAAATAATCTTTATGAATTTTATTGTAAGCAGCTTCCGCAAGTGACCGCCTTCCTTTAGAAGAATCAACCAAAACTGAACTTACATCCCACAAATAATGATCGCTTAAGGCAAAAGCAAAATCGGTGACATTATTAGCGGAAAATTTCCAAACCCCTGTTGTCTCCTTTTTTAAAACAGCATCTTTTATATAATCCACGGAGTCTATTACATGAATAATTTTATCAGAAGTTGAAGCAGTTTTTATTTTCTCCAAAATATTTTTAGCAAAGTTTTCTTCGTAATTCAGACAGTTACCTGTTGCCCATACCACATAATTTTTCGGAACAGCAATGGATACCCTAAAATTTCCAAAATCATTATAAAATTCCTGCGTACCGTTATAACTCCAGTTATCCCAGCCATCTATATCATCATACACCGCTAATCTTGGGAAAAAATATGCAATGAAATAGGAAGTACTATCTACCATGCCTGTACGCTGTTGTGATCCGGTATTTACTTTATAATGCCAGCTAATATTCAATTCTATTTTTGAATGAGGCAGAATTGCTTTTTCGGGTTTTACAAAAAGGTTGGTATTTTTTTGAATCGTTTTTTTATGGTCATTAAAATGCTGAATGTTCTCCTCTCCTATTTTTAAATCATCAATCTGAACTCCTTCATTCAAATCTTTTTCAGCAATATTACTTAAGCGTTTCACACCTTTTTTATACAAATCCGGATAAAGCCTGATGATCAATTGTTTTAAAGTATCGGGGCTATTATTAAAATAAGTGATCGTTTCTTTCCCCTGTAGTAATTGAGAATCGGGAGTAAAATTTACCTGGATATTATAGTTTGCCCTGTTTTGCCAATAATTTTTTCCGGGTTTGCCAGTCGAAGTTCGTGTTCCTTTCTGACAGGCAATTTGCACATTTGTATTGGTAAATAATTGTTGTGCATTTAATGAATTTAAGCAGAAAAAAATAGTTGAAAAGAAAATTGAAAGGTATTTTTTCATAAGAATTTTAAATTTTTTACGTCTATTTTATTCAAACAATATTATTAACTTTCTGCCATACTGTCGCTGTTTTTAATTTGTTATCTTTGTCCGCCGGTTAAAAAAAATAGAAAAATGCTGGATTTTGCAATAGATAAGAAACACGATGAATCAAGGCAGGGTGAAGCTTTTGCGCCCCAGGAACTTGTTACCAACTCATTCACCAAAAAATTCTATATAGAAAGTTATGGCTGCGCTATGAACTTTGCTGACAGCGAAGTGGTAGCCTCTATTCTAAAGGAAAAGGGATTTGGAATTACCCGCCATTTTGAAGAAGCAGATATGATTTTCATTAATACCTGCTCAATCCGCGAAAAGGCTGAAGCAACCGTAAGAAAAAGATTAACGGAATTCAGGAAAGTTAAAAAATACAATCCCGGCTTGCTGGTTGGGGTTTTAGGTTGCATGGCTGAAAGATTAAAATCAAAATTCATTGAAGAAGAGAAGCTGGTTGACCTGGTAGTTGGGCCCGATGCCTATCGTACTTTACCTGGTTTAATAGAAGAAGCAGAAAGCGGGCAAAAAGGAGTAAATGTATTATTAAGCCGGGAAGAGACTTATGGGGATATTTCACCCATAAGATTAAATAGTAATGGTGTTACCGCTTTTGTAAGCATTATGCGGGGATGTAATAATATGTGTTCTTTTTGCGTAGTACCGTTTACCCGTGGCCGTGAGCGCAGCCGCGATGCCGCATCCGTAATTATAGAATGTACTGATCTATTTAATGAAGGTTACAGAGAAGTAACATTATTGGGGCAAAACGTTGACAGTTATCAATGGCATGATTCCAACGAAAATTCAGTAGTTTCTTTTGCCGGACTTCTTGAAAAAGTGGCGTTAATTTCTCCATTGCTTCGCGTAAGGTTTTCAACCTCACACCCAAAAGATATTACAGATGAAGTATTATTCACTATAAGTAAATATGAAAATATCTGCAAATACATTCATTTACCGGTTCAAAGCGGAAGTTCGCGAATTTTACAATTGATGAACCGTACCTACACCCGTGAATGGTACATTGCAAAAGTGAACAGGATAAGAGAAATACTTCCCGGATGCGGACTTTCAACAGATACCATAACCGGTTTTTGTACTGAAACTGAAGAAGACCATCAGCAGACCTTGAGTCTTTTTGAATATTGTGAATACGATTTGGCCTATATGTATTTTTATTCTGAACGCCCTGGAACACTTGCTGAAAGAAGGTTTGAAGATGACGTGCCACTGGAAGTAAAGAAAAGAAGATTGCAGGAAATAGTGGCATTGCACCGCATTCATTCTTTAAGAAGTATGGAGAAAGAAATTGGGACTACAGCAAAAGTCCTGATAGAAGGAAATTCCAAAAAAAGTGATGAACACTGGGCAGGAAGAAGCGATCATAATAAAGTGGTAGTGTTTCCTAAAACCGGAAATTATCAGAAAGGAGATTATGCAGAAGTATTGATTGAAAGTTGCACAGCAGGTACTTTGATTGGAAAAGTAAAATAGATTAAGATGGTAAAAATAGTAGAAAATAATATCCCGCTAATAATTGAAATGTGTAAAAAACATAAATTGAAATCGCTATATCTTTTTGGTAGCGCAATAGATAATAAATATTTCAATGAAAAAAGTGATATTGATTTTTTATACGAGTTTGATTTTGAAAATTATCCAGATTGGGATAAAGGTGATTTTGATATAGTTACCAATTTTTTTTTATTAAAAGAAAAATTGGAAGAAATATTGGGAAGAAACGTGGATTTAATTCCGAATAAATTGCGAAATCCCTATTTTATCAATTCAGTGGAAAAGTCAAAAAAACTTATTTATGCCAAATCCTGATTTGCAAAAATATATTTTCGATGTAATGGAAGCAATCAATAATCTGAAGTCATTTACAGCAAATATCACATTGGAACAATTGGAGCAAATCGAATTGAAATGGGCAGTTGAAAGAGGAATTTCAATAATTGGGGAAGCCTTATTTAAAGCTGATAAAATTGACAAAAAATTAGAAGTAACTAACCTTAAGAACATAATTAATATGAGGCATATCGTAATACATGATTATGATATGATTGAAACTGAACGTTTATTTATTACAATTAAAAAACACATCCCAATCTTAAAAGAAGAGATTGCTAAAATTTTAGAAGACTAATGGACCAACAAGCAATAAGAAACAGGTTTGGAATAATCGGATCTTCGCCTGCATTGGTATATGCACTAGATGTAGCTATACAGGTGGCCAATACCGATTTAAGTGTATTGATCAATGGAGAAAGCGGTGTGGGAAAAGAAGTTTTTTCGCATATAATTCATTCACTTTCCGCACGGAAACACAACCCGTTCATAGCAGTAAACTGTGGCGCTATTCCCGAGGGAACTATAGATTCAGAACTATTCGGCCATGAAAAAGGTTCGTTTACCGGGGCAGTTGACAGCCGCAAGGGATATTTTGAAACGGTTAATGGCGGTACTATTTTTTTAGATGAAATAGGTGAACTGCCATTAGGTACGCAAGCACGTTTGTTACGCGTATTGGAAGCAGGTGAATACATCCGTGTAGGCTCATCAAAAGTTCAGAAAACGGATGTAAGGGTAATTGCCGCTACTAACAAAGATTTATTAGAATATACTCACAGCGGAAGGTTTCGTGAAGATTTATATTATCGTTTAAATACTGTACCAATAAGGGTTCCGCCTTTGCGTGACCGTAAAGAGGATATTCCATTATTGTTCAGAAAATTTGCTGTTGATTTTGCTGAGCGCTATAAATCGCCGCCGGTTCAACTTGATGAAGACGCAAAAAATGTATTGATCAATTATCAATGGCCGGGTAATGTGCGACAGTTAAAAAATATTGCAGAACAAATTTCTGTTCTTTCAAAAGATAAAATAATTACCGGCTCTGAATTGAGAAAATTTTTACCGGAAACACATTCGAGATTGCCGGTACTTGCTTCATCAAGCCATATACAGAGCGGTACCGAGCAAAAGGAATTTGCTAACGAAAGGGAAATTCTTTATAAATTATTTTTTGATGTAAAAAAAGATGTAACAGAATTAAAAAGAATGTTTTTTGAGGCTATGCAGAATCCCAATGCAATTAAAGGGAATCAACATTTTCAAAATGAACAATTTATCAATGATTATCAAAATGATCATCAAACGCCTGTAATCGCCAGTAATCAAGCTGTGGTACTCAATAATAAAATAGATGAACACCAGGAAGTGGAAGAATCATTAAGCATCATGGATGCGGAAAAAGACCTTATTATAAAAGCATTAAAAAAACATCGCGGTAAAAGAAGAGATGCTTCAGGTGACCTGGGTATCAGTGAACGAACTTTGTATAGAAAATTGAAAGAGTATAATATCAATGAGTAACATTCAATTTTAAATGTTGAATTTCAGGTGATGGATATCGAATTTTTAAAATAATAATTCTGAATAAAGAATAAAAAGTATAATGAATATTAAAACACAAATAAAATTATCGGCGATACTTGGTTTTTTGTTGCTTACATTAAGCTTTGCCACTTGTAAATACTCTTTCAAAGACACCGCTCCTATACCGGCGGATATAAAAACTTTCAGGGTTAATTACTTTGAGAATAAAGCCCGTTATGTAAATCCTCAACTTACACCTAAAATAACCGAGAGTTTAAAACAAAAAATAATTGGGCAAACAAGATTAAGCCAGACAAATAATGATGACGCCAATTATGATATCAGCGGATATCTTTCAGACTACAGCGTTACTACGAGTGGCGTAGCCAATAAAACTGCGGGAACCAACCGATTAAACGTTACCTTTCATTTGATTTTTAAAAACACGGTGGATCCTGATCCAAAGAAAAGTTTTGAAGCTGATATCACCACCAATTATGATTTCTCCGCACAACTCACCCTTCCGCAAGCGGAAGCAACAATCGGAGATCAAATTGTAAAAAATGTAACTGACGCCATTTTTAATAGAATATTTTCAAACTGGTAATAAATTATTTTCATGAATACAGGGACCCATTTTGCTGAACTTTTTTGTTCAAGATCCGGTAATGATATTGAATCGCTTGAGAAAATGGTAAACGATCAACCCGTTAGCGCTTTGTCCCGCTTTTTAATTTTATATCAACTTAAAAAGAATAATGATCCAGGTTTCGAAAAATCGTTACATAAAACCGCCTTGTATTTTAATAATCCCAATTGGCTTCAATTTCAATTAGAACAAACTCCATTAGAAAAAGAATCTATTTCTTCTATTAATGAAACAACAGAAGAAACCAGCCATTTTGCAATAGTGATACCTGAAGAGAGAAATGAATTGAAAGAAGATATTATGCCTTTTGAATCGCCTGCAGAAATCACAGAATCGAAAGAGCCGGAGGAAAGCATAATTAATCTTACCGAAGAAAAATTAAAAGAAGAAATTATTCCTTTGGCAACTGTTAATGAAAAAATGGAAGTTTTACAAACAGGTGATGAAATTGAATCTACCACTTCAAAAGAAGAAGAACCTTTCGCATTTGAACCAAAGGAAGAAATGCTTGAAACGGACCAATTAAGCAATGAGGCTCCTTTTGAAAATAGGACTGAAGAACCACTTGCATTTGAACCAAAAGAGGAAAGCATTCCGTTTGAACCACAAATTCAACCTTCTACTATAAACGAGGAGGAAGAACCCATGGCTTTTGAACCTCTTCATACGGTAGATTATTTTGCATCGCAGGGTATAAAAATAAACGAAGAGTCATTAATGAATGATAAGTTGGGAAACCAGGTAAAAAGTTTTACTGCCTGGCTGAAGAGTATGAAAAAGCTGCATCCGGGAAAGTTGCCAGAGCAAAATGAAGTAATTGAAAAAATAATTCAATCTTCAGCGGAGGAATCGAATGCAGATGCTGATGTACTCACAGAAGCCATGGCAGAAGTACTCATCAAACAGGATAAGAGAGAAAAAGCTGTTGCAATGTATCAAAAATTAAGTTTGATGAATCCCTCTAAAAGCGCTTACTTTGCAGCCAAAATTGAAAGTATAAAAACCAATTAATATGTTATTCGTTTTCGGAACAATCATTATTATCGCATCTGTTATTTTAGGTATTATTATTCTTATTCAAAATCCTAAAGGTGGTGGCCTTACTTCATCATTAGGCGGGTTTGGAAATCAACTTATGGGTGTAAAACAAACTACTGATGTCCTTGAAAAAGGAACCTGGCTTTTTGCCGGTATCATTGCCGTATTATGTGTTACTTCAGCATTGTTTATCCCAAAGACAGGCGGTACCAATTCAAGGGAGAACTTGATAAATGAAGCTCCGGTAGGAACTCCATTAGCACCACAAAACAACACCGCTCCTTTACCTGTAACACCACAACAGCAGGCACCGGCTCCACAAAAATAATTTATGAAAATATTTTCCACCCTGTCTTAAAAAAGACAGGGTTTTTTATTAAATTGATTGTCGTTTAAAAATGATCAATTCATCAGTAACCTAAATCCAATTTATGAAAGCCAAGAAAGTCATTATTTATTTATTGCTGGCTATCGCTTTCCTGTTTGTTATTGGTGTTTGGCAACTTTTTGGCCCGACAATCAGGAATCCTGAAAATAAATTTTTATACATTAAGACCAATAGCTCTTATCAGCAGGTGAAAGACAGTCTTACCAAAAACAAGATGATTGATGGAAATTTTTGGTTTGATAAAGTTTCCAATTATGCTGATTATCAAAAAAATATAAAACCTGGTAAATATAAAATTACAAATGGAATGAGTTTGTATCATCTTATAAAAATGCTTCGTTCGGGGAAACAGGTTCCGGTTAATTTAGTGATCACCAAATTGAGAACCAAAGAAGACCTTGCAAAAAAAATAGGCAGTAATTTTGAAACGGACTCTATAACCGTGATCCATTTTCTAAATAATAATGATTCTGTTATGCAGTTTGATGTAGATTCTAATACGGTGATGACCGATGTAATTCCGAATACTTATACTTATACCTGGACCACACCCATTCAAAGTATATTCAAGAAATTATATTCTGAAGAACAAAAATTCTGGAATAAAGATAGGTTGCAAAAAGCGCAAAGGCTGCAACTTACTCCAAAAGAAGTTTATACCCTGGCATCCATTGTAGAAGAAGAAACCAATAAACAGGATGATAAAGGAAAAATAGCAAGTGTTTATATTAACCGGATGAGAAAAGGGATGAAACTGGCTGCAGATCCCACGGTTAAATTTGCCTTGAAAGATTTTGGGCTAAAAAGAATTTATCATAAGCACCTGGAGTTTGTTTCCCCTTACAATACTTACCTGAATGCAGGTTTGCCGCCGGGGCCTATTTGCACTCCTTCGATAAAAACGATTGACGCAGTATTAGATACTCCTGAAACGGATTATTTATTTTTTGTGGCACGTGCCGATTTTTCGGGATATTCTGATTTTGCCTCAACCTACCAGCAACATCTTGTGTATGCAAAAGCTTATCAACAGGCATTAGATAGTGTAATAAAATCAAGGCAATCACCGGCAGATAGTGCGCAATGACCGAATAAGAAACGTGATGGAAGTTTAAAATAATATCAGTAATTAAAGAAATATTGAGTAAAACACCTCGCATATTAATAATTTTTCATCCTCTAATTTACTTAAAGAAAAAGAGTAAAACCTGGATTCCGCCAGGTTTCCAGGGATTTTCTTTATACCAGGTACTTCACTATTTTTTTAAAAGATTTGATATTCCACATCTTACGGAGAGAGCCGCTGCGATATCTTATAATTTTATCATGTCGGTTCCCCCTACTTGTTTATTTCTTTTTACTCTAGTTCCCAATCTTCCTTTTATTTCAAAGCGAGGTTTAAAAATACAATTGCATAGCCTCATCACCGATATCATTCCTTCAAAAACATATAATAACGGACTAATTCAATTTGTAGATAGTTTTATAGATGGTTCTAAAATAGGGCTCATTTCTTTTACATTACTCCTTTCACTTTTTTTTGCTTCAAACGGTGTTATAGGCCTAATGCGCTCTTTTAATAAAGATTACATTGGATTTCAAAAAATAAAGGGACTTAAGAAAAGATGGGAAGCTATTAAATTAACGTTGATGCTTTTTGGGTTGATACTGGCCTGTATTATCCTGCTGCTGCTGCAAAGAGATATATTGAACTGGATAGGAATAAAGAATATACATGTAAAAAACTTAATCCTTTATGGGAAATGGATATTTGTAATCGGGTTAATATTTTATTCTTATGCGTTTATTTATAAGTATGCACCCTCCACTACTAAAAGATGGAAACTCGTTTCTCCTGGCGCCATCATTGCCACTTTTTTAAGCATATTGGTTACCATCGGTTTTACCACTTTTGTTGATAATTTCGGACGTTATAATTTACTTTATGGATCAATAGGATCGGTGATGGTATTTATGATCATGATATTCTTAAATTCATTGGCCGTGCTCATTGGATTTGAATTTAACCTTAGCATAAATACTTTAAAAACAATTGCAGAAGAAAGCATCAGAAATGAGAAAAATGAAAAATTTTATTAATTTTTACCCGGACGATCAATCATGTATCGCTTGCCTCTTTTTTTAGAAAAACTGATGAGCGGAGTTTTACTTAATCAAGCAATTCCTTCTTTTCACGAAATACTTTCCAAATAAATTCACCAAACAAAGTATTAGCCCAGGCAAACCATTTGCGGGTAAATTTATTGGCATCATCTTTATAAAACGATTCGTGCATAAAACCAGTACCTGCATGTGTCTTCTGCAATATTTGGATGCAGTTTTTTATTTCTGCATTGTTATTTGATGTAAGCCCACGCATTATTATACTAATCGGCCAAATCATTTCCATGCCTGTATGCGGGCTTCCTATACCCTCACCTATTCCTCCTTTAAAGAAAAATGGATTGCTTTGTGACAGAACAAACCTGCGGGTATTTTGGTAAACAGGGTCATTCCATTTTACCGCATTCAGATACGGCAATGACAATAGAGAAGGAACATTTGCGTCGTCCATTAAATTAATGCTTCCAAAACCATTTATTTCATAAGCATAGATAGAACCGAATTTTTCATGAGAGATAATCTCATTTTCCTGCAATGCCTTCCTAACGGTTTTCGCCAATAATTCAGCATCTGTCGCAATATGTTTTCCTCGTGTAAGCGTTTGGGTTATCTCTTTCATTTGAGCCAGTGATTCTATCGCAAATAAATTAGAGGGAATTAAATAGGGATAAATAGTAGCATCATCACTTGGGCGAAACATAGAACAAATAAGTCCATCCGGTTTTACGGGATATCCATAACCGCCCAAAGGCACTCCATCTGTAGCCCAGGAGGTTTTCCTTTGAAATGAATAAGGGCCATGATCATGAAAACGCTGTTGTTCTTTAAAAGTTTTTATCACAAGTTGCATCGCCTCTAACCAATCATCATCAAAAGATGAAATATCGCCGGTTTCTTTCCAGTATCCATGTGCAAGGCGTATTGGATAACAAAGGCTGTCAATCTCCCATTTCCGTTCGTGAATGCCTGGTTTCATTTCTGTGATGTCAGTTTCCTTCCATTCACTTATTTTATTTTCATCTTTATAAAATGCATTGGCATATGGATCTTTTAAAATACATTTTACCTGCCGGTTAATAACACCTTTTATTAATTGCCGCAGATCTCCATCTTCTTTACACAAAGGAAGATAAGGCCATACCTGGGCGCTGCTGTCACGCAGCCACATAGCATCTATATCACCGGTAATTACATAGGTATCAGGCCTTCCATTTATCATTTCAAAATCTACCGTAGTGTCTAAAGTATTTGGGAAACAGTTTTCAAACATCCAGGCAATTTCTTTGTTGCCGATATTCTTTTTTATATCAGCAATTATTTTTTCTACTGATTTACTGGTAAACTTTCTCATACCTGGCGTGGTTCTCACCACCGGATAATCATTATTTGACCCTGCTATTGAATATTTTGATAAACTTAATGCAGCACCTGACATTGCTGTTAATTGAATAAATTTCCTTCTTTGCATATTTTAGTTGAATTGATTGAAAGGCTTCATTTTTAAGAGCATTTAAACTAATGTTGAAAACTAAATCAAAATTAATTTGACCAATTGGTGTTTGGTTACCTAATTTCCTTTTCATCGAAATGATACTTAAAATATAGCGAAATACCACGCCAGGCAATCATTCATCCCATACCAATTGATGTGTTTGTTTTATTATTCCCATTACAAATATACTTTGTACATGTCCTACATTTTCTATTTCGCTTAATTTATTTACATGAAAATCATAGTACTTATTCATGTCTTCACACACCACTTTCAACATGAAATCGAATTCTCCTGAAATGCTGAAGCATTCAATCACTTCATTCAAATCCTTTATGGTTTTTATAAATTTTACACCGGCATTTTTACCATGTTGTTTTAATGAAACGTAACAGATCACCATTAATCCTTTTTTCACTTTTGCATAGTCTACTAAAGTAGCGTATTGTTTTATGACACCTGATTCTTCCATTCGCTTGATACGCTCATGTACCGGGGTTGTACTCAGGTGAACTTTTTCTGAAATTTCTTTAACTGTAATCTTTGCATTTTGCTGTAATAATTTTAAGATCGCCAGGTCTTTTTTATCCGGCATATAATTTACAGTTGTTACTTCTTCTTTTTGCGATAATGATTTCATGTATTTAAATGCTTTTTATTCTTTTATTACTATGTTTTATGTAAATCTATTCTAAAGTTTTGTAAATACTTAGTATTATATTCTAATGTTAGTACATTTGCCCTCTAAAAAATAAATCGATTATTTATGGCAGCAATTACAAAAAACACTATTGATTTCACCCTTAAAAATAAGGTGAAAGATATGAGCCTTGCAGCATGGGGCCGCAAAGAAATAAAATTAGCCGAAGCGGAAATGCCGGGTCTAATGTCGCTTAGAGAAGAATTCGGAAGAGATAAACCTTTGAAAGGTGCACGTATAGCAGGCTGTCTTCACATGACCATTCAAACTGCTGTACTTATTGAAACTTTAATTGAACTGGGTGCAGAAGTGAAATGGAGCTCATGTAATATTTTTTCTACACAAGACCAGGCTGCCGCCGCTATTGCAGCAGAAGGAATTGGGGTTTTTGCCTGGAAAGGACAAACACAGGAGGAAAGTGATTGGTGTATTGAACAGACTTTATTTTTCGGTAGTGAAGATCGTCCTTTGAACATGATTTTGGATGATGGCGGTGATTTAACCAATATGGTTTTTGATCAATATCCGGAACTGATTCAACATGTAAAAGGTTTATCAGAAGAAACAACAACCGGTGTTCACAGGCTATATGAAAGAATGGAAAAAGGTACTTTACCCATTCCAGCCATCAACATCAACGATTCTGTTACCAAATCTAAATTTGATAACAAATATGGTTGCAAAGAAAGCCTGGTAGATGCAATCAGAAGAGCAACCGATATTATGATGGCCGGCAAAGTGGCTGTAGTTGGCGGTTATGGCGACGTAGGTAAAGGTTCGGCAGCAAGTTTACGTGGTGCAGGCGCCAGGGTAATTGTTACAGAAATTGATCCTATCTGCGCCTTGCAAGCTGCAATGGATGGTTTTGAAGTGAAGAAAATGATTGATGCGGTAAAAGAAGCCGACATTATTGTAACTGCTTCCGGTTGCCGCGATTTAATAAGAAAAGAACATTTTCTTGAAATGAAAGATAAAGCGATCGTTTGTAACATCGGTCACTTTGATATTGAAATAGACATCGCGTGGTTGAATGCTAATTATGGTAACACAAAAGATACCATTAAACCGCAGGTTGATAAATATACTATTGAGGGAAAAGATATCATCGTCCTGGCAGAAGGGCGTTTGGTAAATTTAGGTTGTGCTACAGGCCATCCAAGTTTTGTGATGAGTAATTCATTTACCAACCAGGTGCTTGCCCAGCTTGAGTTATGGCTGCACGCTGATAAGTATGAAAACAAAGTGTATGTACTTCCAAAACACCTGGATGAAAAAGTTGCCCGCCTGCATTTGAAAAAAATAGGTGTAGTACTTGAAGAATTGACTACAGAACAAAGCGCTTATTTAAATATTCCGAAAGAAGGGCCGTATAAGCCTGAGATGTATAGATATTAAAGCATCCTAAATCCCCCGAAGGGGACTTGAAAACCCACTTTGAAAAAGGTGGGTTTTTGTTTTTACAATCCAAATAATGAATTCTTTAAATTTGTAAGTATATTCATAAAGCATGCAACAAAACAAACCAAAACTCGATATCATTAATATGCTGCTGGAAGATTGCATTATGGCGTACCCGATTTCTTCATTTGTTATCAGCCTTTATAAACAATATCAACAACGCGGATGGCTGAGCAAAAAACAATTACAGGGTTTATATGGCAAGGCTTCAAAAATAAATGGTGTGTTGCCAGGTAGGCTTGCTGCATTGGAATCTATTATTAAGAAAATGCCGACAAGAGAAAGATCAGAGCTTCCGGAGATTAAGCCAATGTTTGAAAAGGACGACACAGTTGGAGAATTAATTGAAGATATTCTATCAAAATATCCACAACATAAAAGAGTCTTATTTTTAAAAGCGAAGTACGATAACAATGAAGTGCTTTCCCCTGCTGATATTTCTGAACTTAAAAAATTTAAACAATTATTGAAATAATATTTTAAAAGTATTTTTTGAGTTATGATCCATTTTATTTTTTTTGTTTTTTATAATTGAGTCCCTCTTTTTTCAGTGTTCTTTCTTTATAAGCCCTACTATTTACCTGCAGCCATTAGAAATAAATATTTCTTTCCGTCGTTATTTTATTGACAAGGCTGATCATTTATTGTATTTAACAGATTTTTATGTAGCTGAATTAAAATTACAAGAATGTTTTAAGTCTTAACAATAACAGATTTAAAATTGTCAATTATGAAAACAACTATACAACAAGAAATATTACTGATAACAGGAACTTCCTTTTCATCAAGACAGTGCTGGCAACAAAATGAAGTTGATAACCAAAAGTATACACCCGAAGCAGAGCAATTGCAGGAAGCCTGCTGGAATGGCCTGCTCAATGATATGCTTCCTGAAATTTGCAGGCAGGATTTAGGAAATAAAAAAATTTACCTGTGGCGAATCAGGGAAAACAGATCTGGCATAGAAATCGAGATGGGTGAATTTCCGGAAGAAATAGAAAAAGATTTTTCAATTGATCCGTATTCATTTCTGCCATTGCAATTAATGAGTTAAGGGATTTTAGAAATTATTTTTTCAACTACTGCTGAAATTAAAAATCAAATTCTTTTTTTCATTTATTTTAAAAATCCCCGGAATTATTTTCTTTATTTTTCTTAAATCAATGGGAACGGATATAAAACAGCTTTTCAAATTAATTCAAAAAAAAACCGGCATAAAGCCGGAATTAAAAATAATTTATTGAGCAGGTAAACTATTTCCCTACTACTTTATATTGAACTACTCCTCCATCAACAGATTCTTCTTTGAGATAAGTATTGTCCGGTGTTGCATAAACTTTTTCACCGTTTATAGTTACTGCCCTTGAACCTTCGGGCAACTGATTTACTATATCTCCAATTTGCAAGGAAGCTGGTGGCGCCGAAACACTACCATTGTCCCCTTCAACAGTATTATTTATTTCTCCATTTTTACCAACCACAGTATACACATCATTTCCTTTAGAATCCCTGTCTTCTTTATAATAAGTACCATTAAGCTCATATAATTTTTCTCCATTAACCACTACTGATTTTGCGCCTTTCGGTAAAGAGGAAACCATTGCTCCAATTGGTGCGTCCACAACTTCGTAGTTGTTATTATCATATTGCCTGTAGTAAATTCCATTATAATAAAAGAAAGGATTCACACCGATATAAAACCTCGTATACCCAAAAGGAAGCATCCTTACACGGATTCCAAATGGAGGGAAAACGGGTTGATAATAGCCACCATAATAATCATAAAAATATCCATCATTATAATAATAAGGGTTACCACCAAAATAAATGGAGATGCTGTTTCTGGGGATTACAGTATAACGCGGTCCATACATAAAAACGGTCCTGCGATTATATCCATTCCTATACGAATAATTATTATAACGATCATTATCGTAATAACGATTGTTAACCCTTGAATATCGATCATCATCACGTCTTATATTTCTGTCATTATCACGAGGTATAGAATAAGGCCTGCTGTAACTTTGATTTGAGGCAATATTTCTTTGTGGGGAAGATGATCTTAGGTTACCTGGATTTCTTTGGGGGGCAGCGTTCCCAAAAACCTGGTTATTTTGTGGGGTTCTTCTTTCTACATTCCTTTGTTCTACATTCCTTTGGCCAGAATTTCCCCGGTCCATTCGCGGTTGCATAGCATTTCCCCTGCTTCCCCGATCTTCATGTTGAGAATAACCGTTTCCGCTGTTTCCTCTGTTCCCTGATCCGCCATTGTTGCGGCTTCTCTGCGCTTCAGCAAAATTAAAAATTCCCGCAGCCAGGCATGTAACGAGAAATATTTTAAATATTTTTTTCATAATCTTTTTTTAAAGAGGTGAATTACCTTTCCAAATTTAATTTATTAATTTATCCTTTGAAGAAATGGTTCTGTTAAATAAAATATTTTTTCCCAAACTTAATTTATTGGTTGATAAGATGTAAGTAAAGATGAAAAGTTTAAAATAAAGGCTGCATCTTTTAAAAAATTTAACATAGATACAGAAAATAAATATTAATAATGGGAAAAGGCAAAACCAATTCACATTCATAATTTTCAATTTCCAATTTTTACAACGTACTTCGCAAATCAAATTTCATACATTGCACAAGCATGAAATATTACATTATAGCCGGTGAAGCTTCCGGCGATTTACATGGAAGCAATCTTATAAAAGAACTTCAGCAATTAGATGCGGGCGCCAATGTCAGGTGTTGGGGTGGCGACAAGATGCAGTCAACAGGAGCCATGCTGGTAAAGCATTACAAAGAACTTGCTTTTATGGGTTTTGCAGAAGTAATAAAAAATCTGCCTGCTATTTTAAAGAATTTTAAATTTTGTAAAAAAGATATTGGTGAATTTAATCCTGATGTGGTCATACTTATAGATTACCCAGGTTTCAATCTGCGAATGGCAAAATGGACAAAAGAAAATAATTATAAAACGGTTTATTATATTTCTCCGCAGGTATGGGCCTGGAAAGAAAACAGGGTAAAGGCTATTAAAAAATATGTTGATAAAATGATTGTCATTCTTCCATTTGAAAAACAATTTTACAAAAAATGGAATTTTGAAGTTGAATATGTTGGCCATCCCCTGGTAGATGTTATTGAAAATTATAAAAAGAATCATGCAGGGCTTCGGGCTACTTCACCTACGATTGCTTTATTACCCGGCAGCCGTAAGCAGGAAATACAAACCAAACTACCGGTGATGCTGGAAGCTACTAAAAATTTCCCTGAGTATAATTTTATTGTCGCAAAAGCGCCTTCAATCGAGGATAATTTTTACGAAGTTTTTACCCGGAATTATGAAAATGTAAATGTTGTTTCCAATAATACATACCATGTACTTATGATGTCTACTGCAGCTTTGGTAACATCCGGAACAGCTACTTTGGAAACTGCATTATTTAATGTACCGGAAATTGTTTGTTATAAAGCCAGCCGGATTTCGTATGAAATTGCCCGGCGGCTAATCAAGTTAGAATACATTAGCCTGGTAAACTTAATCATGAATAAAGAAGTAGTAAAAGAATTAATCCAGGATGAACTAACGCCGGAAAAAATTACGGTGGAATTGAAAAAGATATTATTTGATCCTGAAAAAAGAGAAAAAATTAAAAAGCAATATCAGGAATTAAAAGAATTACTTTCAGAAGGTGGCTATGCATCACGCAATGCAGCGAAAAGTATTTATGATTTTATTAAATAAATGGAATCGCTTGCTCCTACCCTCTTATCATTCTTACAATAAGGATGATCATCGCTACTAAAAAAAGTAAAATAGACAGCCTGTTGATGAAATGCATATAGCCAATCCATTTTGTTTTCGGAGTATCCGGATCTTTTTTTATGATCCATAAATATTCACCAATTTGACGCCAAACACCCATAAATAATAATTTTAATAATGATTATTTTTCAAAAAAAATTTTTCAAAAAAAACTCCTATCG
>Ga0209585_10000284_pt1 | contig 20014 bp, 14 predicted proteins | sample NGEPerone_FD_185491 | JGI IMG/M metagenome (GOLD analysis project Ga0209585, IMG submission 185491) | Arctic peat soil microbial communities from the Barrow Environmental Observatory site, Barrow, Alaska, USA - NGEE Permafrost154B-one... | ecosystem: Environmental > Terrestrial > Soil >... | reverse complement strand
CCCACTTTATGGTTGGTAATTTGCTTTTTATCCCAATTCAGGTTTTCAGGGATTGGCTGCTCAGGAAAGTGATCGGAGACTTTCATTCCATGCCAGCGCCAGCCATTGTTCATAAATTCTGTAATTTGGGTGATGTCTTTAACAATCCCGGCTTCGGTCCAGGCTTTAAACTGAAAATAGTTTTCTTCCGAATGGCCCTGATTTCCCATCTGGTAATCTACATTATGTTTCTCTTCTCCCTTCATCATCAGTTAAATTTCATGAAAAGTATATGCCATTGGTTTTTCAACATAAGCGTGTTTGCCTTGAGACATGGCCAAAATGGTAATGGGGAGATGTGAGAAATCGGGAACTCCGGTAGAATATTGCTCCCTTCATAATAGTTGAACCATACATATTCGCGGCATTCGTTGTCAAGCAATATTTTCTGTTCGTATTTTTATAAAATGACTTGTTCATTTTGAAATTCCTGGTTTAGGATCTTTGAATGAATCGGGATAGGTTACAAAATATTTTGGTTGTCTGTCCTTAACCGGAAGCCAGATATCTTTGTCACGGTCACATTCATACATCTTCACTACGCACGTATCAAATTTACGCAGTCCTTCATACAACTCAATGACTCGGGCTCCTTTGCCGATGGAACCATAACTCTGCCTTCCGCTTGAATATCCAAAAGCCAAACAAATGTTATGCAAACAACCAATATAGTTGTTGTTGTGATCATGACCAACGAAAATACCCATCACATCTTTGCTCTCCAGCATGGCAGTATACATTCCCGAATTTAGATTGGCAGAACTTATAGATTCATCCTGACTTCCAACCGTTGTGTTTTTGCCAACAACCTCTTTATATTCAGGCAGTGGAATATGGAAAAATGCAAGCGAAGGTAATGGCCTTCCACCATTTTGATTGGTGAATTGGCCGCTCATTTTGCGGTACCATTCAATCTGACTGAAATCGAACCACTGATAATCCCCCAGATCCGTTATTGTATCCAAACCCATCTGTGAGTCGAGACAATAAAGCAATGCGGTTGTTTTGGTTGTACTGGATGACTGAACTTTCAAAATGTAATTCCCGTTTCCTGAAATTTTTTCCGGACCGTTTTCAGTCAGATTGTAGGGGAATCCAGCGTTAGTCTGAATGATTTGTGCTTTTGTAAGTTCATCCTGTGGATCATGGTTTCCCAACATGACTGCCCAGGGAACTTTGGCATCAATGAATACTTTGGAAAGCGATACCCAGGCCTTTGCCGTATTTTTAGAACAGACGATATCACCTGTTAAAACCACAAGATCTGGCTTTTCGAGGGCAATCACGGTTTTCATCATGTTCAGCGCACTGTCTGATCGGTAGGAATCGTACCGAAAGTGGACATCTGTAAATTGAACTATTTTGAATCTCCCTTCAGATCTGAATTTCAATACTGGTTTTGCAACTCTTTCGACTGAGAAACATACTTGGGTGATTACAAGAATGACTAAAGCAAATGAAATAATCTTCTTCATACTTCGGTTTTTCTTTGTTTGTTGGTTTATTAATGATTAATAATTACTTACAATTATATGTGCCTTCAGCCGACATTAAACTTTTAAACTTTCTAAACATCAGCTAGGCTGTTATACTGGTTTGCGCAAGATAATTAGTTGGCAAGATAAGGAAATCCAATTCATTGTGCCCACCCAGTTTGAAGTATAGGGATAGGTAATCCCGTTGGCGGTACAGTCGTTCATTGCCCCAATTTTTCCGGCAATGGCATTCACCCAATAGGGGAGAGGTGAATGGTCCATATCCCCGGAAACGATTCGTTCAGATAGGGTATTGGCAATATCGACAGCGGCATCTATATATATTTTCCTGCCTGTCAGTTTATACACATTAATCAGTTCGGATCCGAAAGAACCAGCCTTGTCCGGCTGCACAAAACCTTTACCCAAAAGCATATCGCCATCATAGTTTCCGGAATAGACCAATGTATTGTACGGATATGGTAGATTCTTCCAAATGCAATCTGAAGGAGAGAGTGAATGAGACAAATAATAATCAGTCATGAACCGTATATTATCCATTATTCTTTCATTTGCGGTATTGGTATAAAGTAATCGCCATGACGATATTGCCATTGCAAATTGATCGCCGCCAATCCCACATGCATCGTTATGATCTTTTGTCCAAACCTGATGATTCATATAATAGGGCAATCCGTTGGGATCAGTGCAAATGGTATCCCAGAAATTCCATACAATTTGAACTATATGGTCGTACGATTGGCACGGATCAGTATTATACCATGGAAGAATACGACCTTGTTTATCCGTTTGAATAAGATGATAACTCAATTTTTCAAGACTATTTTGTGCAAAGGCCTGAACAGAGAGAAGGATTATCAAACCAAAAATTGATTTTTTCATTGTCATAGATTTTATCGTAATACAAAACTACAAGCAAGCTCTAAAGAATGAAGTAGATTCTATTTTTCTTTTCCCGAAATCAAAATCAGCGCGGCTTTATCGTCCCACTCCTGGCAATGGCCAGCCATCGGGGTAAACGAGATTTTGGCATCCGATTTTGGGTTTTCGGTTTTATCCAGAAACTCTTTCAGAAAACGGGTGGCAACATTGGAATACAAACCATCCATATCTCCAGTCCATATCCAGATTTTTCCCTGAAGTTTTGGCCCCAGGGTTGACCAGTTTCGTTCGAGCACTTTTTTCAAATCATACTTTTCCCATTGTTTGGCGATATCATGATCAATTTTTCCGGTAACAGGGTCAAAAGCTAGAGCCGGGAGTCCATCTTTTCTTTTTGGACTGAAAACGGCGTTATATGCGCCAAATTGGCCTCCTGAAGCCAGGTAATTATTGGTTCGGCTAACCACATTTTCACCGGCAATCCAGTCTTTCATCGAGCGGATTGGTTCACCATAAATAGTTCGTCTGCCCGGTTGAAGATAGCCAAAACGGTTGTAAAAAATGCTTTCATCAGCGTATATATTAGTCAACCCAAAATGCTCAAAATCAACCGGATCTGGACTATACGACCAAGCTCCATCGAAGAAGTCGGGATAGAATATCTGTAATCCCAAAGCGATCCATCCTCCGGTTGAATAACCAACCAGATAACGCATCCGGGATTTGGTATCATACCGAACTTGTTTTTCTATTTCAGGAATTAGTTCTTCAGTCAACGCCTTGCCGCAAGGACCGTTATTTTCAGAATCAACCTGGTAGGTGTCGCCATAAGGTCCTTGTGAATCAAGACAAACATAAATGATTTGAGGGACTTGCTCGGCAAACCACCAGTCAGCGAACTCGTGATCGGTGATAAAGTCCCGGATATAATACGCGCGCCCGTTTAAGCCGGGAGCCCTGTAACAAATCGGATAAGATCGCTCCGGATGATCGAAATAGCGGGAAGGAAGTAAAACAGAAGCTTGCAGGTAACGAGGCTTTCCTGAAAAATCGGAAAGAAGCTTACTTTTAATGACTACCGATTTTAGGAATTTATTTTTAATGATTTCAAAAGGAGGGATCAGCTTTTCAAGGCTCAGGTTTATAAATGCATTGGGCGATAAAACGGTAGAATCCACATTGCTGTATAGATTTCCCGGCACGTTTTCCTGTCCATCGTCCACATTTTGCTTGTAAACAATCTGAAAATAATACATCTCATTCTTGCTTTTTTCATCAAAATTTCCAAAAACCAATACATTTTCATCTTTTGTAGTGAAGACAAATGGAGTTTTTGCATCCCAATTCAAAGCAGTTGCGCCAATGGTCATTTCGGCTCCCTTTCTTGGCTCTTTTCCGCGTGTTTTCGTTAGGCGTAGAATCAAACGTCCATCTTTGATAAACGAATTTTTCACTTTCGGCGAAACCGAGATTTTAGCTTTTATGAATGGAATTTCCTGGGCAGACAAAACTCCGCTGAACAGCAAAAACACAATCAGAAAGGGTTTAAAAGTCTTGATTTGTTTGTAAAAAAATGAATTATTCTTCATGGTGGTGATTTATTTAATTCATTGATTTTCTGAAAAAATCACCTTTGATCAAGGGCCACTTGTCGAATTTGCGATCAACCGGGTTCCCGTCGATCGATTGAATAACCCATTGATCTTTAGAACAGTTGACATCATATGCGATTATCGTTCCTTCGGGCATCGTAAATTGATGTTCTAATTTACTCCTATCTGAATTTAAATGAACAACATGATCCAGAAAAGTTGCCGGATCATGGCTTTCGGCAAGAGCCACTAAACCAAGATTTACGGATGAATAAACAGCTACACAAACGCTGTCGTTCATCAGATACACCGACCAGTTATTTTTATTCTGAGCCGGTTTTAGTCCAGTAGGGATTTTTACGGGCCCGGCAGCACAGGCAAAATGTTTGTAAACCCCGGTGTTGTTCCATTGCTTAAAATCGTCACCAGGCCCGCCAAGATGAAACACATTAGTCAGCACTGAAGCGGTATCGTTCAGAAACAGACAAATTGGTCGTGCCACAATGATTGAGTTTTCGCCACGGTTGGCACCACCGGCCGAGAGCAAAAAGTGCTTTCCGGCTGAATAAATCTCCGGACAACTGTTTTTACCATGCCCAAGCTGAACGAAATAGCCATTTTGCTTGTCGAAGATGGTTTTTATCACCTCATCGGCAGGCTGATAAGGAATGCAAACGCCCATCAGTGCATGAACTTCGGCCTTTGAAACATCAGTATTGAATTTGCCGGACGACGAATAGCTCAACCACGATTTCATAAATGCTGAATGATAATCCGTAAGTAGCTTCTGAATATATGCTTTCTCGTAACGGCGACGCATAGGCGGATAATGTTTCAACTGGTAAGTGCCCAACGCATAGCACCAGTTCATGTAATCGAGCACTTCGCTGGCTTTGGCGTTCAACCGTTTCGAGCCAAAAGCTTCCATGTTCAAAAGCGCAGTCAGCGTATAGCCCACATAAGGCAGCGAGTTAAATTCGTACAAACCATTTACCCGCATCTCGTCCATAAAAGCCAGCAGTTTGTCTTCCATTCCATTCCTGACGTTGTCGTACTTTTCATCGGCATTTCCGTGCAGCATTAGCCAGCGGTTTTTCAGGTAGCGAGAGCCTTCGGTCATCAAAATATGGTTCTCTGTATCTTTCCAGAGACCCAACGAATAGGGAACTGCATAACGGAATTTACTTCCTTCTTCTGACAATAATGTATTGACCAGGTATTCTCTTGTTTCAGGAAAAAGAATATCTTCTTTGTCGCCAAACAACCATAAAATCGTAGTCAGATTAGTAATTATAAAATCGTAATCGCCATTTTTATTGAGTGCCCAGGTTGAACCAGTGATTCCCCAAACCTTACACTTCAGGAGTGTTTGGTTTACCTCCGGAATGTTCTTTTTCAACATCATCCGGGCAAGAATAATATCGGCAACTGTTCCTTTCTGATTAATATCTTCTACCCTGATTGGCTTGTTTGCCCAAAGTTGAAGAATACTGTCAGCAAACACTGAATGATCTTTCCATGTCAAAGTTCTTGTAATAGGAACCTCCACATTTCCCGTGTTGAGCTGACATTTCAGATCGCTATTTCCACCATAAAGGATGCTGGCAACCTGCCTGTTTCCGATTAAGAGAATCAGATATAAGATACTTATCGTAATCAAAATCCAATTTAGAAATTGCTTCATTCTACTTTTTTTCAATAAATGTTTCCGGATAACAAACAAAGTATTCCTTGTTATTTTTTAGCGTATGAATCCAACTGTCAAATTTGCGTTCTCCCTCATAAATTTCGATTAACCGGGCACCTTTTTCAAAATGACCGTACGAATCGAAGCCGGTTTTGCAGCCATAAGCCAGACAAATATTATTCAGGCAGCCAATGAAATTATTGTTGTGATCGTGCCCTACGAAAGTTCCCATCACATCATTCATTTCGAGCATGGCATTGTACATGCCCGAATTAATCAACGGCGAAGCAATATTCTCTTCCTTGTTGCCAATGGTCGATTTCATTTGTTGAACAACCTTATATTCGGGTAAAGGGATGTGAAAAAATGCAAGCGCAGGCAAAGGTTTGCTCCCATTCTTTTGTGTGTATTTCGCACTTGTTTTCCTGTACCATTCGATCTGATCGAATTTTATCCAGTCATAATCGCCTAGTTCCGGATTTTTCCGATCCCCCGTATATGCATTTGAATCGAAGCAATAAATCAGCGCTTCGGTTTGCTTTTTTCGTGAAGCTTTAATTTCCAGCACATAGTTACCTACACCGTTAATTTTCTTTGGCCCGAATTGCAAACAATTGTATGGTAGTGTGACCAAATATTCCATCATTTGCTTATTTGAATAAGCATGTTCCCAATCGTGATTTCCGAAGACAGCAGCCCATGGAATTTTAGCGTCAATCATTGGTTGAACAACTGTCAACCATGCTTTTTCTACATTTTCAGAAGTTGCAATATCTCCGGTTAACATCACCAAATCGGGCTTTTCAATGTGTAAAATGGTTGTCATTAGTTCAATAACACTGTCGCGTTTTCCTACATGATATTCTTTCATATGAATATTGGTGAACTGTACAATTTTAAATTTGCATTCTAAATTAAACCGCAGATTTGGTGCCTCCTGTGCCTGGCACAACCGAATTAATCCCACCAAAAAGATCATCGGAATCAATACAAATATTTTTAGCTGGTTTTTTAATCTCGGATTCATATGCTGTAATTTATTTTGACTGTATGAAATTGTCCTGATATGGAATTCAATTTATCCCGAATAGCATACGGATTTAAAGACTAGTTAAATATTGCTGCTTCGTTAGTGGTCAACAAAATTGCAATCTATCCAACTGTAAGATTGAAAGTTGTGAATTAAAGAAAGAGGATTAATGGGAAAAGACCAGCAACTTATTAGCGCAGTTCAAATGTAATTTTACAAATGTACTACGCTAATAAGTTGCTAATATTCGCTATTTATATGCGCTGTTGTTTTGCTTTTCAATCTCAGGCACCTGCCAGTAGTAGTTAGAATATGGAGGTAGAATAGGAGAGTATTTGGTTGCATCGCGGTCGCCAATGCCAATCGGTTTGCGCATGGCAATCAGGTAATAAATGCGGTCGGCATTTTCGCCTGCTAGTTCTATAATCCGTTCGTTTTCGATAGCCAACTCGGTAATGTCAGCAGATGAGATATCAGTTAGTCCGGCTCTTTTTCGAACCACATTCAAATCTTCAGCAGCACCCTTTTTATCTCCATCTTTAAAGCTAATGATTGAACGCGTCAGGTACATTTCAGCCAAACGCAACATCGGGCGGTTTGACCGACGGCCACTGGTCGTAGCACGATAATATTTATCCAGCCATACAATTGGTACAGGGATAGGATAAAGCGTTTCGTAAGTGTTTTGCCATGTCCAGTATTCGGTTGGGTTTGCACTCGCACTCCAGGGATTCGCTTTATAGGCTTCCAATCGGATGAATGTTTGAGTGTAACGCTTGTCTGTTGTGGCATTTGGACCGACTGACAAATCTTTATTCATCCAGCCAATTTGCTGCAGTGTGCTGTTCGATAGAGTAAAACAAGCCCACGCGCATTGACTCCAGTTTGTACCACGACCTCCATTCGCCTGATAAGCATTTTTTGAGAAAATAGTTGGAATGCGGTCGAACTTGGTCGAGGTTGACGACAATGCGATTTCCCATAAGATTTCACCGCTACTACCTTCGCCAGCAATTTTATTGAATGCGGCAATCGGCTCATCATTTAAATTATACATACCGCTATTGATCACATTGTCGAGCAGTGTTTTGGCAAGGACGTTCTTGCCCATGTAAAAATAGATGCGGGCCAGCATAGCCTCAGCGGCATATTTGTTTACACGTGAACGTTGGCTCAACTCGCTGGTTACATAAGATGTTGGAAGCACGTCGATCGCATCTTTCAAATCCTGAACGATTGATGTATAAACTTCTTCTACAGTTGCTAATTTCCCGTTTTTAATTTCGCTGGCTCCGTTTACGTAAGTAAGGTTTAAAACGAAGTTCTTGCTGTCGTTTGAACCATCGGGATTGTATGGAGGTGCCCAGGTTCGTGCCAGGTACCAGTAACCAACCGCACGCATAAACAACAATTCCCCTTTGTAACGTTTTACCGTTTCGCGTTCGGTTATGGTCATATTGGTGAACACATCAGTTCCTGCTTTTTCGGCATCAGTGATTAATTTTAACGGGGCATTAGTTGCAGTTGAAATTTGGTACAGGTATGAAAATGCTAATTCCAATTCTTTATCACTACTGCTCAAAACTGTTGTTTCCCATTTTCGGGTGTAATATTCGTTATAATAACTTGAACCTGTAATACCATTTAAATACTGACTAATGTCTGATTCGGCATAGCCCCTCAAACTTAAAGCACCTACAGGGCTACCCCAGGCGTTACCCATCAGAAGCAAATAAGGTAGCCTTACAGCCAGTTCGAGTTCACTAACTGTATTCCAAGGGTATTGGTTCGGCCTTTCCAATTCAAAGAAGCTATCATTTTTACAAGAGCCACTTGTAAGCAAGAGGCTTAATGCTACAATCAATATTAATATATTTTTCATCGTCAATAATTTTTAAAAGTTAGCGTTCAGCCCAATCATAAACGTGCGCGAAGTAGGCATGGAGGTAAATGACGAATAACTACCGCCACTTGCCTGATCGATTTCGAGTTCAGGATTGTAACCAGAGAATTTAGTAATAGTCAATAGGTTGCTGGCTGAGACATAAACACGTACATTGCCGATTTCGTATTTGCTTAACAGATGTTTGGGTACGTTATAACCCAAGGAAACATTTCGTAGTTTCAGGTAATCGCCTTTCTCGAGATATTGCGAAGATGGCGTATTATTATCGGAGCCGTAGCTTACACCTGTTGTTGTTGGATTACCTTGGCTATCATAATTATAAAGTAGCCCGGCAACCACTTGAGGCCAGTATGTTTTGTCTCCTGCTTTTGTCCAACTATCAGTTAATAATTTTTTATTGGCAACCAACATCCCTTGATTCGGAGTCATTGAACTTTGCAACAAACGGTTATAAATGTAGTTTCCGGTTACAAACGACAAAACCACTCCAAAGTCGAAGTTCTTGTAGTTAATATTCGTATTAAATCCGCCTAAAAGTTTGGGAAGAGCCGATTTGCTCTGGAGCATCATTCGGTTGATGCTCATGTTTTCAGCAGTAGCGGGGATAATTTTGCCTGTATGCGCTGTTGTACCATCTTCGAGTTTTTTAACTTCGTAGATAAGTGGAATACCTTTTTCAGAATCTACACCGGCATATTCGGCCATGTAGTATGTACCCCATTGCAGGCCAGCTTTTGTTATGGTACGGTTAATACCACCTTCGCCTGATTGAAGCATTCCTACATGGTTGGCATCCGATTCGGGATCTAATGCGAGTACTTTATTGTAATTTGTAGAAATGTTGAAGCCTAAATTCCACGTAAAAGTTGTTTTGCTCACTATAGCGGCATTCACATTAAATTCAACTCCGCCACTTTTCATATCACCAATATTTTGCCAGCAGTAGTTCTGACCTTCTGAGATTCCGGCGGATGGGGGCAAAGTAACAGCCAATAACATATCAGATACCTTTTTTTGGTAGTAAGCTAACGATCCGTTTATGCGGTTGTTGAACAATCCGTAATCAATACCAGCATCCAACGAATTGGTGGTCTCCCACTTAATATCTGAATTCCCAATACTATTGAGAAAGGTGTTGTTTTTCCCTTCCAATGTTGATGTACCACTGTTGATACCCCAACTGTCAGAAGTAATTCCGCTAGGAATATTGGTATTGCCAGTTTGGCCAAAACTACCTCTCAATTTCAATAGGCTTATCGGTTTGAATTTGAAAAATTTTTCTTCAGAAACGATCCAACCAAGAGAACCGGAAAGGAAGGTTGCCCAGCGGTTTGCTGATGTAAATTTAGAAATTCCATCGCGACGGACACTAACACCAGCGTAGTACTTGTCAAGAAGTTTGTAATTTGCACGACTGAAAAATCCTCTCAGGTAAGATTCTCCCATTGCGGTATTTCCGCTCAATACATTAGGAGTGCCTACTTCTGGGAATGCACCAACCAAAGCTTCTCCTCTCATGATCATATTATGTGACAGTGAACGGGTATTTTCAACACCGGCTACTACATTCAGTACATGGATTTTACTGATCGTTGCATCGTAATTAAAATAAGCGTTGTAGTTTGTGGTCGAAATCTCAAATTTACTTTCCTGCGCAACAGCACCATTGATCAAAAGGGCACTGCTTCTCCAAGATCGGCCACCGTTAGCAACATAATTCATTCCAAGTTCACCTTTTAACGATAATCCTTGGATAGGGGTATGCCATACGCCATTTAATCCGGAAAGGATGTTTATTGTTTTTAAGTTCGATTGGGCATTGATTGGATCAACACCGGCAAGTGGGTTTACGGCAGCCCTCGAGTTCCAGTATCCGTTTAATCCATTCGGATCATAAACTTTCATCCATGGAAGGGCATTCGAGTTTACCTGTCCCCAGCCTCCGGCACCGGCCTTACCGTCGCCCGATTTCAATCGGTCGTTATCGGTATAGGCAGCTAATAAATGGAATCCCATATCGACGCTTTTCAGCAGGTTGTAGTTCAAATTTACATTGGCCGAAAAGTTTTTCATGTTGTTGAACTTCAGATTACTTTTATCATCGCGGTATTTTAATGACAGGTAAGAGTTTCCCTTTTCAGAACCCTGGCTTACGGCCAGGTTTGCTTCGTAGAAACTACCCGTACGTGAAAGAACATCCGCCCAATTTGTATTAGTTGCAAGAGCCTCTTCGCGGGTCATTGTTTCAGTGGCGCCATCTAATTGTTTGATAGAGTTTTCTACACTATACAAGCCAGCCCCACTATTTGTGAATGCCCGGTCCATGATCGCAATATAATCTTTATTGTTAGCGTAACCGATATCAGTTTTTGCCCAATTGCTGATACCACTTTTTATGTCAACGTCGACCTTCGTTTGACCCTTTTTCCCGGTTTTGGTAGTAACAAGTATAACGCCGTTCGACCCACGTGAACCATAAATTGATGTAGCTGCCGCATCCTTTAATATTTGAATTGATTCAATATCGTTTGGATTAATCATGGCAAGGATACTCTGACTCGTTTCCCCGTCGTAACTATTATCTATCGGTCCGCTGGTAACAGGGATCCCATCTACAATCCAAAGTGGATCGGTACCGGAAGAGATAGATCCTACACCACGGATTTTAATCTGTTGAGGAGCACCCGGTATTCCTGATCCTGAATTCACCTGTACTCCAGCTGCCATTCCTTGAAGAGTGGATTCAACTGAAACCGGAGCAGTCCTTTTTACATCCTCATATGACAAGGAAGCGACAGACCCAATAACATCTTTTTTCTTCTGTGTTCCATAACCAATCGCCACAACTTCATCAAGACCAACCGCCTCATCCACCATTATAATATCGTAAGATGACTTTCCGGTAATGGTGATCTCTTGCGTTTTCATTCCCACAAACGAAAACACTAATGTTTTGGCGTCAATCGGAATTAAGATCCTAAATTTTCCATTTGTATCTGTAATTATCCCAGTTGTAGTTCCTTTTAAGACTACGCTTACTCCGGGCAAAGTGAACCCTTTGCTATCTTTTACAATTCCGGTGATTTCTTTTTTTTGCAGCTGCTCACTTATAATTCCTTCGTTAGCCACTCCCGGGCTTTTTAGTTCTTCATTTTCATAAAGAAAGACTTGCCTGTCATCAATTCGATAAGATACATTTTCACCTTGAAATAGCAGGTTTAGCACCTTTTCAATCGATTCGTCTTTAACAGAAATACTCCGTTTCAAATCTGAATTGATAAAATTCGCATTATAAACAAAAATAAACTCACTATTTTTCTCGATCGAATTCAGAATCTCCGCCAGAGACAAATTCTCAAACTTAAGATTAATTTTGGACCTTTGTGAATAGGTACTCGCCGATACGGCCATTGATCCCACGAAAATCATAATAGTAAGTAACTTCATTGCCAGAGAAATAACATTAAAACTCTTCCATTGCCAGGAAAAGTAGAAAATTGGAATTTTTTCCATAATTTTGAAATGAATTAGTTAAATAATTTTGCCTTACAGCAAATTCTAATTAGGCCGGTTGATGTTCGCTGCATTAACCGGTTTTTTCGCCCATTTAATTGCTTTTCAATCCCTCATTTATCCATATATAAATTGCTTTTAAAGTAAGGACGAAACCCGCATGTGAGACTCTCTTCCTTGTTTGTATTTATCGAACATGCCCGTCTTATTCATTCACTTAGTTATTAGTGAAAACATAATTAGCCCCTTTTTTTTCGTATTTTGTTTTTGATATAAATGCTATTCCGTCTAAAACTCTCACCAAATCATCTTTAAGATCAAGTTTACCATAAATCTTTTCTACAGGATCGGTAAGTTTCGTTTCGATTGTAACATTGTAGTAACGTGAAATACGTAAAAGTAAGGTTGTAACATCTTCATTCTCAAAGATCAGATAACCGTCAACCCACGCTGTATAAAATTCTGTGTTCTCAACATTTGTAACCTCGAATATTTCATTGCTTTTTGAAAGAGTCGCTTTTTGATTTGGAGAAAGAAATACTTCCTCTGATGGAGCACCAACATTTGCATATACACTCACTTTACCTTCTACCAAAACGACGCTGTAATCTTTGTCGTGTAAATATGCTTGTACATTAAATTTTGTTCCGTACACCTTCATTTTGAAGAGGTCGGTTTTTACATAGAATGGTCTATCTTTATCCTTCGAGACATCAAATAGCGCTTCACCTTCTAAATAAACTTCGCGGGTTTTCCCTTTGAATGCAGGAGGGAAAATCAATATTGATCCTGAATTGAGCCAAACCTTTGTACCTTCCGAGAGCATAACATACGACCGTTTTCCAAAAGGCACGATTATTTGATTTAAACCATCTTTGGGTGCCGACTGAGCGATTGATGAAGAATCATTTACGGTAATCCCTAAGCCGTCAGCTGAATATTGAACAGTTGATTGTTTGTTACTGATTAAAACTTTTTTCCCATCAGCCAAAATCAATGTCGCATCATTCGTAGAAGTTTCAATCCTTGCAATTGCTTTATCAGCTTGTCGGTTAGAAGTGAAATAGAAAATAGAACTTCCGATTCCAATTAGAAACAGAAAAGATGCTGCCACTCTAAAATAGCGCAAGCGTATTTGTTTCTTTTGGGTTTGTGGTATCAATTGCCACAGCTCATTTTTCCTTTGAATATGTTGCTGAAATTTTTTTACGTGTAATCCACGAAGTACCTGAACTGCCTTTTTGATCTCCAGACTCTTTTCAGGCATTTCTTCCAATAGTTCCTTTAAACTGTCGTTGTTATCAGATTCTCGAACGATTTGTCTAAAGTCTTCGTCAAGAACAAAATCATCAATCGTATATAGATTAAAAATTTCCTTATTCATCGTCTTTGTTACGGTTTACACACCAATGAGAGAAAAAAAGAAAAATCTGGACAGGAAAAATTGACTTTTTTTAAAGATTTTTAAGCTAATTCAAAACCTGCAGGATATTCACCTGATCTAAGAGGTACTTGAACGATTGCAAATGGCTTTGCGATATAACAATGGATTGATCACGTGAATATCAGTTGTGACGTCTGAAACAAACCAATAGAATTATATTTGCTGCTTTCCCCAAAATTTTTTCGACCTCTGACCTGATTATTTTGATTGAACGGTAAGTTGATTTATAACATGAATCAACAGAAATGTTAAGCGTATTGGCAATATCTTCATAAGATATTTCACTTTCGAACCGCAAAAATATAATTTCGCGCTGTTTAGCCGTTAGGTTTTCGATGCAATGTTTTATTGTCGAATAAAGTCGTTCCGTATTCTCATTCTCCGAAATGTCAATAGCTGGACTTTTAAAATAGTCAAAATTGTTTTCGGGAAAATACTCAGTCAAAATAGTTTTTCTTTGCTTATTGATGTCCAGAAATAGCTGTCTTCTGTAAGAGCTAATAAAATATCCATCCAAGTCCTTTACAATCCCTATACTTTTCCTTAGTTTGATTAAATTGATGAATACATCCTGAATTACATCTTCAACTAATTGTCTATCGGAGGTGTGCCTCTGACCATAATCAAACAACAAATCATAATAATGAAAGTATATCTGGGACAATGCGTCTTGATTTCCATCAAATATGAATTTATTCCAGACCTCAAATAAAAGGATGTCCTTTGAAACATGCATAAATTAATTCGTTCTTGAAAGAATACAAATATGTAAATTTTTACTCTAAGCATCTTTTGTTGGACGTTAAAAGTATAACAAATTTCTGATGTGCATGCATATAAACGACTTTTAGAACGATATTTGATTTGACGATGTGAATTGTTCAAGCTAATGGGAAAATAATTCATGGATGAATCCTTTAAAATAAGTTTACGATTAGGCAATAGAATAGTTACTATTATATTAATTCATTATCGCTGAAATAAATTTCATGAAGTGCTAAGTTAAATATTTATAGTAATCATAAAAAGAACGAAATGACTTACCTAAAACCAAGAAAAAAACTAACACAAACCCTTTACTGACTTGAATTTGTTGAATTTGGCAGCCAGCAACAAGCACGAATTGAGAGATTAAAAGCCTCAAGTACAAACAAAACAAGTATTTACCACAAAAAAGCCTTCTACGACATTGAGTTACCAGAATATTACCTGATCTCGATCAATAAAAACTGCACAAAAGAAGAAGTCTTTGCTGCATTGGTTCACGAACTGGCTCATTTTTTCTGTCAGCATTTAATTCCCGTTACTGAGATTTGGTGGAAGCACCGCAGTCGAAATAAAAATGAAAATGAATTTGAAGCCAAAACTATTGCGTGGCTTGTTTGTGAAAGGATTGGTATTGTAAATCCTTCAGAGAGTTATCTATCCGGCTACCTTAATAATAATAGTCAAGTTCCAAATATCAGTATAGAATGCATTCTTAAAGCGACAAACGCAATCGAAGGCCTTTTAGAACCTCAGCGAATTGAGGATGGATTACTTGCTAAAAAGGATGAAGTAGTAAAAAAACAACTTAGGGAAATAAAAAAAAATAATGTCAGCTTAACAAGCCCTCCAAATCTATTTGACAACATATAATTTCATTGACATATGACATTAACTCCTATTGTTTTTTTTACGCCCTCCGATTTCTGGGAAAGCTCTTGCTAAGCTCAAATTACGGAGCAAAATTATTGATCGAAGCCCGGAAAAGCCTAGGTCCGTCCGGTGATGTTAGTTCATTTCTTTTGCACATCAGCTTCCGATGCTTCGCGCTGTTACCATTGAACCAAAAGTTTTCATACTCGCGACTACGTCCGGAAAAAATCAATTAACTACCAGAAGTTAACGGATTGGATCAGAAAACAGTACCCATCGTATGATTTTATAATTCTCGAAGGGTTGGTTTATTCGTTAGACATTTTAATTTGAGGGTGACCATAAGTGGAATAATCAGTATAGTGACCCCTATATTCAATTAGTCTTAAAATCAGTATGTGGTAAAGCACTAGGTTTGATTCACAAAGATCACTATATACCTGTAAGTCAGGATCAGGATCTTTTCCATGATTAACTGAATTTCTTAATTTTTTCCAATTACTATAAAATTTTTGGTTTAAATCTCCATGATTGACCATATTGAAAATAATATCATCAGCCTTCTCCTGTCCGAGAATACTTCCAAGCATGCCAGTAATTCTCTTTTTTAATGTGTCACTAAGCGAAGTCTTATCAATCTCCGTTATCGCAATAGATAGTTCACTTTGCGAGTTGCGTTTTTTACCTGTTGAGTAATAATCCATTACTATAGTTTCGATTGCAGTGCTCACAGCTAAAGCATAAAGAGTTATATAGGAATATCTTGAACTAATAATCCTTGCTAAGGTTTGATTTATTGACTCATGCTTTTCATGATTCTGAAGAAAGTAATAGAATTTAATAAAAAGATCCGTAAAATTATCGCTCATTCCCGATGAAATCCAGAGAGGCGCCCGTCCTGTTAATATTTCAGTTCTCTGTTTATGAAAATATCGAAACGTTCTTTTTGTACCATTTTCATTTTCGTATTCAATTGCATATCTGTCAATAATTATTGCTGTCACAAATTCCAGTGAACTGATGATTAATGGTATATCCTTTTCAATTGTCCCTGGATTTTTATTCTGTATTAAAATAGTTGTTGAATCCGAAGATGAAAAAATATCAATCGACTGATTTTCAATAAGTACTTCAAAAATTTCCAATGAAACTGATTTTGAGGTCCATTTATCAGAATATTTCTTTTCCGATTCAATTGCATGATTTTTTGGAATATTTATTTTATAAGGTATTTCGACTTTAGCTATTTTGAATATCTCAAAATTGTTCCCATGTTCAATTATTATTTCAGAACAGACCTTTCCTGTATATATTTTAAAATTGTCGTGATCTCCTAAAAGGAGCCTTTTGCAAACATAGATATCGTTATTTGTAGAAATTCCTTTAAGAGAATAATATGAATCTTCTGTTAATATTTTACCAGCGTTGGCATTAGATTCATTTAGCGACTCAAAAAAAATTTTAATGGAATTTTCTCTGGGAGTATCTAGGAATAATTTTAGCTCGATAAATCCATTTGAATTTACGTACAAAGTTCCCTTACCCTTTAATGAGTCTTTTTGAGAATCCAGCTGAATGTCATATAAATCAACCGGAAAGCCTTTTATTTTATCGTCTAACTTCATATCAAAGCAGATTATAAATTAACAAACAATTTATTGACAGGAACGATATAAAGCTGTGTTTGACATCATCCAAAGTTTTGCCTTTGTTTGTTCTCCCTGAATGTCGATCCCTCCCTTAAACCTAACGTTCTATTTACCCGAAGGAAGGGATTTTAATCACCGAACCTTCAACAAAGAGTTGCACTTTTCCCCTCAATTGTGGAATCTTGTCATCGAAGCACCGAGACTCAACTTGTGAATAGCGTGATATGCTCGCCTTGAAAGGTAAAGATAATTAAGTTCTTTGAATTATTAAATTTTGAAGAAAGTCCGGTGGGTCAAAGTTCCTTATATCCCGATGAATCGGGAAAACATTAACAAATGGTCCCGACACGTCGAAAGGGCGACCCATCTACTAAAGTCAACTAATAAAAGTGGAGATGGAATAGGGATTGATCCAAAACTTTATATCTACCGTTATCTGAAGTATTGGCAGTATTCCATTCTGACAGCTATTGAAGTCTTTATGAATGGTCAGATAATAGTGCTTATACCTTGGCTACACCTCGCTTCCGTATTGACTCAGGAACAAGATTCATTGCGGTAACATTCAGTTGTTATACTAAAGCATTGTGCGACTTCGACGGAATCACACCTGTATCACCATCTGAAACAATTGATACAAACATAATCATTGGAGTCAAAACGACTGTATCATTCAAGTATGATATTGTGACAATCTCTGATAAACTGGTCAAGAACACACTGAATATGCATGTTCTATATTGTATCAACAAGGACAAAGGACTTGATTTTGAATCATTCTTTGATGATAACGATGATTTAACAGAACTAATGTGAATATATGTAAATTATAAAACAAGGATTGTTGTTTGTGATATGGGGATGTTTAATTCATGCTTAAACGCTCACGAGTACAATTATTTCCAAGCTCACTAATGAATATTTAGTGAATGATTTACACCATATATTACCACTATTAACTAACTCACGAATATTCATTAATTCTTTCAAACGAATGAATGGTAAAAAGGGAGAAATTTAAGACAAAAGCAGAAGGAAATATAAGAACCATTTCGATGAAAGTTGAGGCGGTTTTTTTTATTGTATTTTTGATTTTACTTACGGCCATGAATCCGTTAATATTTATTTTCCGGTCATATTTAAACCTTAGCTCATTCAATGGGCATTGCCATCATAGCATATTTAAAACTCAACTAAAAAGCGCAAACAATATGGAATTAGTTCAAATGACACGCGAAGCAATCACCGATTTGGTATTTAGAACATCTGAATTAGCCTACAAAAGAGCAATGATTGACACGCAGCAAATAAGATGCGATATTACCCTTGCTAAGATCAGGAAGCTTTATGGTGAAACAACGGCAAAAAAAGCAAGGTTTTGCCCCTTCATTGACTGGTCACTTATCGGTAAGGGTGCGATAACGTCGGGTGTTCGTTGCTCTCGCATTCAGTTCGAGAAGTTTTTATTCCAATATGAATTTTCATTCTACAAATAATTAAGCCATGAACGAATTAGTCTCTAAATCACAAAGAGGAAATCCAGTAACAAACAGTTTGCTGGTAGCCGAAAAGTTTGAATAAAACCACCGGGATGTTTTAAAGGAGATTAGAAACACGATTAGCTCAGCGCAAAATTGCGCACAGTACTTCTACGCGACAAAATACTAAGATCAATCAGACAGAAATATTTTGTAATAAAAAACAAAAATTACCGGGAATAAGGCAGAAAACCAGAATTGTTCGGTATTTTATATTCAATATAAATAGCTGTTCCAAACACCTGTTTCACGAATGTTTCACAAATAGCCTAAAACAGAAATCTCAACCACTGATTATCAGATGATTGAGATTTTAACTGTAGCCTCACCGCAACCTGTCGCATTAGATATATATAGCTGAATATTACTAAGTTACTATTTAATATATTATATTTTGGCGGTAAAAACTGCAAATTATATCATATCTATTCCCCAGGCAAAGCATCCATAATAGGACAGAAGAAAGAATATCGGTTGATTCAATTTTTTGAGTGACTCCCTTATTTCGCCAATAGTTGTGAGTCCAATTCTTGTTACATCATCCATACTTGCAATGTTTATTAAGGTTGATTCCAAAGAGGCAAAAAGAGATAGGTTTAAATATTCGGCTCTCAGCCATGGGCTTGTTTTTTTGGGCCATCCTCCGGAACTAGGATGCGCAGCGCTGCAGCTTCCAAGCTTCGGATTAATTTTGCTTGTACTTCGATCATATCCTCCCCCTTTCGTACTTCCTTGGTAAGATCTTCAATCCTTTTATCCTTCTCAATGCAATCAGGGCAATTGAATAGTTTTACTCCAGGTTCATCAGTTTTCAGTAATTCTTCGTGTTGTTTATACTCCGAAGATTCATTTTTCGTCATCTTTCCCCTACCAAGAAGAAGCCAATCGATATTCACTTCAGGAAACGCAACAAGAATTCCTGTAATTAAATCAAGACTAAGTTTATATTTACTTGTTTCAGCATTACTAATATCTTGCTGTTTGCAACCAATTTTTTCAGCAAAATCATGCTGATTCATACCTGCTTGCTTCCGCAATATTCTTATCCTTTCATTTACGTGATTTAACTCCATAATTAGTCTAATTATAAATAACACGTTTTCGTGTAATTAAATACTCGTATTCGTGTAATACCGGATTTCTTGTATATATTTGCACTGTCTACGGTAAAGATAACACACTTTAAAGCAATTTAAAATGAACGAGGATAATACACAAGAAAAAATGAACCCTTCAGTCTATTATAAGGGTCTTGACCACGCGGTCAAAATGTTATTCAAACGCGAGGCAATTAAAAGGTTGGAATGGTCCGACAGAACTTTTGCGCTCCGGATGAAAACAGAAGATTTCCGTCCGGCGGAACTCATGATGTTGGAAAGTATTATTACTAATAAAACCTTCCTCAATGTTTGAAATTTACACGAACAGCGATAACAGGATCATCGTCGCAGAGGATATGACCACCGGAGCAATACTCCCTATTAAGGATATGCCAATGGGTTGGATTTTGAAGGTAGATAATTCCATTAGGGAAACTTATCCCGAAACATACGATAAGCTGGTTGATCTGCACGGAGGAATGAAAACAGATGTATTAATG
>Ga0209585_10000283_pt1 | contig 20103 bp, 17 predicted proteins | sample NGEPerone_FD_185491 | JGI IMG/M metagenome (GOLD analysis project Ga0209585, IMG submission 185491) | Arctic peat soil microbial communities from the Barrow Environmental Observatory site, Barrow, Alaska, USA - NGEE Permafrost154B-one... | ecosystem: Environmental > Terrestrial > Soil >... | reverse complement strand
CCGTCGTAAAACCGTACTGACATATTTACCCGCACTTCTTCAAACTGTGGATTGTTCACGTGCAATTTTACAAAGCACGAAACACGACTGCCAATAAATTCAGCTATATCCGTCAACATTCCCAGACTTGTGTAGGGTCGTAAAGGGTCTCGAAGGTTATGGAATTGCTTATTGGGAACAGTTACAATCGTAACATGTCCCGGAGCAAGTTCTTTATAAATGCCATCTCCACTTTCGTTTGGCTCATACTGCGTGTGATTCAGGCATTTCACCCTGAATATTTCAGGGAAGGCTTCCAAAACCAACCGCTCGTAATCCCATAAACTCACTGCCCGGTTCTTGTGACGAAGTCGTTCACTCACACGGGTGTAAAAAGCAGATGATTCTTCTGCACCCCGACCGCCAAACGACTCGAAAGGCTGTGTAATTTTTTTGACCTCCGAGACCGGGATACTTAACTTACTAATTGTTTCGGCAGGTAACACCTTTGATGCAAAAGCCGGATCATTCGCTTTGTCAACAAAAGTTGCCTGAAGTGCTTGGGCAGCAACCATTATTAGATTGCAGACAGCATCGCTTTTGTCCCAAACTGCGATCCGGATCCAATACTCGCCATATGGCAAGAAGTTGTTGGCGTTTGTTGCATCGGAAGGAAAAGCAAGTGTTACAATTCCAGATTTCAATAGTTCGCTTGTTTGATCTTCAACATCCTTCTTTTCAAAAGCAATCCACTCGTTGTTTTTCAGGTAACTCCAATGCAGGTGGGGATTGGGTTTTACAGTAAGCGGATTTGCTGTGCCATCGGCTACCTGAAACAGCAGCGAAAGATTTTGCGGTGGAAGCAAACCGGTGACGCCGATATAAAATTCAGCCTCAGATTCATTTTTTATATCACCTAGCTGAAAATCGAATTGTGGCAGTAGAAAAACTTTCTTATCCTTACTGATTGCTGAATGCTGCTCGGCAAAACCAAAAGGAGAAATATGGAGAAACTGAGCCTCACGCGAGTCAAACATTTTTGTATTTGAATAGCTTAGATCAATCGTTTGTTTGGCGGTATAAGTTATTGAAAATCCATTCATAAAAGGTCCGACAGGAGGCCCGACCGGCGGTCCGGCGGGAGGCTGCGGTTTTGTAGCAAGATATACCAACAAAGCAGTCATGTAATCTTTTTGCCCGAAATCATCGTCTAATCGCAAACGAACAAAACCATGTGTTGAATTGGTATTAAACGACTCATCATCAGTCAGATCAGGAGCATCAATTATCGGTAGATCCAATTTATTATTCAAATCAAAAGAAGTTGACCCTACTGCGATCTTAGTTATCTGGGAAGATGTCCAGACGCCGGAATTCAGGTAATCAATTTCTACATAGGGAGATTTACCGTAAGCCGAAGGAGTTGTTTGCCAGTTCGTATTTATTGTTGCAGAAGTGAGTTTTTTCTGAAATATTTCCTTTGATCCGATCACCAAAGAGCTTTCCATTATAGGATTAGCCCCAAAAGGCTGAAATGGTTTAGAGGTATCGACAGGACCAAAATCATTGGATACCACCAATGTTTTCAACGCATCAACCTCAACAGTAAGGTCAACACTTTGAGTTTCAGTCATCTGAAAAACATCATAAATATAGGAATCGGGATCCTCATTTTTTAATTTTACCATAAGTACAGGCAGATCAGTCGAGAAGCCAAATCCATGGACTTTAGTCAGGTAAGGTAGCACAGCAGGGTCGGCACCCGAAAGTTCTACAATGATCTGAAGATTACCGTTTTCAAGTAAAGTAAACGTACCAGGCGTTTTTTCGAGCCATCCTTTTTTAGTAGTAATCAGGCATTTCAGATTCTCCTCAATATTATTTATCCGAATTCGCTGAGCTTCAAAAATGGCTACCTCCAGTGCATTTCTAAGTTTTTTCTTTGATTCTGAAATAATCTTTTCCGATCCTTTCTTCGTCTTTTTTGGAAATCCTGAAATTGAAAACTCAAGCGTAATTGTCCGGGTTCCTTCTGCCATCAGTAAATAGTGTGAGGCAATTGCAAAACCGACCTCAGCCTTCGGCATATTAATTGACTTCAGTGCTCCTTCCTGATAAGTTTTGTTGTAAAACGGCTGCCACGAAAGATCAGGGGAAATTAACTTTGCACCAAGTCCATCGCTGGAATTCGCAATTGGAGAAGCATAAAGACGACCTGATTGTTTGTTTGAATTAGCATCATTTCCTACAGCTTCATTTCCATGATGATACAATGTTTTCAGGGAAGTAACTTTTGCCTGGTTGGCGATCAGATCGCGGTTATTGGCAAAGAATGCATCGATTCCTTTATCATCTTTCCCTGCCTTGAAAAGTTCACCCATCTTTATTTGATGTGAAGCGGCTTGCTTTGCTAATTCCACAATCAGGTGAGCTTTTGCGGGCAAGGCTCGTTTTTCCTTCAATTGAAGTACTTCGCGGTAGTAAAAATCGAGGTGCCTCCCGGTAATTGTATTCGCTTCAGCTCTTGCATATTCCATCAGGCGCAGAAAACTAAGAAAAAGTGCATAATGCGGTTCGTGCTTATCCCAGTTGGTAAAGGTGAACTCCAGTGCAAGCTTTGCCTCACCAATCACCCGGGCATATACCTTCAGAAACTGATCAGATACTGAAGTAAAGAGGTTATGAGTGGCAATATGGTTGGTACGAACGAATGTTGGATCCAGTGGATTTCCAGTCGGATCTCCATAAACCGATGAGTCCGCAGAAATGGAGGCGACGTATACATTCCAATCTGCAGCATTACTGGTTATCCAATCCTTTGAAAAGCTGGAAGTTAGCACTTTATCAAAAGTGTCAGGCAAAACACCAAGTATTTGCATGCTCTCAGTTGGAGCAACATCCGTTACAACCCCCAAAACTATTCCCGCTTTCTGATAGGAAATCAGTCGCTGAAACGCAGGTGCAAGTTGGGTTTGAACAAGGTTTTTTAAAGTAGCTTTCAGTGCAATTTCAGCTGGAAGCCCCTCTTTCATACCGTCAAGTTGCTTTGCGAGCGTGCCTAAACAACTGTATATGTAGCTCAAGCTATTTATTAATTCAGGTCCTTTTAATTCATTATCGAGGTTATTTAGAAAGTCGAAATATGACTTGATCTGGGTTTTATAATCTTCAATGTTCTGAATAGACATCACAGCCAGCCGGAGCGAAGGATCTTTGCTGAAAAATGGAGCCCAATTGCCATTCGCGGTATTGTTGCTGTCGAAATATTTTACAAACTCCGACAAAGCCCGGGCAAACATCATTTCATTCGCTACATCATGCTCATTAACCGGCACATACGATGGATCTAACGCCGGCGAAAGTCGTTGTTCCTGATTGGCACCATCGCGGATCAGTTTTAGCGGATCTGAATTCTTATTACAGTCTATCGAAGTTGACATACACTAACTTATTATCAGGTAATTAGACTTACAGAAGTTGAAAGATTGATATCTGTTCCTTCCAATTTATAGAATGGAAAGACAAAATTGAACCGTGAATTGGTTGTTTTGACACGATAATTGATCTCAATTAAAATCACTCCTTCCAGTTCCTGGGTGTCGTTTAAGATTACTTTTTCCAATTCAATACGCGGCTCGTGATATAAAATGGCCGATTCAATTTTATCCGTCATCAGCGTTTTCATGCGGGTATCCAGGCTTTCGAAAACCAGCTCATCGAGGTTGCATCCATATTGCGGTAACATGACTCTTTCACCACGAACCGTTGACAACAAAATTTCGAGACTTGAAGCAATATCTGCTTCCTGTTCAAGCATTTCCACATTACCGGTGTTCTGGTTAAAGTTCGGTGGAAACGACCATCCACGGCCAATAAATAAAAGGTTTTGTTCCATAATTCTTACTTGTTATTTAAGGCACTTCAATCGATCTAATTTTTCAACCCCCAATCAATACGGTCGGAGCACCTGGTGGTAAAACCGATCCTCCTCCGGCAGTTACGGCTCCAATCCTTGCAGCTGGCATTCCGCCGATCAATACGGTCATCGACCCTAACATAATCACATCAACCCCGCACGAATCGCCCATTCTTGCCGCCGGAAGTCCCCCGATTAAAACGGTAGGACACCCTGGAGGGATAATAGGAGTCGGGACACCCTGTGTTGCTGTACTCACAATCATATCCGAAACACGTGCTGCTGGTGGCATATCATAATTTTTTAGTTTATCTGGACCATACCTCCCTGAATAATCGCGGCCGCACTCCCCTTAACGGTTGTGTTTGCACCCGATAATTCAGCAGTGGCAGTTCCTTCAGCTTTAAAAGCAGCAGATGCTTTTATTGTAATATTGATACCATCGATTTTTACATCACCGGCTGCTTTAATTATCACATCTTTAATACTTTCAATAGCTATACCATTATCATCCATTGTAATTTTGTTGCCATTCTGATCTACAAATGAAATCCCTTTGGCGTCTTCCGAAAGCATCATTTTATTACCCGTAGGTGTCTCAAGCGTTATGATTTTCTTTTCGTCATCGAAATTGAACTTCATTTTTTCACGACTCACGTAACCCTTCTGATGATTGGTGTCTTTCGGTGGTTCAGGTGCTGGTTTCGCGCTACTATGAACCATTCCCAACACGACAGGATGACGGGGATCATCATTTAAAAATCCAACAATTACCTCATCACCAATCTCCGGACGGAAAAATGTTCCTCTTTCATTCCCGGCATCCAAAGTTGAAATACGGGCCCATATACCATCATCAGAAGTGCTGATCATTGGAAGTCTGACTTTGATGCGGTCTTCACTATCGGGGTCACCTTGGAGAACGGTAACAATACCAGTTTGTAAACCTGTTACAGCGGGTAATAATCCGGAAGCAGGCATTGGCCGGAGGTTGTAAGTCTCTGAGAACAATTCGGGGTTCAAACCTAATTGTACATCTGTCTCCCAATTGCCTTCCGATACGGAATGACGTATTTCGGATACATACATTTTCCCCTCAAAACGATCACCTATGCCGTTCACCTCAATGACTTTGCCTGGCAGAACACCCGCAAATCCCTGAAATTTTGCCCGGCCCCGGATTCTGGCCAGCCTTTCTTTCAACAAACGTCCGTCTGCCCACGCTTGTAATTCAGGCGTGCTTAATTTTCCCCCATGTTGAATTTCAAGCGAATCACCACCGATTACCTTTGCCAGGTCTGTGGCAGAAAGGTTCCCGTTTTCCGTAGTAGTTGGTTCAGCAGCCTCCGCTTCAACGATTACCTGATCTGTAGCATTCCAGCTGCTGGCTTTTATTCCTTTACTCTGAATACGGGCATCAATTTCGGCGTCAAGTTCCAGCAAAGTTGTTCCAAACTTCACGCTAACAACGGATGCTCCACTTGTAGCCGGTTTGGCAACAATTATTTTCCCGTCCTCAACCATTACAACCTGACCGTTTGCCTCGGCACGGCAAAGTATGAAATCCCAATCGGTGGATTCGTATTGGACCACTTCATTCAGACTCGGAACTGTGGCTTCAACATCTTTTGAAAGATTGTATGTGCCTATCAGCTCCTCCATAATGTCACTGTCTTTCTTGTCAATGAAATACTTGCTTTTGATTCCGCTTGTCATTTTTACAGCTTCATCGCGACATTCGATGATCAGTTGACTCCCGCTGCTCCTCACTTTAATACTGTGCCTGACGATAATTCCCTTGAATACGCTGGCATTCTGTGAGCGGTATCCCAATTTAATCTCGATTTTTTTCCCGGGAACAAAAAGATCTGAGTTACTTGCACCGAAAGTGGATTGAGAAGCTTCCCCATCGCGCAAATTGAGAACTGCAACGGGAATCCGGTTTAACTCACGGGTTACATTTACCGATAACACATGGTAAGATCCCGGAAGCTGAACTCCGTCGAGCAGAATGGCCGATGTACAAACATCGGGCGTTGCTGGGGTCGGTATGTTTGAATCGTTTGGCAAGGGGCTTATACTGTTTTAACAATAGGTGGAAAAGAGATATCGGTACCGGGAATCAGCTGACGAAAATTACTGATGCCGTTCACTTCAGCTACCTGGAGGTAATACTTTGGATCGCCGTAAATGCGATAACACATCAAAGGCAAAGTATCACCATACTTTACCTTCCGGGTATGCGTCAGGTCGGGAGAACTTCTGTTTTCGCGGGCAGCCCGTTTTTGCTCTTCAATGCTGCTTTTGAATTTAACAGTTGCTATTGCACGGATCGGTGTACCATCGGATTTGAACATTTTGTGATTGATAGACAACTCGATGACGCGTCCTTTAAAGATCGAGTTTTCCCCCCACACGAGTTTAAAATGCCTGGGTTCATGTGAATCGCCTTTATAGGATATCAGAACTTCCTTGAATTTTTTAAGGTCATCAGATATGTTTGCTCTCGGTTTGCCATCAATAATGCCCGTATTGTCGAACAGAAAATCGAATGTAATCTCCTCTGGTTCTGTGTATTCATACTTCAATTGCGCACCACTCGTTCCCTGACCCTGTCCACCCGCCGAAAATTTCAACTTATAGGCTAGCGTATAACTTTCAGGGTTAATGAGCGCTTCGAAAGAATCATCAGCGTCATTCACACCACCGTTTTCAGCTTTCTCCGAATCCGAGAAAGCCAGGATCAGCATTTTTTCAAGTTTCCCAGTTTCAGCCATCACCTTTCAGTTTTATTATGAAGTATCTCCATCACTTTTTCAACACATGCTGCCACTATTTCCTCTTTGTTGATGCCAGCGGTATTGCTCCCTCCGCCGGATGATCCGGTACCTGGAGAAGACTGACCGGACTGTGGAGTAGTGACAGACACCTTGATATGGAGTTCTCTTATTTCAATTGGCATAATAAAAGTTGCTAAACCCTTCAATTATTCTTAAAAGGAATTTTTTGCACGATACACAATTGTAATCTGATCCTTACTGTACTGTAAAATAACGGTACGTAATTTCCATGGTTTCAATCACAATCGCATTTTCAGTCGAGACCAGGTCGCTAACCATCCATTTTTTAGGGATCGCATGTGCCACTTTCCAGGTTCGCAAGGGTTCTCCTTTCTCGTTCATCAGGATCACATTGATATCGGTTGGTTCAAATTGCCGGTCGCGAAAAGCACGGTTAAACCAGTTAATAACCTCCGAATCAACCACCATCCCGCGTTTCAGGATCATATCGGCATATTTGGTACGCACAGGCAATTTGTGCTCGAATCGATTTTCGCCCCCTTCTTTGAAGTTTTCGTAATCGTATTCTACCGATAAGCCTGACACAGACTGAAACCTGACATCGTTGCTATTACTGCTGATGCCAAATTCAACTTTATAGTAGAACCCCCATGGCGGATAATATGTCGTAGCACCTGCCATGATTTAACGAACGAGGCTTAAGCCTTCGTGTGCGATTTCCAACGTTTCAATCGCGACTTCGTTGGCATCTGATTTCAGGTCGGGCGCTGTGATCTTGACCGGAAAACAGTTTACTGCCTTCCATACGGCGACGGGTTCATGCTTTTCGTTCATCAACCTTACGACAACATCGCGACGGGCACCAACCCGGTCATTTGAAATCTGATCGATCCAGTTGTTGTAATCGAAGTCACCTTCAAATTTACCCCTCTTAAGGGTAATGTTGCTGAATTTACGCATGCCCGGCATCTTGATTTTACTGAAATCTTTACTGTCACTGTGCCTGTATTCAATCACTTCTACCTGCTGATCCATACCGGTGACCTCGGTAAAACTGATTTTAACGCCGCCCCAGTCGACCTGATAATGATATCGTGGTAAAGGATATTGTTGTGCCATAACTTTTTATTTTTTAATGATATGAAAATTAAATAGTTTGTTAAGAATTTCTGATCAGGATTCGGCCATCTTGTGAGAGAACCGGAGGATGATAAATTCTGCCGGACGAACAGCCGCCATACCAATCTCGATGATCATGCGTCCTTCGAGAATATCAAGTGCCGTCATCGTTTTACCCAATCCCACAGCAACATAAAATGCGTGTTCGGGTTTTATTCCCTGAAGGGCTCCCTGGCGCCAAAGCGTAGAAAGAAAGTTTTCGATCATGGCCTGCACTTTTACCCAGGTATTGGCATCATTTGGTTCGAAGACAAAAGCTTCTGTTGCATTTTTTGTGCTCTCTTCTACCATGTTAAAGAAACGGCGAACGCTGATATAACGCCATTCGTTATCGTTGCCAGCCAGGGTGCGGGCTCCATATATTAAAGTACCTTTCCCCAGGAATGACCGGATGGCATTGATTGATTTTCCTGCAACCGCATCCACATTTAAGTTTTCCAATTCAGTTTTTGAAAATATTACCGAAGGAGAAATAACATTGGCCAGACTTATATTCGCAGGAGCTTTCCAAACACCTCTTGTCCGGTCAGTAGCGGCATAAACTCCAACAACAGCTCCACTTGGAGGCATGCTCGTCATACTATTACCCACCCCCGCAAGAATTGATTTGTAGATAGGGAAACGAAGTGCTAAGGACTCGTCCAATTTCTTTGTATACGTTGTAGCGGCACCTACTACTAAAGTCAAATAACTCTGATTAATTTCTTCAAATAATGGCAGCAGGTTGTTAAATACAATCTGGCGTTTATCTTCAGCAGTTCCAGCAGCGGGAATTATATTTGTTACTGGTGCACCAATAACACCCACCCAGCTTGCTTCTACAAAAGTTGGCGTTAAAACAGTTGCCGTATAAGTCGCTATTTTAGCAGCAGTTTCAGTTTCCAATCCAACGACCTTAATGTAGGTAGGATTGAAATTGGAGGTAACTGCCGCAATAACATCAGCATTCAAAGTTGAATATGTTAATACTGCAGGACTTGCAGCTTTGATAAACTTATCAATCTGAGCTGCAATGCTATAATAAAAGCCAAACATCGCTTTTAGGTTACTATCATTATTGACAGCTAAGAATGCTGCTCCTAAAGAATTTAAAGCCGTTCTTAAGTTACCGTTAGGCGGGCTTAACAATTTTGTTTTTCCATCAATATTTGCCACATCAGCAAACGCCTTGTTCAAATCGGCAATTGCAGCCTGAATTACCAAATCGCCGGTTAATCCCTCTAAATTTGTAGCGACTCCTCCCCGTTTGATCACACCCTTCACATCATTATAAGTGACACTCTTCGGCAAATTAACTTTTAACCAGGGTGTATAAGCTGTACCATAACTCAGATAATTGATACCTACTTTACTCCTGAAAGTGGCTCCCAATGCATCATTTTCTTTTACATCCATTACTGTAACCCGGTCTTGTAATTCCTGACATTGTTTCAACGCAGCTGCCTGTACATTGGCAATTTTGCTATCGTCTAATGAAACCGCATCCGGAAATAAAAGGATCGTAGGTTCCGATTCTTTAGCAATAGCAGCAAAGCCGCCTGTATCGGCAGTATAGGCCGCATCATCAATTGTAGCTGAATAATCGCCTACTGAAACAATAAAACAATCGCCACCACCATTAGCATAAAACATTCTTAGACTGTCATACAAATAAAATTTACTGCTAAGCGTTGCTGATAAAAAATTGTTGGAATCGCTAATATTTACCTCGGTAACATTGGGTGATGGACCGTATCCGTAATACTGTTCATATTCAACCAACGAACCAATTCGTTTGGGAACATTATTTAAATCGCCGAAGGCGAGTTTTTTGGCTATTTGTGTATACCCAATAAAGGCAGGAATAGCCGTTTCCACCTGCGCTACAGATGGCGGAAGTTTTGGAATTTCTTCCACATAAACCCCGGGAGTTTTGTACGATGTTGCCATATTGATTTATTTTAAAAATGAAAAAAAGGTTACTCATTCAAATATTTCCGTATAAACTTTTTCAATTCTTTTAGTCGGGTCGTTACCCTCATATTGCACCTTAATACCCGATTCACCTGGTTTCTTTTTTACGCCTGCGTTTCCGTTGTAAGTTAAAGGCAATGGTGTGCTGCTTTCCGAAATCGGGGAACCGTTATTTTTATTAAGATATTTCCACACGGCCTGTCTGTTTTTAAACCGGATCTGAAAAACAGGACATGCATTTTTTGCAACTCCCACTGATGTGCAACTAAAGTCATTATCAAGAGGATTAGTAGCTGCAATATTCACAATACCAAATACATTGTCCGGAATTTCATTTGTTAGCAAAACTCCTTTCCCGGGAGTTCCGGCTAAACCCATTGGAGGCTCAATTACAGGTGAATCATTTTGATGAACGAAAACCGGCATATTTGCAGCAATGTTGTTCAACTTCACTTTGGTTGCACCTGGCTGACTACTTGTCAGTTGAAACAAAGCATTTCCGGTAATATTCAGGTATTCAACTTTATCAATAGCTGTAGAGGCAGGTATTTCCCTTGAAAGATATAACGACTTGTTAGGATTAACTCCACGCGAAACACCAGTCAGATTTGAAAATACCGGAACATTTTCCTTATACCTTAATATTTTGTCTTCAGGTTGGTAGTAGAGTTCGTAAATTTTCCGGTCTATAAATGTTAGAGAAGTATATTTATAAAAATTAGCATCAGTAATGGTAATTACAAACGAAAATAACTCGTTATCAGGAATTACAACGCCTTTAGGAACAGCAACCATAAAACCTGGTGCTGTAGTTTTGAAAATTCCTCTGAATGCTTTGAGTTTATTTGCTGTAGTGGGAGTAGGTTCAATCTCAAGGAAAGAGCGCGCATCATACGCGAGCAATAATTTGGTTTTTCTGCTTTCGGGCAACGCATCGAACAGAATAGATGCGTCATCCAGCCAATAGTGATGCAATAGTTGCACTTCAAAAAGGCGCTTATATCCGTTTACCATTCGTTCTGTCATTTTATGAATTGTTTTTATGATAAAATTCATTGACAATTTCGGTAATAAGGCCACTTTCGTTATATACTGCTCTGTATTTCAGGTCAAGCATACGCATCATATAGATTACAAATGGATATTGCTTGCCACCAAGTGTTCCCCAAAGGTGATTCACTTCCTCCATTGAAGGTGAATAAAGATCGAAAATCAATTTAAAAGATTCGAGTCGGTCAAGCGCATTTGGAGGCGCATTTGTACTGATAGAAGAAGGAGAAACATCGTCCTGAGTAAACACATTCTTAGACTGAAAAAATCGGATGGCGCGCGAAAGCATTAATAATGCGTTGCTATAACCGGAATCGGTAGCAGTAATAAGGATCTGGAAATTCAAAAATACCGGTGGGTTCTCATAGGTCGTGCGCAGGGTAGTTTCGTTCCTTACAAAGTTGGGGAGATTTTTAAGCGTCTTCTCTTCCTTGATATTGACAACCGAAAAAATGAGTTTACCTCTGGCTATACCCCCATTCCCTCCTCCTTGAGTGATCCCTTCAGCAAGATTCCCTAGCTGAACTGCATCACCTGATAAAGGAACACTGTAAACATCCTCCAGATGTTTTTTCAGTTCATTAATAACAATAGTTAAACCATGTGATATCATCGCTTAATTATTATAAAATTAATTCAATGCAAATAACTGGCTTATCTAATTAATTTTCAATTTTATAAATGCATCTAGGAAGAAAATAAAAGCAATAAGTCCGTTATAAGATCCAATATCAACGCAGTTTCTGGGGAAAGGTTTCAAATTTTTGAGATCTGTTGCAATTTTTTTTAAAATAGTCTAAATAAAAATAAAAATTTATATCAAGTTAGCCTGATAAATTGTATAATCATTAGCTATTCCATTAAATATCTATAATATAGCATTATTAATTTTTGTAATGGTCTTGAACGATGAGCATCTATTGCCGGAGTAGATTTATTTTAATATTGTTTGATTGCCCGTCGGAGAAATATTTATTTCCTGCAATCACAGTTTTTATTGCTTTTTCAAGCTCCTGTTTTCCCGATGTCTTTAAAACAAATCCCATCACTCCGGCATTAATCAAATTATTACAATCTTCCTTCCGGCAGTGTAAAGTAAGAACCAATATTTTTAAATAAGATCTGATTGCGATGGCCTTGGTGGTCGCTTCCAACCCACCCATCACTGGCATTTCAATATCCATTATCACTAAATCCGGCACATGATTTTCGAGTATATCAAGAAATTGCTGACCATTTTCTGCTTCGGCAACGACTTCTCCAATACCTTCTGTTTCAATAAAAAGCTTCATTCCTTCGCGAAACATTTCATGATCGTCAACAATGACTATTTTGGTCTTGCGATTCATGTTTTTAAGAAATCAAATTTGCTCGCATAAAGCACGACTTTGCTGTGAAAACATTGGTTTCAGCGGTTTTGTCGTTTTCATGCCTACGATATCTAAATGTGAAGCACCGGTTGCGAGTTTGCTGGACATATTTAAATCACATGAAAGCCTTTCCGGGTAGTCAGCGAATTGCTTCGCTTCACAAATTTCGCCAGAGAAATTTAAACTACTTTCTTCCCCCAATTGAAACGCATCTAAACCAATTATTATTTTTGCTTTGCAGGGAGGTACTTTCTGGTCTATGAAATCAGACGAAAGCAACAATTCGTTCGGGATAATGAGATAAATTTTCATTTTTACCATCTGTTAAGTGACTGCTCTCTAATACTAATAATGAAACTAACTTAGTTTAACTTTTTATCTTGCAAAAGAGAAAATAATTAAGAACATTTTTAATAGTGTAAAGTCTCGAAAAGATAGTGTAAACCCTAATTAGTGTAGTAATTTTATTGCTTGTCACTAAAATTCTACAAGCTTATTTTTTAAAGCAAAAAGTACAAGGTTGATCGTGTTTTTTGTATTCGTTTTATGCAAAAGTGTGGAACGGTTAGCCTCTATAGTTTTAATGCTTCTAAAAAGTTTTTCCGCAATTTCGGAAACAGTAAATCCTTTACATAAGTATTCCAAGATTTCAAGTTCCCGATTGGTAAACTCAGTATCAATTAATGTAGAATTTGTTATACCAGATTTTTGTTTCCCAAAATTAACAATTATTGAGTGCAACAGTTCACTGGAGAAATAGCCTTCACCGCCAATCACTGTTTTTATTGCTTTTTCAAGTTCCTGTTTTCCAGATGTTTTTAGCACAAAACCCATGACTCCGGCATTTATCATGTTTGTATAGGTGTCCTTATTGCCAAGCATTGTCAGAACCAATATTTTTAATTTAGGCTTTATTATCATGGCTTTGATAGTCGCCTCCAGTCCACCCATTACGGGCATTTCAATATCCATTAGTACTAAATCCGGATTTTGATTCTCCAACAAACAAAGCAGCTCCTGACCGTTATCTGCTTCAGCAATCACATGACCCATCCCTTCTGTTTCGATAAGGAGCTTTATTCCTTCCCTAAACATTAAATGATCGTCAACGATGATTATTTTAGTTTTACTTAACATATATTGGTTTCTGCGTTTCCGGTTTGAATCCATCAACGAGATTAATAACAGGCAATTGTATCAAAACTTCCATCCCACTCCCTGCCCCAGTTTCAATCTTCATAATCCCTTTTATGACCTTAATTCTTTGTTGAATATGAATCAGTCCTAGTCCTTTGCTCGTTTTTTCGATATTGACCAAATCAAACCCGATGCCGTTATCGTTATAGGTGAGGAAAATTAGATTTTTTTCCTTTTGATAGTTGAATACAATTCCAACCTGGGTTGCCTTTGCATACTTCACGGTATTATTGATTAACTCAGTTGTAATCCGATAAAGGGTAGTTTCCAGAAAATAACTGAACCTGTCGTTCGAGTTGTAAGTAAAATCAATATTTAATTTTTGGGTGTCGTTTATACTTTGAGTGAAATTAAGCACAGTTTCAACATATCCCATACTATTCAGAATTAGCGAACTCAACCCAAGTGCCACTTCCCGGGTTGTCTGAATTGCCTTTTCAATACAATTATTTCCTTTTTCGGTAATAATCTTCACTTTCCCAGCGTCATTTGTTTCAGCCAGCCACTGAAAATATAGTTTTATAGTTGATAATAATGGACCTAATCCATCGTGTAATTCCCGCGAAAAACGGTTACGTTCGCGTTCTTCAACTTCAATCGTAACATTTAACAGTTCGTTTTCAGCCTTTATTTTCTCCGTTATATCACGGTTTGATGCTCGTATTCCAAGATATTTCCCATCTGAATATATTCTTCTGTAAACGCAACAAATCCAGCGTAAAGTGCCCGACTTCGTTACAATTCTGAAATTGAGGTCCGGATTTATTCCTCCGGACATATTCATCCATCCTTCCTTTTTATGATTTTCCCAAATGGCGAAATCGGCTGTGAAAACTATTCGATCAAGTAGTTTAGGATTATTAATGAACTCTCCGACTGTATATCCTGTAATTCTCTCACAAGATGGAGAAACATAATTATAGCCACCCTGAGCATTTATCCAATATTCCCAGTCGTATGTAAAGTCTGCAACAGTCCGGTATTTTTCTTCTGTTTGCCTTAAGGCAGTATTTGATTTTAATAATTCTGCAGTTCGTTCAACTACCCGGTCTTCGAGCGCTTCATTTAATTGCTTAAGCGCCTCGTCCGTCTTTTTACGCTCTGTAATGTTAAGAACAACCCCGGTAATAATTAAAGGATTTCCATGCAAATCTCTTTTTACAATTGAACCAACATCATAAAACCATAAATATTCACCCGATTTAGCTAAAATCCGGTATTCAAGTTCATACTTATCAACTTTCCCATCAAAATGTGCCTGCATTGCATGCATCGCCCTTTCAAAATCCTCCGGATGAAGCAACGTCGTAAAATCCTGGTAATGCGTAAATTGATCAGGATTATAACCTAGCATTTCAGCTTTTCTTTTCTCAAAATTGACCTTGCCTGTCGTTATATCCATTTCCCACCACGCCATATTTGCCACCTTCATGGCAAGCTCAAGTCTGGAATTATTCTCCTGTATCAATTCTTCAGCCAGTTTGCGCGCCGTGACATCTACCATACTAACAAGGCAGTATTCTTCATTTTCGATCAGAATTCCACTTAGGTAAACATATATTGGTAATTTCCCATTACCAGAAAGGGTAATCTCACAAGTTTCCTTTAAGTTGTTTTTAAATACATTGGATAGAAAAAGATCAAAAATGGGTTTTGTTTCATCAGCAATAAAAAATGCAAACCGGCTGTTTTTAAGTTGAACGCTCTGCTTACCCAGCATCTGTGATCCACAAATATTGATTGCAACAATTTCGCCTTCAGAAGAAAGGGTAATAAACCCTAATGGTGCAAAGTCGTATAATTCAGCATATTTTTTGGATGCAACCTTTACCGCCTGTTCCTTTGCCTTTATGATTTCGTCGTTTTGTAATTCAAGCTCAATCTGGCGAACAGCAAGCTCATGAATAAGTTTCAGCATTTCTATTTCCGATTGTTTCCCGCAAACTTCAATCGGCTCATTTTTAAGTATCTTTTCTGCCTTTTGACGAAGGATAGATAAATCAGGGGTAACTTTTCTTTTTTTTTCCATAGTATATTGCTTAGTCCTCTTTACAAAAAGCAAAAGGTGAAATTAAGTTTTTTATTTCCACCTTCTGGTTATTTTATAAATTATATTAATTAAAGCATCGCAAATAACTGCAGCACCCTGGATTTTCTTTTGTATTCTCTTTTCAGCTTACAAATGTTGATCCAGTTTTAAAAGGGATAATGGATCAATCATTTACGTTATTTTCCTTTAAGGTATCCTCTTTCATAGAAAGAATAACTACCCTTTCGGTGGGAGCCAACCTTCCCTGCAAATGATGATTATTAAAGACCAGATCAACTGCCTTCTTTTTGTGGCATCAAATGGTATCGATCTTATTATCTGGATGATATAGTATTCTATATTCACGATATGATGCTGACAAAAAACCATTTATTGTAATTGATTTTGAAAATAAAATGCAAGAAGCCTGAAATTACGAAAGTAATCTCAGGCTTCTTTTCTGAATTATATTTCCAGCTATGGTGTTAATTACCAGGGACTCACAGGTGCAGGCGAGGATGCCTGTGCCTTTTCAGGATTGCCCGGCAGGTATCCATCCTGACGAAATAAGGTTTATGTCAAATGCATAGATTTGGTCTAAAACAGGTTCCCTAATTTTAATTTTTAAAAAGGTTCTAAATAATAATTAAACCCTTATAAAACTGCTTGTTGCACAACACGGCTTTCAATTCGTGGTCTCTCATGCTGGACATACCAGAATTCAACCTCCCTGGCATTTTGCTTTCTGAAATCGAAGTATTGCTTTGGCATTGTAATACTCGAGTCGTTACCGGTCAATATTTCGTTGCCAAAAACTTTTACCGTGGTAAATAGTTTTAGAACCGGAAATGCAGTAATGCATTCTGGCACCGAAAGTGTTTTCTGCGAAAGAATAATACTTAACTTGCTTATCTTAAATACATTTTCTATCAAACGGCGTTGGAAAGGTAGCGGTTCTGTCCCGGAATAGAATAAACGGTCTGTTTCCAGTTTAGGATTTGTCAGGAAGGCATCAATCGAAATTTCTTCGGGAATAAAGAGGCATGCTTCAGACAATTGCGGTACCAGGTTTTGCATTATGGCCACCTGTGATCCGCTTTTGAGGCACGCAAGCATGGTTGCGGAAATGACGATATCATACGGTTTGGTGACAACAAACGTAGTGGCATCCGCGCAAAATACTTCACCAATATAAGGACCGAGCGTCAAGGTATCTGTCACCTTTTGAAGTGCAGCCAACGATTCGGAATTGATCTCGAGCAAATCAACAATCAGCTCTTCTGGCATATACAACTTTAGAAGCGGAATAACCAATGTTCCGTAAGGACCTGTTCCAGCATAAAGTATGCGGACAGGTCGGCCGGCAACTTCCGATATCTTTACTGAAATGGCACTGTTGATACCTCGTAAAAATACGGCTGTACGCTTCATTTCCAACAAACAATGTGCTGCATCTGAAGTCGAAGAAGCCTTATCAGGAGGGAGCCATATATCTTTGTCGCAATTAAGCTGATCGATGGTTACTCCCGTGATCGTACTAAAAACACGGTAAAGTTCATCAACGGCCTGTTTCATCAATCTAAAATTATCACCACAACACAATAGGGTATGGACTGACTGATGTACGACCTCTTCATCTATTAAAAAATCGTCATTGATATAAGCGTTAGAGGAAAATGAAGGTGTCAGGTAGGGTTGTGGCATACTTTTTGGAATAATTTGGTCAGGCAAACAAGCGAACAGATCCGGTTATAATTTTGATTCCCAATTACAAGTATAAAATATTATTTGAAATATAGAGCTATTGAATTGCTTATACCTGCTATCTAAATATACGTATGGGAATATTAACATTATAAAATATTTTATGCACAAAAATAGGGGGTTTGCTTCATACATCAATTATCAATGTATTCAAAGTGAGCGTACGTTTTGACAATATTGGATAAAAAAAGCACCATTCTTCTACCTTTAGCCATCAGACAGAAAAGGCAGACTTTTTTTGGAATTAGAAGGTAGCTGAAAAATTATAAACGAAAAAGTCACTATTGCGCAAACATGGATTCAGGTAACCAATTGTTCACATTTCCGTAATTCGTCCTGTTTTCCCGGGGATTTGGGATGATGGCATTTTTCTTTAGCGGCTAAAAAATCCTGTTTTAAACTTTTTTGATTTGAATTTTAAGCCGCCTTCCTGAAAAAACCCCGATTGACTCTCAACAACCGGGGTTTTAATGTTTGTTTTATGGAACTACTTTCATCACAGGCTCTGAATAAGGCTGCATTCCGGCAGGAGTGACCGCTGCCACCCAAACCAAACTTTGTTAGACGGAATAAGTCCTTTCATTTCGAACGTAGTCTGGGTAGTACAACTAGCAAAAAGCCACTTGTCCTCAGTTGGCATGTCCGCACCGACATTGTAAAACCATACATACGAGGCAGCAGCAGCTACTGATTTGCGTCGAAGCATTATTGTGCCAGGAACATCGCCCGCTTCAACCGAAAAATCGGGTTTTTCGAAATGTGCAGGTTGCTTGGCCAGATGAAATCCTGTCGACAGGATAATTGCCGGGTCGCCGTTGGCCACTTGTTCAACCTGGTTGCCCAGTTTTCTGAACGCTTCATCAAATTCCTTCTCTGCCTGATACATCAAAGCAATTTGCTCGTGATCACCACCGCGCGACGACATGTAAAACCCTTCTAATTTGTCAATAATCGCCTTTAAAACTGCATATGTCACTACAGGACTGGCAAACAGTGGAATAAGGCTCATTTTTGATACTACAGTTCGCCCAAATGCAATTTTGCCGGGCACCGAAAACCTCAGAAAATCTAAAACTACTGCTTCTTTTTTCATAAATTTTTTGTTTTAAAAAATTAGACATAAAAAATAAACACCATAGAACTAAATTTATTGAACTTGTTTTGAGAGTATCTTATTCGGTCTTGCCGATGTTTTGATCATCATTTAAGATTTGCTGATCGTCATTCACACTATGTGGGTCAACATTGTCCCAATGTTGATTAACATTCCTCTTATGTTGATTTACATTTCCCCTTTGTTGGTTGACATTTCCCATCTGTTGATCAACATTCTCCCTTTGTTGACCATCATCCCTCTTTTGCCGACCGAGGTTCCTGCTATGTTGATTGACATCCATGCTGTGTTGATCAATATTCCGCTGAGCATATCCGGAAAAGTGTATAATTGATTTAATATTTTCTGCACTTTATATCCGGTTCAGACTGATTAATAACTAAATCACAAATAACAATACACAAAAATAGGAGGCTTGGTATACATATCAATTATCAATGCGTACAAAATGAGCGTACGAATCTGCAAATACATGTTATTTAAGTAATTTATCGCCCGAATTGGCGTCAGAATCTCAGCAAAAGCGCATAACGGGAATTATGCCTTGTTATTTTGCCGCCAAATGGATGGTGATTCGTCGGTAATCTGTTTGAATTGACGGCTAAAGTTGGAAGCTTCGCTATAACCTACCAACTCGGCAATTTGAGCAAGGTTGTAATTTGGATACTCAATAAGCAATGATTTGGCTTCCTCAATACGCAACTTGTTAATCCACAAGTTGAAATTCATCCCTTCGTTGCTGTTGATAAAGGTGGAAAGCGTTGTCCTTCCAATTTTGAGGTAATGGGCCATTTCCTGGATATTCACACCGTCTGCCAGGTAATATTTATCCTCCAGAATCTGTTTTTTTAATTGTATCCAATTAATTCGTTTATTGGTTTTCGCAAATTCATTCCCATTGTTTTCAGGAACATTGATAGCCGGCTCAATATAAATAAAGGTGCGTGGATACTGAATGTAGTAGATACCAAAACCAAGGTAGAAAATTGCATAAACGATCGTAAATGTCACTTCCCAGCGATATGAGAATAAAAAGCATGACAGGAATGCGCCAATGCCAATTGTAAGAGCCGCATAATAGCAATATTTGACCCCGGGAAGTTGCAACCGGTAGCTATCTGCAAAATAGTTGTCAATTTTTTTTATAAATAATCGTTCCTGTCTGAAAAATAAGCGGGTTAAATACACTAACTGGAAGATGTAAAAGAACAGAAAAAGCTCCCTTACAAGAACTACCGGATGAAACACCAGGTTTTTCAGATCGTCAAAATTTAATATTTGCGGATCTCCCCATTTGTTTGAAACCAGTAAATAGAGAACATTCAGGATTATTACCGGTATTATTTGTTTGAGTAAGTACTTCTTCGTGCTAAGTTGCGGTTTTAAAAGGATAATCAACGCAATTGCAAATAATGTTGCCTGCAATGATGCCATTGTCAAAAGCACCATCGAAATAAAATTGTCAAGCGATACATCAAAAGCCATCACAAGTATGTTGAGAATCGCCATTACCAGGTACGCACCGGCTAAAAACCGAAGCGAATGGCGATAATTATTCAAACCTTTATTTGACGGAAGAGGAAGTGCTAAAAAAAGAAAAGCCATGACAATACACACCATAATAAAGGCTGTGTCAACGATCAAAAGTGTGTTATGATACGCCATTGAGGTTTAATCAGATTCAGCAATGCATTATTGATAATGCATAAATTTAATACAAAGTTAAATAAAAAATGCAAGAAATCATTATA
>Ga0209585_10000282_pt1 | contig 20128 bp, 17 predicted proteins | sample NGEPerone_FD_185491 | JGI IMG/M metagenome (GOLD analysis project Ga0209585, IMG submission 185491) | Arctic peat soil microbial communities from the Barrow Environmental Observatory site, Barrow, Alaska, USA - NGEE Permafrost154B-one... | ecosystem: Environmental > Terrestrial > Soil >... | reverse complement strand
CGCTTCCCCCTGGAGCAGATGGCCGAGGCTCACCGCTACGCCGAGACCGGGCAGAAGTTGGGGAACATCGTCGTCATCGTCGCGTAGTCGCGGCCGCGATGGCAGTCTTCTCGGGGGTCTGAGTTCCAAGCCTGAAGTGCAACATTCGCGTCTCTGACACTCTCGTCTACCGGGCTTGCACATGCTCTCAGCCAGCGTCGAGACAACGCGTCGCGATTCCGGGTCGCCCGACAGGTCGGCCCGAAGGGCCGGCGCGGCCGGGGCGGCGCCGCAGGCGCTCCGCCCCGGCCGCGCGCTCATACAAGGGCGATCGAGCGGAGCAGTGGAGTATGGGGGCTGACCGCGCCCTCCTCGTCCGACGGAGCCGCCGACGCGAGCGGAGCGAGGGCTGGGGGATGCGAGGGAGGCTCGTGAGGCGGCCGGTGCGAGGTAGGGGTGGCTTTGTCACCCCGTGCGAGCGCCGGCCTGCTTGCCGAACGGAGCGAGCGCAGCGAGCGCCCTCCGGAGCGCCCCCAGCCCTCGCGCAGCGGCGAGCGGTCATGTGACGGCGATGCGGTCGACCGTCACGGGGGGCGTCTGATACGCTCGGACCCGCTCCCGACCACCCGAGGTCCCATGGCTGACACACTCGAAGTCTTCGCGCTTCCGCTAGGCCCGTTGCAGGCCAACTGCTTCATCCCCGTCCAGGCGCGTACGGGGCTCGTCATCGACCCCGGTGACGAGGCCGATGTGGTGATCGAAGCCTTCACCGAGTTCGGCTTCCCCCCTGCTGCGGTATTGGTCACTCACGGCCATTTCGACCACTTCGGCGGCGCCGCGCCGCTGGCGCAGCGCTTCGGCGTCCCCGTGTATGTGGGTGAGCCGGACGCCGGGCAGATGGCGGACGGCGGCCTCGTCGCCATGGCCGGCTTCGACATCGAGCCGGTCGAGGGCGCGGTCACGATGTGCGGCGAGCAGAAGCTCGACCTGCCCGTTCCGGTCACCGCCATTCCCACCCCGGGCCATTCTCCGGGCGCCTACACATTCGTCATCGACAACCACCTGTTCTGCGGCGACCTTATCTTCCAGGGAAGCGTGGGACGCACCGACCTTCCCGGTGGCGACATGGACCAGCTGCTCAACTCCATCGCCGGCCTCGTGCGCCGCTTCCCTCCCGACGCCACGGTGCACTGCGGGCACGGGCCGGACACGTCGCTGGGCCGTGAGCTGGCGCTCAACCCGTTCCTCTCGCCCTTGCGCCACGACCCCGAACACCGCTGGTGAGCGGACCCAGGGCGCCAAAGGGAACGTACGACCTGCTGCCGGACGAGGCTGCGCGGCGAGACGCCATGGTGGCCGTAGCGGCGCGGCTCTTCGCCGCCTACGGCTACCGGCGCATCATCACGCCCGAGTTCGAGGACACCGCGCTGTTCGAGCGCGGCGTCGGCGCGGCCACGGACCTCGTGCGCAAGGAGATGTATACGTTCCCGGACAAGGGCGGCCGCTCCCTGACCCTGCGCCCCGAGGGCACGGCGCCCATCTGTCGCGCTTACGTCGAGCATGGCATGCACAAGCTGCCGCAGCCGGTGAAACTCTGGTACTACTGCCCCATGTTCCGCTACGAGCGGCCGCAGGCGGGCCGCTACCGCGAGCACTACCAGCTCGGCGCCGAAGCCATCGGCTCCGCCGACCCGGCCGTCGACGCAGAGGTCATCGCCCTGCTGGGAGCCCTGTTCGGCGAGCTCGGCGTCGAGGGCGTGCGCCTGAACATGAACAGCATGGGCGACGCCGCCTGCCGGCCGCGGTACGTGTCCCGGCTGCGTGAGTATCTGCGCGGGCACGAGGCCGGGCTGTGCGGCGAATGCCGCGAGCGCCTGGAGCTCAACCCGCTGCGCACCTTCGACTGCAAGGTGCAGAGCTGCCGCGCGGTTCTCGACGAGGCGCCGCGCATCGGCGACCATCTGTGCCCGGAGTGTCGTGACCACTTGGACACGGTGCTGGCGCTTGTCGAGCGGGCCGGCCTCGAGCCGCATCTGGACTTCCGGCTCGTGCGCGGGCTCGACTACTACACGCGCACCACCTTCGAGTTCTCGTCCGCTCGTCTCGGCGCCCAGAGCGGCGTCGGCGGCGGAGGCCGCTACGATGGCCTCGTCGAGCAGATCGGCGGCCTGCCGACGCCCGGCGTGGGCTGGGGCAGCGGGCTCGAGCGCATCGCCCTGGCGACGCCCGAGCATGAACCGCCGCCGAGCTGCCCCGACGCCTTCATCGTGAGCTTCGCCGACGAGGCTCGCGCCACCGCCTTCGGCATCGCCCAGGACCTGCGTGCGGCGGGCCTGGCCGCGGACCTCGATCTTGCCGGACGGAGTCCCAAGGGTCAGCTCAAGCAGGCCGGGCGCAGAGGCGCCTTACTGGCCGTGCTGGTGGGCCTCGACGAGCTCGGCCCCGGCCTCGTGCGCCTGCGTGCGATGGACGGCGGCGGGGAAGAGGACGTCGCCGCCGCCGGCCTGGCGAACCTGCTCCGCACCCGCCTCGGGAAGGAATCCTGATGCTTCGCGACGCGTATTCGGGCGAGCTGCGTTCGGGCGACGTAGGCGGGCAGGTCCGGCTCGCCGGCTGGGTGGGGCGCCGCCGCGACCACGGCAAGCTCGTCTTCATCGACCTGAGGGACCGCAGCGGGATGGTGCAGCTGGTCGTCGACCCGTCGCTGGCGGCAGGTGCGCACGCCGTCGCGGAGCGGGTGCGGCCGGAGTATGTACTCGCCGCGCGCGGCGAGGTCGTCGGGCGCTCTCCCGAGACCGTCAACGCCGAGCTGCCCAGCGGCGAGATCGAAGTGCGCGTCACCGAGCTGACCATCCTGAACGCCTGCCGGACGCCACCGTTCGAGGTCGACAGCGGGGAAGACGTGGACGTCGATGAGGCGCTGCGCCTGAAGTACCGCTACCTCGATCTGCGCCGGGCGCCGATGCTGGCCAACCTGGAGCTGCGCCACGCGGCCGTGCAGGCAGCGCGCGCGTATCTCAACGACCAGCGCTTCCTGGAGATCGAGACGCCCGACCTCACGCGGTCTTCACCCGAGGGCGCGCGCGACTTCCTCGTTCCTTCGCGCCTGCAGCCGCACAGGTTCTACGCCCTGCCGCAGTCTCCGCAGATGTTCAAGCAGATCCTCATGGTCGCCGGCGTCGAGCGCTACTATCAGTTCGCGCGCTGCTTCCGCGACGAGGACCTGCGCGCCGACCGGCAACCCGAGCACACGCAGATAGACCTCGAGACGTCGTTCCTGAGCGCTCTCGAGATCCGCACCCTGCTCGAGGGCCTCATGAAGGCGATCTTCGACGGCGCCGCGAGAGGGCCGCTGGAACTTCCGCTTCCCACGCTGACGTACGATGAGGCCATGCTGCGCTTCGGTACGGACAAGCCCGACCTGCGCTACGGCCTCGAGATCGTCGATCTCTCGGAGGTGTTCGCGGCCAGCGAGTTCAAGGTGTTCAGGGGCGCCGTGGAGGGCGGGGGCGTGGTCCGCGGTCTCCGCGCGCCCGGCGGCGGTTCCCTCTCCCGGGCGCAGATCGACAGCCTGACCGATCTCGCCAAGGAGCACGGCGCTAAGGGCATGGCTTACGTGTTCGTTGAGGAGGGCCGCGCCTTGCGCGGCCCGATCGTCAAGTTCCTGGGCCAGGCCGAGCAGCATACTGTGGTCGAGCGCACTGCCGCCGAGCCCGGCGATCTCATCGTCTTCGCCGCCGACCAGGCGCATACGGCCGCGGAGGTCCTTGGCGCCCTGCGCCTTGCCTTCATCGCCCGGCTGAAGCCCGAGCCGAGCACGCCTTGGGCGTTGCTCTGGGTGGTCGAGTTCCCACTGTTCGAGATCGACAAGGAGACCGGCGCACTCACGTATGGCCACAACCCGTTCAGCCTGCCGACGGACGACACCATGCCGTATCTGGACGGCGATCCGCTGCGAGTGCGCGGCGCGCAGTACGACCTGGTCCTCAACGGCGTCGAGCTCGGCTCCGGCTCCCTGCGCAACCACGACGCCGGTGTCCAGAGGTCCATCCTGCGCGCTCTGGGCATGAGCGATGAGCGCATCGACGAGTCGTTCGGCTGGTTCCTCGAGGCCCTGGAGTACGGTGCCCCGCCGCACGGCGGCATCGGTCTCGGCTTCGACCGTGTCGTCATGCTGCTCGCCGGTGTCGACTCCATCCGCGAGGTCATCGCCTTCCCGAAGACCTCATCCGGCGGCGATCCCATGACCGGCGCTCCCGGCGCGGTGGCGGCCGAGCAGCTCAAGGAACTTCGCCTGAAGCTCGGCTGAGTCGCCGGCCGCAGCGGTCGACCGCGGCGCCCGGCTCCCATCATCGGTCCAGACCGCCGCGGAGAGCCGGTCTCAAGGTTTTTGCAGGGCTGCCGACAAGTTTGTTGAATCAGTGGACGTTTGTTAGGATGGCGCGGCTCGACCTTGTTCGTGACCTCGTGGCATTCTCGAGCCAACACGAACACATCGGGAGCTCGCACTTCGGATCATCCGTGGATGCTCCGGGAGAGCACCCACCTGCGAGAGCAGGTTCGAGAATAATGCGAGCACGGCAAGGTGGAGCCCTTTACTCCGGAGGCGGGGCATGGGAATCGTGAGGCGTAACGGACCGTTCGTGGTCACCGCCGCCTTGATCCTGGTGGTAGGGGCCGTGCTCTTCGGCAGTGTCGTAGCCGTTCGCGTTCTTGCCGCCGAGACCACCACTCCCGCGGCACCGCTTCCCTCGCCGCCTTCGTACAACGTCGCCAGCAGCTACGGCGTCACCGGCTATGCGCCGTTGACCATCGTGCCGTCGGCCGAGACTCCGTCCTTCATCAAGAAGCGACTCGACGAGAAGCGTGGCATCGTCCTGCTGGTGTACTGCAACGGCGCCGCCGACGACATGGAGATGCTTAGCTACTTCGACGAGGTCAAGGCGCAGTACGCCAGCGACAGCTCGTTCTTCGAGTTCGAAGCCCGCGCCTCGACCGACCTGGGCGATACGCTTCAGCAGCTGCGCGTCAGCGACCCGCCCATCCTGGCCATCATCCGTGGCGACGGCCAGGTCGCCGAGCTGTACACCGGGTGGACCGGCCGCAAGGTGATGGAGCAGCAGGTAGCGGACGCAGTCCGCGGTCTGTAAGACCCTGCCGACAAGGCGACGCAGTATCCTCGCGTCGTCCCGACGCACCCGCCCGGCGCCTCTCGCTTGACCCGGTGCCGTCGCGTGTTACCATAATGCCAACCATTGTGGTTGGGATTAGGCGATCACGACGACGGGAGCGTCATGCGTGTCTCTTCGCGCTGCGAGTACGGATTGCGAGCGATGGTGTTTCTTGCCGCCGGCGATGTCGGGCGCCCCGTGCCGCTCTCGGAGATCGCCGCCGGTGAAGGAATTCCCGGACCATTCCTCGAGCGCATCCTGGCGCGCCTGCGCGACGGCGGACTCGTCAAGGCGACGCGCGGTGTGAGCGGGGGTTACCAGCTCGCGCGGAGCGCCTCCGACATCGCCGCCGGCGACATCATGACGGCGCTCGAAGGGCCGTTGTCGCTGGTGGGCTGCGTTCCCGACGACGGAAGCTGCGAGCGCGCCGAATCGTGCGCTTCGCGCGTCGTGTGGCGCCGCTTGGACAGCGCCATCGGCGACGCCTTGAACGGGATCACCCTGGAGGACCTCACGAGGGAGGCTGTGCACCGATGAAGAGCGTGTATTTCGACCACGCGGCGACCACCCCGGTCGACCGCCGCGTCCTCGAGACGATGTTGCCCTTCTTCTCAGAAGAGTACGGCAACCCCTCAGAACTGCATCGCCTGGGTCGCGAGGCCCGCGGGTACGTAGAGCGCGCGCGGGCACAGGTCGCCGCGGCGCTTGGAGCTGTCGAGCGGGAGATAGTGTTTACCGGAAGCGGCACCGAGGCGGACAACCTGGCGCTCTTCGGCTATCTGCAGCGCTTCGAGCCCGGGCATCTGATCGTCAGCGCCATCGAGCACCCTGCCGTCATGGAGGCGGCGCGCGCTCTCAACCGGCTGGGCTGGGCGGTCGATTTCGTACCCGTCGACGGCCACGGTGTGGTAGACGTGGAGGCCTACGAGAACGCGTTCCGCGCCGACACGAGGCTTGCATCGGTGATGTACGCGAACAACGTCGTGGGCACCATCCAGCCGGTCGCCGAACTCGCGCGCATCGCCCACGAGAAGGGTGCCGTCTTCCACACGGACGCGGTGCAGGCCGTCGGTTCGGTGCCCATCGACGTCAGCGATCTCGGTGTGGACATGCTCAGCCTATCCGGCCACAAGCTGTACGGGCCCAAGGGCATCGGCGCGCTCTACGTCAAGCGGGGGACGCGCCTGGCGCCGATGATCCACGGCGGCGGCCATGAGCGCCGTCTGCGCTCGGGCACGGAGAACGTGCCCGGGATCGTGGGCCTCGGCGCCGCCCTCGAGATAGCAGTGGCGGAGATGCCGCGGACGCGCCCGCAACTGGAGGCTTTGCGCGAGCGCATGGCCGCCGGAGTCGTCGATCGGGTGCCGGACGTCAAGTACCTCGGGCACCCGACCGAACGGCTGCCCGGCAACGTGTCGTTCACGGTGCGCTACATCGAGGGAGAGTCGATGCTGCTGCAGCTGGACGCGCACGGATTCATGGTGTCCAGCGGGTCCGCCTGCGCCTCGGGCTCGCTGGAACCGTCACACGTGATCCTCGCTCTCGGTCTTTCCGCCGAGGAGGCCCACGGGAGCATCCGCATCAGCCTGGGACGCGAGAACACCCAGGCGGAGGGCGACGCCTTCCTCGATGCCTTCCCGCCGATCGTCGAGAAGCTGCGGCTGATGAGCCCGCTCTACGTGAAAGGGTGACGCATGTACACCGACCTTGTCATGGACCACTTCAGCAACCCGCGCAATGTCGGTGAGATAGAAGACGCCGACGGCGTCGGGCAGATCGGCAACCCGGTCTGCGGCGACGTCATGCGCATCAGCATCGATGTCGAGGATGACCGCATCGAGGACATCAAGTTCAAGACCTTCGGTTGCGGCGCAGCGGTGGCGACATCGAGCATGGTCACGGAGCTGGTTATGGGGAAGACTCTCTCCGAGGCGGCCGAGATCTCCAACAAGGCCGTCGCCGAGGCCCTCGGCGGCTTGCCGCCGAACAAGATGCACTGCTCCAACCTTGCCGCCGACGCCCTTCACCTGGCCATCCAGGACTACCTGGTCAAGAGCGGCCGCGAGGCCGAGGTGACGCAGATCCTGACGTCCCTCCCAAAAGAGCACGAGCCCTCGTCGCACTGAGCGGCGGCGTGGACAGCGCCGTCGCGGCGCTGAGGCTCATCCAGGAAGGCCGCACGCTCGAGGCGGCCACCGTGCGTTCGTGGCCGGGCGCCGACCGGCGCAGCTGCTGCTCGCCCGGCGCCTTGCAGCGCGCCGCGCGCAGCGCCGCTCACGTGGGCGTCCCCTTTCAGGTTCTGGACCTGGCGGACGAATTCGAGGCGCGGGTGGTGGCGCCGTTCGTGGCAGGATACCTGGCCGGCGAGACGCCCAACCCATGCGTAGCCTGCAATCCGCTGCGCCTTGAGGCGCTGGTCCGCTTGGCCGATGAGCGCGGCCTCGATCACGTGGCCACCGGGCACTACGCACGTCTCGTGTGGCGGGGCGGCAAACCCTTCATCGCCCGCGGCGCGGACCGCGATAAGGACCAGTCTTACATGCTCTGGGCCGTACCCGAGGATGTGCTCGCACGGCTCGAGTTCCCTCTGGGGGAGACGACCAAGCGGGAGACCCGGGCCCTGGCGGTACTGGCGGAGCTTCCCATCGCCGACGAGCCCGAGAGCCAGGAAGTCTGCTTCGCCGTCGAGGGTTACCAGCGCTTCCTCGAAGAGCGCGGCGTGACGTCGCGCCGGGGCGCGATCGTCGATCGCGCGGGTCGTGCGCTCGGCGAGCATGATGGCCACTGGCGTTTCACGATCGGCCAGCGGCGCGGTCTGGGCATCGCCGCGCCGGACCCGCTGTACGTGCTCGAGAGACGCCCTGCGCGCAACGAGATCGTCGTGGGCCGCAGGGAGGGACTCGACGTGCGCGAGGTCGCCGTGCGGGCCCTCGTGGACCGTGGACTGGGCGACGGGAGTGGGTTGTTCGTGCAGCTTCGCTATCGCTCGCGCGCCGTGCCCGTGGCGGATCTCCTGAGGACCGCCTCGGACGCCGCCGTGCTGACCCTCGGCGAGGCCTTCGCCGGGCCGGCGCCGGGGCAGTCGGCGGTGTTCTACCGGGACGATGTGATCGTTGGCGGCGGGCTGGTCGCAGGGCCCGGCTCCGGCGAGGGTGGATATGATACGCTTCGCCCACGTACAGGCGGCTGAATCGGCTCGAAAGGAGCGGCGCATGGACCCCAGATTAGCGCTGATCGCGATGAGTACCCCGTCCGTGGTGTTGCGCTACGCTGCGGCGTTCTTCTTCGTGGTCGTGGCGGTCGCCTCGGCCTACGCTCTCTTCAAGGCGGCCAAGGCCCTGGAGAGGGTCGACAAGGTCCTGGCCGACGTGGACGAGCAGGGAATCCCTCTCATGCAGAAAGCGGGTTCCACGCTGGACGGTGTCAACGCCAACCTCGGCAACGTCGACGAGATCACCAGGGACGTCGCCGGCATCACCGACAAGCTGGACTCCATGGCCAACGCCGTGGAGCGCGCGGTCGGCGCTCCGGCGCGCAAGGCTGCCGCGTTCGGCGCCGGCGTGCAAGGCGCGGTCTCGAGCTTCATGCGCCGCGACAAGCGGGCCGGCACACCTCCGTCGGGTTCCCCATACACGGCTTCGCCGGCCGCGCCTACGCCGCCGACCGCTGATCGGGCTGCCGGCGGCGCGGATGCGCCCGAGCGGGCCGCAGAGCCCGAGCCGGCCGCAGCGCCCGCGCCCGAGCCGGCCGACGAGGTCGTGACGCCGCCGAACGACCCACCGGCGAACGAGGCTTGAGTCATGGGCCTCCCGAGTCGGCTCTTGATCGGCGGTCTCGTCGGGGGCGCCGCTCTGACCTACTACGTGCGGAAACGGCGGCGCAGCACCGGCGCCGGCTACGTCGAGATACTCCTGCAGCTGCCGTCTGACGCCCAGCGCTGGGCTGTGCATGCGCGTCGCCGGGTCACGCTGGCGCTCGAGGACGGCAAGGCCGCGGCTCAAGCCCGCGAGGCGCGGTTCAACAGACAGCTGTCGGCGGCGAGCGTGCCGTCGGACCTCGGTGCCTGAGGCTCGAGATGGCCGAGAGGATCAGCCTCGAAGTGCCGGCCACGCTGAGCGCCCTCTGTAGCGTGCGCATGGTGCTGGGCGGTCTTGGGGCAGGGCTCGACTACTCGCTGGAGGATGTCGAGAATCTCTCCTTGGCGACCGAGGGGCTGTTCCACGCGGCGCTGCAGACCGAGTCGTGCGAGCGATTTTCCGTGGAGGTGGTCATCACCGACGGAGACCTGTCCGTGTACTCCGGCGAGTTTCGTTCCGCCGATCTGCGCAGACAGGTGGAAGACGGTGACGAGGGGTGTCTGGACCTCTGCAGACTGCTGCGTGAGACCGTCGACGAGGTTCACTGTCGAGAGGTCGACGATGCGTACCAGGTGGTACTGGTGAAGCGCGGCCGCGGGAGGGGCACGAGCGAATGAGCGGCCGGGACGAGCGCCGGGTCAACGACCCGCTTGACCTCCAGGCACCGCCCGGCCAGGAGCGCGCCCTGGACGGGGACGACGTGGAGGGGCGCGCCGGCACCGCGGCCGATCGTCAAGGTCGGGGACGCGACGACTCCGAGAAGCTCGACCAGTACCTTCTGCGGCGGTACCACCTGTACGGCGACCGCAAGGCCCGCGAGCAGCTCATCACCATGTACTTGCCGCTGGTCCGATCTCTTGCGCGTCGCTACGCTTCACGCGGCGAGCATTTCGACGATCTCGTGCAGGTCGGCGCCATCGGCCTCATCAAGGCCATCGACCGCTTCGACCTCAGCCGCGGCGTCGAGCTCACCACTTACGCGACGCCCAACATCGTCGGGGAGATCAAGCGTTACTTTCGCGACAAGGGCTGGTCGGTGCGCGTTCCGCGCGGCTTGCAGGAGCTCAACATCCGCCTCAACAAGGTGATCGACGAGCTCGTGCCCAGCCTCCAGCGCTCGCCGACCGTCAAGGAGCTTGCCGAGGCAGCCAACGCCACGCCCGAGGAAGTGCTGGAGGCACTGGAGACGAGTCAGGCCTACAATTCGGTGTCACTGCAGGCTTCGCCGAACGGCGAGTCCGGCGAGGAGGACGCCGGCCTCATCGACTATCTCGGCGGCGAGGAAGAGGCCTACGACACCATGGAGGACCGCACCACGCTGGCGCCGGGCTTCGCCAAACTGGACAAGCGCGAACGCTACATCCTTCACCTGCGCTTCTTCGAGGGGCTCACGCAGTCGCAGATCGCGGAGCGCGTGGGCATCTCCCAGATGCACGTCTCGCGCCTCATCAGGCGTTCGCTCGAGAAGCTGCGCGAAGAGATCGGGGAGCTGGACAGCACCCAGGTCATGCGCCCTCCGGGCAGCGTGCACGACAGCTAGCCAGTCCATCCGGAACCACGCGAGGCCCCCACGTGAACGCAGCAGACATCCGTGACCTGTTCAGAGACTTCTTTGTCGCCCGTGGGCATCTCGTCGGCGAGCCTGCCAGCCTGGTGCCGGCAGGAGACGCCAGCGTCCTGTTCACCACCGCCGGAATGCAGCAGTACAAGCCGTACTACCTCGGCGTCGAGACGCCGCCGGCGACGCGGATCACCACCTGCCAGCGTACCTTCCGCACCTCCGACATCGAGAACGTGGGGAAGACCGCGCGCCATCTCACCTTCTTCGAGATGCTGGGCAACTTCTCGTTCGGGGACTACTTCAAGCGCGAGGCGATCGCTTGGTCGCTCGAGCTGTCCGACGCGTTCGGCATCGACCGCGGCAGGGTCTGGGTGAGTGTCTTCGGCGGCGATTCCCAGATGCCCGCGGACAAAGAGGCGGCGGCGCTGTGGAAGTCACACGGCTTCACCGACGACCGCATAGTGCATCTCGGCCGCAAGGACAATTTCTGGGGACCCGCCGGACCCACGGGCCCCTGCGGCCCCTGTTCGGAGCTCTACTTCGACCTTGGCTCCGAGATGGGCTGTGGGAGTCAGGACTGCGCCCCCGGCTGCGACTGCGATCGTTTTCTCGAGTACTGGAACCTCGTTTTCGTCCAGTACGAGATGGACGAGAGCGGCGCGCTGACACCGCTGCCCAACCCGGGCATCGACACCGGCATGGGAATCGAACGCATCGCCGTCGTCACGCAGGGCGTGACGAACGTCTTCGAGTGCGATCTGTTCGCGCCGCTGGTCCGTGCCGGCGCGGAGCTGGCCGGCGTCGCGCCTGCGGCCTCGCCGGCAGTCACGCGCGCGCTGCGCATCATGGCGGAGCATGCTCGCGGAGCCGTCTTCCTGGTCATGGACGGAGTACTCCCCGGCAACGATGGCCGCGACTACGTGCTGCGGCGCATCATTCGGCGCGCCGTGCAGCAGGGTGTCGCGATCGGCGTTCAGGAGCCCTTCCTGGCCACGCTTGCCGACACCGTCGCCGAACAGATGGCCGATGCCTATCCCGCGCTCGCCGCAGCGCGCCCTGAGATCGCGCGGGTGATCGAAGAGGAGGAGCTTCGTTTCCGTCACACTCTCGAGCAGGGCATGGGCATCCTGGACGAGGCGCTGCGCCGCGCCCGCGACGCCGGCGCCGAGTTGCCCGCCGAAGTCGCCTTCGAACTGCACGACACCTACGGGTTCCCCTTCGACCTCACCCGCGAGATCGCCGCGGAATGGGAGATGAGCGTGGACGAGGAGCGCTTCGAGCATCTCATGGAGGAGCAGCGCGCGCGCGCGCGAGCGGCGCAGAAGGCCGGCGCCTTCGCCGCCGGCCCCGGCGAGCTCGAGGAGTTCCAGCGCCGCAGCGCCGACCTTCCGGCCGTCTTCGTCGGCTACGAACGGCTCGAGGTGTTCACCGTCATCCGTTCGTGCGCGTTGCTGCCCGACGGCCGTCTGGCCGTTAAGCTGGCGGAGTCGCCTTTCTACGCCGAGGGCGGCGGACAGGTCGCCGACGCCGGCTGGATCCACACCGAGTCGGGCAAGCTCGAGGTCGACGAGGTCCTGCGCTTCGAGAACGACCAGGTCATCGTGGCCCGGGTGATCGAGGGCGCGGTGGCCGAGGGTGAGCGTGCCAAGGCTATGGTCAACGCCGTGCGCCGCCACCAGACGGCCTGCAACCACACGGCTACGCATCTGCTGCACAATGCCCTGCGCATCGTGCTCGGCGAGAACGTGCGTCAGGCCGGCTCGATGGTGCGTCCGGACCGGCTGCGCTTCGATTTCTCCGTGCGCCGGGCGCCCACCGCAGAGGAACTGCATCAGGTGGAGGACCTCGTCAATCGGCGCATCGTGGAAAACCATGCCGTGCGCCCCTTCGTGACGAGCAAGGAGTATGCCGCCGAGATCGGCGCTCTGGCCTTCTTCGAGGAGAAGTACGGCGAGTTCGTGCGTGTTCTGGAGATCGATGATTTCAGCCGCGAGCTGTGCGGCGGGACGCACGTTTCTTCCACCTCCCAGATCGGCCTCTGCAAGATCACCAGTAGCCAGTCCGTGGGGGCCAACACGCGTCGCCTCGAGGCCATCACCTCGGCCAGGGCCATCGCGCACTATCGTGAGCTCGAGCGGGCCTGGGCGGACGTCGCCGAGGGGCTGGGAGTCAGGTCCGACCGGGTCCCGGCGGCGGCGCAGAAGCTCGGCGCTCAGGTCCGCGACCTGCAGGAGAAGTTGGCGGCGGCGTCGAGCGGCGATCGTCGGGACGTCGCCGGTGGACTACTGTCCGCGGGCGTGGAGATGTCGGGCATCGCAGTCGTCGCCGCGTCTCCGCAGGTGGAAGCCGCCGGCGACCTGCTGGCGTTGGTCGACGAGCTGCGGGCGAAGCAGCCTGAGTCGGTCATTCTGCTGATGACCGCGGTAGACGGCCGCGCCGTGGCCGTCGTGGGCGCCGGAGACGCTGCCGTGGGCCGCGGCCTTCACGCCCAGAACGTACTGCAAGCGATGATGCCGGCGGTGGGGGGCAAGGGCGGCGGCAAGCCGGCTCTGGCTCGTGGCGGAGGCCCCGAGATGGCCGGCATCCCGGCCGGCCTCGAAGCGGGTCTTGCCGTGGTCCGCGAGTCGCTCGAGGCCTGAGTGCGCGTCCTTGCGCTGGATCACGGCGCCGTGCGCACCGGCGTGGCCGTCTCGGACCCGAGCGGTACGCTGGCGCGGCCCTTGACCGTGGTCGCGAACGTGGATGGCGACGTGGGGTTCACGGCGCTGCTGAAGCTGCTCGCGGACGAGGCCCCGGAACGCATCGTGGTCGGGCTGCCGGTGTCGCTCGACGGAGCGGAGCGCGATCAGGCGGCGCGAGCCCGAGCGTTCGCGGCGCGCCTGGCCGCCGCCATCGACGTCCCCGTCGCGTTGTACGACGAACGCTTCACATCGAAGCTCGCCGACCAGCGCGGTGGACGCGCCGCGCGCGACGCGCGGGCGGCGGCGACCCTGCTCGAGGACTATCTGAGGTGTACTGGTGAGCAGCCCGCCTGAGGATCCGCGCGGCGCGCGGCGGGCGACGCGCGCTGGCGAGCGGAGCGGCGCGGCTCGGCCCGCGCGGCAGCTGTGGTCGGACATCGAGCCTTCGTTCGTCGGCGACGACCTGGAATTCGCGCGCCGGCGCAGCGCACGCCACAGAGGGTACGGCACGGGACGCAGGCGCCTTGTCGGGTACATCCTCGTGGCCGTGTTCGCGTTCATCATCGGCCTGGGCGTCGGCTATGCTCGCGGGTACTTTGCCCCTTCATCCGGCGCCACGGGCCGCGAGGTCACGGTGACCATCCCCCCAGGGGCGAGCCTCAGTGCCATCGCGGGGAAGCTGGAGGCCAACGGCGTCGTGCGTCACGCGCGCGCCTTCGTCATTCGCGCTGAGTCTGACGGCTACGCGACGAAGATCAAGCCGGGTACGTACCGCTTGCATGAGAACGAGCCATACGAGCGGCTCTTGGGGTTGCTTGTCCAAGGGGTCAAGCCGCCGACCATCAAGGTCGCGATCCCGGAGGGCACGACCCTCCACCAGGCGGCGGCACTGGTGGCCGGCCGGGTGGCCGGGATCTCGGCACAGGAGTACGTGGCGGTGGCCCGCGACGAGCCGCCGCGGTTCAGGCTGCCGGGCTACAAGCCGGGGACGACCCTGGAAGGCATGCTCTTCCCGGCCACCTACGAGGTTCGGCCGGGGAGCAACGCCGCGGCGTTCGTGGAGCAGCAGTTGACGGCGTTTCGCGACAGCATCTCCGCTGTGGACACGACCCGGGCCCGCAAGGCGAATCTGACGCCGTACGACGTGGTCATCATCGCGTCTATGATCGACCGCGAGGCGCTGGTCCCCGCGGAACGCCCTCTGGTCGCGGCGGTCATCTGGAACCGGCTGCGCGACGGCATGCTGCTGCAGATCGACGCCACCATCCAGTACGCGCTGGGCAAGACCAAACCGGTGCTCACCTACGACGACCTCAAGATCGACTCTCCCTACAACACTTACAAGCACGCCGGTTTGCCGCCGACGCCGATCTCCAATCCCGGGCTCGCCGCCCTACGGGCGGCGGCGGACCCCGCCGACGTCGACTACCTGTACTACGTGGCGCGCAACGACGACACAGGCCGGCACTACTTCTCGAACAAGTACGAGCAGTTCCTGGTCGACAAGGCCAAGGCCGAGGCGAACGGGCAGTGAGCCCGCGGCGGCGGACGCGCGGCCCCGGCAGGAGCATGCGGGCCGACGGCTAATCTAGGGGAATAGCGAAGGCGCCGCCCTGCGACGCCTGAGGGGGGTATCACGGTCACAGGGACCACCAAGGTCATCGGCATCATCGGCGACTCCGTGTCGCACTCGCTGTCGCCGCAGCTGCACAACGCGGCCTTCCAGGCTTGCGGTCTGGACATGGTGTATGTCCCGCTGCCGGTACGCGCGCACGCCGTGGGCGCCGCGGTGCAGGGCCTCGCGGCCCTGGGCTTCCGCGGCGCCAACGTCACGATCCCGCACAAAGGCGCCGTGGTGCCGTACCTCTCCTGGCTGGACGATGACGCGCGCGTCGTGGAAGCCGTCAATACCATCGTCGTCGACGCGCACGAGATGCGGGGCTACAACACGGATGTCGAGGGCGTGCGCGGGGCGCTCGCGCACACCGTTGGCGACGACCTGCGTGGGGCCACCGGCCTGGTGCTCGGAGCCGGCGGCGCGGGGCGCGCGGCGGTGCTGGCGCTGGCGCGCATGGGCGTGCGGGTGACCATCGTGAATCGCACGGCCGCCGCCGCCGAGCGCCTCGCGGCGCTCATCTCGGCGGCCGTCCCCGGCGCCGGATGTCGCTGGCTCGCGTTGTCAGATCTGACGGTCGCCGAAGTGGCCGCGCAGCGAATCGTCATCAACGCAACGTCTCTCGGTATGGCGGGCGCGGGTAAAGTCCCTGCGCTGTTGGTCGATACTGTTACAGCAGGGCAAGTAGTGTTCGACGTTGTATACACCCGCGGCGAGACCGACTTGCTCGCGCAGGCGCGGGCCCGTGGGGCGAATGTAATCGACGGGCTCAGCATGCTCGTCCGGCAGGCGGCGGCGGCGTTCGAGCTCTGGACCGGAGAGCGCGCGCCGCTGGAAGTGATGCAAGATGCCATCGCGCGACGATGAAGAGACGACAACCAAGACCGCTCGGCCAGGCCTGACCGGCAACGGAGGAGAAGAGCTGGAATCGATCATCGACCCCGGTGGCACCTCGCCCGATGACGGAGCGCCGTCGCCGGATGAATCCGACATGGTGGACAGCCTGCTGACCGACGAGGACCTGGTGGGCGGCGCAGCCGAGCGCATCGTCATACCTCGGCCGGCCGAGGAGGCCGGCGAAGCGCCCGCGGAGGCTTCACCGCCGCCCGCCGCGGCCGCAGCCGAGGCGCTCGCCGAGGCCCTCGCCGAAGGCGAGCCCCTGCGCGGCGTCACGACCGACGACGTGCTCGAGAGCATCGTCCGCAGCCAGCGGGCCTCCAAGCTGCGCCTCGGCGACATCCTCAAGGACATGGGGCTCGCCACCGAGGAGCAGATCAGCTCTGCGCTGTCCCGTCAGAAGGAGACGCGCAAACGTCTCGGGCAGCTGCTCATCGAGGACGGCGTCCTGACGGAACTGGATCTCGCCAAGGCGCTGGCCTCCAAGTTCGGGGTGAGCTTCCTCGATCTGAGCGACACTCCCCTCGAGCAGGCCGCCGCGGGGTCCATCGACGAGAAGCTGGCGCGGCGCTACGGCGCCGCGCCCATCCGCTTCCTCGACGACACCACGCTCCTGGTCGCCATGGTCGACCCCCAGAACCTGCAGGCCTTGCAGGACCTGGAGATCATCACGGGGTTCGGCATCCAGCCGGCGATCGCCAGCGAAGAAGACATCTACGGAGCAATCGCCAAGATCTACCGCGATCGCCCCGAAGTGGGTGAGATCGAGGAGAACGCCGCCCTCGCCGAGAGCGAAGGCGAGATCGCCGACATCCGCGACGCCACCGAAGAGGCGCCGATCGTCAAGCTGGTGAACTCGGTCATCGCCCAGTCCGTCGACGACGCCGCCAGCGACATCCACTTCGAGCCCCAGGCCAAGGAACTCGTGGTGCGCTTCCGCATCGACGGCGTGCTCCACGAGATCATGTCCATACCGCGCCGCATGCAGAACGGCGTCATCAGCCGGCTCAAGATCATGTCCGATCTGGACATCGCCGAGCGCCGCCTGCCGCAAGACGGGCGCATCGGCCTGATGGTCGGCGGCAAGCCCATCGACATGCGCGTCGCCACTCTGCCGACGGTGTACGGCGAGAAGATCGTCATGCGCCTACTCGACAAGTCCAATGTCATGCTCGATCTGGAGGACCTGGGCTTCGCCGAGAAGGCGCTGAAGCGTTTCCAGAAGTCTTTCTCCAAGCCCTACGGCGCCACGCTGGTCACCGGTCCGACCGGTTCCGGCAAGTCGACCACGCTGTACGCGGCGCTCAACATCCTCAACTCTCCGGAGAAGAACGTCATCACGGTGGAAGATCCGGTGGAATACCGGCTGACCGGCATCAATCAAGTGCAGGTGAACACGCGCGCCGGCATGACGTTTTCCGCGGCCCTGCGCTCCATCCTGCGTTGCGACCCCGACATCGTGATGATCGGCGAGATCCGCGACCGCGAGACGGCGCAGATCGCCGTCGAGTCGGCGCTCACGGGTCACCTCGTCCTCTCGACCCTGCACACCAACGACGCCCCCGGCGCGCTCTCGCGACTCACGGAGATGGGCATCGAACCATTCCTCACGTCGTCGGCCGTGGACTGCGTCCTGGCGCAGCGCCTTGCTCGCCGGCTCTGCTCCGTATGCAAAGAACCGTACACGGCGACCAGGGAGATGCTGCGCAAGAACGACTTCCCGCCGGAGGTCAGCGATCGCAACGATGTGGTGCTCCACCGTGCCAAGGGTTGTTCGCGGTGCAATAATACGGGATATAAGGGGCGCTTGGGTCTCTACGAAGTGATGATCGTCAGCGAGGCGATCCGCAGGCTCACTGTGGAACGCAAGAGCTCCGACGAGATCTCACGCGTGGCGGCCGCGGAGGGGATGAAGTCCTTGCGCGAGGACGGCATCGACAAGGTACTCCTGGGCATGACCTCCGTGGAGGAGATCGCCCGCGTGATCATCTGATACTCGGCAATCTCGTGATGAGGAAGTGACAATGGACCTGGTCGACGTCCTTCTCGAAGTCCTGGAACGCGACGCCAGCGACCTGCACCTCACGGTCGGCTCGCCGCCCATCGTGCGCATCAACGGCGCGCTCGAGCGCCTCGACTACCCGCGCCTCAGCGCCAACGACACCCGCGAGCTCATCTACAGCATCCTCTCCCAGGACCAGCGCCAGCGCCTCGAGAACGAGTGGGAGATCGACTTCTCCTACTCGGTCCCCGGCCGCGCCCGCTTCCGCGTCAACGCCTACTTCCAGCGCAACAGCCTGGGCGCCGCCTTCCGCCTGATCCCCATCATGATCAAGAAGCTCGAGGACCTCGGGCTTCCGCAGTCGCTGCACGACCTCACGCGCAAGCCGCGCGGGTTCTGCATCGTCACCGGGCCCACCGGCTCGGGCAAGTCGACCACCCTGGCGGCGATGATCGACGAGATCAACGAGACCCGCGAAGAGCACATCATGACCATCGAGGACCCTATCGAGTTCCTCCACCGGCACAAGAAGTGCATGGTCAACCAGCGGGAGGTGGGCGCGGACACGAAGAGCTTCAGCCGCGCCCTCAAGAGCGTGCTGCGCCAGGACCCCGACATCATCCTCGTCGGCGAGATGCGCGACACCGAGACCATGGCCACGGCCCTGACCGCGGCCGAGACCGGCCACCTGGTGTTTGCGACGCTGCACACCCAGGACGCGCCGCAGACGATCGACCGCATCATCGACGTGTTCCCGCCGCACCAGCAGGAGCAGATCCGCGTGCAGCTCAGCACCACCCTGATGGGCGTCTGCACGCAGCAGCTGCTCCCGACCCGCGACGGCCGCGGCCGCTGCGTCGCCTGCGAGCTGCTCATCCCGACGCCGGCGGTGCGCAACCTGATCCGCGAGGGCAAGACACACCAGATCTACTCCGTGATGCAGACCGGCACCGCGTTCGGCATGCAGACCATGGACGCGGCGCTCGCCGACTTGGTGCGCCGCGGGTTTATCACGCGCGACCTGGCGATCAAGCGCTCGAGTGACCCGGGAGGTCTGGAGCGGCTTCTGGTCGGGCAGCCGGTGGCCGCTGCGGCCGCCGGCCGTTGAGGTCCTGCAGGATTCGGGGCGGCTGCCGATAAGAGTGAGCAGTGAGCGGCTAGTGTGACGCAGTCCGATGGATACCGGCCCGGAGGGGCGGCCAAGGGGGCGTTCAGAGGGTAATGAGCAAGTTCACCTACAAGGCGCTTGACCAGCGCGGCACCCAGGCCGTCGGCGAGATCGAGGGCGAGAGCAAGGCCGCCGCCGCCGCCGCGCTGCGCAACAGGGGTCTCACCGTTCTCGACCTCAACGAGGTCAAGTCCGGCATCGGCCAGATCCAGATCGGCGGCGGTATCAAGTCCAAAGACCTGACCATCTTCTCGCGCCAGTTCGCCACCATGGTCAACTCCGGCCTCTCGATGCTGCGCTGCCTGTACGTCCTCGAGGAGCAGACCCCCAACAAGAGGTTCGCCAAGGTCATCGGCGATATCCGCGCCGACGTCGAAGCCGGCATCGCGCTGTCCGATGCGCTCGAGAAGCACCCCAAGGTGTTCAACCGCCTGTACGTGAGCATGGTCCGTGCCGGTGAGCTCGGTGGCATCTTGGACGAGGTCCTCAACCGTGTCGCCGAGCAGCTCGAGAAGGAAGACAATATCCGCCGAGCGGTCAAGTCGGCGATGGTCTACCCCATGGTGATCGGCAGCTTCGCCATCATCGTGCTGATCGGCATGGTGATGTTCCTCATCCCGGTCTTCTCCGGGATGTACAAGGACCTCGGCAACGCCAAGCTGCCGATGCTCACGCGCATCATGGTGGGCTTCTCGGACATCCTGCGCAGCTGGCGGGGCCTGGTGGTGCTGGTGGTGGTGATCGCGCTCATCTGGGGCCTTCGACGGCTCAAGCGCACCGAGCGCGGCACCATGGTCTGGGACCGCTTCAAGCTGCACATCCCCATGGGCATCGGCGAGATCGTGCGCAAGCTCGCGGTGGCGCGGTTCTCGCGCACGCTGGGCACGCTCATCACCTCCGGCGTGCCCATCCTGCAGGCCATCGAGATCACCGGCCAGGCGGCCGGCAACGCGGTCATCGAGAAGGCCATGAAAGAGGTGCAGGTGAGCGTCAAGGAGGGGCAATCCATCACCGCTCCGCTGGAGAAGGAGTCGGTCTTCCCGGCCATGGTCACGCAGATGATCTCGGTGGGGGAGGAGACCGGCTCGCTCGACGCCATGCTCCACAAGATCGCCGACTTCTACGAGGCCGAGGTCGATGCCTCCGTGAAGTCGCTGACCTCGATACTGGAGCCGATCCTCATGCTCGGTGTCGGTG
>Ga0209585_10000281_pt1 | contig 20152 bp, 17 predicted proteins | sample NGEPerone_FD_185491 | JGI IMG/M metagenome (GOLD analysis project Ga0209585, IMG submission 185491) | Arctic peat soil microbial communities from the Barrow Environmental Observatory site, Barrow, Alaska, USA - NGEE Permafrost154B-one... | ecosystem: Environmental > Terrestrial > Soil >... | reverse complement strand
GGTACATGAAGAGAGCCCTTGATCGGCGTTTCCGCAGGTCAAGGGCCCTTTCAGCACGTGGTGGCAGGTGAAGGATTCGAACCTTCGAAGCTCACGCGATGGATTTACAGACCATAGGCGGCAAGCCCCTGACCAGCGAAAACGTCCCTTCCATCGACAACTTACGTGCGCATTCCCCACAGATACCCGACCACAGCCGACTACAACCGGACACTTCGGCGAGCGATGACCCTCAAGCCCCCAGACCTCGGCAGCACGTTCGTCGATGTTCGTCAATGTCCAAATCCTGAGCAACGCCAACGATTCTGACAATGGCGAACACACACGGACGACGGCGAAATCTGCGGCGTTGCTACACGCATTGCTACACGAATGACGCGCATCTCGTCGTCGGACGGACAACTGAGGCGCAGATGCCGTGCAGGGCCCACGGCCTTTGGCTGGTCGATGTCGTCGCCGACGTAGGTGCGACGGGTGAGTTCACGACCTCAACGACATCGGGGTCGACGATGTCGATTGTCGGCACACCGTTGCGAGCCAATTGTTCGGCCACGACCGATCCGAGGCTTCCCGCACCCACGATGATGACCCGCCGCCCGTGCACGGTGCGCTGCGCTTGGACGGGTCGGCCGGCGACGACCGCCCGAAGGAAAGGGTTTCGCAGTCCGGGTGATTCGACGCCTATCGTGCTGAACTATCCATCGCGGGTGAGCTTGTACAGAGTCGGCTGCCAGGTGCGGGTTGATCTCGAGGGTGTCGCGGAGGGCGACAGCGTCCTGGCCGGCGGCCCGCGGATGGCCCAGCGGGTGGGAGGAGCCCGACGCCTCAGCCCAGGTGTGAACAGCCAAGGGATTGCCGATCAGCGCCGTGTGCCCTCTCGCCAAGAAGCCATGCGTTTCAGGGCAGCCGCAGTGTCCGGTGTCGCGGCAAGAAGTGCCATCTGGTTGCACTGCACAATGGCGGCGCACTCGTCGACCGGCAATTTCCAGGTGGACGAGATCACCGCGAGCACACCAGACAGTTGACCAGGTGTCTTGGCTCGACTGTACGGCGCGTCGGTCTCCAGGAGCAGCCTGTCGTGTGGGATCTCGGGCAGCGCCGCGCTGCGCGCCATGCTCGCGTTCACGGAGAACCATGCACCAATGGCTGAAGCGCGTGCGGTCTGTGCGGGTGTCCCGGTGAACCAGTGCAGGACCGCGCCCGGGAGATGATGCTCGTCAAGGTGCTCAAGGATGGCCGGTACGGCTCGGCGGCTGTGGATGGAAACGACGCGGCTCCCAAGGGCCGGATGGCTGAGGATGCGCTCGAGTGCGGTGCGTTGGCTGTTCAGCGCGGCCTTGCCCGCTGCGCCGTCAAGCCCGATCTCACCGACCGCATCGGACATGTCCAGCAGCTCGAGCATCTGGGCGAGATCGCGGGGGCTGTCACGCTCGCCGGGATGCAGCCCCAAACCCCACAGAAGCCTGGCGTGGTTCAGTTGGTGCAATCGTTGCCAGTGCGCAGGCCTGTTCGTGACCGCGAAGACCAGCGGCCCGTCAGCGTTCTTGAGGCCGGGATCTGGCCGGTCGAGGGCTTGCACTCCCCCGGCTCGGTCGAGGTGGCAATGCCAGTCGATCAGGGTTGCGCTCACAGGCCGAGTCTGGTCCTGATGGCAAGGACCATGCCGTTACTGAGCATGTCGCGCAGTTCGGCATGGGAGCGGATTCTCATGTCGTGCAGTCGCGTCCTGTCCACCTCGGCCGGAAGCGGCGCGACCGTGAGCACGTCGAGAGGGTGCGGTTCGCGGCCAAGCGCTGCGACGATGGCGAACAGATCTGCGTGGCTCCCGGCGGTCAGGAGTTCCGTGTCGGTTCGAGGGTCGTGCCGGTAGGTGGTCGGATCGGTGCCGTCCAGCACTGATTCGATGCCGGACCGGCGGACTAGACACGGGTAGCAGTAGCCGCAGTTCATGTAGCGGGCATCGCCTTGCCACCTGGCGCTGATCGGATGGCCGCAGGAGATGGTGCCCGCCAATGCTGCATCGCCTGCCGCCAGGGCAGCCCGAGTGACTTCACCCTTCGTCGCGTACAGCAGTGGGTTGCTCACCTTGACGTCCACACCCAGCCGCACCAGGAGACGCTGAAGTAGGTCGAGCAAATGCGGATGGGTGCTTCTGGTCGACAAAGCACCGGCGCGCGCGGCGGTCAGGGGCGTGTTGAGCGCGACGAAACCGTTCTCGGCGATGTTGAGAGTGGTCAGGCCAGCTGCGGCCGCGACGGCCACGCCCGCAGCGGCGAACAGCAGCCCGCGGCTGCGACTGCTGATCTCTGGGTTCCGGCCGGCGTACAGCGCGGGAACGGTCGCGACACGCATCTGCCTGAGCAAGGGGGCGCCACGCGCTCCACCCGCCGATACAACGTGCGCAGCCCGGGCGGCGCGTTGCTGCAACCCGCGGAGCGCCTCCATGTCGAAGTGCCCGACCAGCAGCGGCGTCCCGCCCTGCTGGTAGGTGGTGACAGCGTGCGCGTACGAGTCGAGTCCGGCGGAGAACAGCGCGCACGAGTCTGGTTCGTCGAACTGCATCTGCTGCTGCACCGTGCCGACCTCGAGCGGTGGGTGCGCGTACGGCTCGATGGTCCAGCGGTCGTTGGTCAGAACCTGCAACAGGTGGGCGAGCTCGTCAGCGGGCCAGCCTTCGGGGTCGGCGACGGGTACCTGCACGGTGATGTGGCGGGTCCACCGGTCGGTGCCGACTTTGCCCGGCCTGTGGATGGACCTGTCGGCGATGTAGGCGCCGGCTGCTGCGACGAGCAGTTCGGCTGCTGCCTGGGGAGGATCGGGGAGACCGGCGAACAGCGTGTCGAGCTGTGCCGTCGCGGGTGCGCGGCGGTCCGCAACCGTGACCAGGGCGGTCCGCGTGCGGATGTCAATTTTCCCGATGCGAACGAGCGTCACTTGTCGGCCCTGAAGACCTCGAGCGCGTCTTGGATGGCCTGCGCGGCCAGTTGCCGGCCTTCTGCGTTGTTCCAGTCGACGGTGAGCAACGGCCGGCCTGCGAGCAGTTGGTCCAGGCGCACCCCGACGTAATCGCGGATCTCGCGACTGCGCGCTTCAGCCTGGGCAGGCGACGCTTCAGTGAGCGCCGTGCCGAGCTGCACGTTGATCATGCGCGTCAGCCATGCTGCCAAGAACGTCTCGAGGAGACGAAGAGCCCGTTCCTCGTCGACGACGATCTGCTCGAGGTCTTCGGCCTGCTCGGTGAAGGCGTTAGCGGCCTCCTCGGCTGCATGCCGGATCGCGTCGTCCTCACGACTGATCGGGTCACTCCCGGCAAGGAACTCGATCAGGCCTTCCTGAACGTCGAAGCTCGGCTTACCAATGAGACCGTCGAGTCCATACCGGCGCAGCGCTTCCGGGACGCCGTCGGTCGCCGCAACGGAAGCCAAACCTGCAAGACGTGCGGTCGCGGCTGCAGCCTGCTGCAGCGCGAGCGCGCTGGCTCCACCGGCAGCGGCTGCGAGAGCCCCCGCGGCTGCGGCGACGACCCCGGCAACGCCGTCACCAGCGCCTCCTCCGCCCTTTCCAGACCAGTCCCCCGCGATGCTCTGCGCGCGCGACCAGGCACCTCCTGATCCGCCCTTGTGGTCGCTGGAGGTGCCCACGATCAGCCGCCAACTGTCTGAAGTGACTGGCGGGCGGCTATCGCAAGACGCCTGTTGACGTCCTGTCCGGCCCAACTGCGCAGAAGCTCCTGGACCTCGGCGACCGCGAGAGCTCCAAGACGCTTGAGGATCATGCCGGGGAACGAGGCGGTCATCGTCGCGTACGGCATGCCGCGCAAGCCTGCGAGCACGTCCGGAACGAGCGGCGGGATCAGCAATGCCAAGTCGACAAGCGACAGGGCAAGGGGCTCCTTTACCTCCTGACCGGTCAGACGCTCCAGTCCAGCTTCCATCAGCGCCCGGATCTGCGCCTCCTCCAACCGCTTCGCCGCAGTAACAGCAGCCTCTCGGACGTCGGCAGTGGCCGAGCACATCGCCTCCAGCAGCCGCTGCAGGTCGGCGGGCAGCGCACGCGCTCGCGCCGCGAGCGCCGGCAATGAGGCGCGGGCCAGCTCCAAGTAGGGCGCAAGGTCGACGCCGTCCAGAGCCGGAGGCAGGTGCAGCCAGCCCGTGAGCCAGAAGCTGTCGACCCACTGCTTCATCGTCGGGTCGAGAGCCGCCGCCGTCTTGATCTTGCGCGCCAACTCCTTGTCCGCAACGCCCTTGCCGCCGGCCTTCGCGCCCTCGCCACCCTCGCTGGCAGCGCTGTTCTTGTGGGCCTTCGCGACTCCCACATGCTCCTCGAGGCGGGCGATCTCTTCCGGGCGGCCATCAGCGGCGACCTGCCAGGCGTTCAGGTCGCGCAGGCGCAGCGGTTCGGAATACTCCAGCATCATGAGCTTCGCCAGAACAGCCCGGTCGAGCATCAGATGTCGCCGCTCCGCCGTTCGGGCTCGCATCTCAAAAGCGTTCAGGTAGCGCTTCACCTGACGTGGGTTGCCCTTCAAACCGGCTGCGAGCAGGCGCGCGATCCGGCCCATGAGCTCGAACTCGCGCTCCGCCTCGGCGGGCAGTGCTCCGGCGGCCTCACGAGCCAAGCCCAGGTTCATCGATACTGCCAGGGCACCTTGGGCCCGGATCTGCCCCGCCTTCGCCCGGCACAGGGACGTTTGATCGTCGGTCAGGAACCGCTGTGCCACGAGCAGGTTGAGGTAACTCTCTGTCTCCGCGGCACCCAGAGGTGGGATTCGCAACGGCACCTGGACGATCTTCTCCAAGTACTCGCGCGGCAGATCGGTCTCGCTAGTGGAGGCGGCCTGCGGGTAGCGCAGCCGGACCGCATCACGCACGACTCGCTCATCCGTTGCGAGCACAAACGCGGTTCCTTCGACCGCGAGGAACAGCCGTATCGCCTGGAGAACGTCCAAGACCTGCTCGGGCATGCAGCGGTCGAGGTCGTCGACCAGCACCACCACGACAGGGAAGTCCGCTGCGCGCACTAGTTCTTCGAACTCGGCGCGAAAGTCCCGCGACACCGACTCGGTTGTCGCGACCGGCTCATCCTTGTCCTCACGGAGTAAACCGTCGAGGTCATCCAGCGAGGGAGCCGTCAATGTGACGACATGTTTGGCCGCAAGACCCACGACGCGCATCCATCGGACCCTTTTCCGCAGCTTGTCAATCGCCTCGAGCGCGCGCGCCCGGTGCGAGACGCCCTTCGGTGACTCGTCGCCGGCCGGAAGTTGGTCCGCAATGCTGTCCACGACCGCGGTGAGCATGGCTGTCTTTGCGTCGTCGTAGGTCTCGATCCGCCAGGGGCTGAACTCGACGACGAGTGCACCTGCGCGCAGAAGGCGGACTTTCGCCATTTTCAACAGGCTCGACTTGCCGCAGCCCCAGTCGCCAAGAACACCGATGGTCACTGGCAGCATCGAGGTTTCGGTGACGATCGCGAGCAGGTCCTCGACCTGATCCTCAAACCCGAGTAGGTCCTCCGACGTTTCGTTATCGCTATACATCATTCACCTCGGTCGGCTTCGAGTCTCGAGCCGTAGCGCTCTGTTCAACCACCACCGACATCCCAACCCTGCAGGGACATCTGGACCGATCAAAGGGTCGAGCCGACGCCACCGTTTCATTTGAGGGTCCTCAGCAGATGATTCGTCAGGAGTCGCACGTCGTTGGGGGTGTTCTGAAGACCGTTCCACCTCCTCTGCTCGCCATCACCCAGGTCCCAGTGTCCGCTGGTCCAGGCGCATACCGGCTTGAGACGACCAAGTGCAGCGCCCAGATCCAGGCCCGGCAACTCTGCAGCCGGCACACCCTCGGTCAAGTAATCCATCACGAAACCGAGAGCCTGGATCCCCACCCCATGGGTCAGTCGCGACTTCCGAGGCTCCAGTGCCCAGGCCTCGGGGAACGTAGCCCTGACCAAGCCCCAGAAGATCTTGAGGTGCAAGAGAATCTGTTCTTCATCTCCGCTCCCGTCCTGTGGATCCCGGTACTGATACAGCGTTCCCTCGTACAAGCTGTTCTCGATCATCTTCAGGACGCTGTTGTCTTTGATCGTTCCGTTGGGTGCCGTTGGTGTAGCAATTCGACCGAAGAAGGGACTGTCGTCGCCTGTCAGACTGGTGCCGCTGTTGAGCCGAATCATCAATGAAGCAGGGAGTCGCCGGCGGGCATACTGGGCAGGCAGTTGCCCGATAGTGTCTGGCAGCAACTCGTGTATGAGCCCTTTAGGCAGTGGTTTGCTGTTGTTCACCAAGATGAACTGCAAACGTTGCTCGTCCTGCCCTCGGGCGATGAAACCGACTGCGGCGACGGGAAACTCGTCAAGTTCGGCATCCCGGATAGCGGCGCTCCGCTGTTGCCCATCGACGATCCAGGCAGGCTTAGCGTGGTCCTCGAGCGCCTCGTCCACGGGGATAACCAACTCCCCGACCGTGGAGTAATCCACGAGGCTGTCGATCCGAATCGGTTCGAACGTCACGCGCTCGTCGAAAGCTAGAACCAAGGCGTTGGGAAGCATGGCGCCGTCCGATTCGAGATAGCGCCGGATCGCCTTGACGTGGCTGAGCACTTCGGGACGTTGGTACCCGCTGAGGTCCTCTACATCACGGCGGATGCGGGAGACCGTCGTGAAGTCATGGATCTTCTTCCCATCAACCCCGAAGCAGTAGATGTACTGAGAACCCTGCCGAATCCGGAGGGCCGGCAACCTCAGCATGTAACGGTCAGCCACAACTTCTCCTCGCTCCCACAGGTGTGGGTAGTCGGCTCATCTTCTTGGCCAGGACTGACAGGTTGTGGAATCCCCTGCGTTTGTTGCGTTCGGTGCCACGGAAGATCGCGATCTCGATCCCGTGACGTTGGCACAGTCGGCAGTCGCACGCCTTCCAAGGAGCCGCCTCCAGAATGCGTTCGTAGGCATCGAGGTAACTCTTCTTGCACTTCGTGATGGTTTCGTACTCCCCCAGCACCTCAAGGACGCTCGTCACTGGTGTTGCCCCCCCGTCGAAGGCCCGTATGCGCCGCAGACACTCTCGTTCGGTCGCGACGGCATCCTTCTGCGAGACGACACCAGCAAGGATGTTCCGCTTCAGGACACTGTTCCCTCCGACTTGGGGGACTCGGATCGCGACAAAGTCAGCGTCAACAGTGTGGAAGTTCCTTCGGTCGTCCATGAATGCCTGCCGGAACGCCGAAGTGCTGTCGAAGCTCGTCACGCCGAGCCCAGCGAAGTCGGCCATCGAGTCGACTCGGGTGATCCCCAGCAAATGAAGTTGGGTCGCTGGGGCCCTAATGTCGTCGATGGCAGTCAAGCACTCGATGATTTCGTGAGTCTTGAGCGGCACCATTCCCCCGAGAGCGATCCTGCTGTAACCGATTGCCTGTAGTTGCTTGACGCTGTCTGCATAGCTAGCCGGGCTCCACCCCTGGGCCGCCCCCACTGGTACCAGCCGTGCACCGCGCCTGGCCACCGACCCGAAAAAGTCCTCGGCCATATGAAGAGTCAACAGTCTCCGCTCGGCCCACTCCGGGTTTGGCGCCTCGAGTCCGGAGTCGGACTCGTAGCCGAAGATGATGTGGTCGACGCTCACGCCAGCGTCGAATCCACAGCCCTCGTAGAAGTCGATCGTCTCTTCGACGGTTACGGGGGGTACCTTCTCCTGGACGTAGTTGAACGCACCATTGTCCCCAAGGGTTTCAACGGAGTCCGGAAGGCGGAAGTACTTGCGGACGCCGAGTCGGTAGATGCGGGCGCGCTGGGATTCGGAGTACTTGCCTGCCCCACTGATGGAGCCGTCCACGATGGCCTTGCTCACCAGAATGCCGTCGTAGGGGGTGCCGGCGAGCACCTCGTGGGCGTAAAGATCGTCTCGCTGTCTGACCCGCAAAGGCGAGTACTCATCTCGGTAGAAGTCGTAGGTGGGGCTCACCAAGTCTTGGCTGTCGGGAAAGTAGAACTTCACCGGCTCGCCGCCCGCCCAGACACGTATTGGCGGATCAAGAAGTTGGAGAGGTTGCTGATGTGGCGTGGCGTGTTCTGCATCTCGTTCCAGGGGAGCCCCAACTCCTCCCACGTGCCGTTGGTCCAACGGCACACCGGTGCGACTCTTTGCAGTTCTTTCACCGTCACTTCGTGGGCAGTCTTGGCGTTCAGGTCGACTTGTGCCATGACCCGCTCCATCAATCGGCCCATGGCTCTGATGCCCACACCACCCATGAGGCGCGACTCTTGAGGCGATTTCCCCCAGGCCTGAGGGAAGGTTGCTCTCACGGCGGACCAGTAGATAAGGAGCAGGTGACGGATTCCTTCTGTGTCGGTAGTCCCTGCCGCGATGTTGCGGTAGGGAAACAGTGCGCCCGATGGCGATTCGAGTGACTCTTTGAGGGCCTCGACGAGGCTGTTGTCCGTCACGACCGCTTGATGCTTGCTGTCCGCATCCGTTGACGCGCGCTTGATCAGCCCGTGGAACGGCGAGTCTGGGTCGAGGTTGAGCATGTCGACGAGCGCCGAGGGCAATCGCCGAGCTGACAGCCGCGCGGACGGCGCGCTGACGATCTGAGGGAGCAGTTCGGTCACGAGATTCACTGGAAGGGGAGAGACAGTGTTCACTCGCAGGAACTGCTCGCGTTGGAGATCCAACGCTTCCGTGACGAATCCCGCAACGGGCACAGGTAGCCGGGTGTTCTTGGTGCGAGCCAGAGCAAGGCTGCGCTGCTGCCCGTCCACGATCCAAGCAGGTCGAGCTACGCCTGGAGTGGTCACGATCGGGATCTCCAGCGTCCCGGTTGTCGCCAAGCCGTCGCTGACTGAAGGACCACGAGAAGACCGGAACCTGACGGTCTCCGGGAGGGCCAGGATCAAGCCATTGGGGAACAGGGCGACCCCCGAGTCCAGGTACTCGAGGATTTGCTTCACATGGCTACGTTTCTCGGGCCGCTGGTATCCGATCAGCTTCCCTGCTTCATCCCGGGCGATGTGGGCAACGTCGGCTACTTGGTCAATCTCCTCCGCAGCGAGCGCGAACAGGTACAGCGGGATAGCGTCGTTCTGCTGGATCCGTAATGCTCTTCGCTCGAGGTATCGCCCAGTCATGCTGTGACCCCTTCAGCAAACAGGTTGGCAAATCGCGTCTGCTCGCAGGCAAGACCGCTTTCGCGCAAGATCTGAAGCGCCCGCGTTCGTGGGACCGCGGACTGTTGGCTTCTCAGGCCGTGAATGAACTCCAGGACCTGCGCATCACTCAAGGGCTGTCGGTCATAGTGCTCAGTCCGGCGTGCGCCGTCCGCCCACGTCATCCAGCGGCTCATCGTCAACGTATCTGACAGTTTCGGTTCAGTCAGAGCTTTCAGCCACGCTTCGGCCATGCGCAGATTCAAGCTCATCGCAGTTCCCCCCAACTTGTGGCGCAGTCCGATATCGGACTTGAGACGAATGAGCCCAGGGACCTCCCTTGAGCCCCCCACCAGCAGATGGTCGCCGGGTGTCGCAGCCAATTGGGTCAGGTCCTCATCCAACGCAGACGCGTAGGCCTCAGACAACACCACGAGAGTGGCATCACCGCCCACGTGCGGCAGCGTTTTGCCCTTCGTAATAGAGAACTGCGTCCACCAATCGCGTTTTCCAGCAACGGAATCGGCAACCGAGTCTGCATGACCGGTTGTGAACGTGGCTCCGTAAGCAGGAGCCAGGATCGAGGCCTCCACCAGCCCCAGTCCAGCCGAGGCAACGAACAGCGCTGGCTCGAATCCCGCTGTAGCGGCCGCACTGATCACTGCTTCCGTGCGGCGCCACGCGTCCCCGGCATACAGTCGGCTCACTGGCATCTTGTCTGGGGCTTTGTCCAGGCAGCGAAGCCAGATGTCATGACGTTCTGCCAGACTCAACTGCGGAAGGTGCTGCACTAGGCACTCCGGGGTGGCAGGAGCCGACTTGCGTCCGGTGCATGCGACTACGACGGTCAATTTTGGCCTCATGGTGCCTCCCAACCCGAGCTCGTAACTGACGGAGTGTTGGAGCTACTGTAACCCGTAGTTAGGGCATACCCTCGAACCAACGGTGGGTGTGTGGACAAGTCGCACGAGACATTTCGGAGGCAATGATGGAACGACCAGCGATCGTGCTCCTAAGCGGGGGGCTTGACTCAACAACCGTGCTTGCGATTGCGAAGGCAGAGGGCTACACCCCCTACGCGTTGAGCTTCCGGTACGGCCAACGGCACGCTGTCGAACTCGTAGCTGCGGCCAAGGTGGCCGAAGCACAGGGGGTCGGGCGTCACGTGGTGGCCGACATCGACCTGCGTGTCTTCGGCGGATCGGCGTTGACCTCGGACGTGGCGGTGCCCAAACATGATTCCGCGCAAGACCTGGCGGCCGACATCCCCATCACGTATGTGCCCGCCCGCAACACCATCTTCCTGTCTTTTGCATTGGCTTACGCCGAGACCGTCGGCGCAAGCGACATCTTCATCGGGGTCAGCTCCCTTGACTACTCGGGCTACCCGGACTGCCGACCTGAGTACATCGAGGCATACGAGGCGATGGCGAACCTGGCGACCAGGGCCGGGGTCGAAGGGTCAAAGCTCACCATCCACACACCGCTGATCTCGCTGTCCAAGGCCGACACCATCCGGCGCGGACTTGAACTGGGTGTGGACTACGGGCTGACCAGTTCCTGCTACGACCCCAGCCTCGACGGTCGACCCTGTGGCCACTGCGACTCATGCCTGCTGCGCCTCAAGGGCTTCTCCGAAGTTGGTACGACGGATCCACTCAGGTACCAGGACGCCTGACGATCGTGTACAAGGTCAAAGAAATCTTCTACACCCTGCAGGGTGAGGGTTCACACGCTGGGAGACCGGCTGTGTTCTGCCGGTTCTCGCTGTGCAACCTATGGACCGGGCGAGAGGCCGACCGCGCTCGAGCTGTCTGCCAATTTTGCGACACAGACTTCCTCGGTACCGACGGCCCCGGTGGAGGTCGCTTTGATACCCCCGAAGCCTTGGCTGATGCCGTGGCTGTGCATTGGCCTCTGGAGGCACGTGACCACCGCATGGTCGTCTGCACCGGCGGGGAACCTCTCCTGCAACTGGATGCCGCTGCGATCTCGGCGTTGCACGAACAAGGCTTCTACGTGGCCGTGGAAACGAACGGAACCCAAGTCGTTCCGGAGGGAATCGACTGGGTGTGCGTCAGTCCGAAGATCGGCGCCGACGTCGTGGCCACCTCAGGGAACGAACTCAAACTGGTCTACCCCCAATCCGGCGGTGATCCGGAGCAGTTCGAGACACTCAATTTCGACCACTTCCGACTGCAGCCGATGGACAGTTCTGAAGGCGTCCGAAATACCGCCGCCGCCGTGGAGTACTGCCTCAAACACCCCAAGTGGCAACTCAGCCTGCAAACCCACAAGTACCTAGGAATCCCGTGACGAGCGCCCACACAGAGATCTTCCGCGAGTTCACCTTTGAGGCCGCGCATCGGCTACCGAACGTGCCGGAAGGACACAAATGCGCCCGCCTACATGGGCATTCGTACCGAGTCATCGTCCACGTGACCGGCCCCGTCGGCGACCACAGCGGGTGGGTGATGGACTTCGGCGACGTCAAAGACGCCTTCCTTCCCCTCGAGAAGCAACTGGACCACTACTACCTGAACGAGGTTCCGGGACTTGAGAACCCAACCAGCGAGAATCTCGCATTTTGGATATGGGAGCGTCTCAAGCCGATCCTGACGGAGTTGTCTGCAGTGACTGTTCGCGAGACCTGCACATCAGGATGCACTGTCAGGGGGACGGAGCATGCGTGACATACAAAGCGAGCACGACGGCCGCGGTGTTGGCATAGACCGGGTAGGGATTTCTGGACTGAGGTACCCGATCACGTTCACGGACGGCGAACTCCGGCAGGCAGGGATCGCCGACTTCGAAATCACGGTGCAGTTGCAGGCGGACCGGCGCGGCACCCACATGAGCCGGATGGTTGAGATAGTCCATGACCACCTGATGGAACTGGACCCACGCCGCCTGCCAATCGTCCTCAAGGCCGCGGCACACCACCTGGACGCCCAGTCGCTCATGCTCAACGCGTCGCTGCCAATCAGCACCCTGGTCGCTGCGCCAGCAAGCAAGGGGTCGGCGTGGCAGGTGCATGATCTGAAGATCACCGGCGTCATTGAGCCTGACTCGGTCAGCGTTACGACGACCGTCACTTCCGAAGTGACAAGCCTCTGCCCCTGTTCAAAATCGATATCTGACTATGGAGCTCATAACCAGCGGAGCCGCGTCACTCTCGCCGTCATCGGCGACGGCGACGTTCCATACCCGATCCCGGTGACCGAACTCATCGAACTCGTGCGATCCGTCGGCTCAGCCCCGGTGTATCCGTTAGTGAAGCGGACCGACGAGCGCCTCATCACTATGCAGGCTTTCGATCATCCTGCCTTCGTCGAGGACATGGTCCGTGAACTGTCACTCGCCTGTCGGCGTAAAGGTGTCGCGCACAGGGCCGATGTCCGCAACATTGAGAGCATCCACAGCCACGACGCTGTAGCGAGCGTCTCGGGCTAGGGAGTCTCGTCAGGTATCGATCACTTGGTTGCTGATTTGCCAGTTGTTCTGTCGTGCCCAGACCCATTGACAGGTGTCCTTTATGAGCTCGCCTGGGCGATTCCAGCAATCCGCGCCGGATGGCTTCTCCGATCCCTATGGTTAGGCACCATGGCGGTGGGGCGAGTCTGACCGGCTAGTGTTCGATCATCGTGGGGAGATTTGAGTGGAAGACCACCTGCTGGCGGCGCGTTCCCGGCCCCGTGCATCGCTGGGTGAGGGCTCGCTGGGCCAGGATTGGCTTGCCGATGATCAACTGCTCAGGCGCCAGGTCGCGGCGACTCTGTATGCCGCGGTCGAGGGTCGTGCACCGTTCGACTCGGGAAGCAACCAGAACCCCACCGCGATGCTGGTCCGGTTGGTCACTGAACCCGTGCTTGCGCCGGGACATGCGGGGCTGCTGATCGCCGCGGACGATGGTTAATCCAGCGACCCTGCCGGCCGGGCATTTCACTGGGCGCTGGCTGCGCTCGACAGCGAATCCGGAGCTCGGGCATGGCTTCTGCAAGGAGAAGCGGGGCTCCCAGTTCGTGCTGTCCTACGTCGACATTCCGGGCGTCGCCGAGCATGAGTTCCTCGTCGACCCCCGGAACCTGATCGATAAGGCAATGCCGAACGGCACCCGCGTCTGGGTCAAGGGAACTCCTTATGGCTGGCACGCTGGAGAGATCAGCAGGTCGGCAACGCATCAGCGGTATCACGTCTCCCTGGTTGGGTTCCCTAACGAGTTCCTCCTCCACCAGGACCAGTTCTACGTGCGCTGGTCGAAGCCGTTGGAGGACCCATCGGCCGCAGTTGGTCACGGCCTCAGCGATTCGCCCACTTACTACGAGGCCCGCTCCGCGCTGCTCACCGAATTCGTGCGACAGCGTCAGGTCTCTCGCGGACTGTCCGGGATCATCTCGGCTCCCGTGAACCTCTACCACCACCAGATCGACACTGTGGCCCGCGTACTGGCCGACCCGGTGATCCGTTACCTGCTGGCCGACGAGGTCGGGCTCGGCAAGACGATCGAAGCCGGCCTGGTGATCCGTCAGGTGATGATCGACGACCCTGAAGCCGAGGTCTTGGTGCTCTGCCCGGGCAGCCTCGTCGGGCAATGGGAAAGCGAGTTGAGGGATCGCCTCGCCCTCGGGACGGCACTGGACGACCAGCACCTCGTCGTCCTCTCACACGAGGGCATCAACCAGAACTGGAACCTCGACCATTTCGCCCTGGTGGTCATTGACGAAGCGCACAACCTGTTGAGTCGGGTACCGGACGGTTCACCAACCCGACTGGCGTTGGATCGAGTGCCGGCGCTGCTCGCGCTCTCCGCCACTCCGATGCGGGGCGACCTGGAAACCTTCCGGCGACTGCTGGGTCTGGTCGACCCGAACGCATTCCGGGACACGACTGTTGAGTCCTTCCGGCAACGACTCAACGAACGCGAACAAAGCGCCCGCGAACTGCAGGTTCTTGCCTCGCGCCGCGCCAGCGTCCGTCAGAAGGCCGCCGTCGTCGAGTCCCTGAAAAGGATGTTCCCCGACGACATCAACATCCGCGACTTGGCCGCGCGGTGTGCCGGCTCTGACGGTCCCACCGGCCAGCCGTGGTTCGAGTTGGCTGAGTACATTCGCGAGACCTACCGGCTCAGCCGCCGGATGATCCGCCACCGCCGCGACGGCGAGTTGACCAACGGCTACGCTGTGGCGGGCCGGCGCCCGACGTACGTCGAGGTCAACGACCCCGGGCGCGTTTACGTCGATGAGTTCCTGGAACTCTTTCGACTCCGGTTGGATCAAGCCAGCGGAGTCGCGATCTACTCCCAGGCGGTCCTGCATTCACTCGCTGGTCCGATCCCACTGCACGAATTCTTGAAGACGCAATTGGCGCTGCCGCCGGGGCACCCCAAGGGACCTAGCGATGACCACCGAAGTCTTTTCGAATCGACGGTCGCTCACCTCGAGATGGCGGGGGTCGACGCGCGTCTCGACGCGGCACTCGAGGTGGTGCGCGAGCGTGTCGACGCCGGCCTGAAGGTCGTTGTCTGCTCGAGCTTCCGGGACCTGGCCGAGAAGTTCGAGGATCGGGCCATAGACGAGATCGGGGAGTTCAAGGTCTTCGAGCATTACCGCGACATGGATGCGCGGGACCGCGACAACGCGGTCGCCGACTTCCTCAACGGCGGGGGCGGCGTGGTCCTCGTCGCTGACCGTTCGATGGAGGAGGGGCGCAACCTGCAGGAGGCCGAGGTGCTCGTCAACCTCGATCTGCCGCTCGACGCGAGTCGCCTCGACCAGAGGATTGGGCGCTTGGACCGGTACGCCGTTCGGCCTGATCCCGCCGAGGTCGTCGTCTTCACCGAGCCGAGCAGTGAATGGGTCAGCGGTCACGTCCGTCTGCTCGCCGAGGGTACCGGCGTTCTCGAGGGTTCGGTCTCGACCATCCAGCGGATGCTCTCCGATCTTCTCCAGGGTGTACTCGACAACCTGCTACCCCACGGGTTGGGCGCCCTGTACGTCGACACCGAGCAACTACGCATGGACCTCGATACTGAGCGCGATGAAATCGACCTGCTCGAGGAGATGGAGTCGGTCACCTCGGCCACTGTGTTCACCAGTGACGCCTTCGCCGAGTTCGTCGAGTACGAAGATGCCGATGACGAAACCCTGCGCCAGGCGGTCAAGCGCCTGACCAGCGGCAACGGTTCACTGGCCTTGAAGCCGGTCGAATCGTATGACGGTGTCCTCAAGTTCGGTGGCGCCAAAGAGATCGGACTGCCGACTGACGAGGTCCCGGCCCTGCATCGTCTCCTGCTTGCTCCAAAGACCTATTCGCGCAAGATCGCGGCGAACCGCCACGGCGTCGCCCCGTTCCGAATCGGCGACCCTTTGGTCGACTGGCTCGAGGACTACCTTCGGGCCGACGAACGGGGTCGTGCCTACGCGGTCGTCCGCCCGGTCGCCGGGCTCACAACGCCTGCGCTCTGGCTTCACAGCGAGTTCCTGGTGGACTTCGACGACAGCCACCTCTCGATGGCCGACGGGGCAGCACGGCGCCGCCTCGCCCGGCGCGCTGACGCGGTATTCCCACCGGTCATACTCGAGACCTGGACCGACCCATCGGGCCGTGCCCCGGAGTCGCTGGTTGCCGAGCAGTTGGACCTGCCGTTCGACGCGAAGCGCGACAAACTCCTGCGGGGCGCGAACTGGGAGGCGATGCTTGACGAGTTCCCCGCCTGGACGCAGTTGATCAAGCAGAGCGCCGAGGTCGGCCGGGAGTTGATCGAGTACTCCGAGCCGCTGACAACCGGCATTGAAGCCGCGCTCCACGTTGCCCTGGCTGAGATCGCCAAGCGGCATTCGATCCTTCGGGCGCGATCGTTGCGACTGCCTACCGAACGCGAGCGCGAGGCCGCCACCATCGAGTTCGAGTTCGAAGAGGCAGCCGGCAACGCGCTGATCGCGGGCATCCAGCTACCGTCGGTCCGAATGGTTGCGAGTGGTGTCTGTGTGCTGTGGCCGGAGGACAGATTCTGATGGACGAAGAGTCTCGCGTCATCGAAGCCCTCACGTCGGCGACGCCGTACCCGATGGACTTCGACGACGACCTGCACCGGCGACTGATGGGTGCGCTAAACCACCCGGCATCCTCGGCCCTTGACGTTGCGGTCTTGGTGCGGCAATTGCTCCGACGCTGGTCGCTGCGTGACAATCGTTCCGTTCCCGTGGACCTGAATGCAGAGGTCTCGGAGCAGATCAGGCCCGTCAGGGAACTGGCCGGATTGAATGAGATCAGCACCAGTCGCTGGACGGCGACTGTGTGGGCTCCCCAGTGGCTAAACCCGGACGGTGCGGCTTGTGACGTGGCGGCCCTGGCCGGGACAGAGGCGGGTCGCAGATTCCACGAGGACCCCCTGATGGCGGATCCATTCTTCGTGAATCTCACCGGTTTCAAGGAGTACCGCACCGCGGGTCAGCGAGCAGCCTGCCGGGCGGCGATGTCCTCACCCGAGGGCGCAACCCTGATCTGCATGCTGCCCACCGGGTCGGGTAAGACCGAGATCGCGCTGGCTCTGTCTGCTCGGCGCAAGTACGGCGTCACGGTGATCGTCGTACCTACGCTGGCGCTGGCCTATGACTTCGAACGCCGCTTTCGTGACCACTACGTCAAACTGAACGAGAAGGTCAAGCCGGAGACCCTGCACTTCGCGTGGACGTCGAAGACCAGCGACACCGTCAAGGAGCAGATGCGGAACGGCATCCTGCAGGGGCAGCAGCCGATCCTGGTGACGTCGCCCGAATCACTGACCAAGAGCCTGCGACTGGCGATGATGTCGGCTGCTGAAATCGGTCGGCTCCAAGGCTTCGTGATCGACGAGGCGCACCTAGTCACACAGTGGGGACGGGCCTTCCGCCCCGAGTTCCGAACCCTCGCCGACCTGCGGCGCGACCTGCTGCAACGGGCGGTCGACAACGGCCACGAGCGGGCGATCACACTGCTGCTCAGCGCCACTCTCGGTCCGGCCGAGATGAACGATCTCACCGAACTTTTTTCCGAGCCCGGCCCATGCACGCCAATCGTCGCCAACGCCCTCCGCAGTGAAACGGATATCTGGATCGCCCGGTCCGATGCCAAGGAGCCACGCACGGAACGCGTGCTGGAGGCCCTGGCCCATGTTCCACGACCGGCCATCCTCTACCTGACGTCGCCGGACAACGCCGACGAGTGGTGTGCCCGACTGCGCGAGCAGGGTTACCGACGGATCGCGAGTGTCACAGGCCGCACATTGGCAGAGGAACGGTCCCGCGTGCTGGAGCACCTCCGAGCCGGGGCTACGGACGGCGAGGGCATCGACCTGGTCGTGGCGACCTCCGCATTCGGGCTCGGCATCGACTACCCGCATATTCGATCCATCCTGCACGCCTGCCTCCCCGAGACGGTCGACCGGTGGTACCAAGAGATGGGGCGGGGAGGCAGGGACGGCAATGCCTGTGGCGAGTACCTTCTCACCGCGCCGGCCGACACGAGAGAAGCGGAGAGTTTGGGCGTCAGGGTGCTGACGCCGCTAGTGGCACGGGACCGTTGGAGGGATCTCTGGGACAACCGGAAGGTGGTCGACGACGGTTTCTTCCTCGACCTCGAGGGTTCACGTGGCGTTGCTCGTGGGGACTACAACCGGCGTTGGAACGCCCAGTTGGTCCAAGGCCTGGTTGAGTTGGGTCACCTGCGACGCCAACTCGTCGACGTGGACGATCTGCGCGAACTCGTGGACGAGACGACCGAGACGATCGCCGACTGGACTGAGGTCGAGTTGACCTCGGCCAAACTGGGCACCGACACGTTCTGGAACGACGAGTGGGGTCCGTGGCAGCGGGAGGAGTCCGGTCGTTCCCGCGACGCGGTAACCCGCATCGTCGAGGTCTCTCGGTCCCGCATTCCGGCGTGCCATGGGATCGCCAACGCCTATGCTCCTGGCCCGGACCTGGAACAGATCTGGGGAGACAGCCTGCAATGGATGGAGCCCTTGATCCCGTGCGGCCGCTGCCCGGGGTGCCGCGCGGAAGGTGCTCGCGTCAACCTGGATCCACCACCCCGACCGAAGCAAAAATGGGCGGTCGCGGAGCCGGTTCCGGCAGAACTAACTGCGTTCGTTGCTGCGGCCCGCGGTCAACACGGGGTCGCCGTCCTTTCCGAGAAGGCAGGCGAGGACCTCGGCACCGAGCTCGCATCGGCATTGGTCGCTCGGGGCGTCAGGCACGTCGCCGGTGAATTCGGGACCCTGGCCGCGCCGCCGAGCGGGACAGTGCTCTTCCGCGACGCTCTGCCGCTGTCGCCGCGTGACCTAACTCCGGTGTCGAGCTTCTCCAGATTCGCGCCCGGCGACGCGATCTCCCGTTTCTGGCTCTCTCGTCGAGCGAGCCCCCGATGGGACGGTTTCGGCAACGCGATCGTCGACGTTCTGTTAGTGCCCGAAGGAGCCACGATCGGTGGCAAAGAGATCGGTCGAGAAATTCGGACCATCCCCAGCAGGACCGCGCTCGAGATTTTAGGAAGGTCATGAAGGTGGACTACTTGCGAGGCAACGCCACAGCAAGCGCGATTGGTCTGTTTGTTATCTGTCGTCACCTGAGCAAGATCGACGAGGCACGGAAGCCCGAAATGTTGCGCAACGACCTCCAACCGTTGCGGTCTCAGCAGAAAGGGGCCGGTGACGTCATGGAGGCGTCACTCGCGATCGGCTCTGGGCTCGGAGTTCTCCAGGAGGCGCCGGGAGCAGGTTGGAGTGTCGCCCCGGAACTGCGGGGCCCCCTCCAGAACGTCGAACTCGACGTCTGGGCATGGTTCAGGGGCGAACTGCTCCTCCGAATCAATCGGCAGGCGATGGCCGCGATCGCCGCAAAGGAACCCGTACCCGACCTGGCGCTCGGAATGGCGTGGTTCCTCCAGCTCAATCCCCTGACGCCGCTCCCGACGTCGTGGGGAGATGGTGCGGAAGATGCGCTCAAGAGTCTGGGTCTGAAGGCCATCGAACGAAGCGAACAGTGGCGCCCCTTCATGCGTTGGTCGATCGCCCTCGGCCTGGCCCGGAACGTGGATTCTGGGAAGTCCGCAGTGTGTCTTCCGGACGCCTCGACGGCGATCGCCGATCAGTTCCACGCACTTCCCGCCTCCGCACATGCTCAGGAGTGGTTGAACCTGCTGACCAAGCGCCTCCCCATCTTCGGGTCCCCGGTTTTGCTGGCCGAACTGCCCCAGCGGCGTGCGGGGTGGCTGGAAGTCCCCCCGGCCCTCTCATTGGGGCTTCTCAAACTTGAGAAGTCGGGAGCGATCACGATGGAACCGTCCGACGACGCTGCTGACATCATCAACGTCGGCCTAGGTACGAGCAGTCGCCAGGTCGGCAGCATTACTGTCACGGGAGCAAGCGTATGAGCGAGCAAACCATGGAGAAGTTCCGGTGCTGGAGCGGGGAATCGGTCGGCCAGACTGTGTTCTCCGACATCGGCGCGCTGGCCAGCGACGCCGATGCGATCTTCCTGGCCGCCCACACGCCGGTCGCGCTCGACCACAAGAAGGGCTCAGAGGTCGACGATCAGTCCTCCGGTGAGGCACAGGTGCTCTCGGCTTTGCTTAGTCGGGTGGGTGACGGCGAGCGCAACACACTGGTCGCGGTCACGGGGGGGTCTGGAAGCGGGAAGAGCCACGTCGTCCGCTGGGTGAACGCGCACGTGGACTGCGAAGACGAGCGTTTCCGAGTGCTTTATGTTCCGCGTGCCGTACAGACTCTCCGCGCCCTGCTGCACCGGATCGTGGAGGGACTTCCGGGCGTCGAAGGGACCGATCTCCTCAAGCGCGTAGATGCGGCCATCGGCAAGGCCAGCCCCGGTGAACTCAAGGACCGAGTTGTCTCCGAGATGCGGATCGCCTTGAACTGGACCATCCAGCTACGGCCGCCTGAGGACGACGAGACCGAGGACGAGGCGGCGGCGCGCGAGGACCGTAACTCGTTGCTCGGCGAGCCCGACGAACA
>Ga0209585_10000278_pt1 | contig 20277 bp, 16 predicted proteins | sample NGEPerone_FD_185491 | JGI IMG/M metagenome (GOLD analysis project Ga0209585, IMG submission 185491) | Arctic peat soil microbial communities from the Barrow Environmental Observatory site, Barrow, Alaska, USA - NGEE Permafrost154B-one... | ecosystem: Environmental > Terrestrial > Soil >... | reverse complement strand
ACGTTCTGGAACCCAGCGCCGAGTACGCTCATCATGAGCAGCACGAACAGGATGTACGGGAAGGCGAAGAAGATGTCGGTGACGCGCATGACGACCGCATCGACGATACCGCCGTAGTAGCCCGAGACCGGTCCCAGGATCAGGCCGATGGTCACGGCGATGGCGACGGCGATGATGCCGACCAGCATGGCGATGCGGGTCGCGATCAGGATGCGCGACAGCACGTCGCGACCCAGGTAGTCGGTGCCGAAGGGGTGAGACCACGAGGGCGGCGAGCCGAGGCCCTGCGGCGTCGCTGCATAGTTGACCTCGTTGGGGTCGTAGGGGGCCAGGTACCCGGGAGCCCTGTTGCCGACGGCGCGCGTGTCGGCGCTGGAGCGTACGTGCCAGTGCGCCTCGTAGAAGACCGTCTCGACCGCACCGAGGCAGATGAACACGACGATGATGCCGAGGCCGACCAGCGCCAGGCGGTTGCGCCTAAGACGCCGCCAGGTGTCGGCCCAGAGCCCGAGCGGCTTGCCGCCCTCTTCGACCCGCTCCTCGACGACGTCGGCGGTACGGCGCGCGTCCACGCCCTCCGCCTGGGTGACCTGCGTGCCGTAGAGGTCGCGTTCCGGCTGCTTGGTGTCGTCCCAGTCCGGCACGGCTCAGTCCCCCAGCCGGACGCGCGGGTCGACCCAGGCGTAGCCGAGGTCGACGAGCAGGTTGGCGAACACGAAGAAGAAGGTCGCGAACAGCACGCCGGCGGCGATCACGGCCGTGTCTCGTTGGCCGATCGCGTGGTAGATCATCAGGCCGATGCCGGGCCGGTTGAACACGGTCTCGGTGATGATGGCGCCGCCAATGAGGGCGCCGAGGTCGATGCCGGCGATGGTCATGACGGGGATGACGGCGTTCTTGAAGCCGTGCCCCCAGATGACCTTGCGCTCACTGAGACCCTTGGCGCGCGCGGTGCGGATGTAGTCGGAGCGGATGACCTCGAGCATGGCGGCGCGCTGCATGTAGGAGATGTAGGCGACCTCGATCACGCCGAGCGTCAGCGCCGGCAGGATGAGGTAGGTGAAGCTCGTCCAGCTGGATGGGATGATCCAGAGGACCGTGCCGCCGACGCCGCCGATGGGTAACCAGTCGAGCTTGAGCCCGAAGACGAACATGGCGAAGTAGCCGAGCACGAAGACCGGGATACCCCACATGATGAGGGCGGCGGTGGTGAGCGTCGTGTCCCAGAACGAGTACTGCCGCAGCGCCGAGAAGACGCCCAGCGGGATGCCGAGCAGCTCGATGAGCACCGCGGCGACGGCCAGCTGGATCGTGACCGGCGCCGCCTCCCAGATCATCTCGGCGACGTCGCGACCGGTGTACAGCGAGGTGCCCAGGTCGCCGTGGGCGAGGGCCCCGACGTATTTGTAGTACTGCACGACGAACGAGCGGTCGAGGCCGCGCTCGTGACGGACGTACTCGATGCGCGCGGGGGGGGCGTTCTTGCCGGCCAGAGCGCGCGCCGGATCGCCGGGCACCAGCTTGAGCATCAGGAAGGTGATAAAGGTCACACCGACCAGCACGATGACCAGCTGGAACAAGCGTCGAATGATGTACGAGGTCAAGCCTCTGCCTTCACGTGCACCCGCCATATCGAGAGTCGACGGAAACCACTGGTCTTGTCTTGCGAGGCGGTCCGCAGCCAGGCCGCGAACCGCCTCGCATCAGCGTGTGGATTCTACTCAGTCGCCCGTCGCCGGGCAACCGTTCCGTGAGCTACTTGACCCACATCTTCCACATGTCGACCAGCATGTAGGCGTTGTAGCTGAACCCGCCGATCCGGTTGTTGGTGACGCGGAAGTCGCGGTACGTGTACACAGGGATGCAGGGAGCATCGGTGAGGATGAGCTTCTGCGCCTCGTTGTACAGGTTGTACCGCTGCGTGTCGTCGACCGTGCCCCGCGCCTGCTGGTACAGCTTGTCGACCTGCGGGTTGCTGTAGCGGCCGTAGCTGCCGTACGTGCCACCCTCGGTGGTGAACAGGTAGATGAAGTTGTCCATCGACGGGTAGTCGGCGATCCAGCCCATGCGGAACAGCGCCGGCGCCTTGCCCTCGCCGCACTGCTGCCAGTAGGAGTTGGTCTCGATGCCGTTCAGCTTGAACGACAGCGACGGCATGGCCTTGCTCCACCCGGCGATCAGCGCCTGGGCGATCTTGTCGTGGCCGGCGCCCGAGTTCAACCAGTACGGGATGTCCTGCGGGAGCTTGCCGCCGGCAGCCGTGAACTTGTCGAGCTCCGGCTGCGCCTTGGCCGGGTCATAGGGGTACGGGTTCAGGCCCGCCTTATAGCCCACCATGGTGACCGGCACGATCTCGTCCGAAGGGAGAGAGACGCCTTCGTTGACGATGTTGCACACCGCGTTGCGATCGGCGGCGTAGTTGAGGGCCGCGCGGATCGGCAGGTTGGCGTCGCCGCCGAGCATCGGCTTGTTCATCATGATGCTGATGAAGTACACGGACGTGCTCGGATACGCCTTGGCGGTCCACTCGCCGCTCTTTACCTTGGGGTTGTTCTCGGCGGCGCGGACGTTGCCCGGCGGGACGCTGGAGTAGTCAACGGATCCCTTCTGGAAGGCCAGCCACTCGACGCTCACGTCGGTGAAGATCGGGAAGCTGATGGTGTCGACGTAGCCGGGGGTCGCGGAGTTGCCGGAGCCCGAGGTGTTCCAGTAGTTGGGGTTCTTGACCACCGTGATCGACTGGTTGTGCTTCCACTCCTGGACCATGTACGGCCCGGTGCCGCCGACTGGCTTGTTGAAATACACCTTGCGGCCGACCTTCTTGGCGTAGTCGACCGGGAACACCTGCGTGATCGGGTGGGCCAGCGTCTGCGGGAAGTCGGGGTACGGGTACTGGAGCGTCACCTGCAGGGTGTACTTGTCGAGCGCCTTGACGCCCGTGAGCCCGTCCTTGCCGACGAAGCCCGTGTCCGGGTCGATGCCCTTGATCGGCGCGATGATGTAGGTCGTGGCCGATTCGTTCGCGGCCGTGGCGTTGTAGGTCCACGCGTCGACGAAGTCCTGCGCCGTCACCTCGCGGTTGACGGGAGGCCCGAACTTGACCCCCTGCTTGATGGTGAACGTGAACACCGACCCGTCGGCGTTCATCTCCGTCTTCTCGGCGAGGTCGGGCACACCGATCGTGGTGCCGTCAGGCTGCAGCTTGAGGATGTAGAGGCCCTGGAACAATTGGTGCTCGACCTGGGCGCCCTCGGACTCCTGGGTGTTGAGGGGCTCGATGCTGATCGGCTCGGACCCGATGGCGAAGTTGTAGGTGCCGCCGGGCTTGGGCGTACCCTGATCGGTGGTGCCGGAAGTGTCGTCGGTGCTGCCGCCGCAGGCACCCAGCACCAGGCCGGCGACGACGAGGATGGCGACGACCGCGAACAGACCGCGCCAGTGCGACTTGAGGCTCTTCACAATGTGACCTCCTTAGGATGACCAGAAAAAGTTCCCCAAAGCAGCGTCCGCAAGGAGCTGCCCTCAGAGCGGGGAGTCACGCAACTCCGGTTCAGACTCTCGTTCGCACCTCCCCATTGCGCTCGTGAGCACTGTGGCCGACTGCCGTCACTTATGCCGCGCGACGCTTCACGGTCGCGTCAGAAAGATCAGCAGGAACGTGTTCAGGAACCACAGCACGCCGGTGATGATGGTATAGCGCGTGAGGTTGCGCTCCATGACGCTCGCCGAGGAGGCGAACGAGAAGCCGGTGACGCTGGCCATGCCGGCGTCTTTGCCGGAGTGCAGCAGCACCAGCACGATAAGCAGTACCGAAAGGACCAACTGGACTCCGACGAAAATGGCGGTCAGCACGTGCCTACTCCTCTGCAGCGCAGTCGTTATCGTATACGAGAATACTATTGTTGCACCTTGCGCACGTTCGGACAACATCGCAACAGTGCACATCGTTCATGAGGCCTGCACCAGCAGGCTGGCGCCGGTCATCTCGGCCGGCTGGGCGACGCCCAGCAAGGCGAGCGCCGTCGGCGCCAGATCGCACAACCGGCCACCCTCGCGGACCTGCACGCCGGCCACCGTGGCGATGAAGGGGACCAGGTTGGTGCTGTGCGCGGTGTTCGGGCTGCCGTCAGGCTCCAGCATGTGGTCCGCGTTGCCGTGGTCGGCGGTGACGAGGCAGACGCCGCCGAGACGGGTCACGAGCTCGACCACCCGCCCCACACAGGTGTCCACGGCCTCCACGGCGGCCACGACGGCGGCGATGACCCCTGTGTGGCCGACCATGTCGGCGTTGGCGTAGTTCACGACGATGAACTCGAAGGACCCGCCTTCCAGCGCCTTCAGCAACTCGTCGGTGACGCCGTACGCGCTCATCTCCGGCTTGTGATCGTAGGTCGGGACGTCCCGCGCGCTGGGCACGAGGATGCGCTCCTCCCCGGCGACCGCCTTCTCGACCCCTCCGTTGAAGAAGAACGTCACGTGGGCGTACTTCTCGGTCTCGGCGATGTGCAGCTGACGCAGCCCGTGCTCGGCCAGCACGTCGGCGAGGACCTGTTCCGGGTGGTCGGGCAGAAAGGCGACGGGGAGGGCGAACTCCTTCTTGAACTCGGTCATCGTCACGAAGTCGACCACCGGCGGGTGTTCGCCGCGGTCGAACTCGGCGAAACCCTGCTCGGTGAAGGCGCGCGTGAGTTCGCGGGCGCGGTCCGGGCGGAAGTTGAAGAAGATGCAGACGTCACCGTCCTTGACGCAGGGGTCGCGCTCCGGTTCGACGATCGTGGGGCTCACGAACTCATCGTCCTCGTCGCGCCGGTAGGCGGCGTCGACGGCGCTCGGCGCGTCGGCGGCAGAGAACCCCTCGCCGTAGGCCAGGGCGTCGTACGCAAGCTTGATGCGGTCCCAGCGCGTGTCGCGGTCCATGGCGTAGTAGCGGCCGCTGACGACGCCGTAGCGGCCGACCCCCAGCTCGTCCATGGTCTGCTGGACGTCCGCCAGGTAGCCCTTGGCGCTCCTCGGCAGGGTGTCGCGGCCGTCGAGGAAGGCGTGCACGACGACGTCGCCGACCTGTTCGCGACGGGCAAGCTCCAGGCATGCCTTGAGGTGGCCCATGTCGCTGTGCACGCCGCCGGCGGAGACCAGCCCCATCAAGTGCAGGGTGCTGGAGCGGCCGGCCGCCTTGGCGCAGGCTTGCTTGAGAACGCGGTTCAGGAAGAAGTCGCCGTCGGCGATGGCCTCGCTGATACGCGTGAGGTCCTGGTAGACCACGCGCCCGGCGCCGATGTTGAGATGGCCGACCTCCGAGTTGCCCATCTGGCCCGGCGGCAGTCCCACTGCCGGGCCGGACGCCTCCAGCGCGCCGTGCGGGAACTCGGTCAGCAGGCGGTCGAAGGTCGGCGTGTCGGCGAGACTCACCGCATTCCCGGGGCCGTCGGGTGCGCAACCCCAGCCGTCCAGTACCATCAGCACCACCGGACTGACGACGCGGCCTGCCGGCGAGAGGGCCGGATCGCCGGCGGCCGGCGGCGGCCGCTCCTCGGGCGCCGCCTCGGTCACGCCGGCTCCACGAAACGCACGATGCGCGCGAACTCCTGCGGGTCGAGGCTGGCGCCGCCGACGAGAACCCCGTCGATGTCGGGCTGCGCCATCAGTTCGTCGATGGTGGCGGCCTTCACGCTGCCCCCGTAGAGGATGCGCACGCCGTCGGCGGCATCGCCGAAGCGCTCGCGCACCCGCCGCCGCACGAAGCCCACCGTCTCCTGGGCCATCTCGGGTGTCGCCGTCTTCCCCGTGCCGATCGCCCAGATGGGCTCGTAGGCGATGGCCACGGCGGCCAGCTCGGCGGCGTCGACCTCGGCGAGGTCGGCGTCCAGCTGGGCGCCGACCTTGCTCTCGGTCTCGCCGGCCTCGCGCTCGTCCAGCGTCTCGCCGCAACACAGCACCGGCCGCAGGCCGGCGTCGAGCGCGGCGCGCACCTTGCGCGCCAGGTCGGTGTCGTTCTCGGCGTAGTACTGCCGTCGTTCGGAGTGGCCGAGGATGACGGACGACACGCCGAGCTCGGTCAGCATGCCCGGCGCGAGCTCGCCGGTGAAGGCGCCCTCGGCCGCGTAGTGCATAGTCTGGGCAGCGACGGCGACGGCACTGCCGGCCGTCGCGGCCAGCGCCGTCTCGAGGCAGACCGAAGGTGGGCAGATCAGCACGTCGCGGTCGTCCACCCCGGCCACCTGCGAGACGAAGGCCTCGCAGAAGGCCTTCGTCTCGGCCCTCGTCTTGTACATCTTCCAGTTGCCCGCCATCAGCGGGCGACGTGCCGCAGCCATCATCACTCCCGGTCCAGGAGGGCTTCGACGCCCGGAAGCGTCTTGCCCTCGATGAACTCCATCGAGGCGCCGCCGCCCGTGGAGATGTGCGTGATGCGATCGCCGAGCCCGAACCGGCGCACGGCGCTCACCGTGTCGCCGCCGCCGACGACGCTGACGGCCCCGCTGGCGGCGATCGCCTCGCCGACGGCCTTCGTGCCGGCGGCGAAGTCGTCGATCTCGAACAGGCCCATCGGGCCGTTCCAGAAGATCGTGCCGGCGCCGGCGATGCGCGCCGCGAACGCGGCGATGGTCGCCGGGCCGATGTCCAGCCCCATCTCGCCGGCCGGCATCCCGTCGGCCGGCACGACCCGGGCCGGCGCGCCGGCCTCGGGCGCCGGCGCCACGACGATGTCCGGGGGTAGCTCGAAGGCGCACTCGCCGGCCTTTGCCTCGGCGGCGATGCCGGCAGCCACGTCGACCTTGTCCGCCTCGAGCGTGGAAGTACCGACTTCGCGGCCGGCGGCCTTGAAGAAGGTGAAACACATCGCCCCGCCGATGAGGATCGCGTCGGCCGTGACAAGCATCTTCTCGATGACTCCGATCTTGTCCGACACCTTGACGCCGCCGAGCACCACGACGAACGGGCGTGCCGGCTCGCGCAGGAGGCGCCCGAGGATCTCGAGCTCACGCGTCATGAGCAGGCCCGCGACCGACGGCAGATAGTGCGTGACCCCCTCGGTCGAGGCGTGCGCCCGGTGGGCGGTTCCGAAGGCGTCGTTGACGTACACGTCGGCGAGCGCAGCGAGCTGCGCGGCGAAGGCGGCGTCGTTGCCCGTTTCCTCGGCGTGGAAGCGCAGGTTCTCGAGCAGGAGCACATCGCCGGGCGCCAGCGCGGCCACCGCCTTCTCGACCGCCGGCCCGACGCAGTCGTCGGCGGTCGCCACCGGGCGGCCGAGCAGCTCGGCAAGGCGCGTGGCCACCGGGGCCATCCGCAGGTCGGCGGCGACCTGACCCTTGGGCCTGCCGAGGTGCGAGGCAAGCACGATGGAGCAACCCTTGTCGAGCAGATAAGTGATGGTCGGCAAGGCGGCCCGGATGCGCGTGTCGTCGACCACACGGCCGTCCTCGAGCGGCACGTTGAAGTCCACCCGCACGAGGACGCGCTTGCCGGCGAGCGGGTAGTCGGTCAGGGAACGCTTCATGATGCGTGCAGCCTCCTTGGCTCCGGTCTCAGATGACCCTCTGAACGAGGTCGACGAGGCGACTCGAATAGCCCCACTCGTTGTCGTACCACGAGACGCACTTCGCCATCGTTCCCTTGGCCATCGTCAGCGCCGGGTCGAAGATCGACGAGTGGCTGTTGCCGACGATGTCGATGCTGACGATCGGGTCCTCCTGATACTGCAGGATGCCCTTCATCCTGTCGCTCTCGGCGGCCGCCTTCATGGCCGCATTGACCTCTTCGGCCGTGACCTCGGTCTGGAGCTCGACGACCAGGTCGGTGGCCGAGCCGTCCGGCGTCGGCACGCGCAGCGCGAACCCATCGAGCTTGCCTTCGAGGTCGGGGATGACAAGCGCCACGGCGCGCGCGGCGCCGGTGGTCGTGGGAATGATCGACATAGCCGCGGCGCGGGCGCGGCGCAGGTCCTTGTGCGGGAAGTCGAGGACCATCTGGTCGTTCGTGTAGGCGTGGATCGTGGTCATGAAGCCCTTCTCGACCCCGAAGTTGTCGACCAGCACCTTGGCCATGGGAGCCAGGCAGTTGGTCGTGCAGCTGGCCATGGAGATCACGTCGTGCTTGGCCTTGTCGTACATCTCCTCGTTGACGCCCAGGCAAATGGTGACGTCGGGGTCCTTGGAGGGCGCCGAGATGATCACTTTGTGCGCACCCGCCTCGAGGTGCTTGGCGGCGGCGGCACGCTCCTTGAACCGCCCGGTCGACTCGATGACCACGTCGGCGCCGAGCTCCTTCCAGGGCAGCTTGGCGGGGTCGGTCTCGCTGATCACGCGCAGGCGCTTGCCGTCGATGACCAGAGCCTCGTCTTCCACCTCGACGGCGCCGGGGAAGACACCATGGACGGAGTCGTACCTGAACAGGTGGCCCAGGGTCTTGGCGTCCGTGAGATCGTTGATCGCCACGAACTCGATGTCGGCGCCCTGCCTGAGCGCCGCGCGGATGACGAGCCTGCCGATGCGGCCGAAGCCGTTCACGCCTACTCTTACACTCATTTCACCCTCCCAATCAGTTTTCTCGACAGTCTACCAGAGCTGGCCAGGGTCTGATGGAGCCGGCCTGGCGCCTTGCCGCGGGCCGCTGCGGATCGCGTCTCAGAAGACACTTGCCATCACGGCGCGGAGTTGAAACGGGGCGCGCCGTCCAGGCGCGGCATCGCCCGCCTCCGCGTCGCCGGTCGCGGCGTCCGCCGTGATCGTCGCGAGCTCGTTCTCGAGCCCGGCCGGAGCCAGCGCCAGGAGCCGGTCCAGGAATCCGTCGATCGCTGACGCCGGTGGCGGCGCCTCGTCGCCCTTGGCAGGGCTCACGGCTCCACGGGCGCGACGGCGGCCACCCGCGCGAGCCGCGGCCGGGTGCTACGCGGCGCACCGCTCCTGCAGGGCGACGAGCATCGTGTGAGGACCTCTCGCCCACTCTGGCTCGCCGCGCACGGTCGCCAGCGTGTTGGCCGAGATGTAGGGCTCCAGCCCCGACGGATCGAGGGTGACCCAGTAGCGGAGCACCTCGCGGCTAGACGCCACGAGACGGTTCGACGACTCGGCGTGCACCTGCTTGCGGAGGAAGTGCATGAGCGTGTCGCGGCGCCGGCAGATCTCGTCGATCTGCGTGGAGACGGTGCGGAGCTCGCCTTCTACTCCCACCTCATTGAAGTACCCCGGCAAGGTGCGCAGCAGCTGCTTGGCGACGAAGTAGATGGGGCGGATGTCGGCATCGAGGAAGCGCGTGACGTCCCGCTGGAAGAGGTCGGTGTCGGCGATGTAGACCCCGCCCAGGCGCAACTGGACGTTGAGCGCGGCCGCCAGACGTTCGAAGAGCGCCGGGTTGGACTCGATGATGTGCATCCAGCAGCGGATCTTCGGTAAGTGGTAGGGATTGACCACCGTCTCCCACTCGTCCGTGGCCCCACTGATCTCCGGGTACTGGAACCGCCAGTACAGGATGTCCTGGATGAGATGGTCGGCAGCCTTGACGTTGCCCGCCTCGCCGATGGCGACGCCGATGGCCTCGAAGCACTGGAAGCGCATGAGCAGGAACTCGTTGTCGCGGTCGCGGAAGAAAGCGGTAAGCCGGATGAGGATGCGCTCGGCGTCGGTGCGCCGGTCGGGGTGCATCATCTCCTTGACCACGCCGAGCAGGTCGACCATGACCTCCTTCTGGCGGTAGCCGAGAGTCTCGTCCTTGAGGAAGAAGAGGCACACGGCGAAGCGGTCCTCGAGATTCGCCAGCCCGAACAACTGGTCGATGGAGCGATCGAGGATGTCGGAGAGGACCGGATAGTCGGGTGACAGCAGCGCCTCGCCAGGCGCGGCGACAGCCGCTGCATCGGTGAGCCCCTCACGGCCCTGCGTCTTCGCCCACCGCGGGACGTCAAGGTGCTCGCCGACCACGCGGTAGCCGGCGACCAGCACCCGGCGGTAGAGCTCGTAGAAGTCCGCAGCCAGCGCCGGCCGCTCGGACGCGCGCCGGACCAGGTTCCGCAGCAGATCATCCCTCTCGAGGAACGCGGTCGGGTGCTCCGGCAGTAGCTGCGTCAGGGATCCGCCGAGCACCTCGAGCGTCTCGTCGTACGCCGGGCCGTGCTGCCCGCTCAGGGCGTCGGTGCACCACATCAGGAGCGCCCGGAGCAGGAGCGAGAACTGCTCGTCGCTCAGGGAGTCCTCGAGCAGCCCCAGCACGAGCTCCGAGAAAAGCCCGAACAGTCGCGCCCGGTCGGGCGAGCGCTCGAAGTAGGACCAGTTGCGCAGCAGGGTCGTCTGAACGCCCTCGATGAGGAGGTCGGCGTTGCGGAACGTGTGGAAGTACTCGCCCATCGTCTCGGTGAGGGCGGTGCGCACGCCGTACAGCCCCTCGACCGCGGCCAGGAGCGGCAGGTAGCGGTCGGGGATGACCACCTCCTGCGCGGTGCGGCCGAGGTTCGCGCGCAGGGCGTCGGAATCGAACGGTACGGACGACGTTCTCACAGTGACCTCCATGATACATTGCCGCCGCCGCTGGGCGCGCTCACCACGATGGGGTCTTTGGCCGTCCGTGAGAAGCAGAAGGGGTCTGTTCTGCCAGTCGGCGACGAACGCTGGGTGTCAAAGGGTTAGGTCGCATCGGCAAGCTGACGCTCTGGCATCACCTTGGCAACGACGATTTCGACCGCATCGTGGTGAACCTCGGGCGCCCGGTCGGGACTTCGCTGGATTCCGTGGTGCAGTACATCGCCAAGGACATCCCCTGGCGCGACTACGGCGTGTAGCTGGTGGTCGAGTGCACCGGCACGTTCCGCGATCCTCACGCCGAACCCGACGCCGCCTGGGGCGCGCTGCGCGGTCACCTGGCCGCCGGCGCCAGGGCGCTCGTGCAGAGCTCGCCGTTCAAGAGCAGGAAGAAGGGCGTGCCGCTGCCCGACGACCGCGGCCTCTTCATGCACGGGATCAACGACTTCGAGTTCGAGCGTACCAAGCACAAGCTGGTCTCTGCGGCTGCGCGCACGACGACCGCCCTGGCGCACATGATGCGGCCGCTCCTCGACCGCGACCTGACGCGCAACATGATCACCGCCGGCATGAGCACCGTGCACTCCGCCACCAACTCGCAGCCCGTGCTCGACGCCGTGCCCAAGGCCGGCGCCACCGACCTGCGCAAGGGTCGCGGAGCCCTGGACGCCATCATGTTCACCTCAACCAACGCGGCGGCAGCCCTAGAGCAGGTCATGCCGGAGATCGCCGCCATCGGCTTCATGGCCGATTCGCTGCGCATCCCCACCCAGAGCGTCAGTCTCGTCATCCTCAACGTCACGTTTCAGAGCGAGGCCCTGTCCGACGGCACGGTCTCCGTGGAGCGCGACGTCATCAACACCATATACAGGGACGCCGCCGAAGGCACGACCCGCGGCCGGCTCAAGTTCAGCGAAGAGCAGAACGTCTCCACCGACATGCTTGGTGAGAACGCCGCCGTGGCCATCGAGGGTGTCGAGACGCACACGCGTACCGGCTTCATGAACCTGAACGTCCCGGCAAAGCCCGGCAAGGACGACGAGATGGGCAGCTACGCCTACTGCCTGGGCGAGCTCACCGTCCACGTGGCGAGGCACCTGCAGAAGGGATCCCGGCGGCTGCGCCGCCCGACCGCCTCAGGCGTCGACGTCGCCGGCCAGGGCGAGCAGCCGGCGCAGGCGGTGGTTCACGGCCGATTTGGTCAACGGCGGGTGCGCGCGTCCCGCCAGCTCCTGCAGGCTCAGGTACGGGTAGCGCAGGCGTAGTTCGGCGACCGTGCGCAGCGAGACGGGCAGCGCCGCCCAGTGCGGCGAAGCCATGAGACGGCGGGCGGCGGCGGCCTGCCGCTCCCCCGCCGCCGCCGCCCGCCGGGCATTGGCCTCGTCGCAGTTGGCCGCCCGGTTGGCGCTTTCTCGCACGGCGCCCAGCACCGCGTGCTCTTCCCAGCGCAGGCAGGCTTCGTGGGCGCCGAGGACGGCCAGAAGGTCGGCGCCGGTCTGCGAACGCTTGCTGTAGCAGGCGATGTTCCGGTCCCGCACGGTGAGCTTGAACTGCAGCCCAAGACGCGCCAGCAGGCCGCCGACCTGGTCGGCGAGACCGGCGTCCTCCATGGTGAACTCGACGTGGACCGGCGCTCCCGGCGCGGATACCGACCCGCAACCCAGGAAGAGGCCTCGGACGAAGGCCACCAGGCAGCAGCGCGACTCCACGACCCGCCGCGGCACGGTCATCTGCACGCGCAGGTCGTCGGACAGCACGCCGAGCTCGTTGAGGAGTTGCAGGTCGCGGGCTTCGTCCCCGATCACGATCTCGTAGCGCAAGCCGACCGGGGCGGAGCTCACGGTGCGCAGCGAAGCTTCCACGCCGATCGGCTTGAGCAACGCCAGCACGTGGCGCGCCGTCGCCGGCAACGCCAGGGAGACGCGTACGTCGATGCGCCCGCCGGAGGCGATCTCGAAGACCCCGCCGCCGAAGAGGATGCCCGAGAGTTGCGCGCGCCGGCAATGCGCGGCCGGCGGCACCACGGTACCCAGTTCGAGCTTGACGTCGCGGGCGAACGCCACCGGGCCTACCTGAGCACGCGGAGCAGCGCCTGCGTGAGGGCGGCGGGATCGTGGCGCACCACGCTGCTCTCCGCGGCCATCGCCGCATGCACGACCTTGACGCCCTGCTCCCTGAGGCGCTGCTCGTCGACCGCCACAGGGCGGGCGCCGAAGCGGCGGTAGGTGGCCGCCAGGTCGTCGGAGACCGCAGCATCGTTGACGAGCACCACGTCGACGAGGCCGGTGAGCCCGTGCCGGTACAGGGCGTCGAGGTGGTCCCCGGCCGTATAGCCGTCCGTCTCCCCCGACTGCGTCATGACGTTGCAGACGTACACCACCCAGGCGCGCGTGTCCTTGATCGCGACGCGCACCTCGGGGATCAGCAGGTTGGGGATCACGCTGGTGTAGAGACTGCCGGGGCCGAGCACCACGAGGTCGGCCTTGGTGATGGCGGCGATGGCCTGCGGCAGCGGCCGCGGCGCGGACGGCGTGAGCCACACGCGCCGCGGCAGGCGCTCGGCGGCGGTGATGGTGCTCTCGCCGCTCACCTGGTCGCCGCCCTCGAGCTGCGCGTGCAGGACCAGGTCGTCGAGGGTGGACGGAAGCACCCTGCCGCGGACCTTGAGCACGTGCGTCGACTCTTGCACGGCGCGCTCGAAATCGCCGGTGACCTCGGCCAGAGCCGCCATGAAGAGGTTGCCGAAGCTGTGTCCCTGGAGACCGCCCACGTCGGGGAAGCGATACTGGAAGAGCTGGCTCATCAGCGACTCGTCGTCGGCCAGCGCCACCAGGCAGTTGCGCAGGTCGCCGGGCGGCGGCATGCCCATGTCGCGGCGCAGCAGGCCGGAGCTGCCGCCGTCGTCGGCCATGGTGACCACGGCGGTGAGGTTGCTGGTGTGGCTCTTGAGGCCGCGCAGCAGCGCCGCCAGCCCGTTGCCGCCGCCGATGGCGACCACGCGGGGACCGCGGGCGAGGCGGCCGGCGGACCTGATCTCGCTCACCGTCTCGGGGCTGGTCTGCTGGAAGAGCCAGGTGCGGCGAGCGCCGATGAGAAGCACGACGGCGCCGAACACGATGCCGTCGCAGGCGAGCACCACTGCTGCCCAGTGCTTGTCGTGCAGGAAGCCCATGCCCAGACCGCGCATGAGCTGCTGCGACCAGAACACGCCGGCGGCGAAGATCGCCGAGTAGACGAGCACGGCCCCGCCCACGCAGGCGAGCAGCAGCCAGCGCTTGATCCCGAGCCCGGGATACAGCCACTCCAGAGAGCGTCCCATCAGTCTCTGGCGAGGTCTCGGTGGCGAACGATGGTGTAGTAGCCCTGCTTCTCGTAGCGCTCGCCGATGAGCTCCGCGACAGCCACCGAGCGATGCCGGCCGCCGGTGCAGCCGACGCCGATGGTGAGGTGCGCCTTGCCCTCCGCCGCGTACCGTGGGAAGAGGAAGTCGAGGAGCGGGTAGAGCCGCTCCAGATACTCCTCGGTGCCCGGCGACTGCATGACGAACGCCTTGACCTCATCGTCGAGGCCGCTGAGCGGCCGCAGACGCAGGTCGTAGTGCGGGTTGGGCAGGAAGCGTACGTCGAACAGGAGGTCGGCGTCGATGGGGATGCCGTACTTGTAGCCGAACGACACCACGGCGAAGACGATGTTGGTGCGCCGCGTGTGCTGGATGAGGTCCTCGTTGAGGCGCGCCTTGAGCTGGTGGATGGAGATGTCGCTGGTATCCACCACGAGATGGGCGCGCTCACGGAGACCGGCGAGCAGCTTGCGCTCCTTGCGGATGCCGTCGATGACGCTGCCGGCAGCCGCCACCGGATGGCGCCGCCGGGTCTCCTTGAAGCGCCGCACGAGCGCCTCGTTGGACGCCTCGAGGAAGACCAGCGTGTACTCCACGCCGCGCTCGTGGAGCTCGTCGAGGAGCTGCTCGAGACGTCCGAAGTACTCTCCGCCGCGCGCGTCGCTGACGACCGCCACGCGCTCGACCTTGCTGCCTTCGCGACGGAATAGGTCGACCAGCGTGGGCACGAGCTCCGGCGGAAGGTTGTCGACGCAGAACCACCCGGCGTCCTCGAAGGCGTCCATGGCTTGCGACTTGCCGGCCCCGGAGAGGCCGGTGATGATGACGAACTGCAGCGCATCGGTCATCGCCGGTCCTCCCTCGTCAGATGCACTCCTTCGAGCGCCAGCAGGCGCTCCTTCCAGGCCGGGTCGTCGCCGTACTGACCCAGGCGCCCGTCGTTGCGGATCACCCGATGGCAGGGCAGGATCACCGGCAGCAGGTTGCGCGCCATGGCCGTGCCGGCGGCGCGGTGGGCGTTCGGGTGTCCGGCCGCTGTGGCCAGGTCGCGGTAGCTGAGCGCCGTGCCGTACGGCACCGCGGCCAGAGAACGGTAGACGTCGCGTTCGAACATCGTGAAGCCGAGCGCGTCCGCGTAGACGTCGACGTCGAGGTCGAAGGCGACCGGGCGACCGGCGAAGTACTGCTCGAGCAGGCCGACCCAGCGACTGGGCGGGCCGGCCGCAGGCAGGGCCCGCCTGGCAGGGTCGGGCAGATCGTGCTCGAGCGGAAGATCGCCAGCCAGCAGCAGACGGCCGGTCCCGAGATCGCAGTCGTAGGTCTCTTCACGCCGCGACCCCAAGGCTGCGACCAGTTCAACCTGTCTTGTGGAGATGCGCATAGATGTCCCTCGCGACCTTGCCCGGCAACCCCGGCACACGCTCGATCTCCTCTCGGGAGGCGCTCAGGAAGCGCTCGGGGCTGCCGAAGTGCTCCAGGATGCGCCGCCGCCGCGCGGGGCCGATCTGCGGCAGTTCGTCGAAGACGGAGGCCTTGCGCAGGTCGGCGTCGCGCCGCTGCCTATGGTACGTCACGGCGAAGCGGTGCGCCTCGTCGCGGATGCGCTGCAGCAGCAGCGAGCCCTTATCATCGGGGGGCAGAGGCAGCGGATCGCGATGGCCGGGCACGAACACCTCCTCGCGCTGCTTGGCGAGACTGATGAGGTCCAGCTCGACGCCGGCGTCGCGCAGCGCCGCCTGAGCCGCCGACAGCTGCCCCTTGCCGCCATCGACGACCACCAGGTCGGGCAGCGTGGCGAAGCTCTCGTCGTAGTCGGCGCCGGCGATCGCGCGACGTTCGAAGCGCCGCCGCACGACCTGGTTCATCATCGCGAAGTCGTCCTGCCCTTCCGCGTCCCGCAGGGCGAACTTGCGGTAGTGAGCCTTCCTGGCGACGCCGCCCTCGAAGACGACCATGGAGCCGACCACGTGCTGCTCTCCCAGATTGGAGATGTCGTAGCACTCGATGCGCAGCGGCAAGCGGTCGAGGCCGAGGCCGTCGCGCAGGCGCTCGAGTGCCTCGATGCGCGCCGTCGAGCTGCGCGCTAGGCGCTCGACCTCCGCCTGCGCGGCCAGCTCGGCGTTGTGCTGTGCCATCTGCAGGAGGCGGCGCTTGGGGCCGCGCTGCGCGGCGTGTACGCGCACCTTGGCGCCGCGCCGCGCGGCCAGGACCCCCGCGACCCCGTCGCCGTCGTCCAGCGGTGCCACCACTTCGGACGGCACGGCCGCACCGTCCCAATAGAACTCGAGCAGGAACTCCTCCAGCACCTCGGCGGCGTCGCGACCGACGGCGTTCTCGACGTAGAAGGCCTGGCGGTCCACCACCGCCCCGTCGCGCACGCGAAACACCTGCATGTTGGCGCCGGGCTCGCCCTGATGGAGGCCGATCACGTCGAAGGCCTCGACGCCCTCCACGCGCGCCGTCTGGCGCTCGTGCACGTGGCGCACGGCGGCCAGGCGGTCGCGCAGCAGCGCCGCCCTCTCGAACTCTCGCGCGTCGGCCGCGGCCGCCATGTCCTGCTCGATGCCGCGCTCGACGGCGCCCAGGCGGCCGCGCAAGAAGTCGACCGCCTGATCAACCACCGCCATGTACTCCGCATGCGTCACGCGCCCGTCGCAGGGCGCCAGCGAGCGCTTGATGAAGAACTGCAGGCAGGGCGAGCCGCTGGGGCGCCCCGGCTTGACGCCGCGGCACTTCCGGTAAGGGAAGATCCGCCCGATCAGATCGAGCGTGTCACGCACCTTTCGCGCGCTGGAGTACGGCCCGAAATAGAGGTTGCCCGCCGCGCGGCGCCCGCGGAAGAAGCGCACCCGCGGCCACGCGTCATTCATCGTGACTTCGATGGACGGGTAACTCTTGTCGTCACGCAGGCGCAGGTTGAACGGCGGCCGCGCTTCCTTGATGAAGCTGTCCTCGAGCAGCAGCGCTTCGCCCTCGGATGCGGCGACGACCCACTCGATGTCGCGCGCCTGCGCGAGCATCTCGGCGGTGCGGCCGTGCGGCGTGCCGCTGCGGCGGAAGTACGACTGCACGCGCTTGCGCAGGGCCTTGGCCTTGCCCACGTAGAGGACCTCGCCGCCCTCGCCCAGGAAACGGTAGACCCCGGGCTCATTGGGGATGCGAGGGAGGATGGCGCGAAGAAGCGCCGCGTCGTCGGCTGGCTGCACGGGATCGTTCATCTGCCCGATTGTACCCGTCTGCCTGCGTCGGATGGCACGGCCGCCGAGGTCACCCGCCCGTCCGGTCTCCGCCCGCGCCTCAGACCGGCGCCGCGGCTGTCGCGCCCCCGAGCACCCGCGCCAGGAAGGCGCCTGTGTAGGAGATGCTCCCGAGGCCGGCGAGGTCCTCGGGCGTGCCGACGGCGACGATGGCGCCGCCCTCTTCCCCGCCCTCGGGCCCGAGATCGACGATCCAGTCGGCCGACTTGATGACCTCGAGATTGTGCTCGATGACGACCACGGTGTTGCCCTGGTCGACCAGCCGCTGCAGCATCTCGAGGAGCTTGTCGATATCGGCGAAGTGCAGGCCGGTGGTGGGCTCGTCGAGGATGTACAGGGTCTTGCCCGTCGCGACCTTGCTGAGCTCGCTGGCGAGCTTGACGCGCTGCGCCTCGCCGCCCGAAAGAGTCGTCGCCGGCTGGCCGAGCTTGATGTAGCCCAGGCCGACCTCGTCGAGCGCCTTGAGGCGGCGCGCGATGCGCGGCACGTTGGCGAAGAACTCGACCGCGTCCTCGACGCTCATCTCGAGCACCTCGGCGATGTTCTTGCCCTTGTACCACACCTCGAGCGTGTCGCGGTTGTAGCGCTTGCCGCGGCAGGCCTCGCAAGGCACGTACACGTCGGGCAGGAAGTGCATCTCGATCTTGATCTGGCCGTCACCCTTGCAGGTCTCGCAGCGCCCGCCCTTGACGTTGAAGCTGAAGCGCCCGGGTTTGTAGCCGCGCAGCTTGCTCTCGGGGGTCTGCGAGAACAGCTGGCGGATGTGGTCGAAGACGCCCGTGTACGTGGCCGGGTTGCTGCGCGGCGTGCGACCGATGGGCGACTGGTCGATGTCGATGACCTTGTCAAGGAGGCGCGCGCCGTCGATGCCCTCGTGGTCGCCGGCGCGCAGCTTGGAGCCGCGGTTGAGCCGTCCGGCCATGCCCTTGTAGAGAATCTCGTTGACCAGCGTGGATTTGCCGGAGCCCGAGACCCCGGTGACGCAGGTGAAGGCCGACACCGGGAAGGCGACGTCGATGCCGCGCAAGTTGTGCATGCGCGCGCCGCGCACCGTGAACCACTCGAGCGGCAGGCGGCGCTGGCCGGGGAGAGCGATGCTGCGACGGCCAGCCAGGAAGTCGCCGGTGAGCGACGCCGGGTCGGCCATGACCTGTGCCGGCGTGCCCTCGGCGACGATGCCGCCGCCGTGCTCGCCGGCGCCCGGCCCCATGTCGACGATGTGATCGGCCGAGCGCATGGTCTCTTCGTCGTGCTCGACGACGATCACGGTATTGCCCAGGTCGCGCAGACGCAGCAGGGTGTCGATGAGCCGCCGGTTGTCGCGTTGGTGCAGGCCGATGCTGGGCTCGTCGAGGATGTAGAGCACGCCGACCAGCGCCGAGCCGATCTGCGTGGCCAGGCGGATGCGCTGCGCCTCGCCGCCCGACAGGGTCGCCGAGGCGCGCTGCAGCGTGAGATAGCCCACGCCCACGTCGTTGAGGAAGGTGAGGCGCTCGATGATCTCCTTGATGACGCGCCCGCCGATGAGCCTCTCCGTGTCGGTGAGCTCGAGACCGTGCAGGAACTTCAGCGCCTCGCGCACGCTCCTGAGCGTGAAGTCGTAGATGTTGCGCCCGCCGACGGTCACGGCGAGACTGGTCGGCTTGAGACGCGCCCCCTTGCACTCCGGGCACGGCCGGTCGGCCATGTACTCCTCGATCTTCTGGCGCACCTGCTCCGACTCGGTCTCGGCGAAGCGGCGCTGCAGGTGCTTGAGGATCCCGGGAAAGCTCGAGTTGTAGTGCCGCATGCGTCCCTGGTAGTTGCGGTAGCTCAGCGGGATACGGTCCTTGCCAGTGCCGTAGAGGAACAGGTCCCGCTGCTCCTGCGGCAGCTCGTCCCACGGCTTGTCGGTGTCGACGCCGAACGTGGTGGCGATGGACTCGAACGCCTGTTCGAGCCAGCCGAACGAGAGCTGCCCGTACGGCAGTAGCGCGCCCTTGTCGATGCTCAGCGAGCCGTCCGGCACCACGAGGGCGGGGTCGATCTCCTGGGTGGAGCCCAGGCCGTGGCACACGGGGCAGGCGCCGTGCGGGCTGTTGAAGCTGAACACGCGCGGCTGGATCTCCGGCAGCGAGATGCCGCAGTGCACGCAGGCGAACTTCTCGGAGAAGGTGAGGGTCTCGCCGTCGGCGGTCTCGATCTCGACGAGGCCGTCGGCGAGCTGGGCGGCGGTCTCGATGGAGTCTGTAAGGCGCCGCCGCAGGCCGTCCTTCATCACCAGCCTGTCGACCACCACGGCGACGTCGTGCTTGTACTTCTTGTCGAGGTTGATCTGCTCCTCGAGCTCGCGCACCTCGCCGTCCACCTTGACACGCGTGAAGCCGTCGGCGCGGAACTGCTCGAAGAGCTTGCCGTACTCGCCCTTGCGCCCGCGCACCACCGGCGCCACCACGCTAAACCTGGTTCCGCCGTCCAGGTCGCAGACCTGGTCGACGATCTGCTGGATGCTCTGCCCGGCGATGGGGCGCCCGCACTGCGGGCAATGGGGGTGGCCGATGCGCGCGTAGAGGAGGCGCAGGTAGTCGTAGATCTCGGTGACCGTACCGACCGTGGAACGCGGATTGCGCGAGGTGGTCTTCTGGTCGATCGAGATGGCCGGCGAGAGGCCTTCGATGCTGTCGACGTCGGGCTTGTCCATCTGGCCCAGAAACTGGCGCGCATAAGCCGACAGGGACTCCACATAACGGCGCTGGCCTTCCGCGTAGATGGTGTCGAAGGCCAGTGACGACTTGCCGGAGCCCGAGAGACCCGTGATGACGATGAAGCGGTCGCGCGGCAGCCTCACGGTGATGTCTTTGAGGTTGTGCTCGCGGGCGCCGGTGATGACGAGGTCGTGACTCATGTCGTGGCGTGACTCCAGATGTGACGGGCCCGGCGCACGGAGCGCACACGGACCACCGAGGCCGGCCCGAACTATTGTAACCGCTGCCGCGGACAGACGTGGTCTTGGGCCCGGCCACCGTGGGCTGGCTCCGTGGCGCCGACCGCCGCCCGCAGTCACCTCACGGCGTGAACTCGAAGCCCTGCTCCTCGATGGCGCGGAAGCACGCCGCGGCCACGTCTGCGTCGTACTTGACCCCGGCGTACTCGCGGATCTCGGCCAGCGCCGCCTCCATGCCCAGGGCGA
>Ga0209585_10000277_pt1 | contig 20366 bp, 14 predicted proteins | sample NGEPerone_FD_185491 | JGI IMG/M metagenome (GOLD analysis project Ga0209585, IMG submission 185491) | Arctic peat soil microbial communities from the Barrow Environmental Observatory site, Barrow, Alaska, USA - NGEE Permafrost154B-one... | ecosystem: Environmental > Terrestrial > Soil >... | reverse complement strand
CGTTCGGGAGCGTGTTCGCCAGGTTGAACGAGTTGCCGGGGAAGCTGTTCGTGGCGATGACCGCGACCAGCAGCGATGACCGCACCACCCCGAGCACCCGCGACACCGCCGTGCCCGCCGCCATCACGGCGGCGTTGCGGCCAAGGCCGCCGTCCGCGGCTGAGGCGTCGCTGACGCTCATGCCGTCTCCTCGTCCGGCGACAGGGACTCCTGCTCCTCCGGTGAGAGCGCATCGGGACCCGCGACAGCGGGCGGGCCGACCCGACGGCTGGTCCGCCCGCGCCGGATGGTCCGCACCACACCGATCACCAGCCCGAGGGCCAGCAGGGCGCCGGCCACGGCCGTGCCGATGCCCTCCCACTCCGCGCGGACCCGCACCTGGAACTGCGTGCTGTCGTCCAGCAGGGCTCCGTCCTCGGTGCGCAGCTCGACGGTCACCGTGACGTCACCGCTCTGCACGGCCCGAACCGGGACCTGCACCAGGGCCTCGCCGTCGGCCGGGATGGTGACCGGGACGACGGCGTCCGCGACCAGGCGGCCGTCGGCGGGCCGCAGGCCGACGGCGATCCTGACCTCCTGGTCCAGGGTGTTCGTCACCTGGACCGGCAGGCCGCCGGAGCTCGAGACGAGCGTGAGGGTCTCGGCCGGCTGCACCGTGACCGCGCCGTCGAGCAGCTGCGTCGCGGCGTGCGAGCCGGCGACCGACTCGGCGCGGCCCACCGGGTCCGCCCGCCAGGCGACGGAGGTTGGCGCCAGCTGCTCCAGCTCCAGGTCGCCAAGCAGCGCCGAGGGGTCGGTGGCGATCCCGGCGAGCAGCTGCCGGCGCTCGACGGCGTTCCGGACGGTGCCGAGGGCTGCGGCGTCCACCTCGGTTCCGGTGACCGTGCGCTCGGCTAGTGTGCCGCGGTCGACGTCCGGGTCGGCGAGCCCGACCAGGGCGGAGACCGGCTCGGTGTGCACCCAGGGGGCCGCGGCGAGCGCGTCGAGCTGGGCCGTCACCACGTCGACGTCCGGTGACCAGTCCCGCGGCACGGTGATCAGCAGGTGCCGGCCGTCGGCCGGGCGTTCGCGGGTGATCACGGCCAGCTCGGCCAGCAGGTCCTGGGCGGCGGTGGCCGGCGTGATCGGCCCGGATGCCGTCGCGTGGTCGCCGAGCGGCCCGACGGCGCCGCTCGCCAGGGCGGCGGAGAGCCGTTCGTCCGGCACCAGGACCGGGATGTCCGCACCGCCGGCGGTCACCGTGGCCCGGCCGGACGGGGTGTAGGTCAGCACGCCGGGCGTTGACAGCCGGCCTGGGCCGACCAGCAGGGCGCTCTGCCCGGAGCGGTCGGCGAGTGCGGCCGTCGAGAGGTCGGGCTCGGCGTCGGCCGGCCAGGCGAGCGTGACCCGTGCCCCGTCGGGCAGGTCGGTGGAGCCGACCACGTTCTCCGCCCGGTCGATGGCGGTGGCGAGGAGCTCGCCGGCCCCGGTGTGCGCGAGGGCTGCGAGGTCGGGATCCAGGTACGGCAGGAGGTTGACCTCACGGTCGGTCATGGCGGCCAGCAGCTCGCCGACCCACGCCTGGGTGACCGGCCCGGCGTCCGGCGCGGCCTCGGCGAGCCAGGGGTCGACCGCCCAGGTCACCTCCGCGTGCTCGCCGGTCGCGGCGAGCAGGTTGGCCAGCCGCCCGCCGGGCCGGGTGAGCTGCTCCAGGTCGCCGACCCAGGCGTCGTCGTACGGGCTGACGGCCACCCCGACCACCGGGGCGAGCACGCTCAGCCGGGTCGCGGTGACCTCCTGATCGGGGAACCACAGAGCGAACGTGCGGGCCACGCCCAGGCGGGGCCGCGCGGAGTCCGCCCGGTCGACCACCTGGACCGCGAGACCCCTGGCTCCCCATGAGGTGAGCCGGCTGGGCAGCGCGACAGCCGACGCCGTGACGGTGAGGTCCACCGCGATGGTCTGGCCCGGGTCCAACGGGGCCGTCAGGTCCTGCTGCAGGACCACCGAGCCGAGCGTGTCCTGGGGGCCGCGACCCCGCCACAGGTCGAGGGAGTACCTGCTGATGAAGGCGTTTCGGTCCAGGTGGACCAGCACCCGCGGTTGCGCGACGGTGCCCGACCCGGTGTTGCGCACCTGGACCCGCAGGGTCAGGTCCTGGCCGACCCCGAGCACCTGAGGGCTCACCTCGGTGATCAGCACCTCGAGCGGCAGGCCGGACTCGTCAGCGGTGACGGCGCTCGCGGCGGTCGCCGCCGCGAGCGCCCCGGCGGCGAGCAGGACGGCGAGCATCCCGGCCGCGATCCCGGCGAGGGCGCGGCCGGCGCGAGGGCTCATCTGCTACCGGCGACCACCGCGCGGGCGGTCGCGGCCAACCTGCGCTCGTTGGGGTAGGCCAGCAGGTCCGGGAGCTCGTCGATCGCCACCCATGCGACGTCCTCCGCCTCCCCGTCCGGATCGCCCGCGACGCTCAGCTCGCCGCCCGTTGCGCTGAGCAGGAAGTGGTGCACCACCTTGTGCACCCGGCGGTCCTCGCCGGCGAACCAGTAGTCGATGGTGCCGAGGGCCTGGACGATCTGGCCCTGGATGCCGGTCTCCTCGGCGATCTCCCGCACGGCCGCCTGCTCGGCGGTCTCGGTACCCTCGAGGTGTCCCTTGGGCAGGCACCACTCCAAGCGGCCGGCACGGTTGCGGCGGGCGATCACCGCGGCGTGCGGACGGTCCAGCGAGGTCACCACCAGCCCGCCGGCGGAGGTCTCCTCCACCACGGGCAGGGTGCGGAACCTGCGGCGTCCGCGCAGGGTGTCCAAGGCGTCGAGGTGCAGGGCGTGCCCACCAGGTGGCGTGGGCACGTGCCCTCGCCTGGGTTGGGGGACGCCGCTCGCCATGACCAACACTGTAACGACCGCATCTGGCACGCTGGTGTGCCGTGCCGCCTACACCTCGCCCAGCCGACCCCGCGCTCGCCGCCCTGCAGCGCCGGGCCCTCGGCGCGCTCGCCGATCTGGCGCCCGCGGCGCTCGAGCTCGGGGCGGCATTCGCCGGGGCCGGCCACGAACTCGCGCTGGTGGGCGGCCCGGTGCGGGACGCGTTCCTCGGCCGGGTCAGCACGGATCTGGACTTCGCGACGTCGGCCACCCCGGACCAGACGGAGGCGCTGCTGGCCCGGTGGGGCGACGCGCACTGGGACATCGGCCGGGAGTGGGGCACCATCGGCGCCCGCAGGTTCGCCCACGGCGGCAGCGCTGACGTCGTCGTGGAGGTGACGACCTACCGCAGCGACGTCTACGACCCGGCGTCGCGCAAGCCGGAGGTGGCCTTCGGCGACACGCTCGAGGGCGACCTGTCCCGGCGCGACTTCACAGTGAACGCGATGGCCGTCCGCCTGCCGGACCTGACGTTCGTCGACCCGTTCGACGGGCTCGCCGACCTGGCCGCGCGTCGGCTGCGCACGCCGGTCTCCGCCGAGCAGTCCTTCGACGACGACCCGTTGCGGATGATGCGCGCGGCACGCTTCGCCGCCCAGCTCGGGTTCGCCCTCGACGACGACGTCCGGGCGGCGATCGGGGCGATGGCCGCCCGGATCGGCATCGTCTCCGCCGAGCGCGTCCGGGACGAGCTGACCAAGCTGCTCCTCGCGCCCGACCCCCTGCCAGGGTTGGAGGTGCTCGTCGCCACCGGGCTCGCCGACCAGGTGCTCCCCGAGCTGCCCGCCCTGCGGCTGGAGATCGACGAGCACCACCGGCACAAGGACGTCTACCAGCACTCCCTGACCGTGCTCGCGCAGGCCATCGCGTTGGAGACGGGCACGCACGACGCCCCCACCGGCCCGGTGCCGGGCCCGGACCTGGTGCTCCGTCTCGCGGCCCTGCTGCACGACGTCGGCAAGGCGGCCACCCGCCGCTTCGAGACCGGCGGCGCGGTGAGCTTCCATCATCACGAGGTGGTCGGGGCCAAGCTCGTCGCGCGCCGGCTGAAGGCGCTGCGCTTCGACAAGGACACCGTGCAGGCGGTCGCCCGGCTCACCGAGCTGCACCTGCGGTTCCACGGGTACGGTGAGGCGCGCTGGACCGACGCCGCGGTGCGCCGGTACGTGACCGACGCCGGGCCTCTGCTCGAGCGGCTGCACCGGCTCACCCGGTCCGACTGCACCACGCGCAACCGGCGCAAGGCCGACCGGCTGTCGCATGCCTACGACGACCTCGAGCGGCGGATCGCCGAGGTGCGCGGACAGGAGGAGCTGGCGTCCATCCGGCCCGACCTGGACGGCCAGCAGATCATGGCCGTGCTGGGCGTCCCGCCGGGTCCGGTGGTCGGCGAGGCCTACCGGTTCCTGCTGGACCTGCGGATGGAGAACGGCCCGCAGCCGGTGCAGGCCGCTGAGGCGGCGCTGCGCGAGTGGTGGGCGCAGCGGCAGGCGGCCGACGGCGCATCCGCCCCGCGCGCGCCCGACGACGGCGCCTGACCGGGATCCGGGTCCGGTGAGGCTCTGGTCGGTGCACCCACCGCCCTCGGCGAGGCATCAGGCGGCGCACTGCCGTGCCCGGCTGGCCGGTGAGGGGAGGAACCGGTCCATCACGCCCCGGCTCATGCCCTGGACGTAGACGGTGCCCCGCCCAGGCGCTGCCGAACAAGGCCATCACCATGACGATCCCCGGCGTGCGGCCGCGAGCCCGCGGCGGTTGTGACGCGTGTGACTGATGCGAACCGTGTGACGTCACATCACTCCCATCAGCCACACGGTCAACGTGGTCCGCGGGAACCGTCGGACGAGACGACCGCCCGGCCGGCGGCGGTCAGGCGGCGGCGGAGACGGCCACCTCGGCGCGCATCGAGCCGACCCGGTAGCCCATCGCCGTGAGCAGATAGGTCACCGCGAGGGCGACGAAGACCACCGCCGACCAGCCGGTGTCCGGCAGCGCGGTGGCGGCCAGCGCGGCCGCGCCGACGAACGCGGCATTGTACAGCACGTCGTACAGGGCGAACGCGCGGCCCCGGTAGTCGTCGTGGGTGTCCCGTTGGACGATCGTGTCGACCGCGATCTTGGCGCCCTGCACGCTCAGGCCGAGCAGCACGGCGGCCGTCGCCACCACCCAGAACGCGGGCGACGTCGCGAGCAGCGCCTGGCTGGCCACCCCGATCCCGAGGCAGACCACGATCCAGGTCGACGGGGTCATCCGCTCGTGCGCGAGCGGGGTGAGCAGGATCGCCAGCCCGTTCCCGGCGAACGAGAAGCTGACGAGCAGGCCGAACATCGCCAGGCCGGCGTCGGCGTCGGACGGGTCCACCAGCAGGTTGCGGGAGATCAGGATCAACGCGATGAAGTTGACGCCGTACAGGAACCGGTGCACCGCCATCACGCCCAGGCCGAGGGCCGGGGTGCGGCGGGCGATCAGGTAGCGGGCGCCGTCGACCAGGTCACCGGCCGTTGCCCGCAGGTCCTGCCACAGGTGCAGCGACCGCTGCTCCGGACCCAGCTGGTCCCGGCCGAGCCGAAGGGCCAGGGCGCTCGCCGCGCCGAACAGCAGGGCAGCACCGGCCAGGACCGCGCCGTCGCGCAGCGGTCCCTCCGGGACCAGGCGGCCGAGGAGGAATCCGGCCCCTGCCCCGACCACCGCAGCGACCGCGCCGAGCGTCGGGGTGATCGTGTTGGCCATCAGCAGCTGGTCGCGGGGCACCACCCGCGGGAGCGCCGCGGAGAGCGCGGCCAGCAGGAACCGGTTGACCCCCAGCGTGACCAGGGCAAGCACGTACACGGCGGGCCCGACGCCGGCCGTCGCCATCAGCAGGGCGAGGGTCAGTCCCAGCACCACGCGCACGGCGTTGCCGATGAGCAGCACCTGCCGGCGGCGCCAGCGGTCCAGCAGCGGCCCGGCGAAGGGGCCGACCACGGTGAACGGCAGGAGCAGGACGGCGAAGGCCGCGGCGACGTCGGCGGCGGTCGCCATGCGCTCCGGGGAGAAGAAGAACAGCGTGGCCAGGCCGGCCTGGAACATCCCGTCACCGCACTGGGAGACCAGCCGTACGCTGAACAGCTTGCGGAAGTCGCGGTGCACGGCGACGACGCGCAGGTCGCCCAGGACGCTCACGGCCGGATCCTCACCGGTGCAGGCTAGCGCCCGGCGCCGGAGCAAGATGAGAGCCATGACCCCGGAGCCGTGGCTGCACACCATCGACGACGTCGTCCGGGCATGGCGCAGCGACCCGACCGCCGGCCTGACCTCCGACGAGGTCGCCCGGCGCCTCGCCGAGCACGGCCCCAACGAGCTGCTCGCCGAGCCGCCCGTGCCGATGTGGCGGCGCGTCCTGGCCCAGATGAAGGACCCGCTCGTCGTCCTGCTGCTGGTCGCCGTCGCGGTCTCGCTCGGCGCGTGGATCGTCGAGGGCGCAAAGGGATGGCCGTTCGACTCCCTGGTGATCGGGGTGATCGTCGTCCTCAACGCGGTGCTGGGCGTCGTGCAGGAGCGCAAGGCCGAGAACGCCGTCGCGGCGCTGCAGATGATCAGCGCGCCCACCGCCTCGGTGCTGCGCGACGGCGGGCAGCGCCGGATCCCGGCCCGCGACGTCGTGCCCGGCGACCTCCTGGTGCTGGCCGAGGGTGACACCGTGCCGGCCGACGCGCGGCTGCTGGCCGTCGCCTCGCTGCACGTCGCGGAGGCGGCGCTGACCGGCGAGAGCGAGGCGGTCAGCAAGACAACGGAGCCGCTCAGCGGCCCGACGGCGCTCGGTGACCGCACCTGCATGGTCTTCGGCGGCACGGCGATCACCCGGGGGAGCGGGCGGGCGATCGTCACCGCGACCGGGATGGCCGCCGAGACGGGCAGGATCGCCCAGCTGCTCCAGGACACCGAGGAGGAGCCGACCCCGCTGCAGCGGGAGATCGCCGTCGTCGGGAAGATGCTCGGGATCGCGGTGCTGGTGATCGCCGTTGTGGTCGTCGGCACCGTGCTGCTCACGTCCGACGTGCACACGCTCGCCGGCGTCGTGACGGTCCTGCTGCTGGGGGTGTCACTGGCCGTCGCTGCGGTCCCGGAGGGGCTGCCCGCGGTGCTCTCGGTCGTCCTGGCCATCGGTGTGCAGCGGATGGCCGCGCGGAAGGCGATCGTGAAGAACCTGGCCTCGGTGGAGACCCTTGGCTCGGCGTCGGTGATCTGCTCGGACAAGACCGGCACCCTGACCCAGAACGAGATGACCCTCGTCCGGGTGGTCACCGCCTCCGGGGAGGTGACGCTCGACGGCGTCGGCTACGACCCGGACGGAACGGTCACGCCGGTGACCGGGACGCTGAGCGAGGACGAGCCACTGTGGTCCGAGGTGCGTGCCGTGCTGTCCGCGGGCAGCGCCGCCAACGACGCCGTGCTGCGCCAGGAGACCTCCGGCGAGTGGACGATCCAGGGCGACCCGACCGATGCGGCCTTCCTGGTGGCCGAGCGCAAGCTCGGCACGCACGGGGCGCGACGCGACCGGTTCCGGCGGGTCGCGGTCGTGCCGTTCACGTCCGAACGCAAGCTGATGTCGAGCGTGGAGCACGACGCCGTCCGCGACGAGCACACCGTGATGACCAAGGGGGCGCCGGACGTCCTGCTCGGCAGGTGCACGGGCGTCCGGGTCGGGGACGACGTGGTGCCGATCACCGACGAGCGCCGGGCGGGTGTGGTCGCCGCGGTCGAGCAGATGTCCGACGAGGCGCTGCGCACCCTCGGCGTGGCGTTCCGCCGTCTGGCCCCGGACGTCGACCCGGCAACGGTCGGCGAGGAGGTCGAGGGCGAACTGGTGTGGTGCGGCGTCGTCGGGATCATCGACCCGGCCCGGCCGGAGGCGGCCGCCGCCGTGCAGGCGGCCCACCGGGCGGGGATCCGGATCATCATGATCACCGGCGACCACCCCCGGACCGCGCTGCGGATCGCCACCGACCTGGGGATCGTCGAGCACGGGGCCGCGGCTGCCACCGGGCTCGAGCTGGACGCGCTGGACGACGCGGGCTGGCGCGACGTCGTCCGGACCACCTCGGTCTTCGCGCGGGTGTCCCCCGAGCACAAGCTGCGGATCGTCGACGCGCTGCAGGCTGACGGCCAGGTGGTGGCGATGACCGGCGACGGCGTCAACGACGCCCCCGCCCTGAAGTCCGCCGACATCGGGGTGGCGATGGGCATCACCGGCACCGAGGTGACCCGGCAGGCCGGCGCGATGATCCTGGCCGACGACAACTTCGCCACCATCGTCGCTGCCGTGCGGGAGGGCCGCGGGATCTTCGAGAACATCAAGAAGTTCCTGCGCTACCTGCTCTCCTCGAACATCGGCGAGGTGCTCACCGTCTTCTTCGGGGTGGTCTTCGCGGAGATGCTCGGGTTGGCCGGGCACGGCGAGGTGGTCGTGCTGCCGCTGCTGGCCACCCAGATCCTGTGGATCAACCTGCTGACGGACACCGCGCCGGCGCTGGCCATGGGCGTCGACCCGCAGACCGACGACGTGATGGCGCGGCCGCCCCGGAAGCTCACCGACCGGGTGATCGACGGGCGGATGTGGCGCAACGTGATCCTGATCGGGTTCGTGATGGCCGCGGTCTCGCTGTTCGCGATCGACCTGCACCTGCCCGGCGGTCTGGTCGAGGGTTCGGACGGCGTGACCATGGCGCGCACCGCCGCGTTCACGGTGCTGGTGCTCGCCCAGCTGTTCAACGCGTTCAACTCCCGGTCCGGGGTGTCCAGCGCGTTCCGCGGGCGGCAGAACCGGTGGCTGTGGGGAGCGGTCGCGCTCTCCGCTGTGCTCCAGGTGGCCGTGGTGAACCTGCCGTTCCTGAACACCGCCTTCGGCACGACGCCGTTGGACGTCGGTGAATGGCTGGTGTGTGCGGCGCTGGCGAGCGTTGTGCTCTGGGTCGAGGAGCTGCGCAAGGTGGTCATCCGCGCGCGGCTGCGCTCGGCCGAGATCGGCCCGGCCTGACGGGGCGCACCCAGCCCGGCCCGACCGAACGCCTGCCCGCCGCGGACAGCCACCCCGATGTCGAGCTGATCGGCCCGCCACCGCGCGAGGGGCAGGCGGAGTACCGGTGGATCCAAGGACTCACCTCGTACGTGGTGGGTGAGTAGGCCGCCTGGCCCGCGTTGACGGCAACCCTCCGATGTGGCGATGGAGGAGGTCGAACGCGACGACGAGGGCGCCGCCGCTGCTGCGACGACGCCCTCGACCGGATCAGAGCGGGCGGATGAGTGACCCGCCGACCGGCTACCTCAGCGATCCACCTCGCCGCGGATGAAGGACTCGAGCCGGGCGCGGCCGGCGGTGTCCTCCATCTGCTCGGGCGGGGACTTCATGAAGTACGTCGCCGCGGACAGGATCGGGCCACCGATGCCACGGTCCTTGGCGATCTTCACCGCGCGGAGCGCGTCGATGATGATGCCGGCCGAGTTCGGGGAGTCCCACACCTCGAGCTTGTACTCCAGGTTCAGCGGCACCTCGCCGAAGGCGCGGCCCTCGAGGCGCACGTACGCCCACTTGCGGTCGTCGAGCCACTCGATGTAGTCCGACGGGCCGATGTGCACGTTCCGTGCGCTCAGCTCGTGGTCCATGTTCGAGGTCACGGACTGGGTCTTGGAGATCTTCTTGGACTGCAGGCGCTCGCGCTCCAGCATGTTCTTGAAGTCCATGTTGCCGCCGACGTTCAGCTGGTACGTGCGGTCCAGGATGACGCCGCGGTCCTCGAACAGGCGGGCCAGCACGCGGTGCGTGATGGTCGCGCCCACCTGGGACTTGATGTCGTCGCCGACGATCGGCACGCCCGCGTCCTCGAACTTCTTGGCCCACACCGGGTCAGAGGCGATGAACACCGGCAGCGCGTTGACGAAGGCCACCTTCGCGTCGATCGCACACTGCGCGTAGTACTTGTCGGCCTCCTCCGAGCCCACCGGAAGGTAGGAGATCAGGACGTCGACCCGCGCGTCCTTCAGCGCCTTGACGATGTCGACCGGCTCGGCGTCGGACTCGTCGATGGTCTCGCGGTAGTACTTGCCGAGGCCGTCGAAGGTGTGCCCGCGCTGCACGGTCACGCCCAGCGGCGGGACGTCGCAGATCTTGATGGTGTTGTTCTCGCTGGCGCTGATCGCGTCGCTGAGGTCGAACCCGACCTTCTTCGCATCGACGTCGAAGGCAGCGACGAACTCGATGTCGGAGACGTGGTACGGCCCGAACTGGACGTGCATCAGCCCGGGGACCTTGCTCTGCGGGTCGGCGTCCGCGTAGTAGTGAACGCCCTGCACCAATGATGACGCGCAGTTGCCGACGCCCACGATGGCGACGCGGATCGAACTCATCCTCGCTCCTCGATCTACTCAGTGCTGAGGCGCTCGCGCGTCGTCAGCGGTGTCAGGGCCGGTCGAACGGCCGGGCCCTTCGGTTGTCGCGCGGCGTGTGCCGCGTTCGTTGTCGATCAGTCCGTCAAGCCAGCGGACCTCACGCTCGACCTGCTCCAGGCCGTGGCGCTGCAGCTCGAGGGTGTACTCGTCGATCCGCTCCCGGGTACGGGTCGCGGCCTGGCGGACCTGCTCCAGCCGCTCGGTCAGACGAGTGCGACGCCCCTCCAGGATCCGCAGCCGAGTCTCGGCGTCGGTCTGGGAGAACAGGGCGAACCGCACCCCGAAGTGGTCGTCCTCCCAGGCAGAGGGGCCGGACGTCGCCAGCATCTCCGCGAGGTGCTCCTTGCCGTCGGCAGTGAGCTCGTAGACGATCCGGGCCCGCTTGCCCGACAGGGCATGCGGCGGCGGCGTCTGCGACCCGTCAACACCGACGATCAGGCGACGCTCGGCGAGGCCCTTCAGGCACGGGTACAGCGAGCCGTAGGACAGTGCGCGGAAGGAGCCCAGCAGCAGGTTGAGCCGCTTGCGCAGCTCGTACCCGTGCATCGGCGTCTCGGCCAGCAACCCAAGGATCGCCAGCTCGAGGACGTCTGAGCGACCCCGCACGCTCTCTCCCGCCTCGTACCGCGGGAGGCGCCGACGTATCGGCAAGATCCAGCGGACTGATGTATCGAACTGATACATCGAAGAGTAGGTCGAAGTCTCGGTCCTTGGCAAACCGGGCACCATCCCCGCCCATCAGGGGCGAGGGACCGCCACAAGGTCTTCACCGAGCGCGACCATACTGGACGCGCTCGCGGGCCGCATGGTCCGTACCCTTGGCCTTGGCCGACCCCCCCGTGGGCCCGTAGTGACGGACGGAAGGCACCACGTGGCAACCGGCTCCACAGGCGGCCCCTCCCAGGGCGGTCCCACCGGACCCCAGCGACGCAGCGTGATGGGCGGCGGCGCCGAGCAGCGCCCCCCCGCGTCGTTCGCCCCCACCGGCAGCACCACGGGCCACGGCGGTCCACCCGCCGCGAGTGGACGTCGAGCCGCCGGCGGAGCCCGGACCGGCACCGCGACCGCAGCGGCCGGCGCAGCACGCGCCGTCCGCAAGCCGGCCGGCTACCACCGGTTCATCGACTACCCGCGCCACGACAAGACCGGTTGGCGCCGGTGGCTCCCCTCCTGGCGCCTGCTGCTCGGCCTCTTCCTGACCGGGGTGGTCGCCGTCGTCCTCGTGATCGTGATCTGGTACAACTCCGTGCGGATCCCGACGCCGTCCGACCTGGCGGAGTACCAGACCACGACCGTCTACTTCTCCGACGGCACGACGCCGATGGGCAGTTTCGCTGAGCAGAACCGCGTGATCGTCGGGCAGGACCAGATCCCCCAGCACGTTCGGGACGCCGTGGTGGCCGCCGAGGACCGCAGCTTCTACCAGAACCCCGGGATCAACCCGACCGGCATCGCCCGGGCGCTCTGGCAGAACTTGCGGGGCGGGCATCGCCAGGGCGGTTCGTCGATCACCCAGCAGTACGCCGAGCGGTACTACCACAACGACTCGATCACCGACGTCCGCGGCAAGATCGAGGAGGCGATGCTCGCGGTCAAGCTCGCCAGGCTCGAGGACAAGGACGTGATCCTCGCCAACTACCTGAACACCATCTACTTCGGCCGCGACTCCTACGGCATCGAGACCGCGTCCCGGGCCTACTTCGGCGTCGGCGTCGCCGATCTGGACGTCTCGCAGGCAGCGCTGCTCGCCGGCGTCATCCCGTCGCCGAACAACTTCGACCCACGGGTCTCCCCCGAGCAGGCCACCCGCCGGTGGGACTACGTGCTGGACGGCATGGTCGTGACCGGGGCCCTCACCCAGGCCGAGCGTGACGCCCAGGTGTTCCCGGTCGTTGTCGACTTCGCGCCGCCGCAGGTCTACGCCGGTCCGAACGGTTACCTGCTGGACATGGTCCGCCGGGAGATCACCACCCAGAGCGGCATCACCGAGACCGACCTGGACCACGGCGGCTACTCGATCGTCACGACCATCGACAAGGGCCTGCAGGACATGGCGGTGGCGGCCGTCCAGACGCTCCCGGCCGACAAGCCGGCGAACGTGCAGACCGCGCTGGTCACCCTGGAACGCCAGACCGGTGCGATCCTCGCGCTCTACGGCGGTGCCGACTACATCACGCGGGCCCAGAACGCCGTCACCCAGGACATCGCCCAGGCGGGCTCGACGTTCAAGCCGTTCACCCTGGTCGCCTACCTGGAGGCCGGCGGCTCGCTGAAGTCGCGCTACAGCGGGCGGTCCGGGATCGAGGTCGCCGGCTTCGGCCCTGGGGGTTCGCCCGGACCGGTCAGCAACTTCGGCGACGCCAGCTACGGCACGCTGGACATCCTCGAGGCCACGGCGCGGTCGGTGAACGCCGTGTACGCGCAGATGAACGTCGAGGTGGGACCGGCCGCGACGCTGCAGGCGGCACGCCAGGCGGGGGTCTGCGCGGGCGGGGTGACCACCGAGGGCGACTGCCCCGTGCTGGTCGGCCAGGAGGTCCCGGCAAACGTGCTGGGCACCGCGTCGCCGCACCCGATCGACATGGCGCAGGCGTTCAACACCCTGGCCGCCCAGGGCGCGCGCACCGAGCCGTTCATCGTCCGGACCGTCACGTACCCCGACGGCGAGGTGGCCTACGAGAACACCCAGACGCCGGAGCAGGTGTTCGACGCGGACATCATGGCCGACACCACGTATGCGCTCCGGCAGCCGATCGAGCGCGCGGGCGGGACCGCTCGCGGCGCGAGCGCCGTCGGGCAACCGGTGGCGGGCAAGACCGGCTCGTCCAACGAGAACATGTCCGCCTGGTTCATCGGCTACTCGATGTACATGACCACCGCCGTCGCGATGTACCAGGAGGCACCCGACGGCAGCCAGGAGTCGATCACCCCGTTCGGTGGGGAGCGGCAGATCACCGGTGGCACGTTCCCGCTCGACGTGTGGACGGCGTTCATGGTGCCGGCGCACCAGGGCCGCGAAGTGATCGACTTCCCGCCGCCCGCCGACGTCGGCACGCCCAACACGCCACCGATGGTGGCGGTGCCCAACGTGGTCGGGATGGCCGAGGCCGACGCCGTCGCGGCCCTGCAGGCTGTCCTCCTGGTCCCGGCCAGCAGCCAGGCCAGCGACCCGACGGTGCCCGTGGGCAGCGTCATCGCGCAGGACCCGGCGGGCGGTGAGGTCGAGCAGGGCAGCACCGTGAACATCTCCGTCTCGACCGGGCCAGGTGAGACGGCGGTGCCCGACGTCGTCGGACAGAAGGAGGGCCCTGCCACGTCGCAGCTCGAGGGCGCCGGGTTCACGGTGACGGTCGAGCAGGCCACGGACCCGACGGTGCCCTCGGGCGATGTGATCTCCCAGAGTCCAGGGGCCGGGTCGATGGCTCCGCCAGGCAGCGGGGTGACGATCGTGGTGTCGACCGGGCTGCCGGTGGTGGATCCGACACTCCCGGCGCCGTAGCCGCGCCGGGCGGAACGCCTCGTCCCGCCGGCTGCCTGTCCTCGCGTGCCCGGCGGACCGGGTAGCATGGGCGGTCGCTGCCCGGGAGCGGCGGTGCCGATCACCGCACGGCGCCCGGGCACGTCGACGCACAACCCTCCTGTCACGGAGATTCCGTGACCGCTGAGTCCACAGGAGGTGGGTATCCGCATGCGTCAGTACGAGATGATGGTCATCCTTGATCCCGAGATCGAGGAGCGCACCGTCGCCCCATCCCTCGACAAGTACCTGTCGGTGGTCACCGCCGCCGGCGGGAGTGTCGACAAGGTCGACATCTGGGGCCGACGACGGCTCTCCTTCGAGATCAAGAAGAAGTCCGAGGGCATCTACGCGGTGGTGGACTTCACCGCGAGCCCGGACACCGCCAAGGAGCTCGACCGCCAGCTGCGCCTCAACGAGGCAGTGCTGCGCACCAAGATCCTGCGTCCCGACGCTCGCTGAGCGCCGCACCCACAACCGCGTGACCAGAGCACACACGAGGAGCTGGCATGGCTGGTGACACCGTCATCACGGTGGTCGGGAACCTCACGGGCGACCCCGAGCTGCGCTTCACCCCATCGGGGGCGGCGGTCGCGAACTTCACCGTCGCGTCCACCCCGCGCAGTTTCGACAAGCAGAGCAACGAGTGGAAGGACAGCGACACGCTGTTCATGCGCTGCTCCGTCTGGCGCGAGGCTGCCGAGAACGTCGCCGAGTCCCTGACCAAGGGGATGCGGGTGATCGTGCAGGGCAGGCTCGTCCAGCGCTCGTACGAGACCCGCGAGGGCGAGAAGCGTACGGTCGTCGAGCTCCAGGTCGACGAGGTGGGCCCCTCGCTGCGCTACGCGTCGGCCAAGGTCACCCGGGCCCAGCGCTCGGGCGGCGGTGGCGGTGGCTTCTCCGGTGGTGGCGCCTCCGGTGGTGGCGCCTCAGGTGGTGGCGCCTCCGGCGGCGCCTCAGGTGGCGGCGGTTTCGACAACGACCCGTGGGCGACGCCGGCACCTGGCGGCGCCTCGGACGAGCCCCCGTTCTGATCGGCATCCCCTAGACCCAGACCGGCCCGCACGAGAGCGCGGGGCCGGCAGCACAGACCAAGGAGTTCCACGATGGCGAAGCCCGTCGTCCGCAAGCCCAAGAAGAAGACCAACCCGCTCAAGATGGCGAAGATCAAGGTCGACTCCATCGACTACAAGGACACCGCGCTGCTGCGGAAGTTCATTTCCGACCGCGGCAAGATCCGCGCCCGTCGGGTGACCGGCGTGACCACCCAGGAGCAGCGCGCCATCGCCCGGGCCGTGAAGAACGCGCGCGAGATGGCTCTTCTGCCGTACTCGAGCTCGGCTCGCTGAGAGAGGACGGACGATGGCAAAGCTCATCCTCACGCACGAGGTCACCGGACTCGGTGCCCCCGGCGACGTGGTCGACGTCAAGGACGGCTACGCGCGCAACTACCTGGTGCCCCGCGGCCTGGCGACCGCCTGGACCCGGGGTGCCGTCAAGCAGATCGAGGCGATCCGCAAGGCGCGCAAGTCCCGTGAGATCTCCACGCTGGACGGGGCCATGGCAGTGCGCGAGCGCCTGCAGGGCTCCCCGGTCGTGATTCGCGCCAAGGCCGGTGCATCCGGGCGGCTGTTCGGCGCCGTGACGACGACGGACATCGCCGAGGCTGTCGCCGCGGCGGGCGGTCCGACGCTGGATCGTCGCAAGATCGAGATCGGCCAGCCGATCAAGTCCGTCGGCGAGCACCAGGTCCAGGTGCGCCTGCACGAGGACGTCGCTGCTCAGATCGACGTGCGGGTGCTCCCGCAGGACTGAGCACCGCGCACGTCAAGGTACGACGCCGAGGTACGACGACGAGGTCCGGCCCCGATGGGGCCGGGCCTTCCGTCTGCCCGCGGGCCGCGCGCGGCGTCGGGCACCCTGAAGCCCCAGACGCTTGTTCGGACGGCGCACATGTGTGGCCTGTGCGAACAACAGCTGTTCGCAGGGCTGACGGATGTGCGCCGTCCGGGCCGAGCGGCGCGGATGAGTCCGAGCGGTGAACAGCATGAACACCATGCGAGACGGCCTGTCCGGATGCTGAACGGATCGCAAATGAGTTCTTGTCCACAGACGGTGCACGGCGAAAGGCGTGCTCCGCCGCACGATCGAGGCCGCTTCACCCGCTGTGTCCACAGGTCGGGGACAAGGCTGTGGACTGGCCCACGGTCAGGTCCACACCCCGCTCACAGGGTGCCCACAAGGCCGCGCACAGGGGGAACGGCCAGGTCGTTGGGGCCCGGGCACCGACCCCTCTAGGCTCGCTGCTGCAGGTCCACGGGTTCACCGGCCGGTAGGCGACGAGTGGGTGTCAGGGGTCCGGGGTAGAACATCAGTACGAGCATGTCCAAGCCCTGGTGGGGAGTGATCGGTGAGCATCGAAGAGCTCGAACGAGGGCTCACGCTCAGTCGTCCGGAGCAGGGTTTCGATCGCACCCCGCCGCAGGACATCGTTGCCGAGCAGAGCGTGCTCGGCGGCATGTTGCTGTCGAAGGACGCGATCGCCGACGTCGTCGAGCACCTCAAGGGTGCGGACTTTTACCGTCCCGCTCACGAGCTGATCTACGAGGCGATCCTCGACCTGTACGGGCGCGGCGAGCCGGCCGACGCCGTCACCGTCTCCGCGGAGCTCACCAAGCGCGGTGAGATCGGGCGGATCGGCGGTGCGCCGTACCTGCACACGCTCATCGCGATGGTGCCGACGGCCGCGAACGCCGGCTACTACGCCCGGATCGTGCGGGAGCGCGCCGTCCTGCGGCGGCTCGTGGAGGCCGGCACCCGGATCGTCCAGCTCGGCTACGCGGCCGACGGCGGCGACGTCGACGAGATCGTCAACACCGCCCAGTCCGAGATCTACGCGGTCACCGAGCAGCGGACCAGCGAGGACTACCTGCCGCTCGCCGAGATCATCAACGGCACCATGGAGGAGATCGAGGCCGCCGGGCACCGGGGCGAGGGCATGGTCGGCGTGCCGACCGGCTTCATCGAGCTCGACCGGCTGACCAACGGGCTGCACCCGGGGCAGATGATCGTCTTGGCGGCCAGGCCGGCAATTGGCAAGGCCCTCGCGCTGGACACTCCACTTCCCACACCGACCGGCTGGACGACGATGGCCGAGGTCGAGGTCGGGGACCAGCTGCTCGCGGGCGACGGCTCCCCGACGACCATTGTCGCGACGACAGACGTCATGACAGACCGACCGTGCTACGAGGTGACCTTTGACGACGGGACGGTCATCGTCGCCGACGGGCAGCACCTGTGGCTGACCGACACCCGGGCCTCCCGGAAGTCGAAGCAGGCTGCTCTTGTCGGCCACAACCGGTACCGGAACCGGCGAACCTTCGCCGCCGTCAGGACGACCGAGGAGATCGCGGCCACCCTGCGTTGCGCGACGCTCGACGGTCGGCTGAACCACAGCGTCGCCACCGCGCGGGCGTTGGTACTCCCGGCGGCGGAGCTGCCGGTTGACCCATACGCGCTCGGTGTGTGGCTGGGCGACGGCTACTCGGCGTCGGCGCGGTTCACCTCCGACGATCCCGAGATCTCGATGCGGATCGAAGGCCGCGGACTCCGATCGGTGCGGCACCCGGCGTCGGCGCGGATCTACTCGATCCAGATGCCCCAGGACGCTCCTCAGCCGTCCGGCCGTGGGAACCATGCCTGCATGGAGTGCGGGCGTCCCATCAGCAGGAACCGTCGCTGCCGCGAGTGTCACACCACGCGAGCGACGGTGGCGGGTCGCCTGCGGAGCCTCGGAGTGCTGGGGAACAAGCACATCCCAGCGGCCTACCTGCGGGCGAGCGAGTCCCAGCGCCGCGAGCTGCTGGCCGGGCTGCTGGACACCGACGGCACGGTGAACCCCACCGGGAGCGCTCAGTTCTGCGTGACGGACGAGCGGCTTGCCCGGGACGTGCGCGAGCTGGTCCACAGCCTGGGCTATCGGTCCGGCTGGTCCTCCCGGAGCGTCCGCGGGCGGGACGAGTCCCGCAGCACCGCGTACACGATCACCTTCACCACCGACGACGAGGTGTTCGCTCTCGAGCGCAAGAAGCTCGTGCACAAGGAGCGTCGGAGGCGGTCGACGCCGCGGTTGACCTCTCGGTTCATCACCTCGGTGCGTCCGGTCGAGTCCGTGCCTGTCAGATGCGTGCAGGTGGACCATTCCGACCACCTCTACCTGGCCGGTCCGGCAATGGTCCCGACCCACAACTCAACTCTGGCGGTCGACTTCCTGCGGTCCGCGTCGATAAGACACGGGCTCACCTCGGTGCTCTTCTCCCTGGAGATGAGTCGCAACGAGATCACCATGCGCATGCTGGCGGCGGAGGCGCAGGTGTCCCTGCAGAACATGCGCAAGGGCATGATGCGCGACGAGGACTGGCAGAAGCTCGCCTCCACCATGGGCAAGCTGTCCCAGGCCCCGCTGTTCATCGACGACTCCCCGAACATGTCCCTGATGGAGATCCGGGCCAAGTGCCGCCGGCTCAAGCAGCGGCACGACCTCAAGCTCGTGGTGATCGACTACCTGCAGCTGATGAGCTCGGGCAAGCGGGTGGAGTCCCGCCAGCAGGAGGTCAGCGAGTTCTCCCGCGCGCTGAAGCTGCTCGCCAAGGAGCTCCAGGTGCCGGTGATCGCGATCTCCCAGCTGAACCGTGGCGCGGAGCAGCGCACGGACAAGCGGCCGCAGCTGTCCGACCTTCGCGAGTCCGGCGCCATCGAGCAGGACGCGGACCTCGTGATCCTGCTGCACCGCGAGGACTTCTACGAGAAGGAGTCCCCGCGCGCCGGCGAGGCGGACCTGATCGTCGCGAAGCACCGCAACGGCCCGACGGACACGATCGTGGTGACCAGTCAGCTGCACTACTCGCGGTTCGTGAACATGCCGCACGGGATGTAGCCGTTGCAGGGCGCGTGAGGGCAGGTCGGAGGGAAACGATCGCCATGTGGCGGTAACCCTCCGATCTGGCGCGGACGAGGCGGCCAGGTGCAGGTGGCTCACCACCGCGGTCGCGGCTGGGAGGATGGTGGGATGACTGCCTTCTCGCTCGACGCCCTGCGGCGGTACCCGGACGTCGAGGCAGCCAACCTGTTCGCCTCCGACGCGAGCGACCGGCTGATCCTCGACGAGGCAGCGGCCGTGCTCGGGGCCGCGCCGGCCGACGGGGTGTCCGTCATCGGTGACCGCTACGGAGCCCTCACCCTCGGCGCCGCAGCGCTGCACGGTGCGACCGCGATCCGTACGCACCAGGACGCGCTCACCGGCGAGCGCGCGCTCGCCGCCAATGCGGACCGGCTCGGGCTGGCCGGTGGGTACACGTCGCACGGGCTCGACGATGCACTGGTCTCGGGGGCGCGCGTCGTCCTGCTGCAGCTGCCGAGGTCGCTCGACGAGCTGGACGAGATCGCCGGCGTGGTCGCGACCTTCGCCGACCCGCAGGTCCAGCTGTTCGCCGGCGGTCGCGTCAAGCACATGAGCCGCTCGATGAACGACGTGCTCGGGCGCTGGTTCGGCGTCGTCGAGGCCGGCTTGGCCCGGCAGAAGTCGCGGGTCCTGGTGGCCTCCGAGCCTCGCCCGGCCGATCGTCGTCCCGCAGCGCGCCGTCCGGCGAGCGAGCAGCACGCCGACCTCGGTCTGACCGTCTGCGCGCACGGTGGGGCGTTCGCCGGCACGTCCGTCGACATCGGGACCCGGTTCTTGCTGGAGTCCGCGGACCGGATGGCGCCCGCGGCCGCGTCGGCCGTGGACCTGGGCTGCGGCACCGGGGTCCTTGCGGTCGCCCTTGCCCGCGCGCGACCCGCGCTGCACGTGACCGCGACCGACGACTCGGCGTCGGCGGTCGCCTCCGCCCGGGCCACCGCAGCGGCCAACGACGTCGCCGACCGGGTGACCGTGATCCGGGACGACGCCGCGTCGAGCCTTGCGGAGGGCTGCACGGACCTGGTCGTGCTCAACCCGCCGTTCCACGTTGGCGCAACGGTGCACTCAGGGGTCGCGCTCCGGCTGTTCGCGGACGCAGCCCGCGTGCTGCGCCCCGGCGGCGAGCTGTGGACCGTCTGGAACTCGCACCTGCTGTACCGGCCGGTCCTGGAGCGGATCGTCGGGCCGACGCGTCAGATCGCCCGCAACGCCAAGTTCACCGTGACGGTCTCGACCAAGCACTGACCCCGCCATCGGCCCGTCCGGGCGCCCCGGATTCATCGCACCGCTGGACATCTCCGGAGATCTCGCTACGTTAGTTGCGGCCCGAAATTATCCCCCGCCGGGCCGTGTCCGGAACGAGCTGCCGTTCCGCCGACCTGGCGGGTGAGAGGTCCTGATGCGTAGATCACGACGTGGTTCCCTGGCTGTTGCCGCCCTGTTGTCGCTGTCCGTAGCGCTCGTCGGGGCGAGTTCCGCGGCCGCTCAACCGGCCGCGGCGTCCCCACCGGCTCAGGCCGTTGCCGCACCGTCGAAGCCCACCCCGCCCCTTCCGCCACCC
>Ga0209585_10000276_pt1 | contig 20373 bp, 19 predicted proteins | sample NGEPerone_FD_185491 | JGI IMG/M metagenome (GOLD analysis project Ga0209585, IMG submission 185491) | Arctic peat soil microbial communities from the Barrow Environmental Observatory site, Barrow, Alaska, USA - NGEE Permafrost154B-one... | ecosystem: Environmental > Terrestrial > Soil >... | reverse complement strand
GCGGCGGGGATGGCGGCGGCCGATCCCGCCAAGGCGTTGAAGGAACGAGTGTTCCTGGACGGCGATAAACTGTGCTTACCAGATCGTACGTTTGATTTGTCTTCCTATGATCGGGTCTGGGTCATCGGTGCCGGGAAGGCGACTGGGACTCTTGCCCAAGCCATGGAAGGCATACTCGGTAACCGTGTAACAGGTGGACTAGTCGTTCTTCGTGAAGGCTCTGCCGTCCCGTTGACGAATCTTCGCCTTTTGGAGGCCGAACATCCCCTTCCAGGTCGCGGCAGTATCGCGGCCGGTCGAGCTATGCTGGAGCTTGCCGATCACGTGGGCGCGGGAGACTTGGTAATCTCGCTGGTTACCGGGGGCAGTTCATCGCTAGTGTGTGTGCCTGCCGGTCACATTACTTCGCACGAGAAGCGTGATCTCCATCGACACCTCCTTTCATCCGGCGCGAATATCGAGGAGATCAATATCGTTCGTAAGTTTACGTCAGGTGTGAAGGGCGGAAAGCTTGCAGAGCGGCTTGGTTGCGAAACGATCATTAACCTCTCTGTATCAGATGTTGCGGGTGATCCCGAACAGTACATCTGCGATCTGACGGTGCGCAGTGACGAGCTGTCATCGCAAGCCATCAACGTACTCAGACGCTACCGATTATGGGATGTGGTGGCGACGTCGGTTCGTGAAGTTTTAGAGAAATCTGAAACTCGCCTTCCAGCTTTAGAGGGCGTCGATATACACACGCACATGCTCGTTACCGGTCGGTCTGTCTGTGATGCCATGGTCGATGAAGCAGTTCGGCAGGGCATCCCGGGGGTTGTCATTGGTACGGAGATGAGCGGTCCAGCTGCGGGGATTGGTGCCGTGCTCGCTGGTTTGGCGATGGAGTCCGCGCGCCGGGGGGCCCCGTTTCCCGTGCCATGCGTTCTAGTGGCGTGTGGCGGAGAGTCAACTGTCGTCCTGACCGATCCGAACAGCTTCGGTAAAGGGGGTCCTAATCAGGAACTCGCCGTCGCGGCTGCGATGCGTTTCAGCTCCACCGACCGCGTCGCGCTCCTGGCCATCGACACGGATGGTTCTGATGGAGGCACCGATGCATGCGGAGCGCTGATAGATTCAACTACGGCACGTCGAGCTCGTGAAGTGGGAGTTGATCTCCACGAGGCCCTGAACGTCCACGAAACTCATGACGCGCTTGGCGCTGTTAACGATTTGATTATAACAGGGCCCACCCACACTAATGTCAACGACTTAATAGTGGTTACGATCGGCCGAGAAACATGACGTTACGGTCTCGCCCCCCTTCGATCGCTCATAGGAGTTTCCGCATGAATTCCGGACAGACCGTAGCTTCCATTTCTGACGAGTGGACCCCACCTCGGGCTTCGGGAGCGCTCGACAGTACGGTGTCGTTGCCGAGCTCCAAATCCATGACCAACCGAGCATTGGTTCTCGCCGCGCTATCTATGGGATCAACCACGGTGTTGCACCCGCTCTTGAGCCGAGACACAGAGCTAATGATTGATGCATTGCGTGTGCTGGGCGCACCGGTCGAGGTCGATACAGGCCGGCTGACTATCGGACAGATCGGTACGGTTGTCGGGCAGGACCGGATCATGGTGGGCAATGCGGGGACCGTGCTACGTTTTCTGCTGGGCATCGCTGCGCTGAGTGCAAGGAGCATTCGGTTCGATGGGGACGAACGTATCCGGAAGCGCCCTATAGCACCGCTCGTGGAGGCGTTGCGCCACCTTGGGGCAGACATAACGGCTAGCACCGGAGGTGGGCTACCAATTGTAGTAAATGGCTCGAGCGGCCTCAACGGCGGATCAGTCGAGTTGGATGCGTCGTCGTCAAGCCAATTCGTGAGCGCCCTTCTGTTGGTGGGGGCCCTGTGTGAAAATGGGCTTGAAATAGGGATGATCGGAGGTCGACCGCCCAGTAGCTATCATATTCAAATGACGATCGACATGCTTTCACAGTGTGGTGTTCAGGTAACGAAGGGACCCTCGTCCTGGTCGGTGGCGGCAGGAGTCGTCAGCGCGCCCGATTTCGATATTGAGCCCGACTTGTCGAGCGCGGCGCCATTCGTCGCCGCTGCGTTGGTTACAGGCGGCCGTTTGCTTTTTCCCGATTGGCCCGAGCAAACTAGCCAGCCGGGTGACCAGTTGAGAACATTGGCGATAGAAATGGGCGCTGAATGTTTCCGCGATAGTAGCGGTCTCGCGATTTCGGGTCCGGAACGCATTGCACCGCTGGATGTTGATCTGGGCGAAGTCGGCGAGCTGGCGCCCGTGCTGGCCGCCACATTATGCTTTGCCACAGGACCCTCTCGTTTGCGCGGCATTGGCCATTTGCGGGGGCACGAGTCGAATCGCCTCGCCGCCTTAGCAAAGGAACTGTCCGGACTCGGTCCAACCGTATCCGAGACAGCTGATGGTCTCATCATTATTCCCGCACCAATTCGCGCGGGTATATTTGAGACTTACGACGACCATCGTCTGGTCATGGCGGGTGCGGTTGCGGCCTTAGGCGCCTCTGGTGTATCCGTGACCGATCCGGCGACGGTTAGAAAGACTTTTCCCAATTTTGTTATTGAATGGTCTGCAATGTTCACGGAGGGAAGATAGCGTCAATGTCGGCTACTTACAAGCTACTTGCGCAGGCGGGAACGAGTCGGTATCTCGACGAGGCCAGCGGAGTGACAATCGACATCCCTGCTGGAGACGACGTCACCCTAGTCCAACCGCCGCAGGTGGCCGCGATCCCGACCTCGGCTATCCAGCAAGCGTTGTTATCACCGGTCGGCTCGCACTCACTCGTCGACCTCGCCAAAGGGTGTCGTCGTGTAGCGATAATCACGAGCGACTCGACGCGCTCCGTGCCGTGCGCGCGCCTGCTTGATCAGATTCTACCGATGCTTCTCTCAGCCGGTATTCAGATTGAAAACATTACCGTAGTCGTTGCACTTGGGGTACATCGGCCTGCTACTCAAGCGGAGATGGACGGCTATCTGGGGTCTTGGAAGGGTCGTCTAAAAATCATCAATCACGACGCCTTCGATCCGGACAGATTATCCATAGTCGGGCGAACCTCTCGGGGTAATGAGGTGCGGATCAACCGGACCGTGGCTGAGGCCGACCTTAGGATAGCCTTGGGTCAGGTGGAACCGCATGAGTTTGCAGGATTCTCGGGTGGCCCGAAGTCCGTCCTCGCTGGGGTAAGCAGCGAGGAAGCGATCAAAAGCAATCACTCTCCACAGATGCTAATGCACCCACTAGCTCTTCCTGGGGTTACCTATGGAAATCCGATCTGGGAGGATATACTGGAGGCCGCAATTGCAGCCGATATTCAATTTATTGTGAACGTCATTCTTACACCGGAACTTGAAATCGCTGGCGTGGTTGCAGGTGCACTCGAATCTGCCCACGCCGCCGCCATCGCTCTATATCAGCAGATTTACCGTGTTGCAGTACCATTAAACGACTCAGCAGACATCGTGGTTACAACGCCGGGTCATCCACTTGACATGAACCTGTATCAAAGCATAAAGCCTCTGGTGGCTGTCCAAAATATCGTGCGACCAGGTGGTGTCGTGGTTCTCTATGCCAACTGTTCCGAGGGAACTGGCGGTGCGCCATTCGTCGCTCCGTTCGAGAACGCGGCGAGTCCGAGAGAGGTGATCAGTCGGCTCAGCACGCACGGGGCCTATCGGATCGAGATGGATCACGCACTACTGTTATGCCGAATGCAATTGTCTCGTCAGTTGAAGTTCATATTCTGCACACCCGGGGTTTCTCCCGACATCATTCGGTCGATGTTCTGCACCGTTGCGACAAGCCCGCAGGATGCATACAACAAAGCCAGAGTTTTCCTTACACGCGGAAATGATAGATCAATTCGAACGGTGCTCTATCCCAAACCCCAAAAGATCGCACCACGATCATGAATCAAGCTCACATTACCGCGCTTCGACTGGACGGGGTAAGTGGGCAGCTTCGCTTGGACCCCCTAATGCTTTCGGCGAGTAGGCACAGTTGTGCCAGACCTTGCGTGTAGACTTAACCGGCTCAGGGGTATTCAGCTGACCGGACCATCGCAGGTCAGGTCGCCCTCCATGGTCGGTCTGCTCTGGGCCGGGGTCTGCCCAGGCCACCACGAGTCCGCCGGCAGACAACACTCGGGTAAACGCAGGCACGGCAACCGATGGCTCGGTGGCGCACTGGGTACCGCCGCGATGGCCGCAGGCCGCACCCGGGAACGCACCTACCTCGGCGCCCGCTACGCCCGGCTCGTGCCCCGCCTGGGTAAACAGAAGACGATCGTCGCCGTCGAGCACTCGATCCTGACTGCCGTCTGGCACATGCTCACCGACAACGTCGACTACCACGACCTCGGCGGCGACTACTTCACTAAACAAGACCCCGAACGCGCAATGCGACGCATCATCCGCCAGGCCAACGCCCTCGGCCTGACCGTCCGCTTCGACCCCATCCCCGACGTCGCGTAGAAGGGCACGGGTTCATTTTCGAGTCAGGCGAACGTATCGAGCTAGCTACGCGGAGGTTTTTGACGAGTCAACTCGATGTCTTGACTTGTCCGCGCCGGTGTGGTTGACTGGACCACCGGTTGACCAATAGACCGGGCTAAAGCCGCCCGACCCTCAGCGTCAAGCAGCAGGCGATGGAGAACATATTGCGAGACTCATCGGCCCTTGCCCCAACCACAAACCTTGCGGCGACCACGCGTCTCAGCGCCCAGAGCCCCGGGTCGCAAACGCTTGAACTGGAACAAGTAGCGAAGCGTCTTGGCGGCGTTGACATAATCAACTCTCTCTCGATCAAGATAGATGCCTCAGAGTTCGTAACTTTTCTGGGGCCGAGCGGCTGCGGCAAGACGACCCTGCTCCGGATCATCGCTGGCTTTATCTCGCCGGATTACGGCAGCGTCAAAATCGGGGGCATAGATGTTACATCGAAGCCCGTCAACCGACGGAACATCGGTATGGTCTTCCAACACTATGGCCTTTTCCCCCACATGACGGTCGCGCAAAATGTCGCTTATGGTCTGCGTATTAGGCGTGTAGCAAAGAGCGAGAGGCGGACCAGAGTTCACGACGCCCTGTCACTCGTGCATCTCGAAAAGGCAGGGGATAAACACCCTCGGCAACTTAGCGGCGGCGAGCAACAACGCGTCGCTGTTGCACGGGCGCTAGTTACAGAACCGCGCGTGCTTCTCATGGACGAGCCCCTAAGTAACCTCGACGCCAAACTGCGCGAGGAAATGCGCCTGGAAATTAAGCGGCTACAGCGAGAATTGGGCATCACCACCATCTTTGTCACGCATGACCAAGAGGAAGCTCTCACGATGTCAGACCGCATCGCGGTGATCTCCGCCGGTCAAGTGCAGCAGTTTGGTTCTCCGCAGGAGATCTACGGCAAGCCTGCAAGCGAGTTCGTGGCGCGCTTCGTGGGAAAATCAAACCTCATGCGAGCGCGTATCGTGGGGCGCGACGAGAACGGACTAATTCTAATTGGCCCGCGCGGCCTTAAACTTCGGGCGGCAAATCCGCAGGACGACGTGCAAGTCGGTACGGACGTCAACGTAAGCATACGTCCGGAGGCGGTAGCTCTCCGTCAGAAACTGTCAGCCACAGCAGAAGCGAACGAAGCGTTCGCAACGGTAGAAGATATCACATTCATGGGTGCATACACATGGACGGAAGTTGCCCTGGAGTCAGGAGTCCGTATGAGCATTCAGTCGCAGCCTCACGGTCTCTCGCTTGGCGATCGAGTAAGCGCTTCATGGCGGGACCAGGACTGTGTGTTGATGGGCGCATTTCGATGAATATAAATCGTCACGGAAACGATCCACGAAACCGTGGGCTACGAAATTACGGGGTCCTCCTTCTGCCAGCGGCAGTCGTATTAGCTGTCGTGTTCTTCTATCCGCTCGGCCTGATGTTTGTCCAGAGTCTGCACCAGGGTGACTTCGGAACCGAGGAAACTGCGTTTACTGTCTCGAACTACACGCAGTTCATTTCTGACCCGTATTATCGGCGCATGGCCTTTAATAGCATTTCGCTTGGAGTCCTCGTTTCCGCAATGTGTCTGGTGCTTTCATATCCCTTGGCGTACGCAATTGCTCGGGCCCATCCCTGGCAGAAGGTCGTTCTCACCGTCATCACCCTCGTCCCGCTGCTCACCAGCGTGGTTGTCCGGACGCTCGGCTGGATGATTCTCCTACGAAACAACGGCCTAGTCACGTCCGTCCTAGACCAATTGGGGATCCACGCACAACTCCTGTACAGCTTCCCAGGAGTTCTGATCGCCTTGGTGGAGGTACTGATGCCCTTCATGGTTCTATCTCTATCCGCATCGATATCCAGCATAAACCCCTCCATCGAGGACGCAGCGGGCAGTTTGGGGGCCAGCAGACTGCGAACATTCAAGGACGTCGTGGTACCTATGAGCCTGCCAGGCGCGGCAGCAGGATCCTTACTTGTTTTCGTGTTGGCCGTCAGCGCGTTTGCGACCCCCGACCTCATCGGTGGCCGTACGGTCAAACTAGTGCCGGTCTTGGTATACGAGCAAGCAACGATTGTATTCAACTGGCCCTTCGCCGGTGCTGCCGCGTTCATTCTATTGGCCCTCTCCCTCACCGCCGTATCGATCCAGGCGCGCGTCCTTGATCGGCAGGGCTCGTGAAGACGCTAAGCGAGCAGCAGAAAACGTCACCGTTGACTTTCCACACTGGTAATCCATTGGCGCGCATCATTCGCCGTCGGTTCTCGCTTCTCTTCCTAATCAACATTCCGATAGTTGCGTTTCTAATCGCTCCTTTGGTCGTAGTAATAATAGCGGCCTTTGGGCGTAGCAGCTTCTTAGAGTTTCCCCCTAGCGGCCTGACGCTTCGGTGGTTTGCTCAGCTTGCGGGGCAGGAGCAGTTGGTGCTAGCCACCGTGCTTAGTCTCAAGCTAGCTGCAGGGTCATCCCTACTAGGGGTGCTCTTAGGTGTACCGGCTGCGCTCAGTCTCGAGCGGATGAAGTTCCCTGGCGTAGGAGTTCTCAGAACACTTGTAACGGCGCCATTGATCGTTCCGTCCATCGTAACCGCTATCGCCATCCTCTTGTTCTTCGGCCAGTATGGCCTTCAGGGAACGTTCACCGGGCTGCTCATAGCTCATACTGTTTTAGCACTACCCTTCACCGTCAGCATAGTTTCTGCGGGCCTGCGAGGAGTCGGGGACCAACTTGAGGAGCCAGCGCAAAGTCTGGGTGCGAGCAAACTATGGGCAGTCGTGTCGGTCACGCTGCCAGCCATCAGGAGCAGCATTTTCGCCGGTGCCGCCTTCGCCTTCCTCATGTCTTTCGATGAGGTAGTCGTTACTCTGTTCCTTTCAGGGCCGGGACTTCAAACACTTCCTGTCTACATCTTCCAGTACATCCAGTACAGCAGCGATCCATTCATCGCCGCGACGGCCAGCATAATGATCTTCTTCATTATTGCGGTGGGCGTGATCTATGGCGCGATATCGTACGCTGGTGGCTTGGTTAAGGGAGGTGCGCCTCTACCGAAGACGGATCTTCCTATGGGCTCGGGTGGATAATCCCTGCTACATGCGGTTTCGAAATCGATTCGCTACATTGCCGAACGCCGAGCGACGACTCGGCATATAGATACCTAGGAGTCACAGATGAAGAACGGTTTGGCAACACGGTCGCATCTCAAGAAACGACACTCGGCGTTGGCGGGTGTCGCTACATTGGCCACCCTAGGACTGGTGCTTATAGCTGGATGCTCAGCGTCCGACGGGGGGAAAGCCGAAGCGGGGGACAAAGCGATCTGCGGAGGCGCAACAGACTCGGGCGGTGAGCAATTGACTGTCTCCGACTTTGGCGGCGCATGGGCAGACAACTGGAAGAAGTTCGTTGTCAAGCCTTTTGAAGAGAAGTACAATGCTAAATTGTCATCCGTGTCGGCCTTGACCGGCGACGTGACGGCGAAGGTGCGGGCGGAACGCAACCGTCCCAATTTAGACGTGATCGTGGCGGGTGACACGGGCGCTGCTCTGTTGGCTGAAGAAAAGCTCCTAGCCCCATTGGATCCTAAGATGGTACCCAACCTCGACCGTTTGTATCCACTAGCGAGGCGCCAGGACAATCGTTACGCCGACTTCCTGTTCGCGTCCGTGGTGCTTGCCTACAACACGCAAAAGGTAACCTCACCGCCGCAAACGTTCTCGGACCTGGCTGATCCGCAGTATAAGGGGAAGGTGATGATTCCCGATATTGGCGCTAGTGTGTCCGGCGCAGTCTTCCTGGTTCAGGAGGCGAAAGCCAACGGGGGTGGCGAGAGCAATATTGATCCAGGGTTCGCGGCGATCAGCAAACTCAAGCCGAACATTCAGGCTTACTGGACGTCCGAGGCCCAGGTCATCAACGCGCTCGATAGCGGTCAAGTGTCGGTTGCTGTTTGGCAGAGTGACCGCGCTGCAGTCCAGATGAAGGCCGGCGCTCCAGTGGGCGTCGTCTTTCCGAAATCGGGAGCCATCTATGGGAACGGCATAGGAATTGTAGAAGGCACGCAGCATCCCTGCCTAGCCGCAAAGTACGTCGACTTTGCGCTCAGCAAGGAAGTACAGTCAAAGTTCCACGCCGCAACCGTTCTCGCGCCGTCAAATATGGACGCGACACTACCGGAAGACGTTAAGAAGTTCGTTCCGTCACCCGAATTAATCCAGAAGGCCGGAGCGATGGATTGGACAACAATCGCAAAGAATTTGGCAGAGTGGACGGATCGTTGGAATCGCGAGGTCACATCTTAATCGCGTTGACTCGGCGACTACCCCTGTCTCCAATGCGAGCCTCTAGGCGTATTCCGGTGTGACTTGAATAAGATGGCCCGCGTGAGAAGGAGTCAAACCACATGTTCGCTGCTATAACGGGTGGAGCGCAGGGGATCGGGCTCGCGATTGCGAGACGCTTTACAGCCGCAGGTTGGGAAGTTGCTCTCGTGGATCGACATCTCTGCTCAGACAGACGGCTGCAGGATGCGCAACTAGTAGTGGACCTAACGGTCAAGGATAGTCTCGCCCAGGTCGTAAGTTCGTTAGCGCCGCGCGCGGATGTTCTGGTCAACGCGGCAGGAATTTACCCCGTGACGGCTGCGCTTAGCGTAACAGACGAAGAGTGGCGCGCTGTCGTTGAGCTCAATCTGACCGTGCCAGCGTCACTGAGCCGTGAATTCGCTAGACAATGGATTGCCGACGCCCGTGGAGGGAGCATTATCAATATCACTTCGACAGCTGCCGTGGTTCCCCGCCAAGGGATTTCTCACTATGCTTCCACAAAAGCGGGTCTTAACATGTTATCGCGGGTATTAGCGAACGAGTGGGGAAGGCATGGAATCAGGGTCAACTGCGTCGCTCCGGGAGTAATTGATACGCCTACCGCCAGAGCTCAGCTTTATACTGACACTGGTCGGAAGGACCACACGGCGAAGTTGGCCAGGATCCCATTGGGCCGGGTCGGCAGGGCCGATGAGGTCGCCTCTGCGGTGTTTTATCTAGCTTCGGATGAGGCGTCGTATATTACTGGGACGACCCTTTTTGTCGATGGTGGCTACACGTGCGGCTTTTAGCCAGTCACGCACGCGCGGAACCAGGATGATGAGGTGTTAGCGCGCCAGTGCCTCGTCTAACAAGAGAAACACTTACATAGTTGTGAGGGAAACATGGTGACCAACAAAGAGTACAGTATCGGCGTTATCGGCGGAGATGGCATCGGTCCGGAGGTGACGGACGAGGCCGTCAGGATTCTCCTGCGCCTATCTGATCATTTCGATTTCGGCATAAATACGGAGAACTATGACCTTGGCGCGCGATGCTTAACACGCACGGGTGAGGCGCTCCCCGCGTCTGTGGTGGATGATCTACGCCAGCACGATGCTCTGCTTTTCGGTGCCGTTGGCACGCCGGCCATCGCCCCAGGCATCCTTGAACGTGGGTTGATTCTCGAGCTTCGTCGTCAGTTTGATCAGTTCGTCAACCTCCGACCGGTCCGGCTGCTCTCCGGTGCACATGCTCCTTTGGAACAGCTACACAAGAGCTGCGACCTCGTCATCGTGCGTGAGAACGTTGAAGGGCTTTATGCGGGAGCTGGCGGCGTGGCCTACAAGGGAACTTCCGCCGAGGTCGCGACGCAGGAAGCTGTCAATACGCGATACGGCGTTGAACGCACGGTGCGAGAGGCCTTCCGACTCGCCGAAAGTCGTCGGTCAAAGTTGGCGCTCTGCCACAAGGTGAATGTTCTCGAATACAGCGGATCGTTGTGGCAACGCGCTGTTGACGACGTCGCCTCCGAGTTCGAAAGTGTTGAAGTGGACTATGTTCACGTTGATGCGATGTGCGCATACTTGGTAACCAACCCTGAACGGTTTGACGTCGTGGTCACAGACTCGATGTTCGGTGACATTATCAGCGACCTTGGCGCAGCCCTGGTGGGAGGCCTGGGTTTCGCTGGCACAGGGAACATTAATCCAAGTCGGTCCGCTCCGAGCATGTTTGAGCCGATCCACGGTTCGGCTCCTGACATCGCAGGAAAGGGGATCGCAAACCCTATCTCGGCCATCCTAGCGATGGCAATGTGCTTGGAACACTTGGGCGAAGCGAAAGCGGCCAGCTTGGTCAACGCTGGAATACAGACCTACCTGGTGTCAATAGTATCGGGGGGTGAGACGGTCGCTGGCCGGACAACCACGGAAATCGGAGACGGAATTCTCTCCTCGATCGAGCAGGGCATCTTAACCGGGTCGCAGTGTTGAGAGCTGGATTGACTGAGGTGAGTACAGGGAATCGCTACGTCGTCGTGGGCGCCGGTGCGATTGGTGGATTAATCGCCGCGCGATTGGTACGTCGAGGTTCGTCGGTGATCGCTTGCGACGCTGACCGCGATCATGTGGAGGCGATGAACCGCCATGGATTGCGTATTGAAGGACCGGTGGACACGTTCGAGGTGCCCATGGAAGCCGTCTTGCCGGAAAATCTGCCGGAAGCGATCACCGGGCCGGTGATACTGGCGGTAAAGGCTCAACATACTTCAGCCGCGATGGACCTGTTGGCAGGCAAGATTCATCACCAAGAGGGTTTCGTTGTCTCACTCCAGAACGGCCTGACCGTTGATGCGATCTCTGCTTATGTTGGCGCTTCACGGGTGGTTCCGGGAATGATAAACGTCAGTGCCGACTATCTTGCTCCAGGTCGGATCTTCCTAGGCGGCCAAGGGACGTTCGTCGCGGGCGAGACGAATGGTCAATTCTCCGACCGCCTTGAGTTATTGGTGAAAGATATTGATGGCCTCGAGCGGACGACTAACATTTGTGGCTACCGGTGGTCGAAGCTCGCGTATAGCGCGATCCTGGCAGCTACGGCGGTCTCGGGAGTCCCTATAGCAGACGCCCTCGCAATGCCGAGGTATCGAGGGGTATGGCGAAGTCTTCTAGACGGCGTCTTGACGGGTGCGACGGCGTCGCTCGAGGCCTTCGATGGGTTCGACCCGTACGATTTCGAAGGCTCTCTGAGCAACATGGTGTCCTTCAACCGAAAGTCAGCTAAGAAGCACTCAGGCATCTATCGGGATTTGGTAGTTCGGAGACGGCCAACAGAGGTGTCCGCTCAACTTGGCAGAGTGGATTCCCCTGCGGTGAAAGAATTGCTGCACACCATCTCGAAGATTGAGCGGGGAGAACTGAAATGTTCCCTAGCGACTTTGGACATGATGGCCGAGAGGATGGGCGTTCGGCTGTGAATTCCATTCGAGGTTTGATCGAGTACGCAAGTGCCGGCTTGAACGTCTGGCCGCCTTCCGGCGGCGGATCAAAGTGCGAGAGGACATACGGATGATTGCCCTGAGGGGAGGACTCGTCCATGATGGTGCGGGTCGTACCTGGCAGGACGCGACGGTTGTAATCAGCCGGGGCAAGGTAGTGTCGGTGGAAGAGCAGGGTGATTCACCGAGCGGGGCAACGCCAGTCGATGTCAGTGGATTCAACATCCTCCCAGGACTTATTGATTGCCACATCCACTTCGCGATGTGGGGCCAGGACCTTATGGCGAAGCCTGGTATGCGGCTTATGCAGTTGGCAGCCGAGACGTCAGGCTTGCTCGGTGCAGCGTTGAGGCGTGGATGTACAACCGCGCGAGACCCGGGGGGGCTAGATCCGGGCTTTCGCGACGCTATAAACGCGGGCTCCATCGATGGTCCGCGAATCCAAACGAGCACTGTTATCCTGTCGCCCACGGGAGGACTCTCTGATCGAGCTACACCGATAGGCGCCCAAGTCCCCCAGATACCCGGATTTGTCGACCCGGTATTCGACGGTCCACTGGCTGCTCGCGCGAAGGTTCGCGAGGTAGCGGCCTCGGGAGCCGACTTTATCAAGATCGCGACCACGGGCGGCGTAAGTTCAGTTCGGTGTCCTCCGGACATGCAAGTTCTGCGCGAGGATGAGATGTATGCGTTGATCACCGAGGCGCATGAGCTCAATCTCAAGGTGGCATGCCACGCAGTCTCAGGCAAGGGCGTACTGAACGCCGTTAGGGCCGGCGTCGACTCTATAGAGCATGGCGCCGATCTGTCCGATGACTGCGTGAAACTTATGGCGGAGCGGGGTACATGGTATGTGCCGACCTTCTCGGCGTATCGGCTTCATGAGAAGTATGGAAGCCGTTTCAAGCAGGAACGGTCGCGTGCGATGGCTGCCCACCATCGAGCGAGTTTTCGCAGGGCCCTAGACGCCGGCGTTCAGATCGCAATGGGATCAGACGCCGGCGGTTACGGGCTCGATTTTACGGCTGAGTTGGAAGAGCTCGTCGCCGCTGGTATGACGCCGATGCAAGCAGTTATTGCTGCCACTTCGGCGGGGGCGGCTTGCATGGGTCTGGAGAAGGAGGTTGGGACTTTGGCTCCCGGCATGTTGGCGGACTTGATTGTCGTAAAGGGCGATCCAACTCGGGATGTGAAGGTGTTGCGGTCTCCCGAGAATATTGCCTTAGTACTCAAGGGTGGGAAACCAGTAGGTGGCAGCTTCACCGATGGACCGACAAAAATTGCATACCGAGATATTGCCGGACCCCACACTGAGCAGTATTACCTCGCGTGAGACAGACCCAGGAAAGGTGCCGGGGAACGAATGACCAGACGTTCAGCGGATTTGAAGGCTGCCATATCGGCGGAGGTCGAACGACATGCTGATCTGATATGCCGCATTAGCGATCAAATTATGAGAAATCCTGAAACTGGTTACCGTGAAACAAGAACCGCAGCGTTTGTCGCCGAGCAACTGCGTGCTGTCGGCTTGTCGCCCCGGGAGGGGATCGCGTTGACCGGAGTACGCGCGTCCATGGCTGGAGGATATCCGGGCCCAAACATTGCCATAATTGGCGAATTGGACGCCCTCCTTCTTAGGGATCATCCGTTCAGCGACCCAACGACACACGCTGCACATGCTTGCGGCCATCATGCGCAGATTGCCTCTATGATCGGCGCCGCAATTGGCCTCACGTCGGTCATCGAGGAATTGCATGGGAGTGTAACTTTGTTCGCCGTTCCAGCCGAGGAGTGCGTGGAACTTGACTACCGTCTCGCTTTACGTGACGGCGGGTCAATCGAATTTCTCATGGGTAAAGCAGAACTGATACGTCTCGGCGAATTCGATGATATCGACATGGCTATGGGAACTCACACTGCGGTAATGAATGATGGATCCATGGCAAGCGTGGGTGACAGTCACAATGGTGCAATCCTCAAGCATGTACGTTTCATCGGAAGATCGGCACATGCGGGTGCCTTCGTTTCGGACGGCATCAACGCCTTAAAGGCAGCCAACATCGCCCTGATGTCGATTGATGCGCATCGGGATACCTTCATTGAGTCTGATTTTGTGCGCCTTAACTCTGTGGTCGCCAATGGTGGTGATGGCCCGACGGTGGTCCCTGCCGAGAGTGTGATCCAGACGGTAATTCGTGCGGAAAATCTGGCCGCCATGCGTGCAGTCTCGGCGAGATTTGACCAGTGTATCGCTGGCGCAGCCACCGCAATGGGCGCCAAGGCGGAGGTTCGCACGGTTTCGGGATATATGCCGCACCGGCAGGACCCCTCACTGGTGAAACTCGCTTACTCGAATTGCGCCGCTGTTGTAGGCGATCGTATGATGGGTTCCCCGAGTCATCAGACAGGCTCTACCGACTTCGGTGATTTATGTCAAATCATGCCAGTCGTTCATCCAAGAGCTGGCGGCGTATCGGGCCACCCTCACAGTATGGACTATCGAGTGACCGACCACTATGCTGCGGCTGTTAACCCGGCAAAGTCAATGGCCATGACGATCGTCGACCTATTGTCGAACGGGGCGGAAACAGCGAAGCAGGTTCAGTCAGCTGCGGGCCCAAAGTTGAATCGCTGTGAATATTTGGCGCTCCGTCGGTCATTCGATACAGAGGTATATATGTGAACGGAAGAACTCATGAGCTTCGATGGAAGGTAAAACATCCGTCCTCTTTAATCCGTATCTCGAGCGTTGCGGCTGGCCGGCAAGTCGGAACGAACAGTGAGGGTACATTTGTTGCATGTAGTAGGCCACCAAACCACAAACAGGACCGGAAGTTCGATTACGCTTTCAAGCGCTGTGCATCGCGTAGGGGATTCCCTACACTAGTTTGGTTCTGTCGCTCCCCGGCCTTCTCCCCCTGCGAGGAGGGCATTTCGTGACTCAGGGTGGCAGGGATGAATCGGGTCTGGAGTCGGTAGACCGGGAGGGCTGTGCATGACCGCTTTAGGTTGCATCGCTGATGACTACACTGGTGCCACGGATGTCGCGGCCGCCCTAAGGGGCGCTGGAATGCGAGTTGTCCTCCTTTTCGGGCTTCCGAGCCGGACCGAGATTCCTCTCTGTGACGCTGTGGTAGTTGGCTTGAAGACCCGGACCTCACCCGTTCGTGAGGCCATTAGACAGTCAGTGATGGTGCGGGAGTGGCTCAAGCAGCGCGGAGTTGACCAGCTCTACTTCAAATACTGCTCCACTTTCGATTCCACTGGTGATGGGAATATCGGACCGGTTGCAGATGCCCTCTTGGATGCCGAGCACCAAGTGATGACTTTGGTTTGCCCCGCGTCACCGGAGCATGGGCGGACCATTTACTGCGGTCACCTATTCGTGGGTGAGTCGCTTCTTTCGGAGTCGTCCATGAGGTACCACCCCCTGACCCCGATGAGGGACTCTAATTTGGTACGCGTGCTTAGCCACCAAACCCCTCACCCAGTCGCGCTTCTCCCTCTGGACGTAATTCGCAGCGGCCTTGGGGCGGTTAAAGCCAGGCTAATCAGCTTGGAGAAGCAAGGAGTCCGGCACGTTGTCGTAGATGCAACCGAGGAAGCGGACTTACGGACGGTGGCCACAGCGGCACGTGGAATGTCTCTACTGACCGGTGCGGCTGGACTGGCTAGAGCGCTGGCGGTTGTTAAGAGCCGGGCCCTCACCGCACGGAACCATGAACCGGTCGACATACCCCGAGGTTCGGGGATTATCCTTGCCGGCAGTTGCTCCGCGACGACCCTCTCCCAAGTTGCCTTTGCTAAACGCTCGTTGCCTTCGTATCGGCTCGACCCAGTGGCTACGCCTGACGGCGAGAAGATGAAAGGCGCTGCCCTCGCCTGGCTCCAGCTGAACTGGAAAGACGGTCCCTTGATGGTCTATTCGTCGGCTGGTCCCGAAGAAAGGCGGGAGGCCAGGACAGCGATGGGTCCACAAACTGCCGATATTCTGGAAGACGCGCTGGGCAGCGTTGCGGAAGCCGCCGTGAGACTTGGTGCCCGGAGAGTCGTGGTGGCGGGTGGTGAAACCGCGGGCGCGGTCGTTTCTCGGCTCGGAATCGACATGGTCTCAATTGCGTCGGAGGAGGACGCAGGGGTGCCATGGTGTGTCACCACTGATCAAACGCCCCTAGCTCTCCTGCTTAAGTCAGGTAATTTTGGTACGGACGACTTGCTCGTCCGTGCTGCGAAAGCAGCGGGCAGATGACTGCGCCAATGGGATCGCAGATCGCCCAGTTTGGGGCGTCGCTCTTTATGCGACGTCGGACCTTCGGTCGAACTGGCAACATCAGTGTGCGTAATTCAGAAGGAATCCTGGTGACACCCACCGGCCGCAGTTTAGGGACACTTTCTCCTAACGATATGTCAGGTATCGACCTGTCTGGGCGGCACGTGTCGGGCCCACGTCCGTCCAAGGAGGCATTCCTCCACGCGGCTGTGTACCGATCTCGACCGACGGCGGCCGCTGTAGTGCATTTACATAGCACGTACTCGGTGGCCGTTTCATGCTTGGCCGATATTGACTCCGAAAACGTGCTTCCCCCCTTGACGGCCTACTACGTGATGCGCGTGGGCCGACTACCTCTTTTGCCTTACCACGCGCCAGGCGACCGCAGACTGGGACCTCTCGCCGAGCAGATAGCACGCCGTCATTCGTCATTTCTGCTTGCAAACCATGGCCCAGTCGTCGCCGCCCCGGACCTGGCCACGGCTGTGGATGCTATCGAGGAGCTTGAGGAGACAGCCATGCTCTTTCTGCTTCTTCGGGGGCACCGTACTCGACCATTGTCGGATGACCAGGTCGCCGAACTCACGCAGGGGCTTTCGCATGACTCCTGAATGTCACCTCTACGGACTTGTAATGGCGCGGGCGTACGCTTTGCGCTGCGAAAAGGTGCTCCGAGGTGGCTCTATAGACTCGAATGTTTATGTAAGCCGGTTGAGAGCCAAGGCCTTCGTCTCATTCGGTCACGGAGCCACCTCCGAGCGAGGCGGTTATTCGGGGACTGATGGATGCGTCGTCGTGCACCTTTTCAGAACGTTCCCGGGTCAGGCGGGTACACGGCTCAGGAATGCGAGATGGGTGCTGCCATCGGTGGCCGCGTCCAGTCGTTGTTCCGCGAAGGCTACTCGGCGCGGTGTTCGGGCGCCCTCCGAGAGACGCCGTAAGACTCGGCGTGGGCTGTCGCGGCGGACTGCTGAGACCGCACCGGACAGGCGGCTGCCCGCGAAAGATCAGGCATCGTGGCTGGCAGGACCGGATCAGAGCGAGCGTTTCCTTGCCTTGGTAATGCCACTCCTGCTTTCTACATGTCGTGTCCAGCCATGGAGGGTGTGATGTTTGCGGTTGTCGTCAACCTGAAAGTGAAAGAAAACATGATCGAGACCTTTCTTCAGGGTATAGCTATCAACGCGCGGGCCTCTCTGCGTGACGAGCCTGGATGCTTGCGCTTCGACGTACACCGGTCGGCGGATGACCCCTCACGCTTTCTGCTTTACGAGATCTATGAGGACGAAGAGGCCTTTTTCGTGGCACACAGGTCCGCGCCTCACTATTCGGAATGGGTCGAGATCGCTGATCGGTGCGTGGTACCGGGCAGCCAGGCCGACTGTGGGTACAGGCCGGCGTTCCCTGTGGAATGGGCGCAAAACTGAGGTGGCTCCAAGTCACCACCGCAGCCGCTGACCCCAGGGCTCCGGACATGGCGTCATTTTAAGGAACAAGAATGAGCAAGGTAGTTGCTGAACTGAAGTACTCGGCGGAGCACGAGTGGGTAGCCACCGATGGCCCCGGCCCTGCCGGCATCGGGATTTCCGCGGTGGCCGCCGATGCCCTGGGCGATATCGTCTACGTGGACCTGCCCGAGGTCGGCGCTGCTGTGACCGCGGGGGAGACCTGCGGCGAGGTGGAGTCCACGAAATCCGTCTCGGACCTGATTGCCCCCGTCACCGGCGAGGTCACGGAGGTGAATGCCGCGGTCGTCGCCGATCCCGCCCTGATCAACAGTGACCCGTATGGTGCGGGCTGGCTGTTCAGAGTGGCTGTGGAATCCGAGGGGCCGCTGCTCTCGGCTCAGGAGTACGCTTTGGCCAACGGCGGCGAACTGTGAGTGGCACGGGTGCAGGCATCGCAGTCGCCTTCGAGCAGGTAGTCTCCCCGAGCCTGAACGCAGATCTGTCGGCGCTGGATCCGGAAATCGCTTCCTGCATCGACGCCGAGCTGACCCGACAGCGCGACGGCCTGGAAATGATCGCTTCGGAGAACCACACCGCCAAGGCCGTCATGCAGGCGCAGGGCTCCGTGCTGACCAACAAGTATGCCGAGGGCTACCCGGGCAAGCGCTACTACGGCGGCTGCGAGCACGTGGACGTCATCGAACAGCTCGCCATCGACCGCGTCAAGGCACTGTTCGGCGCCGACTACGCCAACGTCCAGCCCCACTCCGGCGCGCAGGCCAACGCCTCCGTCATGCACGCCCTGATCCGTCCGGGCGACACCATCATGGGCCTGAACCTGGCCCACGGCGGACACCTCACGCACGGCATGAAGATCAACTTCTCCGGCAGGCTCTACAACGTGATCCCGTACCAGGTCCGCGAAGAGGATCACCGGATCGACATGGCCGAGGTGGAGCGCCTGGCCCAGGAGCACAAGCCGCAGCTGATCGTTGCCGGCTGGTCCGCCTACGCCCGCCAGCTCGATTTCGCCGAGTTCCGCCGGATCGCCGACTCCGTGGGCGCCTACCTGATGGTGGACATGGCCCACTTCGCCGGACTCGTGGCCGCGGGCCTGCACCCCTCGCCGGTGCCGCACGCCCACGTGACCACCTCCACCACGCACAAGACCCTCGCCGGTCCGCGCGGCGGCATCATCCTCTCCAACGACGCCGACATCGCCAAGAAGATCAACTCGGCGGTATTCCCCGGACAGCAGGGCGGCCCGCTGGAGCACGTCATAGCCGGCAAGGCGGTCGCCTTCAAGATCGCAGCGACTCCGGAGTTCAAGGAACGCCAGGAGCGCGTGCTGGCCGGCGCCCGAATCCTGGCCGAGCGCCTGGTCCAGCCGGACGTCACAACCAAGGGGATCTCCGTGATCTCCGGCGGGACCGACGTGCATCTGGTCCTGGTGGACCTGCGCAACTGCGAGCTCAACGGGCAGCAGGCCGAGGACCGCCTCGCGGCCATCGACATCACCGTCAACCGAAACGCCGTGCCGTTCGACCCGCGCCCGCCGATGGTCACCTCGGGGCTGCGCATCGGCACCCCGGCCCTGGCCACCCGCGGCTTCGGCGAGGCGGCCTTTGTAGAGGTCGCGGACATCATCGCTGAAGCCCTGATCGCCGACGCCGATGCGGACCTCAGCGGCCTGCGCTCCCGTGTGGAGGCCCTCGCCGCCGCACACCCGCTCTACCGCGGCATCACGGATCTCGGTATCCCGCTTCTGCAGTGAGCCCTGGACGCGGCACAGGTATCAAGTCCTTGGGGGACCTGGTACCGATGCCGCCCAGCTGTTGAGTCATTGTCCCTTGTCGTTTGTCTTTCAATGAGGTGTTCATCATGGCCGTTGGAGTCTTCGACCTATTTTCCATCGGAATAGGACCGTCCAGTTCACACACCGTGGGCCCCATGCGGGCCGCCGCGGCCTTTGCCGAGGAACTCAAGTCCTCGGGAAAGCTCGACAGAGTGCGGTCCGTGCGGGTCGACCTCTACGGTTCGCTGGCCGCAACCGGCCACGGCCACGGCACCATGACCGCCATCCTGCTCGGGCTCGAAGGCTTCCACCCGGACCTGATCCTCCCCGAGGAAGTGGAAAATCGGCTGGCCACCATCGCCGACACCGGAGCCCTCCGGCTGGCCGGTTCGGTGCCCCTGCCCTACATGGCGAAGGACATTCCCGGTCCACTGCTCACCCCACGCGCCGTCCTGCCATTTCTCGATCCATCCTGGTGGGGACATTCGCATGATCACGAACATCGCGAAGAAGCAGCCAATCAGGAAGCCGCTTGCCCACCGCAAGTTCTCCCAGATCACGCCCATGGCCGCGAAGGCCGCAACCATCGGCGCCATCACGCCCCCCATGACCCAGAACCGCTTCCGCATGCTGCGCCGCCATGACCGTGAAAGGTCCTCGTACTTACGCTGAGCAGAGCCCCCAGCCACCCCGCCCACGAGCTCGTCCGACATGGCCACAGCATGACCCATTCGAGCACTACCCGCAGCCAGTCACCCTCGTCCACCGCCAAGCGCTCCCCAAAGGCTCTCGGCGTCCTGGTGGTTCGGTTCCAAACCAGCGCAGCATCAGTACAGCATTGAAGTATCGCAACACAACAGCCGCGACCCGACATCTGGCCGGGTTGGATTCCGCTCTTCCGCACTTTGACACGAAATCCGCCGCGGCTGCAGGAAGTTCGAGACGAAGCGGCTAGTACTCCAGAAAAGTACGGCAACGACCCCAACACCAGCCGAGCACCAGACCCACCGGTTGCGCCGCGCAGGCGTTCAG
>Ga0209585_10000275_pt1 | contig 20381 bp, 19 predicted proteins | sample NGEPerone_FD_185491 | JGI IMG/M metagenome (GOLD analysis project Ga0209585, IMG submission 185491) | Arctic peat soil microbial communities from the Barrow Environmental Observatory site, Barrow, Alaska, USA - NGEE Permafrost154B-one... | ecosystem: Environmental > Terrestrial > Soil >... | reverse complement strand
TCAAATTCCGATTTACCTTTGCCGAAATAAAACACCACTTCGAAGGTTCACGTATTTGAACTCGTGGAATACAGGCAATAAAATAATATCACTAATACAAATTTGTGGTTGAATGGAACGGTAGGGCGGCTTCTGTGGGCCAACTGTAGCGTAGCGAAAGGAAAGCTCCACAGAGCCCCCGAAAGTGGAAAGAGAACACAGTTTTGTATTCCGCTGTCCCCTATTAAGGCCAAAGCTCTTCCAAAATCGGTGGGACAAAAAAACTTGGTATTTTGAGAAGTGCTTTGCCTGGGGCATTATTGGTATCAAAATAGGAATGGATCAGTTCAGGATATCGGACAAAATGGTATCAATCGTTTGTCCAGGAACAAACCGGCGCCATCTGTTTTGGTATCATACACAAAAAAGGGACAAAGTAAGATAATCTTACTTTGTCCCTTTTTTTTTAAATCTGTGCTGTTTCGAGAAAGTTGTCTACTTTCTCTTTGTAAATATCATCACTGAAATTTTTCTCAACAACTGAATCAATGAATTCAACCAGCATGTCAATGTAGATATGATTGTGTATTGTTTCACCAATTATAACATCAAAGGCATCTGCTCCTTCGTTATATTCAATCAAAACTTTACCTTTGTAAATAAATCCGTTGACAATCATTGACAACCCTTTGTTATCTTCCAAATTTCTAAATCCGCAAGCTCCCCAAGACATTAAAGTGATTGGAGAAGTTTTCAAAATTCTTGAAATGTAATTTCCCATATTTTCCATAAAGCATAAAATTTTAATTGTTACTAATTTTTTGCTTTTCGGGCATGGGTTTAGGACTGACTAAATGCAAGATTTTTAGGAAAAATACTACCCGAAGCTTTAGCGTAGGTGTGGAGATTTTTTGTAAAACCCGTAGGGCTTGACCTTGCAATGTGTCAGGAAAAACCCATAACTTTGCATAAAAATTAGGATAAAAAAAATAGTCCGCTCTCGCCTTCAGGCGGTTTTTTCTTTTCTTTGCGTGAGGGATAGAAGAGGAAATTTATCGTTTCTTTGAAGTAAAACGAAAAAGAGGAAAACGATAGATTGGAACGGAAAGCCCGACCTGAAGGGGCACGCCCAAATCTTTAAAAAAGAAGTATTATGAAATCACTTAGAAAATTACTTGTTAATGTGTTCAGTATTTTTTATGCAGATGGAAAAGAACCCAGCAATACAGAACTTATCTTTTTTCTTCTTTCACTAGCAATCTTACTTTTTGCAGTTACTCATTCAAATTAAAAAGCCCCTACAACGACTGTAAGGGCTCTTTTTCCAAGACTTTTTCTTGCTGCTGGCACAAAGGTACTTTCGCGACTAAATCAATCAACCTTTGCCCTGAAATTATCTCTATATTCGTATGTTTATATTTTTGAAAGGTTTCTTTACCTGTTTTCCCTGTGTGAATAAACAGCCCTTTATCCTTACCTACCTTTTTTTGAAACTCGTCAAGATGTTTCAATGCGATGTACTTCTGATACCTTTTTGCTTGTATATAGTACAACTGACCGTTATAATGCGCCTTACCGTCAATTCCTCCATCGCCCGAATACCTTTTATTCCTTACCACCTCAAAACCTTTTGCCAAAAGAGCCTCTAACAGCAATTCTTCAAACACGTAAGGGTCAATTTTACGCAAGTACGCGATAATCCTTGCTTCTCTATAATCACCGTCAAACTCGTTCATTTTGAACAAAATCCTTTTCGATTTTTCAATATTCCGAATGTGCCGGTAATTTTTTTTAGGCTTATAGCGATAGTACAGAAAGATCGCTACTGAAAAAAGAAATAACACTAATTTCAGCTTATACGGCAAGTAAAAGTGATGCAAATTAAACAGATTCATTTTTCAAAAATTAAATTTAAATTTTGATACCAATTTCTTAGTCCGGGATCTTCTCAAGCTTTCCTTTTTGGTATCATTTTCGAACTCGATCAGGACCGGCCAATTCCGATTTTGATACCAATTCAAAGAAATTTATCGAAAAGAGCATTCAGGTCCACGCCTTTTTTTCGCAAAGCGAAAAGAATGCGAGGAACGCTTTGCATTGAGGGCGTAGCCTCAATGTTTTTTATTTGATTGGTTGAAAGCTTAATTTCGTCTGAAAGTTCTGTCCTTTTCGTGTGAACCCGCAATCTTGCAATTTTCAATTCTTCTCCGAAACTTCTACTATTTTTATCCATGATCTTTGGGTGTTGGATTAATCGGTTTATTGTTCTTTCTAATTTCAAAATGCAAATGGTCTCCGGTGCTTTTTCCTGTACTTCCGGCAAAACCGATAGGTTGGCCGCGCTTTACTTTTTGATTTTTCTTAGCGTAAATTTTTGTCAAATGGCAATAATACGTTGAAAAACCGTATTTATGTTGTATGACAATCATATTTCCATATCCCTGAGCTGGTGACGCGAATTTGACTACTCCACTGGCCGAAGCATACACTACCGAAGCGAATGAGGTTGCCATATCAATGCCGGAATGAAACTTTCTTACTTTATCAATCGGATGATAACGCCACCCGAAGGGTGAGCTTATTCTATACTTTTCTTTAATTGGAATATCAGAAGGAATATATTCAATGATATTCGGATATTGTACTAATATATTTATGATTGGTTTGAGGTTATCAAGGCTTTTGGCATTGATAACCACTTTTTCGACTAATCTTTCGTTCCCTTGGGAATATACTAACGTACTAAAAAGAATAAATACTACTAAACTAAAATACTTTTGCATTTGTATTTTTTTTTACTTTAGGAAAAGCTTGTAATTTGACTTGAGTGTAACGGTTTGGCGTTGGGCTTTTTTCCTAATTAGGCTTTTTCCAGTATTTAAAGCTGCTCCTAAAATTCCCCCTGTGTTTACAGTTCCTAATGCTTGGTCGGTCATTTCTGAGCCAGCTTCGTTAGCATCTTCAGATTTCACATTATCAGGCAAATAAATGCCTTGCATTCCGTCCTTATCGTAGACTGTTTTATTGAATGGCAAAATAGTACTCCCGACTATAATTGATTGAAGAGAAACACTCATTCTTGTTTTTGAGAAAGTCGCGATTCCATAAACAAAAGAATTACTCGGAATGGTCACCCCATCAACAACAATACTTTGAGTAATTCGAAGTTTTACTTTTGCCCCGCTTGTAATCACCTGGTCGTTATGAATAACGGCATTAATCATATTGGGCGAATGAACCTGAGTGGGACCGGATAAATTTCTACTTCTTCCATTGGGGTTTATTTTTGCTACCGGTGCGGGAGCTGCTACTACAGCGACAGGCTCAACCTTTGGCGCCTCATATACTTCTTCAGTTTTAGTAGCTTTGGCAACTTTAGGTTTTGTATGTCTTGGAGCCGTTGGTGCTGGTTCTACTGGCGTAGCTTCTTCTTCGGCTTGTGCCTTTTTATTATCTCTTAATTGCTTTTGTAGTGCATCTACTTCAGAGCTGCTACCTTGATAAGATGGCACTGACGATTGAGTAGTAGATGACGTAGAAGATGCAGAAACAGGTTTGTTTTCATAACTGCTACCTGAATTGCTTTCATAGCTATTTTTGTTTTCATTAGCCTTCATCATATCTTCAGTAGTGAAGTCATTTTTTCTTTCAGCCCGCAAACTCACTTCTTCTGTTTCATCTGTCTTAGTGCCTTTTTTTTTGTTTGAATAAACCACACCCAACACAAGTAATAGAATGAAAATAGCAAAGCAAGCACCAATTATTATTTTAACCTTAGTATCTTTTTCCATAATTGTAAATTATTGAATAGTTGTTGAATCATTATTTGCCGTTACATCCGCCATTCTTTCAACACGCTGCGTCAAACTATTAAAGAAAAATCCCGTTACATTTTCGGGAAATTGTGGCGTTGTTTTAATTAATTCACCATCGGAAATAATTCTAAAACGAACTATATTTCCATTTTCAGGATAGATATTAAGTATTGAGGTAAAGCTAACTCGGAAAGGACTATTTGCGCTACTTAATTTAGTAATTTTTTCAAATTCACATTTATAGACAACTCCATTTTGTAAAGCATCTCCGTAGGCTTTATCACTGAAATACTTTGCAAAAATTACATTTAAATCTTTGGTGTTGGCGTAAAATGCAGCCTTAGACTGGTTTCTTTTCAGTGTAAGCCGATCAAAAGAATTTGTATAGATAGTAGTCTGAGCACAGGTGTTTTGTACTAAGGCATTAAATAAATCCTCGTTACTCTCGGTCGAGGTTTTTAAATATTCGCCAGAGCGTTCAACAATTACAACTTTATTTAAAGCGGTAACACTAATTGAATAACCCCATATAAGAACTAATACTACAACTATAAAGGCGAAAATCAATGCAGCCTTTGCATTTGTTGAACTTTGTTTTTTTGCCTTTGACAAGTGGTCAAATTCGGCAAGAATTTTATCTTTTTGCATAATTAGAATAATTCACGCACAAAAGTTTGTGCTTTTTTTAATAATGAAGCTTTGAGTACAAAAGTGATTATTAGAGCCATTTTACCATAGTGGTCCAGATTTACAATAAACACCTCACTTATCTTTCCGGCAAACGCATAAGCAAGGAAAAAGAACGGAATCATAAGGTAGCAAATAGTCAAATGTTTGAGAAAATTAAACGCATACTGTTTGAGATCTTTACTTAAAAAACAAACGACAGCTAAAGGAGCAACTACTTGAAGCATCAGCAAATATAAATATCTTCCTGCCGCGAAAAAGTAAAACACATATTTATTGGCATAAAGTAAGGCCATGTAGAAAGCTCCATTAAAAAACCCATCTGCTACTGTCGAAATGGCTTTTCCAGGATTAACATAGTCCATTATCCCGGCATCCTTATACTGGTCTTTTACATAATTAGTTTCATAGGTAGTTATTGCCTTACCAGCTGACATATTCAAATCCCCACTATATCTATCTACAAATTCGTCCTGAACTTCTCCAAAGCCTTTTTCAATGAGAGAAAAGATAGGTGGTGCTAATATAATTATTGCAGCCATAGAGATATAGATATAAAAAAGTTCAAATACCTCTTTTATATCAGCAGGTTTTTTCCCATCTTTAAAAGCATCTTTATATGCTTCACTAAACTTCTTTAATATAACAAGAATTGCAATTAAACTTGTTATGCCGATCAAAGCTTCCGAAACTAAATTCACTCTCATTAATTCGTAAGCCTTAGCAATTGAAATAAACTCTCTCATAGCATTAATTTTGTTTAGTGGATTGAAGCGATTTAATCATTTTTAGATTATCGTTAAATTCATTGTATCTATCTTTTTCTGAATAGTATTGACTTACTACTGCTTTTGAGTCCTTATCTAAATCTCTCATTAACTTGAATCTATCCGCATCTGTCATTTTAGAATCGGGTGATACTATTGTTTGTAAAAATTCAAGATTTGATTTATTAGTGTCTGATAATTCCCTCAGAATAGATTTATAATGATCATACGCTATAACTGAGATAATATCTGTTCTCATCATTTCTTTATTTATTCCCGCAATAAATTTTACCTGTCTGTCTATCATAGAGTAAACCATTTTATTATCAGAAATAACTTTGCTTACTTTCATATACATGTTTATACTTTGAGAGAGCAGATTTTTTTGTGCAAGTAGGGTTTCACCCTGTGTCCCTGCTTTAGCAAGTGATTCTATCCAACCTGCTTTATTAACGGCTGTGTTGGTGACATCGCTAACAACTAGCTGTGCTTTCATTTGAAAGCAAAAGCTTAAAAGAAAAACGAAGATTAAAATTTTTTTCATACTTTTTTGAGTTTTAAATTATTTAGCAAGGAAAATGTCAATTGATTTTTCAATTGATTTTGTTTCATTGAACGATTCTTGTAAGTGATTCCATTTTTCACCATCTGTTTGAAAAGCCAGTAGTTTTTCGGGGGATAGTTCCAGGCGTAAAGCTGTAGCGTAATAGTCCATAAACCGAATGAAAAGCTCACTGTGCGGTCGTCTACCGCTAAAGTCATTTTTAATCGATTTCATAAGGTTTATGTGTGATTGATTTTTTATGTGGAAAGTTTCAATCACACTATCATATACTACCTCAGTAGCCGGAAGCACATACACAATTTGCGTGTTACTAATGATACCTTTCGTAAATTCATTGTCCGGCAATTGGGCTGGCGATTGTATAATGGTGCAGACAGCACCGTTTTCTTTTCTGAGTTTTTGATAACAAAAAGCTACCGTAGAGTGAATGTCAGAACCAGAAAAACTATCTTTTATCTGTGCACTTTCAGCGTATTCATCAAAAACAAGCATTCCTCTAACCGAACGGTCGGCCAAAATTTTGCTTTCAATGGTATCAAAAAGAATGGTCATAATAACCGACACTAAGAAAGGATCTTTTTTTATTTTTGTCAACTCAAAAATAACAAAATCCTTTTTTTGTATTTCATCTTCTAGTGGTGAGGGCTTACAAACATTCTCATAAATACCACCTGGCATAAAATCACTACAAACATGTAAGAAACTTTCAATATCAAAATATTCTGCTCTGATATTTAGCGTCTCAAACAAGGTGGTTCGGCTTTGTTTGATGTAAGAATAAAAGCTTGGAAAGCTGTGATCAGAATGAACAGTATCATAATACTGTCTTATAATCTTAGTTAATGATACAATTTGATTTGTATCTGATTGAATAGATATAGTACGCCAAAATTTCAAAACCAATTGGACCAATGTTTGCAGCTTTTCATTTGAAAGTTCAACTTTACCTAAGTAAAAAGGGTTAATTCCTAACGGTTCAGTACCGTTGTAATCAATATGCAGCGTTCTCTCTTGATACAATTGTCCTAACTGATAGAAACTTTTACCGAATTCAACTACAATTACTTTGTATTTCTGTTCTATCATTTGTTGAATGATATTCAGTACTGTAACCGATTTACCCCCTCCGGTACTGGCAATTACAATAGAATTTCTTGCAGGAATACGTTTCTTTTTTTCATCCCAAATATCCTTTTTCAGTGGTATTTGTGAGATTCTGTCATTAAAGAAAATACCATCTTCATCATTTTTGAAGTTAGTATAATTCAGGGTGAAGCAAAGAGATGAATGTAAATCAGTCAAAAACAAATAGTTTTTATTTAGATTAACTTCACGACCTATTACATTCCCTATGAACATATTATAAAGTCCTTCAAAGCTTGGGATGTAAGTTTTAAAACCTGCATTTGAAAAAATACTTTTTATATGCTCAATACTCTTTTCAAAAATGGTTTCGTCTTGTTCCAGAACCATCACGTTGAAGTGTGTTTTACATAAAACATTATCTTCATTTTCTATTTCTGTTTCGTATTCTGACAAACCTTTAAGGCGATGTTTTATTCCCTTATCAAACTCTTGATTTCTCCCAAAATTTATAACACGTTGCTTAAGTTCTTCCCTGTATGTATTTCCATCAAATTGCCAAATTTGATTAATTATGTGAGAGCAATTCAAGTGGACACCCAGTTTCTCCAACATCGAGGAGTAAAGTTTGGAGTTAGCCGTTTGTAATGTGTTGTCGGGGATATATGTACGCATATTATCCGGCAAGTATAATTCATCACAAATTGAAAAAAACATTCCTTTCTTTTCTCCTATTCGGAGTATATCTTGAAACTGTAAATCACGCAAGGCAGTATCATCAAAAAAACCATTCAGAAATTGATATAGATATTGCTTAACTTCAGTTTCAGAAAGAGGTCTTATCGTTGTATCTGTCATGCTGTTTAAGATAGACACCGAGCTTTCAACAGCTTCTAAAAATTCAGATAAACGATCTTTGTCTGATTTATTTAATTTTTCATTATACGCTAACGGGTTATTTTGATATGAAGATGACAAACTATTTAAGCCGGATATAGAAAAAGCAATTACACAATAATGGTCTAAATATTCTCTCCCGTTAAAGTGTTTTTTATCTGCTTTCTGTAAAAAGCTATTGCCTCTAATTACATAATCCCCGACAAATTTCTTCCGCAAAAAAACGTCTTGTTTATGAATATAACCCTTTGTGATATGTTTAAAAGCTCTGTACATCTCGTTATGTCTAGCTTCTATATCACTAACATCAAGAGAATAACATTCCGGACTTTCGAATAAGAAAGGAATTGTTATCTCACCTGCTTTAGATAAAATAGCGTTGCCAATTATATCTAAAATACTGTATGCTTGTTCTGAACCTATTTCCATTATTTTATACTTTTTAATAAATCACGGTTTGAAATACACCTTTTCTTTTTATCAAATTTTAGCTTATTAACCTCTGATTTTTTTGTATAATAGCCTTTTAAACCAAAATATAATGCTACTGAAAAAAGAAGGATTAATCCAAAAGCGAGAATTGACACACTACCGCTGATAAGTTTAGAACCGCTAACCACTATTATTAAAGCTAAAACACCCGTTAATACACAGTGCATGTAAAAATAATTTGCTAACATGCCGTGTATTAATAGGGGTGTTTCTAAGCCCTTACGAACTTTGAATTCCATTCGATTAGATTGTCATTTTTATATTGGCTATCAACGAACCTACAGCAGCCAAAACAGCTATAGCAACAATCACATACCCAACGATCCAAACAACGTTCATAATACCCTCTCTACGCGAACCCGAACCATCTTTGTCGACGAGTAAATCCATGTTTTTGACGATTCCGCTACCAACTGCAAGAATAAGAAATGCGGCAACAACCGGAACTCCATAATCATTGATAAAAACTTGCAAATCGCCTTTAATACTTAATAACATAACGTTTAGTAACATAATTTTTTGTTTTTAAAATTAATAATTGTTTTTAAATTGTTGTAAAGATAATATATATATTTTATACACACAATATATATTCTATATTTAAGTGTATATACTTAATTTTTCTTGAAAAATTCTTTATAGAATAAGCTTAAGAAATGTGTAATTGGTTCTATTTTCGATTGTTTTTTACTTTTCATCTGTACCGGTTGTTTCTTTTCTTCAGTTATACCACTATTTAAATCTTGCTTACACAAATAAATACTTATATTTTCGTATTCAGTTGAATAATTGATTTCGCGCACCAGGTTATAATCTTCAATATCGCTTATTGTGATGTGTTCTTTCAAATCTATTACTTCGGATAATTTTTGGTATTGGTCCAATGACAAATAAAGAAATTCTCCCATCCCAGGAACATATTTTGTCATTACTGAAATATGACAGTCTTCTATATCCAAATTTGAATTGTACAAGTGAATGTCTACATTAATCATATCACTTGGATAATAAGACAAGTGCATACAAATTTGGTCACTTTCATATTGAATGCTTGAAATATGTATGTAATCTTGCAAATAAAGACTCCATTCTGAATTCTCAAAAAATGGATATTTCAAATTATTTTTCTCAACCGCGCTATTCATCTCAGACAATTGACTTGCAGAAAGAATAAAGATTTCTCCCATTCGTGGAACGAAAGAACTTTCAATCTCAATAGATGGATTTCTCAAATCCCTGTCGCCATTGAAGAATGACAGAAAACAACGAATTTTGTACATAGCTTGAGTTTTTAAATGTTTATAAAATTATTTTGATACCATTTTTATTGTCCGGGATCTTCTTCAGCATTTAATTTTGATACCATTTCAGGCGCCGGCCAATCGAGATCCAGAGTTGCTTTGGTATCAAAATGAGATTTTTGTTCTAATATCTACAAATGTAGAATCCTACTTTTGCAGCAAATTTTTCTCTATTTGTATATGAAAAGCCGAATACAACGACATTCGCTGTCAAAACTGTAAACCCTCCTCCAACATTGATATTCTTAGTTCCAAAAGTTTTGAAGCTGTCGGCGCTATAAATTCCCAATATTCCAGACAGAATAAAATTCGAATTAAATATAAAACTTCCTCCATATCCATAGGCTGCATTCATAGCATATTCATCTGTTGATGTGAATGAACTTGTTGGAATAGTTCCTTGAATACCGGTGTAAATATGCTTACTATTCAATGTACCAACATCAAGTCCAATATGTCCGCGTCCATCATTTTTTAAGGTAAATACATTATAAGTTTGCGCCGAAACAATTGTTGAGGAAAACAGAAAGAGAAATATAATCGTAGATTTTATAATTTTCATTTATTGGTTTTATTTTTTTCGTTCTTGAAATTCAAACACGACCTTGAAGTTTTCATCAAATTTCAATGCTGCATCAAAAGACTTACCCACCTTACTTTTAAATCCTTTTATTAAAGGCGTTTTTTTATTTTTAATAAGCTGAGATATTTGATTATCTGTAAGAACTTTTTTAGCTATTTCACGAAATACGATCAATCCACATCCTTCAGAAGTACATTTTGCTACGAGCTTGAGAGTAACAAAAGTTTCCTTTCCACATTTAGGACAAGAACAAGCATCAGAAGCAGTATCTTCACTGTTTATTTTTATTTCATTGGCCAGAAGCTCTGAAGTTATTTGTATGGTATAACCTCTGATCTTTTCTTTAAATAGAGCTGGTGCAAGTTCCCCTTTTTCAATTTTAGACAATGCAAATTCCCATTTACCTGTCATAGAAACATTGGCTATTTGCTTTTCTTTGACAACTTCATAGACTTGTAACCCTTTTTCGCTTGGTACAAGAGATTTTTTTTCTCTGACAATATATTGACGGCCAATTAAAGTTTCAATAATTCCGGCACGAGTGGCAGGAGTTCCCAACCCTGAATCTTTCATTGCTTCTCTTTCTTCTTCCGATTCAATTTCTTTTCCGGCACTTTCCATTGCTCCCAACAAAGAAGCTTCATTAAATAGAGGCTTTGGCTTTGTCTGCTTTGACATAAGTTCGGTTTCAACCACTGGCAATTTATCTCCCTGAGAAATGTTTGGTAATTTATTGCCCTGTTCATCGCTTGATTCATCAGCTTCATTTTTGACATCACGCCAACCCGATTGTTTAACAACATACCCTTTTGCTTCAAATGCTGTATTGCCAGCAAAAAGCATAATGGTAGTTACATCCTTAATACATTCTTCAGAGAATGCTTCTAACATGCGGGCAACGATCATATCATAGATTTGCCTTTCATCTCCATTAAGGGATGAAGCTTTATTTCCTGTCGGGAGAAGCGCATGATGATCTGTAACCTTTGCGGCATTGACACATTTTTTATTCAATGGTTTTCCTTCCATTTTCTTTGCATAATCACCAAATAAAGGATGATCTTTCAAAAAAGAAATGAGCCCTGGTATTTCATCCAAAACATCATCTGAAATATATCGGCTACCAGTACGCGGATAAGTAATAAGTTTGGCTTCATACAACTTTTGGGCTATAGACAAAGTTGTGTCGGCTGTTAATGATAGTTTTTTATTTGCGTCCTGTTGTAATGAAGTCAGGTCATAAAGTAAAGGGGCTTGTTGATTTACTTGTTTTTTATCAACGGTCTGTACAATCGCCTGTTTGTCTGATAGGATTTTGTTGTAAATACTTTCAGCATCTTCTTTCTTCTCATAGCGGGCCGGTGTGATCGCTGAGAAAATTACATTGTCCTTTTCTGTCTGTATCTTTATTTGCCAATAAGGAACAGGCACGAAATTTTTATTTTCAAGAAATCTTTTACAAATCATTGCCAGCGTAGGCGTTTGAACACGGCCAAGTGAGAAAACACCACGGGAAGCGGATATAGCTAATGCTTGAGAGGCATTCATTCCAACTAACCAATCGGATTCGCTACGTTCGCGAGCTGCATAAAACAAATCATCATAATTTGTTCCTGGGCGCACATTCTTAAGTCCCTCTCTGATTGCCTTATCAGTAAGGCTACTAATCCAAAGCCTGTCAAATGGTTTTTTGCAGTTCAGATAGTAATAGATGTATCTAAAAATCAGCTCTCCCTCACGTCCGGCATCGGTAGCAACTATGATTTTTTCGCACTCTTTAAATATATTTTCAATTACTTTTAGTTGTTTCGAAACGCCAGGGTCATTCACATAAACGCCCTTTTTATCGTCCTTTTTTTGGACAGGTATAGTTTTGAATTTCTCCGGCAACATAGGTAAGTTTTCACGTTTCCAACCTACAAATCCGTAAGCTTCAGGCATGGCGAGAGTAATTAAATGTCCAAACGCCCAGGTTACATTATAGCCATTTCCTGACATATAACCATCTTCTTTTTTGGTTGCACCAACGATTGAAGCTATCTCACGGGCAACACTCGGTTTTTCTGCAATTATTGCTATCATAAGTATCGTGTTTATTTATAATTGTGTTTGACTATTGATTTCATTTTTCTAATTCTGATTTGATTCTGACTCAATTCTGTATCAATTCTGACGATTTGTTATTTTTTTTGTGTGTTTTGATATACATAAACAGTTTGTATAAGCGAATAAACGCTATCCGAACTTGTTTTGTAAAGTTCATCATCAATGTACATTTTTGCGGTAACGATTGTTGGATTTAGGTTTTGGTAACGCGGAGAAGCACTTGCGGAAAGCCAAAGAAGTTTACCTTGCTCTGCTTTTAATTCATAGGAGAAATGATTATTTACCATAACTGTTTTCGAATTTGACTTGCCTTGCTCCATGTACGTCACTATAATTCGATAATTTACAGTGTCCGATATACTTGCTTCATATCGAACTTTCCCAACGTTTATATCGTCTAGAAACTCATTTGAATAACTGTTACAGCTGGCCACAAATAGAGAGATACAAATGATTGAAGAGAATAAATACTTTTTCATTGTGTTGTCAATTTAATATGGTTTGAGTTTATTTTTAAATATCAGTTTTCTTTATATCAATTTTTGTTTTTAAGTATTCATCCAACGTTTTGTAATCAATATTTTTTAGTTCAATTACCCCTTTGTTTAAAAGGTAGACCGTAGGGGTTGAAATGATATTGTACAAATCTTTGTAATTGTTGGAGTAGGGCGACCAGCAATTCACCCAATTGTACATTTTTTTATTGTTTACGTAATCGCACCATAATATTTTCCCTTCAGGCGTATTATTGTTGTGTACAATTACGCCTTTAAGCCCTTTTGAGGCATATTTATTGAATACCTCATAGAAGTGTGGCATTACTTCTTTGCAGTGACTACAATCTCCCTCAAAGAAGATTAGGAGTGTATAATCATTTCCAATGATTGAAGATAGTTTGGTTTCGCTGCCCTGGTAAACGTCTTTGCGTTTTAGGGTGTCCGTTTGTGCCACTTGAAAATCACTTGTTGAAAGTACTGTTACCGCGAAGTCCGGGGCTTTTTCTCCAATGCGATTTGGGAGCCTCATTTTCACTTCGTGTTTGAGTCTTTCCATATAAGCAAAGTCAGACCAGGTTGCATACGGTAAATACCATTTATGAGCGATATGCACCCAAATGTTTTCGGCAATTACTTGATTACTCTTCAAATAATGTTGAAAGGTGCTGACAAGTACAAAACGAAATACTTCTTTGTCATAGCTGCTTTTAGTAAGAAGTGTATCAATGTCCTGGCATATTTCGCTAGGTGAACCAACAAGGATTGAATAATATTCCGTCAGTTTTTCTTCGGCCAATGGAGTATGCAGCAATTCAGTGTCAAAAATGTTGGCATTATCAAAAAAGTGTTGTTTGTAAAATTTAAACCTATACTCCTGTGTTCCTTCAGGAACAATTACCGGTGTGTAGAAATTTAGAAATTTTCCTAGTATGTTATTTTGGTTAGCAGCAACGATTTTGCTGATGTAAGCACTAACCTCTTTTGAGGTTGCCTGAGCAAGTGTGCTGTCTTTTTTTACAAGTTCTTTTTTTTTATTGAGAAATCTCATGTAATCAATAAACGATGAAGCGATGGCCGAACCATTTACTTTTGCCGTTGAAAAGAAATCAGAAGCTTGAAAGGTTACTTTCAGGTTCTTTTCAGAACCCGAAAGTAACAAATCATATTTATTCTTATTATTGTAAAGGAAGTATAGCCCAGATTTGAGGGTGTCATTTTTGAACTCTCCAACTCCATTTTTTAGAATTACAGTGTCAAGAACAAGCATGTTCTTGTATGAACCCAAGTAATTTCCTACAACCAAGGTGTCATTTTTGGTTCTACTAATATTGAATTTCACACTAAATGCAAATCCATTCAAGGCCACAAAAGCACTTAACAATAATATAAATAGTCTTTTCATATCAAATACCAATTGAGCAATTAATGACTGCTTTTTTTTCTTTTAACTCAACCGAATTGAGCCAAAACGACTTGTTAGATAAAAATTCTTTTGCTTCTATATTACTTATGCTATTCCCCTTTTTATCGGTGAAAGCGAACATATATTCAGGTATTGAATTTACAAAGCGGAAAACTTGTCCATATTGCAGACTTGAAAAATACTGCGGTTGCACCTTACCGGTTATAAAAGAATTTCTCGTCTTAAAAATTATTTTGATATCATCGTAATATGTTTGAAGTGTTTTTGCCTTCTCCGTTTTCTCTGCAATGATCGGTTTAGAATTTGCTAAATTTGATTTGACCAACTGCGAAAGTAAATTCACTTTGTTTTCCAACGAGTCAATTTTGATTTGCTGAGAAGTACCAGGTTCAATTAAGGAAATTCGTTTGTAAAGATTTTGCAAATTAGGCTGTTGTACTATGCCTGTTTCCTTAGTTGAATTTTTCTTTAAAGCTTTGTTTATTGAATCAAGACTTTGAAACAACTTTTCAATTTCAATGTCCTTTGCTGTATCATTTGGAACAACATTTTGTTTTGCTGCTATCGCTTTGTGAAGCTCTATATTGAGCTTATTTTGCACAGCCAAGTTATCATCTTGTATCTTTTGAAAAGCGAAATAAGAAAGAACACCGATTGTTATTAAAAGAGAAAAACATCCGATTAAAAGCGTTTTTATTGTTTTCATTTTCTTCTGATTGTTTGTAATGTGAATAATGATAAATCAACTCTGACACCTAATTGATAGGTGATCTCTAAATGTGTTTTGTCGAGGAAATAGCCTCTATTGTTTGCTTGAGCAAAAATGGCAAAGTTGTTATTGTACAAATATTCAACTTCCATTCCTCCGATATACCCTAGATTATAAACTTTGGGGTTAAATGTTGGACGTGGAATTTCGCTGTATTTATTATAACTTTGTGTAACACCTCCGAGTAAATTCAAACAAATAATTTCTTTATAATTTAGAACTGTACACTTGGCGAAGATATCCAGCGAATGTTCAAAAAATCGATATTTGTCGTTTTCATGGGGTGTTTTAAAAGCATACCTACCATTTACAGAAAGCCAATTATTGAAGTTATACCCAACGCCCACCGAAGGTTCTAGTGCGAGCTGGTCAGATAGACCAATAGCTGCATCCCCATACCAAGTGTTTTTGAAGTGGTTCTGCGCTTTTGTTGCAAGACATATTGTTGTTAACAATACAAGTAATATAATTTTTCTCATTTTAGTATTGGTTTTACGACAGTGCTTAACTGTCCGTCATTATCTCTCACAGCAATTGTTAGTTTGCTAGCAAGGTTACTTAATTGTGCGGGTGATAAAATGACATTCATTTTCGGAGAATTAAAATCCATTACCTTTTCACCATCTATGTAAACGAGATATCCGGTTACTGCACCACCAAATTTTTTGTCCATGTCGAAACTTGATGATAAATCAATTGTAAGCGTATTTCCATAAAGAGTACAACTTGTTGCTGCTGCAACAGGCATTAGATTGGTAAAAGCATGAATTTTGTATTTTACCGATGAAATCGCGGTAAAAGCATCTTTAACGTCAAAGTTAATTACATAATCGCCATCTTTTTGTGGGCGAAATGTGATTGTTTGATCAAAGTTTTCAATGTTGTTACCTATTTGTATTTGACTACTCAGGGAACTATTCTTTGCATCAAAAAGGAGTATGTCAGCCCCATTTTCGCAACTGTAAGAAAGTGAACGCATGTTCATATTATAATCAGAACACCTTACGACTGCACTCACTTCTTTTGATGTTGCAACTGCTGATATTTTCACTGTATCTGCCGGACTACTTAAGCTTACTGTTGGTGCACTATTCAGTTTTTCGTAATATGGGTCACCCACACACGATGAAAGTATCGCGCAAATCAACACGAGTATCAACATATATAAATATATTATTTTCTTTTTCATTTTCATTTTTTCTTAAATGATTAAAAGAGTGTTCCCCCAAAAGAGGAACACTCTTTTGGGTTTATTTTACAAGTCCTTTCAACGTTTCACTTTTGTGAGCTATACTGTAGTCAATGTTGATTAAATACATTCCAGGGATAACGGGTTTATCGTCGCCTTTAATAGTAAAATCATTTTCACCTTTCAACAAAAACTCAGTTCTTGAAGAAATAACATGACCTTGAATGTCCACAACACGAATAATGACTGATTCATTATCATCCGTTGTAAAGACAGACAATTTAGCTGGTTCATAAGAAGCCGTTAAAATTGGTAACAAAATTGAATGAACTTCCCCTTTCTTCAGTTGGGCCATATATTCATCATATATGGTTTTCATTGCGATTTCATCTGATGAAGATACGAGGATTGCACCTGAGTTTGTTGTTCCTTCTCTGGTTGAATTTGTCACAGTCAGTGTGTTTGTAATTACAATGTTTTGCGAGCAATAGCCCGTTAAAGCATTTTCTGCAATTGCACTGAATGAATACTCACCGATAGGTAGAATACCTGAAAGTGTTATCACATTTCCTTCGCGGGTGTACGGCAAATCAGTAACCGTTTTATCTGAAACACGGGTTGCTGTGAGCTTAATGCTCTTGCTTGCCGTTGATTCAAATACATAAAATTGAATTAAATCATTAACTGTAACAGTTGTATTTATCAATTTAATGTCAACGCGAGGAACAACATTACTTACCCTAAGAACATCACTTGCTTTTGACGGACAAGAATTGCTGTTGAAATAAGAAATAGCTTGAACACCTATCTCACTTGCCTGGTCAGTAGTATATTTTAGAATACTAGAGCTAGCTGCAACATCAGTTCCATTCACAGTCCATTTGTAGTAAGTTCCTGTTTGAGCGTTCTTATCTGTCAGCGTTACAACATCACCACCACAGTAGCGCAGTTCACTATTTGAAGTAAGCGCAACGAGTGGTGTAACTGGTCTTGGTTTGATACTTATTTGTCTTGTAAAAGACTTCACACAACCTTGTTTATTCACATCAAATGTCAGTGAGTAAGGAGTTGTTGAATAATTAGAATTATCCAAGTCCAGGAAAGAATATGAGGATATTGCTAAACCGTTGTTACCGCTGGCGGTGAAAACATAAGAACAATCATTGTTTTGGTTCATTACATCTGTCTTATCATCTCCCGAAACATAATCAAACAAATTGATTTTTTTTGCTTCAGGGCAATAAGCAATTGCGTCACTTGCCATCGCAATATTGAAATTGACATCTTTCTTTTGAACTGTTATCACATTTGAAACTGTAGAAGGACAACTATTACTATTGTATACACTTGTTGCTGAAAGGTTGATTGTTCCTGAAGCATCACTAAATGGGTATACAAATGTAGGTGTCGTTGTTGTTCCTATTAAAGCCCCATCTTTAAACCATTTGTAAGAAACATCGCTGCTGTTACTTGTAGATACATGTAATGAAAGTGTATCTCCACCGCAGAATAAATTCTTATTTGAGGTATTGGATGCTTTGCTTAACAATTCAATTGTAATGTCTGCTGGTTTCCTTTTAATGATAAAGGTTTTGTTTTGAATCACAGAACAACCGTTTTGACTTACTGTTAATGATACTGTTTTAGTCGCATTATCATCAGCAAGAGAATTGTCAACATCAACATATTGATTAGTGGCAATAGCTGTTCCGCAGTCTCCTCCGGTGTTGTATGTATAGCCATATTGGCTCGCCATAACAGCAGCTTTATCATTTCCTCTTACATAATCGAATACATTAATTTTTTTACCAGCAACAGAACACAATGTTTCGGTTGTTTGGTCGAGCTGTAAGTCTGCTGTTACATAGCGTTTCGTGGTATTCAAAATATTGGTTTTATATCCATCAAAGCCATCTTTTGTGGACGGAATCGCATAGATTTTAACTGTACCATCTGTTTTGAATACTTCAATAGAGGCTTTGAATTTTGATTGTCCTGCAATAAGTACATCGTTTTTGTACCATTTATAAATTGCTGTAGAATCACTGGCAACAACATTCATGTAATTGTTGCTTGTACATTCCTGAGTTGATTGAGCCGAAGCAAAATCAATCGTAATGTTACGAGGGATAGACTTAATAGTAGCTGTTTTGCTATAAGTTAAGTCGCAACCATTTTTCGAAACAACAACATCAAGAGAGTATTGTGTGTCTCCACTCTGCAAGCCACTTGCAGGAACTACCGAACCATCAATCGAACTTATCGCTGTTTGTTTAACAGCGATGAAGGCTATTTTGTAAGTAAAACCGCCTGTTTGATTAATGATAGCATCTTTATCTTTTCCAACTGTGTAATCAAACAAATTGACAGTTTCATCTTTTGATGCAAGAGTGATTGGCGTGTTATTAAAACCAAAATCCGCTTCAACAAAACGTTTAGTCAAACTAACTGTGTTTGATTGCAAACCTACACAACCATTAAGCACAGAAACAGCCGAAATACTAGTCAAACCATCGGCTTTGCTCACAGGAATACTCATTACTTGAGTATTGCCTGTAACGGCAACACCGTTCTTACTCCAATTATAGGTGTAAGCTGAGTTATCAGCATGAACCTGAGCATTCGGGTTAGCTTGGTCACATTCTATTGTAGAAGCGTTATCCAACGTTACAGCCACATTGCTAGGCATTGCCTTAATCACAACCGATTTTGTTAGTGTTTTACTACAACCATCTTTTGTAATAACCATGCTTACGGTGTATGTTCCGGCAGCCGATGTTTCTAGATTTATTTCTGAGCCAACAATTACTAAGTCAGCTGTAGAACCTGTGAAGCTCCAACCCCAACCGTTTTGTTTACCTTGAATTGCCAGTTTATCTGTTCCCGAAACTTCAGTAAATAAATCTACCGTTGTTTTTGGATATTGACAATATGAAGCAACACCTGTACTGAAAGCCAAATCGGCTTCGACAAAATGTTTGACAACTGTAATTACATTTGATGTTCTTGAAGCACAGCTATTGCCAGATTGTCCAACAGCATAAAAATTAGTTGTTCCATCAGCTTTGCTGACAGGGATAGTAATTTGGGCTGTATTTGAGCCTGTACTACTAATTAATGTTCCGTTCTTGTACCAAGCATAAATATTACTTGTTACAGAAGCCTGCAATTGTGCTGCATCAACGTTACATGAATAGTCGGTATTGTTTGTAAGTGCAATTGCGATGTCGCCTGGCTGTTCTTTAATCACTACCGATTTGGTAAGTGTTTTTGTACAACCATTGTTTGAAATAACTAGGCTTAGATCGTACACCCCTGAAGCTGATTTTTGTAAATCAATTACTCCATTGTTGATAACAAGAGAAGAGGGAGCAGCAAAACTCCAATCAAAGCCGTTTTTCTTTCCTTGAACTGCATCTTTGTCAGCTCCGATTAAATGAGCTGCAAACAAATCTACTGTACCATTATCTTTTTGACAATACGAAATATCAGTAGAATTGAAGGTTACATCAGCAACGACATATCTCTTTGTCAAACTCACTGCGTTTGATTGCAAACCTACACAACCATTAAGCACAGGAACAGCCAAAATACTAGTCAAACCATCAGTCTTGCTTACAGGAATACTCATTGATTGAGTAGTGCCGGTTATTGGCGTTCCGTTCTTAGACCAGTTATAAGTATAAGCTGAGTTATCAGCGTAAACCAGAGCATCAGGGTTTTTCAAATCACATTCTATTGTAGAAGCATTATCCAACGTTACAGCCACATTGCTAGGCATTGCCTTAATCACAACCGATTTTGTTAGTGTTTTACTACAACCATCTTTTGTAATAACCATGCTTACGGTGTATGTTCCGGAAGCTGATGTTTCAAGATTGATTTCAGAGCCAACAATTACCAAGTCAGTTGTAGAACCTGTGAAGCTCCAAGTATAACCATTTTGTTTTTGTTGAATGGCCACTTTATCAGTACCAGAAAGTTCGGTAAACAAGTCTAGTTTAGTGCCTGGATATTGACAATATGAAGCTGCATTTGCTGAGAATGTCAAATCTGCTTCAACATACCTTTTCGTAACTGAAACTTCATTTGATTTTAGACCAATGCATCCATCCAACACAGGCACGGCATAAATGCTTGTTGCTGCATCTGATTTTGAAACTGGAATACTTACTGACTGAGTGTTATCGGTCAACAATGTTCCTTTCTTGTACCAATTGTATGTATA
>Ga0209585_10000273_pt1 | contig 20444 bp, 10 predicted proteins | sample NGEPerone_FD_185491 | JGI IMG/M metagenome (GOLD analysis project Ga0209585, IMG submission 185491) | Arctic peat soil microbial communities from the Barrow Environmental Observatory site, Barrow, Alaska, USA - NGEE Permafrost154B-one... | ecosystem: Environmental > Terrestrial > Soil >... | reverse complement strand
GGGGGCGGCTGGCGGGCTCGTCCCACTCGGCGAAGCCGGCCGCGTCATCGGGAGGCACGACGCCGTCCCACAAATCCTCGGGCGGCTCCTGCTGGGTCGGGTCGTAAGACTCCTCGTCCGGGACGGGGTCCATCAGCACCGACATGCGCCAGACCATCGCCAGGCACTGGTCGTCGACGTCGGCACCTGTCGAGGCCGTGTTGGAGCTGAGCAGATCCTCAAGCCGCCACCCGCGGGCAATGCCGTGGTCGACGGTCGTCACCAGCGTCGGCCACCACGGGCTGGACTGGACCGCGCCGGCTCGCTCGGCCCCGACGAACTCGGCCAGCCGTGGCGTCCACGACGTGGTCAGGGCGTGGTCGGCGTCGATCTGTTCGGCCACCGCCGGCGACAGGTGCCGGCTGATCCGCCACCACACCGCGGCGGCAGCGTGGTCGTCGGGAAGCGTGCCAGCGGCGACCGCCGTGCGCAGCAGTCCGCGCGCGTCGACCCCAGCTCGCGACATCGCGGCAAGTCGCTCGGCGAGCACGGGAGTGAAGTCGTCGGTATGCACGTCCGGGGCGGCCCGCTCGATGAGCTCGCCCCACTCCTGCAGGGCCGGGGTGACTGAGCCGGAAAGGCGTCGGTCGAGGCTGCGCTGCCAGATGGCTGCGGCCTTCTGCATCGCAGGTGCACCGGTGGGGCGGCGGTCGGCCGGGTCGACCTGCATCGCGGATCGCCATACCGCCGCGTCACCGAGCACGCCGGCGTTCAGTCGCCCGCCGCACTGGTGCGCCCACGACGGGGACTGTCCGGATCCGGCTTCGGCCTCGGCGCGCACCTGCTGGGCGAGACCGACGACCCGTGCCGAGCGGGCGGCCAGATACTCCCCCCACTGCTCGTGGGCGGCCAGGGCTTGCGGGACGCCGGGCAGCCATGGCAGGGGTCCGCGGCCGGCGTTGCGCAGCCCGGTGTCGTCCAGCCGCCAGTCCAGGACCGCCGCCCTGTCGCCAGCAGTGTCCAGCTCCCGCTCGTTCGCCGCGGCGCGTAGATGCTCGACCGGGTTGGCCCCATGGGCGCCGAGCAGGAGCAGGTGCGCGCGCAGCGCAGGCCACGCGGACTCCTGCGACAGATCAGGGACGACCCGGTCCGCGGATGCGTCCAGGGTCTGCACGACATCGCGGCCGACGACGTCCTCGGCGGCCACATAGAGCGCATCGGCGTATCGCTGGGCGGCCTGGCCCAGGCATGTCGCTGGGTCGGCCTGCCCGCGCAGGAGCGTGGTCGCCGATCGGGGCGCGTCGTCGCGGGCGAGCATCCCCTCGAGCAGGTCGGTGGGCGTCAGTGGGCGGATCAACTCGGGCCGTATGACGCTGTGCGGGTCGCCGTCGCCGACTACCTGTAGGTAGATGTGGTTGCCCAGGGCGCCGCGGGTCATCATCGTGTAGAACTGCTGTCGGTTCTCCTGGCCGCTGGCCAGTGCGTGCATCGTGTCCACCGAGACGCCTTGGGCGGTGTGCACCGTGGTGGCGTACCCGAGCTCGGTCCAGGCCTGGACGTATTCGGCGGGCAGGCGCACCGTGCGCCGGGACTGGGTGTGCTGGACTGTGAGGTCGCCGGCATCGTGGATGCCCAGCACCATCCACCGGTCGCCGTTCTTGACCCAGTCCGTGGAGGAGGTGCGCAGCGCGCGGTCGTTGGAGCGGGTGATGATCAGCTCGCCGATGCTGGCATCGTTCCCGTCGGCGAGTCGTGCGATGGGCAGCACCGGCCCGGCCGGTATACCCGCTGGCCCTTGTTCTTCGCCGAGCCGGTGAGCGCGAGCCCTCTGGTTCAGCTCGCTGACCAGTTCGCGGGTTGGGGCCAGCATGATCGAGTCCAGGCCTTGACCCCGGTCGGCCTGCCATGCGGTGAAGACGTCCTCGGTCATGGTGGCCAGGTCGCCGACGTGCACCCTGCCGGAGTCCAGGTAGAACCCGAGCGCCTCCGTCTGTCCCTCGCGCAGCGCGAGCGACGCGGCGCCCTCGGCTGGGTCGCTGAACCGCAGCAGCTCGGCCAGGCGGGTCGCGCCATGGGTGGCCTGTATGTCGCGCAGCACCCCACCTGCGCCGATCGCCGCGAGCTGCTGGTCATCGCCGATGAGCCGGACGCTGCCGCCGCGATCCACGATGTAGGCCGCGGCCGCGTCCAGGGAGAGGGTGTCGGCCATCCCGGCCTCGTCGATCACCACGAGCGTTGAGGGGCCGATCTCCCTTGCCCACTGCGGCAGGTCCCCGCGGGTCAGCGACCAGGTGAGCTTGGCCAGGGTGTCGGTGCTGGTACCGATCTGCTCGCGTAGCGCCGCGGCGGCCGTCGCCGATGGGGCCAGACCGACGACGGTGCCGCCGCCCTCGGTCCAGGCGCTGGCCAGGGCGCGCATCGCTGTGGTCTTGCCGGCGCCGGCGGGGGCGATCGCCAGCTGCAGCCGCCCGCCGGAGGTGGCCATCGTGCGGACCAGCGCGGCCTGCCCGGCGTTGAGGGTGACACCGTTGGCGGTGGACTCCAGCAGAGCCATGTCGACCGCGGAGTCCGCCACGGCGTGCCCGTCGCCCCGGCCGGCCATGGCCACTAGTCGCTGCTCGGCCCGCAGGACCCGGGCCGAGGTGAACAGTTCGGCGCCGGCGACGGTGTAGACGCTGGACCCGTCTGCGCGACGCAGCTGCTCGGGTTCGTCGATGCCCGGCTCGGGCCGGGCCAGTGACACCGAGCGGGCGACCAGGACCTCCCCGACGAGCAGGTCGACGAGCCGGTCGACCTGCCCTGTGGGCACCTCGGCGTGCCGGACCTGGCGCTGTGCCTCGGCGCGTACGTGCCAGGTTTGCCAGGTCGACCGGCGCTCTTCCATGGCCTCCAGCACCCGCGCGGACGCGCCGGCAACCCAGGCGGAGTCCACGATTGCGCCCGGCGCCACCTCGGGGGAGAGGGCTCGGGAGATCATGGCTGCGACGTTCTTGCGGCCGCCGAGCACCTCGACCGCCTGTGCCCGCCAGGTCGCCCGCTGCTCGGCCATGGTGCGCGGCTCGTGCTTGGCCTCCCGGGTCTGAAGGGTCGCCTGCTGGGCCAGATGCAACGACTCAACCGGTGTCGGCGGACGCCCGTGGTTGCGTTGGAAGTCGGCGGCCAGCTCGCTGTGCCTTGCCTGGATACTGGCCCGCCGGGCGGACCACCGCTGGTTCAGGGCGGGGTCGACGCCCACGACCTCGCGGACCGGACGCTTGCGCGCATCCGGGTTCGTACGCTCGGTGAAACGCAGCCCCAACCCGTCGCGAAGGTGCCGCTCCAGACAGGTGTTGTACGTCTCCGACGCGGCCACCGTGGCCTTGAAGAGCACCCGCCCGTCGATGCTCAGCCAGCGTCCGTCCTTGGTCTGGACCTTGTTCGCGACCGCGACGTGGGTGTGCAGGTCGGGGTCGCCGGCCCGGGAGTCCCGGTGGGTGAACGCGGTCGCCACCATGCCCCGCACGTCGACCTGGCGGACCCCGTTGGTGCCCTCACGGGTGAACAGGGCGCGGGCCTCGATGAAGGCGAGCGCATCCTTCACGGCGTCCTGGTGGGCCAGCTCGATCCGGGCAGCCACCTGCGGGTCGGCCACCGCCCACAGCGTCGAGACCGACTTCACCGGCGAAAAGGTCAGGTCGAACCCGGCAACCGCCGACGTCTTGGGGCGCGAGTGCCTGGCGATCAGCCCGGCCAGCTCACGAGCATCCTCGGGCTGCCGGCCATGCTCGGCGACAAAGAACTCCCGGGCCACCTCGGTGCGAACCCTGGCACGCTGATCCGCCGGGACGGGCCAGTCACCGGGCAGGCCGGCAGCCTCGTTGATACCGGCGATCCGCTTGGCCACCTCCAACCGGAAGGCGCTCACATCACCTGAGAAAACCTTGAACGGCGCACCCAACCGGCTCACGCGCTGGTAGTCCGTTCCTGTCAGTCCCGGCCCCTGCAACTGCTCGCGCCGCTGCTCCGCCAGCGGGTGGTGCCCTGACCCGAACAGGGCCTGCATCTCCTCGGCGGTGACCACATCCCCGGCCGCCAGCCCGTCGATCCCGGCCATCCCCGAGCCCATCCACTGGCCCGGAGTCTCGCCCCGCTCGGTGTAGTAACTGGCCAGCCCGGTGTGCCCCTTCTCGGTGGCATCCTGGGCCGCGACCTGCCGGGTCAGGTAGTCATACCCCGACCCCGCCGTCAGCTTGTGGATGCTCATCGTCACGCAGTCCCTAAGGCGATCTGCTACGCTTAGAGATCGGTAGTTGAAGATTCAACTACCGTAATGCAAGAGGTGTGTGCCACATCGCGTTCGGCTGTTTGTTGGGGGTGCGTGGGTGGTGAGGCTGTTGGGGTTCGGTGACCGCTGACAGTGGTCGGGCCGCCTTAGGGATGTACGACGGTTCGGAGCGAGGAAAGGGTGACGTGATGGGTCAGCAGTCGATCAGGCAGGAGGCTCGGCGGGCGGCGCTGGATGCGCAGTCCAAGAGGCGGCGGGGGAGGGCTGAGCGAGAGAAGCGGCTGGAGGTTCTGGCGGTGCGGGTGCTGGTCGCCGTGCGTGAGCGGGATGCGGCGGTGGCCGAGGCCGAACGTCAGGCGGGGGAGGCGCTGCGGGAGATGACCGAGGATGAAGGGTTGTCGGTGCGCGAGGCGGTCGAGTGGTGCGGGGACGAGATCAGCACTCGGGAGGCGACACGATTGCTGCGCCTCATCGACGCCGACGGGTCCGAAGTGGATGACGAGAACTCACTGTGGCAAGGCGCGTCGGCCGGGCGAAGAATCAGACCAAGGCAAGACGGATTCGCCAGCTGGGGCTAGACGTCTATGTGTCCGATCGATCGATCGCTCTTCTCCTCCAGGATGCGCGCCAAGGGGAGTGCGGCGGACAGGGTTTGCGAAGCCTGGCTCGAGAGCCGGTCGCGGCCGAGTCGGTGCAGCACGTCCTTGAACAGAGATTCGGTGGCGTCCCAACCAGACGCCGCGGCGGCGTCAGTCAATAGGTGAGCTAACTCCAGCGGCGGCACTTGCTCGAGGGTCCGCGGACCGAGTTGGCGAACGATGACTTCGGACTGTCCCGGGAGGCGGTAGGTGCGCGGTTTTACTCCGGATTGCCCGAGGGGGTTTTCAGCGACCAAGATCCCAGTGCGAACCGCTTCTGAAATGGCCGTGTTAAGTGCATGTCCGATTTGTTTGCCAACTCGGTGTCCGCCGGAGGCGAGCACGTACGCGCTGTGCATTCGGTGCCCCATGACGGGGCCCTCTGCGGCCACGATGTCACGCAAAGCGGTGACCAGTTGGGATCGGGTCGCGTTAAGCGCCGGGATGAGTTCACCCTCGAAAGGGACGTATGCCCGAAGGGTCGCCAAGTGAGACGACAGCTTGAAATCGACCACCGATGGTGGTGGCTCGACCAGAGCGGTGTCATCTGAGGTGCCCATGCGCTTGGCCACGCTCGGCAACTGCGATTCGCTGTCGCATGTTTGGGTGAGGTCGACCGCGTCTCCGAGTTCGGTTCTTGGATCGACTTGGTCGCCGGTCGTACCGGCGTCGGAGTCTCGCGCTTTGCGCACGGAGTCCACGTTGCGTGTCGGTGCGGCAGCGACATCATCGTTGCCGGGACCGCTCGGCTGTCCGTTATTGACGACACCGTTGCCCCCGACAGTTGCCTGATGCTCAAGGTCCCGGGCGTTGTCTGTCAAGTTGAGAATCTGTGAGTCCAGGTCCACTGACAGGTCCTCTTCAAGCCATCCTGAAGGGCGGATGTCGAGTTCCTCGAGGGTGGCCCACAACTTCAGAAGGACCGAGTGCTGATCAACGTAGTAAGCCGACTCGCGAATACGAAAGAACTGCCAACCGCAGCGCTCGAGATCTCTCTGTCGGGCTAGGTCGCGCTCGTACGCCTCTGGGCCGTGCCAGGCGTCGCCGTCACACTCGATTGCGAGGCGGCCCTTGGCGCCGACAACGACGAGGTCGAGCTTGTACCCGTTCGCCGGGTACTGGGGAATGACTATGAATCCACGGTCAACGACACGGTTGTAGACGCGCTGCTCGAACAACGAGTCGAAGGGCTCGGCTCGCACGTCGTCGGGCACGGTGCTTGGGCAGGCGCCTTCTTGCTCGATTCGAGTCCGGTTGATGACGCCGTAGCAATAGTCGAGAAGGTGATGTCGCATATCTTGGCTGTTCGCCAGCTGATCCAAACCGATGGAGTGGATGAGCCATAACTGGTCCTTGGCCCGGGACGCGGCGACGTTGTAACGCTGCATGTACATCTCTGTTGTGAGGGCACCCATCCGTTGCCCGGGCTCGGGGGCAGACACCATGGACAGGAAGACAACGTCGCGCTCGGAGCCCTGAAAATCTGCAGCATCACCGCAACGCAGATCGCGGGCGTTCCACTCCTCGATCGGGATCCGCTGCAACAAAGCTTCCTGAATGCGCCGGGCTTGAGCTTGTCCCAGGAGCGAAATGACGCCAAAGGTTAGTCCGTCGTATCGAGGATCGGCCAAGCATTTCTCGAGCTGGGCAACAATGGCGTCAACCTCGGCCGGGTTGATCTTGTTGCCGGATCCGCCCTTCTCATACCCGTCTATGACATGGATGGCCTTGATCGGCTCGAGGCGGTCGGCCCCATACTGGCGTACAGGTATGAGGCGAATGTTGTCGGGCTCGTATGCGATGCGATTAGAGAAGCCGATGATCTCAGGGACGCAGCGGCGGTGCTCGATCAAGGTCAACTTTGATCCAAACCGCATGTTGGCTTCGTCGAACAGCGACCGTTTCGGGTCCTGCCAAGACGCCTTGTACCGATCATCTGGCAAGTACAAATTTGCCAAGTCACGCAGCTTCTGCTGATCAACACCGACCGCGGTTGGGGAGACCTGCTTGTCATCGCCGATGACGACAATCTTCGGAGCTAGGTATTGAAGGAATGTTGCCTCGAGCCCCGCTTGGGACGCTTCGTCGACGATAACGACATCGAACATGTTCTGCGTCACACGTAGTTGTTCGGCGATACGGTAGATCGGCATGATCCAAACTGGGACCGCGGGCCGACACCGATCCATCGCGGCACGGATCTCGCCTCGGCGGGAGATGGCATATTTCCCAGTTCCCTTACCAAGTCTGCGGACGAGCTGTGCGTACTGGGTTAGGTCCGCACGAGACTGACCGGTGAGCCGGGTTGGGGATACGGCGTGGTCCCATGCGCGGGTGGCTGCGAGGACTTCGATTACACGACGTAGCCGGGTCTCGATCGCTCCAACTTGGGCCTGAAGGACGTTGGTGTCCGTGGTTTCCTGCTCGAGGATCCACGCGCCGGTTCGGGCCCAGTCCCACGCGCTAGGGAGGTTCGGGATGCGATCGTCCCAGGCAGTTTCCGCCGGATCGGCAAGTACCCCGTCAGCCAGGTCCGGTGCCACTTCGCGAATCTTGTTGGTGAGGGCACTGCGGTCCGCGGTCATGGCACGTACCTCGTACAGCCGGACCAGACGGGCGTGTGCCGCGGAGTATTGGTCCCGGTCCCGGACGCGCACGGCCAGATAGAGTCGGTGAACGCAGTCTGCGGTATCAGCCCAGGTGCTCACGGTCCCTGTGGTCGCCTCTAGCAGGGTTAGCGGCTGGGAAGCTGACGTATGTGCGTCCTTCGCGGTGGCTGCGTCGACGAGGCGGGCATACGTCAGAACGGATGCAACGTCATTCCAGTCCGGCTTGGCCAAACCGACCTGGGCAAGGTTCGCCTCCTCGATCGTCAACTCGCGCCCGAGTGCCAGGAGGCGGCCCAGCTGCTCTAACTCGGTCGCATGCCATTGGAGACGCTCGCGCAGGGTGTCCTCCACCGGTATGACAAGGTCACTTGGCCACGCCTTATCCAGCGCGGCCAGTTGCAGCTCCGCGTCTACGTGTGTGAGGAACGCTGTCAGGTGTTCCGCCGTTGTTGGGAAATGGCCGTTGACGCGGACCGCCTCGAACAGCGGACGAGCCTGCTTGACTACTTTGTTCGTGAAGGCGCCGATCTTCGGTGCGCCATCCGGGTTCGTCTTCACTGGGCCGGAGGCAAGCACGTGAAGGTGCAACAGCCGAGCAAGTGCGGTTAGCGCCCCACGGTCCGCAGAGCTGTCAATGGTGACATCCGTTGCGGGGCCTAGTGACTCCACCAAGGGCGAGGTTGAGTTGATGAGCTGGCCGACATGCTCAGACCGGGCGATCCAGGTCTGTCCACGGCCTCCGCGAATATCATTCAGCGCCTGGTTCATCCATGACTCGTGCCGTTGTTCGAGCTCCCCGGCTTTGCGTGCGAGCTCGCGCATTCGGGACTGCAACGCGGACCGGGCTTCAGGGACCAGCGCGGCTACCGCCGAGAAAGCATCGTGCTCACTCAGCCCATCGTGCAACGTTGCGCCCTGCGCGGCTGCGGACTCGGCGTCGACTAGGGAGGCGAACTCCTCAGGGGAGGGCAAGCCCGCCATCTCGACGAGGCGGTGATCAGCCTCAGGCTCGTCAGCGACGAGGTCGGTGTCGCGCAACAACTTCAGCCACCTGGTCGCAGGCTCGACGTCCAGCGGGCACACGACATCCGCGTGCGACGTGATCAGGTCGGCCACCCAGCCGTGCTGGCCGGCCTGTGACTGGTAGTCCTGTGCGATGCGCGCCAGCGTGCCCTCGTACCCGGCATGCTCGTGGGGACTGACTTCGGTGCGGCGTGCTTCGACCAATGCTTGTCTGATCTGGGCTCGGCGCCGCCGCAGGGAGTCGATTTCGCCAACGCAGTCCTGGATCGTGGTCTGCGACTCGCCGACGTCATGGTCAGTGGAGCTGGACGAGATCCTTTCGACGGCAACCTTGAGGTCAGCCATGTCGGAGCGTTCGGCACCGATGACGGCGACCGCGAGAGGCTTGATCGACTCGGGTAGCTTCCCGCGCACCTCTTTCAGAGCGCGATCAGTGTGTGCTGTTACCAAGACCCGTTTGCCTTGGGCGAGCAGATGTGTCAGCAAAGCTGCCGCGGTATGGGTCTTCCCGGTCCCGGGCGGCCCCTGCACCAAGGTCTGTGCGTGACTGTCGACTCGCCGGATGATGTCGAGTTGGACCTGGTTCAGTGGAAGAGGAAGGAACACGTCGTCGTCAACGCTCACCATTGCACCATCGGAAGGGTCAGTTGTCGTCGCGGGAACGTGATCCGGGTCGAGAAGAGGGATCAGTCCCGACGGAACTTTGCCAGACTCAGTGATCTCGTGAGCGATGGTGTTGAAGATGTCAACGAGACCCATCTGTGAGCGCTTGCGCACAATGATGGCTGGCGCATAGGCAGCTCGTGGGCTGGGGGAGAATGCCGGAACCTCATCTTCGTCGCGGTACTCACTGCTGGCGTCCAGGCTGTGAACGAGGCGGCGGATGAGGTCGCCGGTGTCGGCCCGATGTAGAGGGTGCTGCTCAAAGTCGCTGGCGCGGCGGCGAACGTCGTTGATGTGGGCTGGATTCGGCACCAGCGACGGGTCAATCATGTCTAGCTCGACAGTCAGGGTCTCGAACGCCGGTTGTGCGGAGACGGTGATAGTGCCGGAGTCGTCGTCGAGCACGATCGCGGCGGGGCTGGTCAGAAGATGTCGACGCAAAGGCGGGTGTCCGGCAGGGCTCCAAGCCAGGCATCCAATTCCCAGGATGAGTTCGAGCTCCTCGGTGTGGCTGGTCACCTTCACGTATATGGAGAACAGTGAACCGTACAGATCTCGCACCGGGCGGTCGTCGCGTTCTCGCTGTGCCCATGCTGCCCACTGCGGCTGCCACAGTTCGTGTGCTTCATGCACGTCTGGATGGTCATCCAGAGCCAACTCGACGTCAGAGCCGTCGTCAGCGAGGGGCGTGGGGTTCGGGATGCTCTTGCAGAGTTGGGGCGCGTTGTTCTCGTTGTCTGTGGGCCCCTCCAGCCATGGTGCCAGGGCCTTGGGGACAGGGGGAGCGGCGGAAGCGGGGACGCGCTCGACGACAAGCAAGGGCTGTTCGGACTCTGGCTCGGCTACACGATGGGCAGACCGGACGGCCAGATGTTCAGGCAAGTCTCGCATCCACAACACGGACCCATCGTGCAGGTAGGCATCGGTAGTCAGAGGGGGTTTCGTCTTGAGCAGTTGCGCCTGGGCGAGGAACTCGAACAGTCGGCGTCCGCGGTCAGCAAGGGTATCCCCGGAGTTGTTAGGGCCTTGTGCCTCGTCACTGATTGAGGCGTGCGCACCCGTGTCCACCTGCTCATCCCCTCGCTGCCGCGGCTACGGCTACGGCGTCGTTCATGTTTGCATTCCCCGGCGACGGACAAAGGATAGTCCGCCCCTTTGCCCCGTGCTGCCGGAATGGAACCCGCTACCAGCGGTGGCCTTGCCTGTAGGCCTACGCGATTGCGTGGACCAAAGGGGGCGGTCCGGGTCCGGTTCGGGGCACCGCCCCACCAGCATGAGGTGTGTGTGCCATCGAGTTCGGCATTTTGTTGGGGGTGCGTCGGTGGTGAGGTTGTTCGGGTTCGGTGACCGCTGACGGTGGTCGGGTTGCCTTTAGGGAGGTATGACGGTTCGGAGCAACGGGAGGGTGACGTGATGGGTCATCAGTCGATCAGGCAGGAAGCTCGGCGGGCGGCGCTGGAGGCGCAGTCCAAGCGACGGCGGGAACGTGCCAAGCGCGAGAAGCGGCTGGAGTATCTGGCGGTGCGGGTGCTGGTCGCCATCCGTGAACGGGATGGGGCCGTGCTTGAAGCTGACCGCCGAGCAGGGAAGGCACTACGCGAGATGACCGAGGACGAAGGGCTGTCGGTCCGTGAGGCGGTCGAGTGGTGTGGCGATGAGATCACCACTCGTGAGGCGACGCGGCTGCGTCGCCTCACAGAGAACGCCGGCGCACGCGAGCCCAATGTGGATGGCAAGGCTTGAGGCGCTCGAGATCAAGGGCCAGGCGAGTTGTGGAGGAGGGAAGGTCGCATTGTGCGGTCGCTGCATTCGACGTCACTTTCTGCGACCCTGAGAGCGTCAGCCACGGCGGACGTTCGAGGCCCCCACGAAATGCCCGTCTCTCAAACGGTCGTCTGTGAGACGACGACCAGCATCTGCCGTGAACCGTCCAAACCCCGTTTCAAAACTCATCTCACAATCTACGTATCTCGACTCCGTCCGGCGACGAGTTGTGAGAACGTCCAAAGCATGACCGGGAACCTGATCGGGTACGCGAGGGTCAGCACTGCTGACCAGAACCTCGACTTGCAGTCGGACGCCCTCACTGCAGCCGGGTGCCAACGCGTATTCATGGATAAGGCCAGCGGGTCGCTGGCGGACCGGCCGCAGCTCACCGCATGCCTCGACTACGTTCGCGACGGAGACACGTTGGTCGTCTGGCGACTCGACCGTCTCGGCCGGTCCCTCCCCCATCTGATCGACACTGTGCGAGGGCTTGCCGACCGTGGCATCGGCTTCAAGTCGATCCAGGAGTCGATCGACACGACCACCCCCGGCGGCCGACTGATTTTTCACGTCTTCGCCGCGTTGGCGGAGTTCGAGAGGGACCTCGTGAAAGAGCGCACCTACGCGGGCCTGGCCGCAGCGCGAGCACGTGGTCGTGTTGGCGGCAGGAAGCCCGCACTCACGCCAGCCAAAGCCAAAGCTGCCCGTGAGCTTTACACCGCCGGCGGTACCACCGTCGCGGACATCGCCCGCGTCGTCGGCTGCAGCCGCGCCACCCTGTACAGGAACCTCAAAGTCGGCGCCTAACGCAGTTGATCCGCCGCATGTCATTGGCCCCCCTCCTAGGCTGCGACTGTGAATCGAGCGACACCCGCCATCACTGGCGGTCCGGCACCCCGACGTCCTGACCCAATGCTCGATCGGGCCAGGCAGACCATCAATCCTCGCGTCTCACGTATGCGTCGGCTGCGCGCTTCAGATCCTCATACAAGTTCTTGGCCGTGTTCGAGTAGGTCTCCGCAGCGCCGATCGTCGGTTCATACCCGTCATGCGCCACCTGATTGCGAGCTGCGCGCAGTTCGTTCACCGCGTCACGGAACGATGGACTGACAACACCCAGGGAAACAAGTCTGTCGAGAGCCGGGCCTCTGCCCTCTTTCCACTTGGGCTTGAACGTTGGGTCCACGTCGAACGTGACGACCATCATCCCTGCTGACAAGCTTTCCCAGGCCGCAAGGACCTTCACCGAAGGAAGCCGTTTGGACGCCCACCGCTTCATGGTCGCTGACGGTTTCCACTTCCCAGAGAGCTCCGTCGCTTCTGCCTGAGACTCCAGTCCACCTGATTTGGACTCGCGATCGTGCTTTGTGGGGGTGGCGACTGTCTCGCCCGCCCGCTGCGCAGCCTCTTCGGCTCGCGCGATGTGATTGCCGAAGGTGAGTTTCTGGCCCATCCCCTCATACGAGTGAAGCCGCCCGAGCAAGTCCGTCAAGTCTTTCCTGAAGATCAAGACGATCACGACTGCGGCTACGGGCCACACGAGCACGGAGTTCAACAGACCGGTCATCTCGGACCAAGTCGGGGCCATGATGGTGTTGAGAGCTGTCTTGCCGCGCATGTTCAGATGTCCATGGTGTGTTGTTCGCCTGGTAGCCCGTACCGGGGTTTGCGGTCGGCGGGTCCTGAAGGCCACCGAACTCCTTGTGTGGCAAGGGCTTCCATTGTGAGCACGTCGCCGGCGAGTACGTCGTCAAGGAGTTTTGCCTGGTCAGCTTCAAGGTCGACAAGGCGGGTGAGGACGGTGAGGAGGTCGATGAGTTCGGTGGTCCACTCGGCCGGCCAAGTGTCTACGTGCACGTAGTCGAGCGGGGATGTCTTCTTGCCGCCTGGGACGGCTTGACGGTAGTTAAACCACGATTTGAGGATGTTCTTCCCGCCGACGCTGTACGCCCAGACTTCTGGTGTGACGGGTCCCCATTCGCCATCGCCTAGTTTCAGAATCTGACGGTCGGCGTCGTAGTCAAGGGTCTCTGGCATCCCGGTCACCGCCGTCAACGATTGCGGTCGGCGTGGATCCCCGGCAAGGAACCGAACGTTCCCTGCCGGCCGACCGGCACCCTTGTCAGCGAACGCGTCGCCGTACGTGTGCAACCAGACCACCATGCGGCCAACTCCGACTGCCTGTGCCCACATGACCGGATCGGACGTGATGGGGACCCGGATCCCTGGCGTTGTGAGCTCGTCCTTGAATCGTTCGACGAATCCCGGATGTGAGACCACGCCCGCGACGTACGCGGTCAGGTCGTCCACGGTGACAGGGACACCCAAAGCCGTTGACAACGTTGACAGTAAGCCGGGGGACGTGTTCCCACTTCCGTCAGGGTTGAGCATCGGCAACGTCCGACCGCCGCGATTGTTGAAAGCGTGCATGTCAGGGATCAATGCCGAGAACACCAGGCCGGGTCCATCGGTAATCTGCTCTGCGTGTTGCTCGAGGATGTACACCTGCCCTGACACGCGAGCTGCCCACAGCGGCGGCCGGGGGGCGTGCATCATCCGAGCGTCGGGGATAACGCGTTGGCGGTCGAACGCGCGGTACCCAACCTCGACGGGGCTCGGCATCGTGCCCTTCTCTGTCTGAAACGCGCCGGTGAACTGGTAAGTGTCGGTTCCCGGCAGTGGATCTCTGCTCTTGTCGAGTCTGGAGTCGCGCGTGTTCTTGAACAACTTGGTCTTGAGGATCAGATCCGTTTCCGAAACGACCATGGCCCATCGTTGCGACAAAATGCCCTCTGACGGGGCGTACACCCATGTTCGGTTGGTCGCTATCCCAGGTGTTGACCAGGGAAGCAGGTCGTCCATGGCTGGCCACTGGTCCCATTCGGTCGCCGGAGACGGGGTGAGGGAGTCTTGCCAACCCGTCCTGGCTTCTCGCCATCCGTCCCCGTCAAGGTTGGTGGCAGTTAATGCGGCGAATTTCGCGTCGCGTTTGCCACTCAGGACTCGGTGGTGGATCACGGCCGGCGTCTCCTCGGACGTGCCGGCCTTACGAACGAAGATGCCGATGGCGAGAGTTTGTCGCACACCAGGAAACACCCTGGTTGGCACTGGTGGTGTCTGCCCCTCCGGTGTTAGGTCTATCACCCATCCCTCGCTGCATGTCCGGCGCAAGTATTCCCTCATGCCCTTGAAACCGGGGCCCGAGAGGTAGCCAGCCGTGGAGATGAAGCACACAACGCCAGCGTCACCGTTGGGGACGTCCCGGTTGGCGTCGAAGACCTTCCATGTCGCCCATCGCCAGAAGTACACGTAGAGGTTCTTGAGATTTTGAACGTAGACGCCGTCGCCTTCAGTGCGAAAATCGTTGAGGGGTGGAGCGATTCCCTGCGATTTGACGCCTTGTTCGATCCACCCGCCATGCCCTGACGCGTTCTCCAGGTAGGGAGGATTGCCGATGACGACGGTGACGATCTCGTTGGCTTTTATCTCATTGGCTTTGTGTCGAGCTGCGGCTATGAGATTCAGTCCGGAACCGAGTTGTGTCTGGGCGGCGTGGGGGTCGTCCAGAGTGTCGGTGACGAATAGGCGCATGCCCGTTGGTGGCAGTTTGGCGCCTGTGTCACGGATCAGGTCCGTGGTTCGCAATTCGGCGACTGCGTACGGTCCCATCTGGATCTCGAACCCAACGAGACGTTCAGCGATTGCGGTGATGACGCCCCTGTCGGCACCGGGTCCGTCGGTGGCGCGGGCGCGTTCAGCGACGCGCTCAATGATGGTGTGAAGGTATGTCCCGGTTCCCATGGCCGGATCCACGGTGAGGACGCTGGGGTCGGCGAATCCCAAATCCTTCCCCAGCCGGCTGATGAGCACATCTTCGGCCAGGCGCACCATGTCGCCCACGATCTCGTGCGGGGTGTAGTACGAGCCAGATTTCTGACGGAGCTTTGGATCGTAAAGCTCGAGGAAGTTCTCGTAGAGGTTCAGGTAGGTGTCGCGTTTACCTTTGCGAATCCGTTCCCAGCGGACGGCGCCGACCACCCGAACGAGCAAGTCGAGGGTGACTTTGAAGTCTGCGGCCACATCATCAGTGAGGAGCTGCAACGCTTTGCCCATGAGCGAGTGATCATGGGCGAGCCGTTGGCCGACGCCATGCAGGCTGACACCGGTCAGGTCAATGCTCTCGGTGCGGGCAAGGAGTAGTGCGAACGTGACGGTTTGGGCGTAACCGTCCGCGAACACGTCGTCGGTGGCTGTCGGGAACAGCAGCGCGCGCCAGTCATGCGCGAGGCCCAAGAACGGTTGCGAGGACTCATCCTCACCCGCCGTAATGGCCCGGCGTTCACTGTCGAGCTGATCGAGAACTTCACCACGAAGCAAACGCGTTAACGGTGCAACCGCGCGAACGAGCGCGCTTACGGACGTGATCGGGGCGGGCTCCCAACGGAGGAAGTTGGTGATCAGTGCCTCAAACTCAGGGGGTGCGCTCAGCCCGCTTTTTGCCGTTTCCAAGGGTCCGCCGGTGAACGTGACCGGCTCCCCAACAGGTTCGCTGTCGCGGTACAGCCGCCATTCCGTCCCGTTGGTGTACAGGAGGTTGGGGAGGTCACGTTGCCTTTCCCACTGACGAAGGTCGTGCCCCTTGAGCGCCGCCGGGTCGATGCCCTTGCCGGGCGCTTTGACCTCCATGTACCCGGTGATTGCACCGCCGACGCTCACCCCGTAGTCCGGACGTACCTGACGCTCCGTGTCCCGCACCTCGTCGTGGAACACGGCTTTGACCTTCAGTGCGGCCCCGGCTGCACCGAGGAGACCCTCCAACGGCGCGCGGATGGCAGCCTCCTTGTCGCCCGGCCCCGCCAACTTGTCGGCGCATGTGACACCAAACGCGCTCACGGCTTCGCTGAGCCATTTAGCGGTCTCAGCCACGGCGGCGGCCCCCTCTTGGACGGTTCACGGCAGGTCGGGTAACCCGGCTTTGACACACCGTAGTCAACGCAGCAGACACGGGGTGGGAGTACGCGCTGTTGGTGTCGGTACCAAGCCATATGGTCAGGTCATGCAAGACACGTGGACGACCCGCGACCTCCCAGTGCTGCGCGCGATTGTGCAGGTCTTCGACGACAGCGGTCATTCGCCCGACCCCAAACGGATCCAAGACGAAACCGGGTTGGAAGCAGAGGTGGTGCAAAAGGCTCTTCGTGCCCTGCAGCACGAGCAGCCGTCCTTCCTTACGAGCGTCACAGGCTCGTGGGGAACCCAAATCCTCATGGTCGGCGCTCCCACGGGACATGCCCGTCGATCTGTCGGCGCGTGGCCCACGGCCGAAGCGTTGGCAGACCGCCTAGTTGTCGCAATGAACAAGGCAGCAGACGGCGAGCCGGACGGCGAGCGAAAGAGCTCGCTGCGCAAGGCAGCTGCATTCCTGGGTTCAGCTGGACGAGACATCGCCGTGGACGTGGCAGCGACAGCACTGAATAAGCAGATGGGCATGTAGCCCACGACCCTGTGTGCATTGATGCGGCTACTGAATGCGGCACCCTGCCCAAGTGTTCAGATGGCGCGAGCTGGGACTGTTGCGGCACGGCCTCCGCAGGTTCCGGAAAGGATTGTGGAGAGCCGGGTGCGTTCGGCGGAGTCGATGCTGAGTCGCCAGCGGTACTTCACTTGGACCCATTGGATGGCGTAGGTGCATCGTGCGCCGGTGAGGGGCGGGAGCCAGGCGGCTGGGTCCCGGTCGCCTTTTGCTTGGTTGACGTTGTCGGTGACGGCTACGAGGGAGGCGGCGAAGCCGAGGTCGTTGGCGTAGCGGGTGCGGTTGGTGACCGACCACAGCCGGGCACCGGATTCCCAGGCTTCCTTGAGCGGGACCATGTGGTCGATATCAACGTCGGACGCGAGGGTCCAGGTGGCACCGTCGTAGTAGGAGTACCACTTGCCTTTGACGACCGAGCAGTGGCTGGTTGTGGTGAACGTGGGAGTGGCCTTGGATTCGGCGATGAGCACTTCGGCCCGAGTGTTCTGGCAGTCGCCGTTCGCGTCGATCCAGTGTTTGAAGTAGGTGCGGACGTAGGTCGTGCTGCCGCTCTCGGCTTTGAGGGTGAGTTTGAACAGCATGGACCGGGCGGTGATGGTGGTGGCCGACGCTGGTTCGGCGGCGAGGACGGGCATGAGCCCGACCAGCAGGACGGTGACCAGCAGACTGGCGCGAATCTTCATTTTGTCCTCAACAGTTCTTGTAGCCAACCAGTCGAACCGGCCGACGTCTGCAGAGTATTGGCCAGCGGGGACAGAGGGACACCAAATGGCCAAACATCGTCCCAGTCAGCGGCGTCCGCGTCCTCGGTCAACAACCCACCAGACGATCAGCGCAACACCCAACCCGCCCAACAGCCCGGCCCACCATTCAAACGGCATGGGCACATGCTGCCATCAGGCGCGGCCCGCTCACACGCCGGCAACGTTGTTGTGAGCCTCGTGGCCGGCTCAGAAACGGGGTGCGCAGCGGGGTGGGCGTCGCCGGCGGCGTTGACGTCGTCAGGAGGGCCCGCACGCACACTGAAGCGCCTCACACTGCGCTGGCGGCGTGCACGTCGGCACGAACACGGCCACCCGGCGCCACGAGGCCCAGGCAACGTGCGACCATCGTGTGTCAGCGAAGGACGTTGAGGCAGTGCGATCCACTCAGGCGGGTTACCAACGGGCGTCCGTTGGGCAACTCACCCGACGCCCTGCGCAAACTGGCAGCGGGCACCCCTCGCCTGCTTTGATAGCCCACACAGGGACGGCAGCGATGAGGGTGCGAGTTGGTCGGCACCACGAACCGGCTGCCGACGTTCTCGCCAGCCAGCACCGGCAGGGTGCACATCTTGGTGACGGCCTCTCGCGCGCTGTTGGCGTGCAGCCTGCACATCCCGGGAAGCACCCGTGATGTCGGGGATCACTAAACGAGCCTGGTCGTGGATCACTCGAACTTTCGGTGCTTGAGGACATTTTCGGGCAGTCCCCGTGATGTCGAGGATCACCAAACGAGCGGCATCCTGGTTGGCATCGACGGGACAGAGACAAGCAAGATCCATGCTCTGGAAGGCTTGGCGAATCGGCTCGGGCTGACACCACCGCCCCCGCCACCGTTGTTGCCACCTATCGACCTCAGCGACATCCACCTCGTCTGTTGGACGGCCATTTACCCGGCAACATCTGACAGCGAGTCCGACAAACCCGCAACGGCTATCTGAGGCCGACCCTGAAGACTGGTCTTGCGACTCAACTGTGAAGGCGAGCCCGCTTCAACGTCTACTTGGAGGAGGACGGTGCCTCCGCCACCTGTAGGTGGGCCTTCCTCCTGGGCAGTTTGGGTGCCCTCATCGCGTCTGGGCTGCCGATCGAAGACGTCGGTGAGCCCCCGGCAGTCCTGGTTCGAGCTCGTGCGCTGAGCCTCTTGCCGGCTGGTCAGACCCGGACGCGGTCGTGCCGACACATCGCCTAACCCGATCCAGTGGCTGCGGCGCCTAACCGGTTGCCTCAGGTTGACTTGACGGGCTGCGCCCCTCGGCCCCTCGGGGCCACGCCGGCCTGGTCGAGAGCTCGCCGCACCGCAGTCTGGGTCCGCCCTGTCTGCTCGGCCAGCTCCCGCAACGACCTGCCGCGCTGGTACTCGACAGCCACGAACTCGATCAGCCGCCGCCTCTGAGCCGCATTCTGGCGCACCGACGCAGTGCCCCGGAACTGTGGCAGCACCTCAAACACCGGCCGAGACGGATACGCCATGAACTCATTCTGCGGGAAGGTGATCGCCCAGGCTCAAGGTTCATTGATCACCAGAGCCAGGGACGGGCGGACGACGGGGCCGGTCAGGCGGTGAATGCGTTCGAGTGTTCGCGGCTCGGGGAGGCGCCGGCGAAGGAACCGGGCGAGCGCGTCCCCGAGCTCGTGGTTGGCCACGAACCGGTCGGAGTCGACCTGTGAGCGCAGGTCCCACTGACGCTGCCACCGCGGGGCCAGGTAGGTCAGGGCTATGAACATGGCCGTGACCACTCCTCCTGCGATCCGGCCGTCGATAACCGACTGCGCTACGGCGACCGCGGCCACAATGAACCGGATCCGCCAGGCGAACCGGGTCAGCTGGAACAAGCCAACCGTCGTGGCGATCGCTAGGCACACCGCACGCAGCAGCTGCCACGGAATGGTCCAGAACTCGACGGCGACGTCGAATCTGGTCTGGCCCAAGCGAATTCGTCCGACCGCAGCGGCGACCACGCCAGCCGCCTGGTCGGCCGGCAGCTGGCCCATCTGGGCGGCCCGCAGGAGCCCGGCGGACATCACGACGCTGCGCCGCCCTGCTGCGCTGGCGCTGATCCCCACCTCGCCGCCGCGCGCATAGAGATCGACTGCTGGCGGGCCGAGGCCCCTCTGGCACAGCAGCGCGATCGCCGGCGCCAGGGCGGCAGCCTCCGCCTCGCTCAAGGCCCGAGCGCGGCGCAGAAGACGGACCGCTGACCGCTCAATGCCGCCCGCGCAAAGCACGACCAGCAGGGCCAGGCCGCCGACAAAGAGCGTCAACCCCAGCAACGGCGGGAGAAGGGCACCGACCATGCACGTCAGCACCGTGCTTACGAGCAGACCCGGCGACCGGGCCAGCGCCTGCGACATACCCGGTGAACGTGCCATAGCCCTCCGCCTCCTTTAGCGAAGCCACTAGTGCGATTGCCTCAATTCAGGCGACCGGTGGACGCCAGCGGCCGGAACCGCCCTTAGGGGCTTCGAGGTCAAGTCTGGGCCCACCCTCCGACAAGGCGACGAGTTATCCACAGCCGCCGACCGACGCCGGCACCAATACCGGCCCAGATGGCTGGATGGGCAGGAAGACCGCACGAGACAAGGAACTGGACCCGTGATGACGAACCAAGAGATCGACCTGGACGCGTGGGTAACCTTGGCCGCGGTCTCTCGGCTGCTGCGTCACGCGGCGGTCTGCGCTTGGGCGCAGGCCGAGGCTGAGGGCCCCCGTTCGCATCTACATCTGCTGGGCCTGGGAATCCACACCGCTTCATGCCAGGCGGTGGCCATGCTGCCAACCGATGCCGACTTGGAGGGGCAACCCCCGGTACAGCACGACGTCGCGCAACTGCTGCGCTCCGCCGAGGAGCTGACCCGCAGCATCCCAGTCCTCGATCACACGGCCGGGATCTCGCCGCTGGTCGTGGCCATCTGCGACCTCGTGCGTGAGGCGACGCCGTGAACCGGCGGGACGAGCGAAGCGTCGGCGAGCTGCTTCTCGATGCTGACTTCACCACCCGCCAGGTCCTCATGGACGTCACCGGGCAGGACGCGCCGGCGATGCTGCGCACCTGGGGCGAGGTGGTCCAGTCCGCCTCCGAGCTCTGGGCCACCCTCCCAGAGCCCGTCCGAGGGGCCACGAGTCCTATCGATGGCGTCACCATGGCGCGGCTGGAGTCGATGAGCCAGGGGATGCACCGCACCCAGGTCCGGCAGGGCTGGCCC
>Ga0209585_10000271_pt1 | contig 20513 bp, 18 predicted proteins | sample NGEPerone_FD_185491 | JGI IMG/M metagenome (GOLD analysis project Ga0209585, IMG submission 185491) | Arctic peat soil microbial communities from the Barrow Environmental Observatory site, Barrow, Alaska, USA - NGEE Permafrost154B-one... | ecosystem: Environmental > Terrestrial > Soil >... | reverse complement strand
GTGGTGGAAAGTACTCGGAGTCGCGGCGTTCGCCGGCGTCGCCGCGGGTGGCGTGCTGATCGCCCGGGACGAGCGACGTCGTCTGGCGTACACGCCCGGGGAGATCAGGCAGCGGCTGCACGAGCGCCTCGAGGAGGCATCGGCTTCCGACTTCCCGTCCGACGACGCCCACCGCCCGCCCGCGTCCGCCTAGCGCCTCCCGCTCGACAGACCCCCGGCACGCGCCGCGGCCGCCACCAGATCCGGCCCGGGCGGCAACCCCAGCTCGCGCTCCAGCAGCGCTCGGCACACCCGGAACTGGCGGAGCGCTTCGCCGCGGTTCCCCGCGCCGACATGCGCGTCGATGAGCACCCGGTGCGCCGACTCGCGCAGCGGCTCGGCCGCGACCACGTACAGAGCGGCCTCGATCGCCCGGTGCCACAGACCGGCCTCGAGCAGGGTCTGGGCCATCTGCTCCATCCCCTCCAGGCAGACCTGACGCAGCCGTTCGCGCTCCACCACCACCCAGTCGTCGTACCAGCCCGGAAGCAGCTCGCCGCTGAGCACGTCGGGCGCCACCGGGCTGCCGCCGACCAGCTGGGTGTGCGCGGCGTCGGCGGCCTCGAGGGCGTCCACCGAGATCGCCGCCAGGGCCAGCCGCGACCGGCTCGCCCGGATCACCGCCGCCCCTCTCCCACCGTGACCGGTGTTGGCCCGCCAGATCGCCGACCGCAGGCAGGCACCCGCACGCTCCTCGGTCCGGTCCCCCCACAGCACCCCGGCCACGTGCGACCGCACCAGGGGACGCGCCTGGAGGGCGAGGAACGCGACCAGCCGGGCCGCTGCCGGCGGCAGGTCCCACGCCTCACCGTCGACGGTCAGCTCGAAGCCGCCCAGCAACCGGAGCCGTGCGCCGCTGCCGGCCCCGGGCGTCGGGAGCACTCCGGGCCGCGACGCCGCGGGACGTTCGTCGACAAGAGACATAGGGGAAGAGTCGGCCTGGGCCGTCTCAAATGCGTCACGACGGCATCACACCTGCGAGGTCTCTGAGCCACCGCCCCACCGCGGCCTCGATCCACTCCACCCCGGCCACGGCCTCCACCCGCTGCTCCGGGTCCGTGGAGGTGGACCAGCGCAGGCGTGCGACCACGTCCCCGTCCTGCACCCAGGCCCGCACCAGCAGCACGCCGGATGGCCCCGCACCGTCGTCCACGGACGGGAACGTAGGCGGCGGATGTCCCCGTACAGACACCGCTGCGTCACCGATCGCGATGGCGCGCCGCCCGCAGCGACGGCACGGCGACGGGACGGTGACGCAGCGATCACGGCCCCGGCAGACGATGGCGGCTCAATCAGACCGCGTCCACCGGGGGGCACGATGATCCGCGAGGTCTCCGAGACCCTCGTCGACGTCATCGAGCAAGCCACGCCCGACCTCGGCACCTGGGTGGTCATGTCCTCGCTGTCCGCCGCGGACAAGGACCCCACCGCGCGCCGTCTGGCCGTGGCCCTGTACGCCGTCGAGGACCACCCGTTCCTGCGGAACCGCCCCCTGGTCAGTTCGCCGGCCGGCTACGTCCGGGCGCCGTTGGCCCTGCGGCTGCACTACCTGCTCACGTACGTCGGGGACCACGACGAGGCGCAGTCCCGCCTCGACCGGGTGGTTGCGGTGTTCCACACCACGCCGATCATCGGCCAGGTACAGATGCCGCCGGCCCTGGCCGCTGAGGTCCAGACGCTCACGGTGCGGCTGGTCACGACCACCTCGGACGAGCGCAACCAGGTCTGGGGGGCCCTCGGCCGGTCCGCCCGCCTGGCGCTCTTCTACGACGTCGACGTCGCGCCGGTCGACCTCATCACGCAAGACGGCGCCGGCACGGTCGCCACGCACCGCATCGACTACGTGGGGGCGCCGTGAGCATCATCGCGACCACGACCGTGCGCCTGGTGCACCGGGTCGGCCTGCGGCACGCCGCGACCGGGGAGCAGATCGCTCCGGTCGCCGCGCACCTGGACACGGTGCCGTACGGGTGGTCGCTGCGGGTGCACGGCGACGACGTCGTCGTCTCGGCACGGGACGGGGTGGCCGCCCCCACGACGACGCCGATCCTCACCGTCTCCGTCGCCGACCCGCGCATCGCGGCCGTGCTCGCCACGCCCAGCATCGACGTGGCGCTGGTTGCCGCCGACATCACGCTCGACGTCGCACCGGTGCCCATGACGCTCACTGTCGAGCTCGCCACCGCCGGCACCGGGGCACCGCGCACCGGCCGCACGGTCACCGCCCGTGCCGCCTCGGGCCCCAACCCGAAGCCGACCGTTCCGCTGCCGGAGGTCTCCACCGGCGTCTACCGCTCGGCGCCGTTCCCGTGGACCGCCGTCTTCACTCCCCTCGACCTGCTGGTCGACGGTGACCTGCTCCGCCAGCTCGCCATCGACTTCACCAGGACCGAGACCCACGTCCGACTCGTCGACACCACCTGAGAACCGAGGAGAGCCCCGTGACGTACCAATCTCCAGGCGTCTACATCGAGGAGGTCCCGTCGGGACCGCAACCGATCGCCGCCGCATCCACAAGCGTCGTCGCCGTCATCGGCAACCTGCGCAAGGGGCCGCTCCTGACGCCCACGCGCGTGACCAGCTGGTCGGACTTCGTGCGCACCTTCGGGCCGGCGCACGCCGCCGGCTACTCCGCAGAGGCGGTCTACGGGTTCTTCGAGAACGGCGGTCCCGCGGCATGGGTGGTGCGGGTCGACCCGTCGATCGGCGCGGCCTGGGAGGTCCGGGACAGCACTCCGGCCCTCTCGTTCGAGGCGCGTGCGACGTCCCCCGGTGCGTGGGCCAACGGGGTCTCCCTCACCGTCGCGCCGGACTTCTCCGGCGGGGCGGGCAGCATGGCGCGGGCCACCGTGTCCGCAACCGTCGCCGTGCCGGCCGGCACCATCGACATCCCGGTGACCAGCTCCGGCGGCCTCGCTGCCGGGGACGCCGTCGTGCTCCTGAACGACGCCGGGACGTCCGTCAACGCGACAGTGAACACGGTCGGCGCGACCACTCTCAACGTGACCTCGACCGGCGTGATCCCCCTGGTGGTAGGCGACGTGGTCGCCGCAAGGACGGCGGTGCTCACCACCATCCCGCTGGCCGCCGGCTCCGGGATCAAGGCGGGCGACCTGTTGGTTGCGCAGCGGGCCGACGGCTCACGCGTGACAGCGCTGGTCGCCGACGTGGTGCGCTCGGGCCCTCAGCTGACGGTCACGCTGGCCGCGCCGCTGGGCGCAGCCCTCCCCGGCGCGGGCCTGGCTCGGCGGTTCGCCCGGTTCCGCGGCACCATCGCCGGCGGCGCGGCGACCTTCTCGCTCGGCCAGGTCACCTGGCAGATCCACTCCTCGCTGGTGCCGATGAATGCCGACCTGCAGATGGCCAACGCCCGTGCGACGGTCTCGAGCGGGGCCGTGGCTCCGTTCTCCGGCACGAGCTTCGCGATGCCGGGTGCCCAGAACGCGCCCGCCGGCACCGTCGACATCGACGCGCAGGTGCGCGTCGCGGTCTACACCGAGGCCATCGACTTCGCGGCGGCCACGATCGCCGACGTGCTGGCCAGGTTCAGCTTCCTGCCGATCAGCACCGCGATCCGCCTGACCAACGGCGCGCAGACCACGACCGTCACCCGCACCGGCGCGGCGACCGCCACGACCGCGGGTGACGCCCTGCCGCAGACCTTCACGACCGCGACCTTCGTGCTGCCGACCAATGCGTCCAACGGGGTGGTCGTCCAGTGCGCGGTCGCGCCTGCCGTCGGCGAGTTCGTCGACTTCGCCGGGACCCGGTTGCGGATCACCACCGTTGACAACCCGACCGGGAGCATCTACGTCCTCGACTTCGCGAAGACCGACAACATCTCCGCAGCAACCATCGCGGCCGACCCCGGCCGTTTCCCGCTGATGGCGTACACGAGCACGACGTTCTTCCCGATGCGGTTCACCATCGCCGTTGCCGAGAACGGCGCGGTCGTCGAGACCTTCCCCGGCCTGGCCCTCGACCCGTCGCACCCGCAGTACTACGCGCGGGACGGCGTGCTGAACGGCACCTCCGCCTACCTGACGGTGCTGCCAAGGGCCGCAACCGCACCGGCGATCAGCGAGACGTCCATGCCGGCGTTCGCGGTCTCCACCCAGACGGGCGTGAACAAGACCCCCACCGGGGCCGACTACAAGGCGGGCCTGCTGGCACTGGAGACCGAGCAGGAGCCGGCCATCGTGATCTGCCCTGACACGGTCACCTTCGCCGACCCGCTGCTGCAGGCCGACCTGGTGGGCGCGGTGGTGACCCACTGCGAGCAGTTCCGGCGCTTCGCGGTCATCGACGCCCCCAACCTCGCCTCCGACACCGACCTGCTGGACTGGCGGAACACCACCCTGTCCAGCACCTACGCCGCGCTCTACGCGCCGCACGTCATGGTGGTCACCATCGACCCGGACTCCTCCGACCGGTTCCGCACCGTCCCGCCGTCCGGCTTCGTCGCCGGCGTGTTCGCCAGGACCGATCGCGAGCGCGGCGTGTACAAGGCGCCGGGCAACGAGCGGGTCTCCGGCATCGTCGGCCTGTCCCAGGCCTACACCCAGCGGCGCCAGGACCTGCTCAACCCAGGTTCGGTGAACCTGATCCGCGCGTTCCCCGGTCGGGGCACCCGGATCTGGGGCGCCCGCAACGCGACCGACGACGTGACGTGGCGCTACGTCAACGTCCGTCGGCTGTTCAACTTCGTCGAGAGGTCGGTGGAGAACGGCACCCAATGGGTCGTCTTCGAGCCGAACACGGCGTCCACGTGGATCCGGATCAAGGTCTCCCTTGAGAACTTCCTCGACCAGCTGTGGCGGTCGGGCGCGCTGGCCGGGACGTCCCCCGAGCAGGCGTACCGGGTACGGGTGGGCCTGTACGAAACCATGACCGAGACCGACATCGACCTCGGCCTGGTGATCACCGAGGTCGCGATCGCGCCGGCCAAGCCCGCCGAGTTCGTGGTCTTCCGGTTCAGCCACAAGCGGCTCTCCGAGTAGCGCGACCAAGGAGCAGGCAGATGACCACACTTCCCTACCCCATGACCACCCTGAACTTCGAGGTCAGCTGGGGCGACTCCCAGAACACGTCCAACTTCTCCGAGGTCAGCGGTCTGACCATGGAGGCCGAGGTCGTCGAGTACCGCGGCGGCGCCGACCGGGCGCAGTCCGTGCGCAAGCAGCCGGGGCTGAAGAAGTTCGGCAACGTGACGCTCAAGCGCGGCATCGTCCCGGCCGAGGCCGGCAACGGGCTGTTCGCCTGGTACAACACGATCAGCGCCGGGAGCGTCGCCCGGCGTGACGTCACGGTGAGCCTCCTCAACGAGGAGCGCACACCGGTCATGACGTGGAAGATCCAGTCCGCGTGGCCGGTGAAGATCGAGGGTCCTGGGCTGAAGTCAACCGGGACCGACATCGCCCTCGAGTCGGTCGAGTTCGCGTGCGAGAGCATCGCGATCGAGGTGCCGTGAGCCGATGCTGCCCGACGCCACCCTCGCCCCGCTGCCGTTCCTCGGCGCGCACTTCGTGCTCGCCGTCGACGGGCTCGTGTCGGTCAGCTTCTCCAAGTGCTCCGGCCTGGCGGGCGAGGTGGGCGTCGAGGAGTACCCGGAAGGCGGCGAGAACCGGTTCGCCCACCGGCTGCCGGTACGGGCGTCGTTCCCCAACCTGGTCCTCACCCAGGGGGCCGGGCCGTCGACGGAGCTCTGGAACTGGTTCTTCGAGTACCACGTGACCGGCCGGATCACGCCCCGCGACGGCCAGGTGGTGCTGATGTCGACGGTCGAGGGCGTGCTGGTACCGGCGCGGGTGTGGGGGTTCCGCAAGGGATGGCCGGTCAAGTTGACCGGCCCGGAGCTGGACGCGCAGACCGGTGCGGTCGCGGTGGAGTCCGTGGAGATCGCCCACCACGGCCTGCACCTGGCGAAGGTGGCGGCGTCATGGCCGTCGTGATCTCCGAGATCGTCACCGAGGTGGTGGTCAGCCGGCGCGATGCGGCCGGGGCTGAGGCCGCGCCCGCCACCGCCCTGCCCGAGGAGGCGATGGACGCCATGGTGCGCCGAGCCACCGAACGCGTCCTCGAGGTGCTGCGACGGGAGTGGGACCGCTGATGCTCGACGCCGCCCAGCTCACCAAGCTCACCATCGAGCCGTACCGGGACCAGGAGTTCACGGAGTCGGCCGGGGCGCCGTGGCGGGCGCTGCTCAACCCGACCGAGCTGGCCTTCTCGCGCAAGAACACCTACCAGGCGACGCCGTCCGCCGGGTCGTCCGCACCGCAGCAGTCCTACAGCGGCGGCGAGCCGGACCAGGTGCAGATCGACCTGCTGCTGGACGGGTCCGGTGTGGTCGAGGCCGACGTGTCCGTCGGGGAGAAGCTGGACGCCCTGCTCGCCCTGACCGAGTTCCAGGCCGACACCCACCAGCCGTACTACGTGCACGCGTACTGGGGCCGGTTCGACTTCCGCGGCGTGCTCACGCAGGTCGATGTCACCTACAAGCTGTTCGACCGCGACGGCGAACCGCTGCGGGCAACGGTCAAGCTCACCCTCAAGGAGGTCGTCGCCCCGGAGGAGATCGCAGCGGAGGAGCGGCGCGAGTCCCCCGACCTCTACCAGACCTGGCTGGTCTCCGAGGGTGAGCGGCTGGACGCCATCGCGCAGCGCGTGTACGGCGACCCGGCGTTCTGGCGGCCGCTCGCGACGGCGAACCGGCTGATCAACCCGGGCGGGATCGTCGCGGGCCAGACGCTGCTGCTGCCGCCGAAGGACAAGGGCACCACGACCACCGCCGGTGGTCGGCCATGAGCCGCTACGGCACCGCCGCGACCCCCGACCGGCCCGAGTTCGAGGTCCGGGTGGGCGGGTCCGCCGTGCCGCCGCTCGTCCAGCGCGACGTGGTGGAGATCGACGTGGCGGAGGAGGTCGGCCGGCACGGTCGGCTCGCCCTGCTGCTGCAGAACTGGGACCCGGACACCCGTACCGTGCGGCACTCCGACAGCGGACCTTTCGCGCCGGGCGCCGACGTCGAGGTGCTGATGGGCTACCACAGCACCCTGACCTCGGTGTTCGCCGGGGTGGTCGCATCCGTGACCACGCACTTCCCGGCCGACGGTCAGCCCGTGCTGCGGGTGGAGGCCCGGTCCCGGTCCATCCTGCTCGAGCACCCGCCGCGGTCCCGCCAGCTGGAACAGGTGTCCGACGCCGACGTGGTCGCAGCGATCGCGGCCGACTACTCCCTGACCGCCGACGCCGAGACGGGGGTCACCCGGGCGGCCGTGGTCAGCGACCGGCGCAGCGACTGGGACCTGCTCACCGCCCGCGCCACCGAGCTCGGCTGGGTGGTCTACGTGCGCGGGGGGTCGCTGGTGTTCCGCCCCCCCGCGGCAAAGGCCAACCCGGTCGAGCTCGAGTACGGCCTCAACCTCACCGAGCTGCACCTGACCCAGGACCTCACGTACGCGGTGGACTCCGTTGTGGCGGCCGGCTGGGACGTCGCCGCCATCGAGGCGATCGAGTCACAAGCAGGGCCCGCCCAGTCCGGGATCGACATCGGCTCGCGGTCCGACCACGGGTCCGCGCTGTCCGACGCCGGATGGCCGCTCCGGGAGGAACGGCTCGCCCGGGCGTCGGTCGAAGCGGCGGACGCCGCCGACGCGCTCGCCGTCGGGCGCCAGCGGGCCGCGACGCTCGGTCACATCCACGGCTACGGCTCGATCGTCGGCAACCCGGCGCTGCGCTGCGACGCCTGGCTGACCATCACCGGCGTCGGGAGGCGGATGTCCGGTCCGCACTACCTGACCGCGGCCCGGCACCGGCTCTCCGCCCGCGGGTATCGCACCGAGTTCCAAGTGGGTCGCCCGCCGGTGCTCACGCCGCGGGTGCCGGACGCCGGACGACCGAGCCGCCTGATCACCGCCGTGGTGGACAGCCTCGAGGACCCCGACGGGATGAACCGGGTGCGGGTGCGGCCCACCTGGCGCGGCGAGGCCGGTGACGGGGTGTGGGCGCGGCTGGTCACGCTGGACGCCGGCAACGGCTACGGCACGGTGTTCGTGCCCGACGTCGGCCAGGAGGTGCTGCTGGGCACCCTCGACGGTGACGACTCGACGCCCGTGGTGCTCGGGTCACTGTTCAACGGCACCCAGGTGGCCCCGGTCTCGGTGAGCGACGACGCCAACCCGGTGCGCGCCATCGTCACGCCCGAGGGGCACCGCATCGTCCTGGAGGACGGCGACGCGTCGGCGGTGACCATCGAGACCCCGGCCGGCAACCGGCTGCAGCTGGCCGAGAAGGACTCGAAGGTCACGCTCACGCACGGCGACTCCGGCAACTCGATCACCCTGTCCGACTCCGGCATCGAGCTCAACGCCGCCAAGGGCGACGTGGTGCTCAAGGCCGCCGCAGGCAAGGTGAAGCTCGACGCCACAGGCATCGACGGCAAGTCCTCCGGCCCGGCGGCGCTCGAGAGCTCGGCCACCTTCGACCTCAAGGCGTCCGGGACCCTCGGGCTCAAGGGCGCCCTCGTCAACATCAACTGAAGGAGGCGTCATGCCAGCCGCCGCGCGGGTCGGTGACCCGACGGTCCACGGCGGGACCGTCGTCGGTCCCGGCGTGTCGACGGTCCTGATCGGCGGGATGCCGGCCGCCGTCCTCGGTGACATGCACGCCTGCCCCATCCCACCGCCGTCGCACATCCCCTCTTCTCCATTCGTCGCGGGATCGGGGACCGTGATGATCAGCGGCCGGCCGGCCCTGCGCGCCAGCGACTCCTGCGGGTGCGGGGCGAGCGTTCCGGTGGGCTGTCCGACGGTGGTGATCGCATGATCGCCGACGACCCCCAGCTGGGGCGCGGCTGGGCCTTCCCGCCGCGGTGGGAGCTCGCCGACCGCGCCGATGCCGCCGTCCTGGCGATCACCGAGGGCGTCGAGCACGTGCAGGAGGCCATGCGGGTGCTGCTGCGCACCGGCGTCGGCGCCCGGCTGATGCGACCTGGGCTGGGCGTCGGCGTCGACCGGTACGTGTTCGAGCCGCGCACCACCGACGTCTGCTACCGGCTGGCGCACGACATCGAGCGCGCTCTGCTGCTCTGGGAGCCGAGGGTGATCGTCGACGCCGTGGAGGCCGTGCCGGCCGGTGAGGCGGAGGACCGGATCGACATCCGGATCGACTACCGGGTGGACCGGCACAGCCGGCCGTCGAACCTGGTCATCCCGTTCTACCTACAGGAGCCGTCATGAGCCGCCGGCCGGAGGACGTGCGCGTTGCCATGGCGACGGCCGCGGGCCTTGTCGCGTTCGACGCCGACCACACCTGGCGCGACGTCCTGTTCGCCGGCACCGCCACGACCGACCTGTCCCGCCCCGGCGACCCGGACCGCGCCCTGCTGACCGCCCTGACCGAGGAGTACCCCGAGCTCGATGCCCACGGCGACACCCTGCCGGAGCGCGCACACCTGGACTGGCTCGAGCAGAACCTCGCCATCCCGCGGCTGCCGGTGCTGCCGGACACCGTGGTCGCGCACGCGACGGTTGACCCCAAGCTCGCGCCAGCGGTGATCGCGAAGGGCACGGTGCTGCGCGGCGGCAAGGACGCCTTCGGCACCGAACGCCGGTACGCGACGAACGACGCACTCACCGCGCACGGGGCCACCGTGACCGCGGTCCGCAGCCTGGTCCCAGGCGGCAACCCCGCGGGACAACCGGGGCGCGTGGCCGAGGCCGCCCCCTTCCCGCTCACCCCGACCGCCGGCTCGTCCGCACCGCACCGGCTGCGGCTGCACAGTCCCGTGCTCGGGTTCGACGGCGGGACCATGACCGTGCGCATCACGCTCGTGGGCGCCGGAACCGCCGCGGGCCTGATGCATGCGCTGTGGCGGTACCCGCGCCTCGACGGGACGGAAGGGATCGCCGGAACGGGCACCATCTCGGGCGACCAGGTGACGGTCGTCCTGGTGGCCGGTTGCGGCGTCGAGAGCGGCGACCCGTGGCTCGAGGCGAGCATCCCGCCCGACCGGGTCCTGCCGACGGCCCTCGGCTTCACCCAGGCGAGGCTGCAGGTGACCGCCCGGTCGCCGCTGGTGCCGCAGGCCGCGTACCTCAACGACGGAGCCCTGGACGTCACCAAGGAGTTCCAGCCGTTCGGAGCGGCGGCCAAGCGCGGCGACGCCATGTACCTGCGCAGCGACGAGGCGTTCAGCAAACCGCTGTCGTCCCTCACCGTCGGCATCCAGGTGATGCAGGAGGGCGGCTCCGCCCTGTCCTCCGCCGCGGGCGGCAGCGGAATCCCGAACTACCTGGCGAACGACATCTCCTACACGATGAACTACCTGCAGTCGTCCTGGGGCTCGGCCATGTCGTCGGAGGTCCAGGACGCGTTCGACCACATCACCGGCCTGGTCAGCTTCAGCACGACCCCGCACGTGGAGTGGCAGCGCCGGGTGGACGGCGAGTGGCAGACGTTCAAGGACGTCGGCTCCCAGCTCACCGGGTTCACCGGCGCCCCGGTGAGCGGCGCGGTCTGCTCGGAGCCGGCGGTGATCGGTGGGCAGCAGGGCCACCTGGTCCGCGCGTTCCTCGCCGAGGGCGACTTCGGCTGGACCGACTACCAGCAGGAGGTCGCGGCGTTCGCGACCGGCGCCGTCGCGGGCGACACACCGACCATGCCCACCCCGCCCGTCCCGCCGATCGTCTCCCGGGTGACCCTCTCGTACACGACCGCCCCGGTCGCGGCCTCGCGCGTCGAGGCGCTGAACGGCTGGGCGACGACGACGCAGGCCGGCTCGGGCACGTTCCACCCGTTCACCCGCACGGTCTCCCCGTCCGGCGACACCGGCATGGTCGCTATCGGGCTGGACCTTCCGGCCACCGCGATCGGCTCCACCGTGTCGGTGTACCTGCAGGTGGAGTCGGCGTCGCCGTGCGGCTCGAGCGCAGACCCGGAGGGCGCGCACTGGGAGTGCTGGGACGGGGCGGCCTGGCAGGCCCTGCCGGTCGCGGACGGCTCCCGCCTGCTGCGCGAGTCGGGCCTGCTGCGGTTCGTCGCCCCCACGGGGTGGGCCGTGGGCTGCTCGGCGGTGACCACCGACACCGGACGCTGGGTCCGGTTGGTCACCGACACCCCCGAACGCCTCGGCGTGATCACCTCGGTGACGCCCGACGCCGTCGTCGCGACCTACCTGAGCCAGGCACTCGACCCGGCGAGCGACCCGAGCCCGGCCACCGCCCTTGCGCCCGGAACCATCAAGGGCGCTCTCTCGCCTGTCCCGGGCGTCAAGAAGGTCACCAACCTCGCCGGCGTCCCTGGCCGCGGCCCGGAGGACGACGCCGCCTACCGCCGCCGTGCGTCGGCCATCGCCCGGCACCGCGGGCGGGCGGTGACCGGATGGGACTACGAGGAGGTCGTCACCGTCGAGTTCCCCGAGGTCGCCGCGGTGCGGTGCCTGCCGCACACCGGGCAGGGCGGCGTGCGGATGGCCGGCGGGGTCGGCCTCGTGGTGCTGCCGGACCGGCCGTTCGACCCGGCGCCGCGCCCATCGGTCAGCCTGGCCGGCCGGATCACCGACGTTCTCGCCCCGATGGCCGGACTGCACGCCGAGCCCACCGTGCTCTGCCCGCTGTACGCGGCGGTCACCGTCGAGGCTGACGTCCTGCTGCGCCGCGGGATCGCGGCGCTGACCGGCCGGGATGCGATCTCCGACGCGCTCGAGGCGTGGCTGCACCCCGGCGGCAGCACGCCGACCCGGTGGGGACGCAGCCTGTTCCGGTCCTCACTCGAGGCGTTCCTCGACGGCCTGCCGGAGGTGGACACCGTGCAGACGGTGACCATGCGAGGGCCCGGCGGCGCGGTCACCGAGCTGGTCGAGGTCGATGCCTGCCGTGGCCTGTTCTGCTCGTCCGCAGCCCACACGATCGCCGTGAAGGAGCAGCTGTGAGCGTCCTTCCGATCACCGCGTTCAACCCGGTCGCGCCGGACGCCGACTGGGAGGGCGTCCGCGCGCGCCTGATGGCCGCCCTGGTGGCGGCGGCCCCCGCCGGGTGGACCGACCACAACGCGATCGAGCCGGGCGTGACCCTCACCGAGGCCGCGGCCTTCGGGCTCGCCGACCTGCACTACCGCACGGCCACCCGCGGCTCGGCCTGGCCCCTCGAGGTGCCGGCGTGGCAGGACGACGCCGATCGCCACTGGCACGCCACACTCCCGACCGAGGCGATGGCCGCGCTCGCCGACGTCCTGTCCGGCCCGGCCCCGGGCAGCCCGACGCGGAGCGTCGCGCGCGTGCTGGAGCCGCAGATCCGGGCCTGCGTCGCTCCCGGCGACGCCTTGGTCCTGCTCGCGGAGGCGCCGTGGGCCGGCGTGTTCGACGCCGCACAGACGCCGGTGGTCGTCGCCCTGATGCGCGGCCGGCTGGTCCGTCGGCTCGCGCACGAGCTCACCGACCTGATCGCTGCGGCGGTCGACGCCGAACGCACGACGGGCGGGACCGTCGCGCAGCGGGACGCCCGCGCGGCCGAGGCCCTCGCCTACGCGCTGCCACTGTGGCCGGAGGAGCTGGCCGCCGTCGTGCGCCGGGAACGCCGGCGCCGCTCGGGCGCCGCCGTGGTCGCCCGCCTGGACGAGATCCTCGCCGCCACCACCACCCCGGCCGTGAACACGGTCCGCGCGGAGCTGGCCGCAGCCGATCTCGACGGCAACGAGGTCGACCTCGCGATGGGCGCCGCCCCGGTCCCGCTCGCGGCGCTGCCGGAGGACTTCGAGGAGGCCGACGGCGCGTCCCGGGTCTGGCCGCCGCATCCCCTGCAGTCCCTCACCTGCGAGCCGGTGACCGCGGCCGACTACGCCCGTCGGGCCAGGGCGCACCAGCAGGTGGTCAGGGCCTGGGCGGTCTCGGGCCGGCTGACCGGCGTCGGGTGGGACGGGCGGCCGGTCCCCACCGCGGTGCCGACCAAGGGCGCGGTGACCCTCGTCGTCGAACGCATGGCCAAGCCGGCGAGCGTCCCCGCCTCGTCCTGGGCGACCACGCAGGTGTTCCTCACCGACGTGCTGCGCGTCGCGATCGGCACCGAGGTGGACCAGCCGCACCCCACCTGGCGGGACACCCTCGACCCGCTCGACCCGCGCCGGATGATCTGCGACGAGGTGGGTGCGGCGCTTCTCAAGGTGTGCCCCGTCGTGCTGCAGGGCACGCTCGTCACCGGCGTCGGCGCTGACCGGGCCGCGACCGTCGGCGGTGCGCTGGCCCGGGTCGCGGCGTACTTCGCCGCCGGCCGCCCGGAGAGCCGGCCCGACCCGGTGACCGGTCCGCTGATCGACGGCCCGTGGCCGCGGATCGACCAGCCGGCCGACGGGTGGACCCCGGGTGAGGCCATCAGGTTCACCGAGGTGGTCACGGCCATCTCCGCGGACCCGGCGATCCTCGGCGTGCAGAACCTGTCGATCAAGGTCGGCGGCGGGGCGTTCATCGACTCCGTTGCGGGCTCGGTGCCGCTCGACCCCGACTGCGTGCCGCAGCTCGCGGACCTCCAGTGCCTGCGCGTGCGGTTCGCCCTGACCGGGGAGTGCTCCGATGCCTAGCGCCGACTACACCCGCCTGGCCCAGTACCTGCCGGCCGTCTATCAGGACGACGCGGCGTCGTTCGCGCAGATCGACGCCTTCCTCGGGCTGGTGGACGAGCTCAACCACGCGTACATCGAGCGCCTGGAGGACCTGTCCCTGACCCTCGGACCGGACGCCGCCCTGCGCTGGCCGGTGGACCTGCCGTACGACGCCGGCGGTGACGCGCTGATCGACACATACCTCGCGGTGTACGACGAGGTCGCCACCTGGGCGGCGTTCGCCTTCCCGGCGTCGTGGGGGCTGGATGAGGACGGTGTCGTCCGGCGTCGGGTGTTCCTCGCGAAGGCCGCCCGGATCTGGCGACGCCGCGGCACCCCGCGCGGGTTCCTCGACTGGTTCTGCCTGGCCTTCGGCATCGAGGCCGCGGACCGGCCCTACCTGCTCGAGCACTTCAAGGTGCCCGGCCCGCAGATCCCCGACCCGGAGCTCACCGGCACGCTCTTCGTGCCCTCGACACCGCAGTTCTCCGACTACCGGCGCCGCCACGAGGCCATCGAGTTCGTCGACTGGTACGCCCCGGCGCACGTGCTGCTGCGGGTCTGCTGGACCAGGCCGGACTTCGCCCCGCCGGAGCCCCCGGTCCTCCCGGCCGACCCGACGCCCGCCCAGGTCGCGACCTTCACCGCGGCGGTCGACCTCTACCGCGCTGACCTGCGCGCCCTGCTCTGCTCGATCACCTCGTTCATCGACCACGCGAACGGCATCCACATCTGGGAGTGCATCGACGAGGGCCGCACAGTCGACCGGCTCGACGTCGGGCACCTGCCCAGCGAGGACTGAAAGGGAGCGCCACCATGCCCGACAACCAGTACCCGGTCTTTGAAGGCGGGCAGACGCTCACTGCTTCCGACCTCAACCAGCTGCAGACGTTCCTGCACCAGCGCGACCGGTTGCTGGGCCGGCTGATCGGCTTCGGGATCAACTGCGGGCTGGGCGGCTCGGTGACCGGCACCACCCTCACGATCAGCCCCGGCCTGGCGATCGACCAACGCGGCGAGCCGCTGCTGCTGCCCGCCGCCCAGACGATCGCCCTGCCGCCGACGCCGTCCGCGGGCACCTTCGCCTTCGTCACCCCAGGACCCGGCGGGTTCAGCGTGGTGCTGGAGTCCACCGACACCGTCGAGCCGGCGCCGGACTGCGGCGAGACCGGCTGCGAGGGCCATGCGGAGCTGCACACGCGTGCCGTGTCCCTGCGGATCGCGAGCGGGCGGATCACCGGGCCGCGGTTCGACTTCGCGAACGAGACCCTGCTGACCGTCGAGCCGATGCGGCTCTCGCTCACCTCGGCGCCGCAGGGGTCCTACGTCGCCCTGCGCGACGCCATCGTCGCCCGGCTCACCAGTGGCGGCAGCCCGCTGATCAGCACCACCCTGATCAGCCAGCTGCAGGCCACCTCGATCGCCCCTGCCGACCTGCCCGGCGTCAAGGGCTACAAGGCCGGCTACATCAACCAGGTGCTCTTCGCCACGCTGGACCTGCTGCGCTGCCGGGCCCTGATGGCCACCTCGTGCGACCGGACCACCCCGCGACCCGGCGTCGTGCTCGGCTGGGTGCACCAGGTCAGCACCACCTGGGTGTGGGAGTGCGGCTACCGGCACGCCTGGGAGCCGCCACAGGGCTTTACCCAGGCACTGCTCGGCGGCACCTGTGGCGACCCCTGCGGCGTCTGGGTCGACGCGCTCGAGGGCCTCATCGCCGGGTACGCACCCCCGGACCCGCCGCCGCCGGCCCCCACCGACACCGGCCCTGGACCCGGGGTCGTCTACTGCCCGCACGGGATGATCCTGGTGGCCGGCAAGTGCGTGAACATCTACTACCCGCCGGTGGAGATCCCCGACGAGTGGTACATCCCGTGGGTCGAGGACCCGCTCGGGCCGATCTGGAACCCGCCGGACATCTACCAGCACTTCGACGACATCGTCAGGGAGGTCTACGACGCCGACCCGTGGGAGTACTTCGGCAAGGGCGTGCTGAACGGACGCGAGACGCTGGGCCGGGACGCGGAGATCTCCAGGACCGCCCTCGAGGAGACCATCACCGGCCTCGACAGGACGCCGAACGTGGTGATCATGACGGCAACCGAGGCAACCGCGCTGGACGGGTACGGGCCGGCGGGCAGCTTCAGCCCGTCCGACACCATCGTGCTGACCGCCGACGCCAACGGAAGGGTCGTTGCGACCGGCCGCGTGTCCGCGGCGCACACGGCCCGGAAGCTGGGCACCGAGCTGCCCGCCGCAACGGCAATGGCCACCGAGGCGCTGGCCGCGACCGAGATCCAGCAGGTCGGGCTCGCGCAGGTCACCGAGCAGGTCGGCGGCCTGCGCGAGGACGTCAAGGGGTTCAAGGGTTTCGAGCAGACCACCGTCACCTGGCGCGCGGAGGTCGACACCGCGATCGAGGGTGTCGGCGCAGCCATGGAGAAGGAGGTCCGGGACCGGGTGAGCCTGGAGCTCGGCGACATGAAGCTCGGCCAGATGGCGGAGCGGCTGGCCTCGGCCGAGGGCTCCATCGACGTGCTGGTCAAGTTCGGCGGGTCCGCGGGCATCAAGGGCATCCAGCCCAGCCAGCGACTCGACCAGGACTTCGCCCGAGGCATGGTCGAGTTCGCCGGGACGGTCAATGCCGGGCTCAACTCCCTCGTCACCGCCGACAACGAGAGGACCCTGGGCCGGTACGTCGGCGACGCCACCCGGGCGGCGGCAACCCTTGAGGTGGTGGCCGCCGGCGGGGAGCCGGTGGCGATCGGCGAGGCCGCGGTCAAGCTGATGGGCACGCTGCGGACCGCCGTGAAGGCGGCCGGTGTCGACCCGCTCGTCGGCAAGCAGCTCGACGCCCAGCTCAACGCGGTGAAGGGCCTGCTGGGATGACCGACATCGTGGTGGACCGGCTGCGCATCCGCGGAGGGGATGCGCGTCGGCTCGCCACGGTCGCGGCCCGCACACTGCCGGCCGCGCTCGACGACGCCCTCGCCGACCTGGCCGACGGGGCGCTGGGGTCGCTGTCGGTCACGCTCGACCTGGACCCGGCGGACTACGACGACGCCACGCTCGCCGTGCTCTGGGCGGACCGGATCCGCACCGCGGCCCTCACCGCTGGAGCCCGGCGGCGAGTGGCTGCCGGGCCGGGCGTCGGTGCGGCCGACGACGCCGCGAGGTCGGGTCCCGGCGCAGCGTCCGGTCGGCACGCCGACCGGGCGGGTGCTGTGGACGCCGGCGCGGTCGGCGTCGAGGCGCTCGTCGCGACGGCGAGCGGATGGCTCGAGGCGGGCGCCCCGGTCGGAGCCATGCCGGTGGCCCTGACCGCGCTCACCGCCGAGGCGGTCGCCGCCGCCGTTGCCGCGCGGCTCGGACCCACCCCCGCCGCCCGGCTGGTCCGCGCGCTGGAGCGCCGCGCCGCCTGGATCCGGCACCCGGTGCACGACGCCGGCGCGGAGCCCACCCGGCCGCGCAACGGTCCCGCCGACACGGCGGCGGACGAACGGTCATCGAGCGACCGCGCCGAGCCTGAGCGCCCGAACGCGCCTGACGCCCCACCGGGCGACGAGCCCGCCCGCCGCCTGACCGTTGCCGCCCGAGCCCTGCGCCCCCATCTCGACCTCGCCGCAGCCGACGACGGAGCAGCGTCGTCGGCCGACCTCCGCCAGGCCACCCGGGTGGCCGGCGTCGTCCTCCTCTACCCGTGGCTGGCGGACCTGTGCCGGGACGCGCAGGCGGTCCATCCGAACGCCGAGCCGGTGCATGCCCGCCGGCTCGCGCTCGCCGCTCTGGCCGGCGGTCCCGACTCCGACCCCGGCCTGCTCGACGACCCGCTGGTCCTGTTCCTGGCCGGTGCCCCTGACGACGCGCCGTCGTCGTCGGCCCTCGCCCCGCTCGAGGTCGAGCCGCTCGCTGCGGCGGCCGACGCGGCTCTGGCCCGGTTCGCCGCCCAGCTGCGCGGCTTCCAGCGCTCGTCGCCGTCGTTCGTCCGGGCGTCGTGGGTGGTCCGGGCCGGCCTGCTGGACACCGAGCGGGACCCGGCCCGCCTGCTCGGCCAGACCCTCCCGCTCGACGTGGTGCTGCACCTGCTGCCGTACCCGGTGAGCCTGCTGCGGCTGCCGTGGACGCCGCCGCTGGTCGTGCGGTTCGTGCCATGAACCCGGTCGAGGAGCTGCGCGCAGCCATCGAGTCGCTCGAGGCGGTGATCGCCGTGCGCCTGGAGGAGCGGCGCGGCGGCCCGACAGCGCGTCGGCTCGGCCTGGAGGGGTCGGAGGGGATCCCTCCCGTCACGCACTACCGGGGCACCGGCCCGCTCGCCGAGGTGATCACCACCGGGGGCCTGACCGCAGCCGAGGCGCTCGTCCTGGTGGCCGCCGTCGCGCCGCACGTGGACGAGAAGTTCGACGCCCTCTACGGCCGGCTCACCGACCGGCCCGACGTCCGCGGCCTCACCGGTGAGGTGGCCCGCACGCTGGTGGCGCGCACGTTCCCCGGGCGGATCGCGGCGACGGCGCTGCTCAGCTCGTCGGCCCCGCTGGTCGCGTCGGGCCTGGTCTCGCTCGACCCACCTGGCGACCTGTCCGGGCGCCTGACCCCCGAACCGACCCTGGTCAAGTGGCTGCTGGGCCTGCCGCCGGACACCCCGTCGGTCTCGGCGGACTTCCCCGCCCGCCCGCTGTCCACGGTGCACACGCTCGACGACGTGGTGCTGCCGGGCACCGCGCGGAGTCGGATCGGCGAGCTCACCGACCGCATCGAGCATCAGGAGCTGGTGGTGCAGACCTGGGGCTACGGCCGCCACCACGACAACACCGGGGGCCTGATCGCCCTGTTCCACGGGCCGCCGGGCACCGGCAAGACGATGACCGCCGCTGCCCTCTCCCGGTCGGTGGGGCTCCCGGCGTACATGGTCGACCTGTCCGCCCTGGTCTCCAAGTACATCGGCGAGACCGAGAAGTCCCTGGCCAAGGTGTTCGACCGGGCGGTCCGCGAGCGCTGCATCCTGGTGTTCGACGAGGCCGACGCGGTGTTCGGCAAGCGCACGGAGGTGGCCGACTCCCACGACCGGTACGCCAACCAGGAGGTCTCCTACCTGCTGTCCCGGGTGGAGCAGCACCCCGGCGTGGTGATCCTCACCACCAACCTGCTGGCGAACATCGACGAGGCGTTCCAGCGACGCATCCACGTGATGGTCGAGTTCCCCGAGCCGGGGCCGTCCGAGCGGACCCGGCTGTGGCGGTCGCTGCTGCCGCACGAGCTGCCGCTGGACGACGCCGTCGACCTGGACGGGCTGGCCCAGCGCTTCCCGCTGTCCGGCGCGCAGATCCGCGACGCCGGGCTGGAGGCCGCGTACCTCGCGGCGGCCGACGGGCGGGTGGTGACCCAGGAGTACCTGCTCGCCGGCGTGCAGCGGCAGTTCGAGAAGGCAGGACGGACGGCGCCACGGTGAGCTTCGTCGCGCCGGAAGCCGCCGCGCCCGTCGACGAGCACGGGACGGCCGCCCGTGCGCCGTCCGCGGCTGTCCGCGAGCGCGAGCCCGAGCCGCTGGGCGTGGTGCCCCGGCCGGGTCCGGAGTCCTCGGTGGTCCCGCTGGACGCGGTGGCCGGTGGGCTGACCGCGCGGCAGGCGCAGTGGGGCGTCGACGGCGGCGAGGTGCTCCTGACCGGGGACGCGCCGTTCCTCGACCTGACCGGGCGGGCCGGGTTCCGGTCCGACGGCACCCTCGACGGCACCGTCACGATGCGCGCGGCCGTCCGGCTGCTCGGCCTGCACGTCGCGCAGGCCGAGTGGACAGTCGCCGGCTGGACCGCCGACGTCCCGCTGGTCGCCCCGGCCGTCCAGCTGCAGGGTACGACGCTCGTCGTCGACCTGGCTCCGGTGGGGGCGGACGTCGCACTCACCGCGGCCGAGGGTCTTGCCACTGAGCGCACCGAAACCGGCGCGACCATCACGCTCCCGGAGGGGACGGTGACGCCGGGCGTCCCGCTGGAGCCGCGCGTGGTCGAGCTGTTCCGCGGCCTGCGGGGCTGGGACGTGTCCGCGCTGCGCGCCCACCCGGAGGCCCCGGTCGAGACGGCGCCGGCGTTCGTCAGCAACACCGATCTGTTCTTCGCGCCCGGCCGGTACGGCCCGGACAGCGCCGAGACGGCGGCTCTGCTCGACGCCGCGATCCGTGCGGCTCTCGCCGGGATCGTCGGACCGGTGGCGGCGACACCGCCGGCTCCGCCACCCGAGCCGGCACCCGACGCCGGCACACCGCCGATCACCGACACCACACAGGTGTCCGCGACGGTGCCCCCGGTCCCGGCGGTGCAGCCGATCGCCGAGGAGGCCGCTGGGGTGGGCGCCGCCGGGCCGGTTCCCGAGGGCGGCTCCCCGGCGGAGGCCGGCGCCCCGGCCGTCGGCGCCCTGGCCGAGGCCGAAGCCGCCGCGGCGGGCGAGGCCGGAGCACCGCCGCCCGCTGCGGTCGAGGTCGAGCTGATAATGCCGCCGGCACCGACCGAACCCGGGCCGGCTGCGACCGCCCGGGCGGGCGCCGTCGGCGGCGGAGCCGGCGGAGCCGCACGAGCCGCACGCGACCTGCCGCCGGCGGCGGACAACGTCACGGCCGCCCGCGGCGCCGTCACCGAGCCGGTCGCGGAGACGGCCGCAAGGGCGCGCGAGGACCTTGCCGCGGCACTCGGCGGACGCCCGGCGCCCAGCCCGGAGATCGTCGAGCTGTGCGACCGGATCCGCACCGCGATCCGCGAGCACCGCCCGGTGGACGAGGACGCGCTGCTCAGGACCGACCCGACCCACGAGGCCCAGTCGGCGGGCGCGACCGTGTCCGGCTCGGTCGAGGGTCAGGTGGGCGAGGTTCAGGCCGGCTACGCCGACCTGAACAACCC
>Ga0209585_10000270_pt1 | contig 20602 bp, 19 predicted proteins | sample NGEPerone_FD_185491 | JGI IMG/M metagenome (GOLD analysis project Ga0209585, IMG submission 185491) | Arctic peat soil microbial communities from the Barrow Environmental Observatory site, Barrow, Alaska, USA - NGEE Permafrost154B-one... | ecosystem: Environmental > Terrestrial > Soil >... | reverse complement strand
ACAGTGAGGATTTAAGCGGTGTGCCGACTTTATTTCCATCCTTGTCCAATGCTGAATACACCAATCCACGGTACGGTTTTCCCCTTACTTCTCCTTTGACTTCTTCCAATCCGATATTATAAAGAGATAGCAAAGCGCGGTATTCTCCCAGCGATTGGAACTTATACATGGCTGCCAACGGTTTTATTACCGCAGAAATCTGCTTTTTAAGGTTGCCTTGCGCAGGATCTACCGGTGTGAGTTGCCATAATTCTGACTGCTTCTGTCCCTGTGCAGGAATCAACCCGTATTTCTGTTCCAACAGTTCAGTAATCTCCTTGCTGCGCTTATGCTCGAAACTGTCTTTTATTAATTTGCCTTCACAATCCACCCGCAAGGAAACTATATGGATATGATCGCGCCCTATGTCCTCGTGCTTGAAAATGAGGTATGGTTGACCGCCGTAGCCCAACCGCTCCATGTATTCACGCCCGATGTCTGCCAGTTTATCGTCGGGATGCGGGTTAAGTGAAATATGTATCACCGGCTTTTTAGTGGGCAGGTGTTCGGGAGATGGCAACCAGCGGGCAAAATCCGCAGCACATCCCTGTACGCTGAAGTGTCCATCTATCGGCTCACAAACAAGGTTCGTGGCAAGGACTTTTCCCATTCCTTCGTCTACCTTCTCCTGGTTGTAAGCCAATGCCCCGTAAAGGCTATTCCCGGTGTTTATTTTGGCTATCATTTCCCAATTATTGTTGATTCTAAATGATTGTTCCCTGATTTATTTCATCATAAACTTCTCTTTAAAATCCTGAGAAAGCTTTACAATTTGCTCGCTAAGTACCACTAGTTCCTTTGTAATACTTTCCAATCTATACAGCAAAGCCAGCGTTTTTTTCTCCGAAAAATGCGAATGAAGCTCCTTTACCACTTGGTTATAATTGACGCCCAGCGCACGGTATTGCGCGTAAAATGATGTCAGTTTGGTCACGTATTCGAGTGCAGCGCGGTCTGTTTTTACCACCCGGAATGTTTGATCGAACACCCGGGCCTTGATAAAAAGCGCCTTGGCGCGCATACCCGATTGCTCAAACAGTGTTAGGAACCGCGCATTCTCCGTATTGGTAAAACGCACCATTACGCAATTAGTAGCCGGGTCGTCTTCCTGCGGGCGTCCTCCTTTTCCCCGATTGCGCGATGTTTTCTTTTCCTCTTTCATATCATTCATATTTACGGCAAAGCATCCGACGCAGGGTTTAATCCTGTCTTTAATCTTCCTGAAAGCAACCGACTTCGGAGGTTGCTTTACCCCCCTTTTGGGGCAAGCCGTTCCGGGTTACCGGAATGGTTTCGGGTAACCCGAAACACAGCTTGCTATTTGCCCGAAGCAAATAAAATCTGCCTTTTACTGGCAGATCATAAAAGCTGCCTGAACGGATAATGGCATTTTCAATGCTCAGGATGCTTCCCGGCTCAAAGGTAACGGGCTAGCCAAACATTAACGCAATAGCGTATTATGCCACAACTGATCAAATCGGTGCCACTTATCGTCAAACCCTTGAAATGTAAAAACCAGCCGCTTGAAAGCCGTTTATTTGCAACGTCGGTACACACGTAGGGATGTTTGCAGGTACGACAATACGGTCTTATTTACGCACTGATACAGGGACAGACAAACGGAAATATCTGCCCATGCACACAGATAGAACGATACGGATAAACCGATGTACGGAAATAAGTAAAAACGGACAAACGTAAGGATGTAACAACACACCAACGTACTCCTGTATCTCCGTACCAACACACATCCCTGCGGACAACCGTACACAAACAGGTACGCAGGTATTCAGGCAAATAAATGTGTATGCAGGTACATAAATAAATACGCAAATACGGATGTATAAACCATTAAAAACTCAAGAAATGAAGAAAGATATTCCGGTGCTGAAAGAAGTAGTTGAAGCTGTATGGCGCAAAGAGGAGGAGCTAACGGGGTTGAAAACCGAATTGAACAACCTTGAACGACAAATAAAACTCTCGTTAAAACCTATCGAACAAACGGAAGGCAAATCATCGGAAGCCGTGGCAGACAATCAACTGCGGCAGGAAGCCCCAAAGTTAACCCAATCAACCCTAAACGGTGAACGAACCGGTGTTCCTTTACCTCATAACTTGAGACAACTGGAAGAAGTATTGGGCGAACGTTTGATTATCGTTTCCATTGATCGTGAAGACAAGCAGGAAAAGAATGGAATGCCATCGAGAGTATGTTGTAAAAACGAAAGGCTGTTCGTTTTTACTCAACCGTTGTATTTCAAATATCTAACTTCTCAAATAAACCATCATCATATTTATTTTGAGGATAATAAAAAGGGTCTTTTTCAAAAATTGAACTATTCTCTAAAACGCCTGATGCTATCGACCTTAATGAGGATGCACATCTAACTCCAATTCCTTCCGGTGAAGGGCTATCCAATCTTTCAGCAATTCTGCTTGATGAAGATTATTATCACTTTACTGTTGAGCATAGCTCATATAAAGACAATGTCCATTATGCCAACACTGAAGCCCTTATTTGTTTAAAGGCTTTCGCTTACCTCGACAACAAAAAGCGAAAGGAAGAAGGCGAAGAAATCAGCACCAGAGATATCGTAAAACATAAAAATGATATTTTCCGGATGGTTTTCATGCTGAACCCTGATGATCGTTACTCTTTGATTGAAAAGCTTAAATATGATTTACAATTGTTTGTGGATACAGTTAAGAACGATTTACCTCATCCCGAAATCTTTAACATCAACGGATTTGGCAGACAAAATATGCAATCAATCTTCGACCGGTTTATACTAATTTTCAACTTGAACGCATGAAGAAAGAAATATTATAAAACCCTTTTACGAAATGATCCTACCAACTGATTGAGAGGCAAAGATATTGGGCAAATTGGGAAATTTTTCAAAAGAGAAGGGCATATTATATTAACAAGTTATTTCAGAAGCCTTACCCTGCATTCGTAATGACAAAATATACGCGATACACAATTTCAATATTAAATAGTTTATTATTGATGATGTTACACGTTTTAAAGTGAAGAAATTAGACAAGGAGATATACTTTTTGCTGGTTGTCGATTCACTCTAAAAATAGACTTTATGAATTGTCGTAACAGATTAATAATTACACTCAACTCCAATATTGACACTCGTCAGGCAATTAATTTGGAAATCGCACGGATAAAACGGAACGTCAAGTAAAATAAAGGGATTATGTCATTGCATTCTAATATAGGATTACTTATTTTTAGGAAAATTAATTTTCCAACATGCCTAACGAAACTAAAACACACCGGATACTCCGGTTTATCCTTTTTTTATCTGGCAGCTATCCTAAAACTAAAGAAGAATGCATCACCTTTCTGGAGATCAAAAGCTCTGCATTTTATACTTACTGCAATTTATTAAGAGAAACGGGTTTCGAACTACAACAAGAAGAAGGTAAATACTGGATTGAATACAAGGTGAATGAAAATCACATCCTTAGTGACTTACTTCATTTTTCAGAGGAAGAGTCCTATATTCTTTCGTGCTGTATTGATGCATTGGATGAAAAGCCGCAACGTTCAACTAAACTCAAACAAAAACTCGTTTCCTTTCTGAATCAGGACAAAGCCATCGAAGCCTATATCCATAAAGAAAAGTCGGCAATCGTACAGGCATTACGGACAGCACAGCAAGCAAAAAAACAAATACTTCTGATTAATTATGCTTCGGGCAATAGCCAAACGATCAGAAATCGGATGGTGGAACCTTTCGAATTTAAAGACGATTTTAACCTCGTGTGGGCTTTCGATACCCAATTAAAAAAGAATCGGCAGTTTAAAATCTGCCGCATTGAAGATTTATCCGAAACGCCGTTCCAGTGGGAACATGAGTGTTTACATCGATCATTACCCGTCGATATTTTCCGAAACACAGGTGAACTCGACAAACAAATTGAGTTTAACCTAAACCTACGAGCTAAAAACTTACTTACGGAAGAATACCCCTTATCGGCAAAATATATCACCTCAATCAATCCGAACAAATTTCTTTTTAAAGCACCTGTCGCCAAATACGAAGGACCCGGTCGTTTTGTACTCGGCATTGCCGAAGATATTCAATTCATCGGCGACGAAGGGTTCCGTCAGTTCCTGCAAATAAAAATGGACAATTATCAATATTTTTTTAGTCGCTCCACGATCTCCGGAGTCGAATCAACGAATTTTGAAAGAAATTAGAGAATCATCACCAACGTAAAAGTTTGAATAAATTTCACTTTTTACGTTGATCGCTTAATCGATGCTTTATGACACAGAAAAAATATATTGCACACATTCGGAAGGAAGATAATGACAAGCAATCAGTTAAAGACCATATTAAAAATGTGTCTGATATCTCAGCTTGTAATGCTTCAAAGATTGGCTTGGCCAAAGCTGGAGAACTAATTGGGTTATTGCATGATTTTGGTAAGTACAGTGAAACTTTTCAGAATTACATCGGTTCAGCAACAGGTTTAATAGAACAAGATGAAGATGAGTATGTCGATTCAAAAGGTTTAAAAGGGAAAATTGATCACTCGACTGCCGGAGCCCAATATATTTGGAAATTGACAAAGGGTAATAAAATACAGCAGCAAATAGTTGCTCAATTATTAGCATTAAGTGTAGCTTCTCACCATTCGGGATTAATTGATTGCCTTAAAATTGACGGTGAAGATGACTTTAGCAGACGAATGGCTAAATCAGATAGTAAAACTCATTTAGAAGAAGTGTTAAAGAAGGCAGAACCTGAAATTATTGAAAAAATCAATCGATTAATAAATGATCCGGAATGTTTCGGGGGAATCCTGCAAGTATTGAAGAAGATTGCTCAAACTGAAAAGAATGAGACTTTAGTTCGTTTCCAGGCTGGTTTAATGATACGTATGCTATATAGTTGTTTGATTGATGCTGACCGGCTCGATACTGCAAATTTTGAAAATCCACCAGATGTTAAGAAAAGACAAAATGGAAAATATATAAGCTGGGATTCGCTTATTAACAGGCTTGAAAATAAGTATATCGAATTTGAAAGCAACCCTAATAAATCCAAAGTTGATACTCTTCGAAAACTGATATCAGATGCATGTTTTGAAAGGTCATCTGATAATAAAGGCGTTTTCACACTTACCGTTCCAACAGGCGGAGGAAAAACGTTGGCCAGTCTGCGTTTCGCTCTTCATCATGCGCAAAAACATAATCTCGACAGAATAATTTATGTTATTCCTTTTACTTCTATCATTGACCAAAACGCTCAAGTTGTCCGCGATATTCTTGAAGTTGAGAAACATGAAAAAGGTCGCATCGTATTAGAGCACCATTCGAACCTGATGCCTGATATCCAGAATTGGAAAAACAAGATATTGACCGAAAACTGGGATGCTCCTATTATATATACAACAAGTGTCCAATTGCTCGAAACTCTATTTGGAGGTGGAACTCGCGGTGCCCGCCGTATGCACCAATTGGCCAATTCTGTGATTGTTTTTGATGAAATTCAAACTCTCCCTATAAAAACAGTGCACATGTTTTGCAATGCAGTGAACTATCTTACACGGCATTGCAACAGTAGCGTGGTTTTATGCACAGCAACCCAACCTTTATTGAATAAGGTTGACGAAAACAAAGGCTGGATAAACTTTGACAAGTCCAATGAGATTATGCCTGACATTGAAACCCTATTTCGAGATTTAAAACGGGTTGTAGTTGAAAACAAAATCAAACCTCAGGGATGGGAAACGGATGAGATTGCCTCCTTGGCAATAGAACAAAGCAACGCAAGCGGAAGCTGTCTGGTAATTGTTAACACTAAGAATAATGCTCAAGCAGTTTACAAGGCTTGCTCAGAATTAGTTGATTATTCGGTTTATCATTTGAGTACAAGTATGTGTCCTGCTCATCGAATGGAGAAACTTACCGAAATACGTGCAAAATTAGGAAAGGAATCTCTGATTTGTGTTAGCACCCAACTTATTGAGGCTGGCGTTGATGTTGACTTTGGCTCAGTTATCCGTTTTGTAGCCGGACTCGATTCCATTGCACAGGCTGCCGGACGGTGTAATCGAAATGGATTAAGAAAAATTGGGAAAGTGTTTGTAATTAATCCTGCAAAAGAAACTATTGATTCTCTTATTGATATTAAGGAAGGGAAAATAGTTAGCGAAAGGATATTGCGTGAGATGGAACAAGCTGATTCTGGAATCCCTAATGAAGTTATTCACCCGGCTACCATGGATCGGTATTTTCAATATTATTTCTATAATAGAGCAAGTGAAATGGCTTATTCGGTTGATGTTGGTCGTGATGATAATTTATTGGAACTATTAAGTACCAATAGTAACTCGGTAGGGGAATATAGCAGGATTAACGGTAAGCAGCCCGATATTTATTTTCGCCAGTCATTTAAAACTGCTGCCGATGCTTTTAAGGCTATAGATGCCACAACACAAGGGATTGTTGTTCCATATTCAACCAAAGGAAAAAAAATAGTAGCAGATTTATTTTCACAGTTTGCAGTAGAACAACAGTTTATATTACTGAAGAAGGCACAGCGTTATACCGTTAATGCATTCCCAAATGTCATAAAGAAACTAAAGGATGAAGGAGCATTGCGTGAAGTCCCGGAAATTGGGGTACAGGTATTAAGCGATCCGCGATACTATCACTCTGAATTTGGGCTAAGCACAGAAATTATTAAAGAATATGATCCTCTAATACAGTAAAATATGGAAACACCCAAAAACAGTATTCAATTTAAAGTTTGGGGACGGTATGCCCTTTTCACCGACCCAATTACCAAGCTCGGAGGCGAACGATGTTCGTATCACATTCCAACCTACGAAGCTTTAAAAGGGGTTGCCAAATCTATCTATTGGAAACCAACACTTATTTGGTATATCGACAAAGTACGGATAATGAAAACTATCCGTACACAAACCAAAGGCACCAAGCCTTTAAAAATGAGTGGAGGAAATGAACTTTCAATTTACACCTATCTTGTAGATGTTGAATACCAGGTATTAGCGCATTTTGAATGGAATATGCACCGGCCTGAATTGGCAAAAGACCGCATTGATGGCAAGCATTATCAGATTGCTTTGCGTACACTACAACGTGGAGGGAGGCAGGATATTTTTCTCGGAACCCGCGACTGTCAGGGATATGTTGAACCCTGCAATTTTGGTGACTGCATTGGTACTTATGATGATGTGGATGAACTTAGCTACGGTTTAATGTTTCATGGATTCGATTACCCGGACGAAACAGGAAAGGATGAAATGGTAACCCGTTTTTGGCGGCCGGTAATGAAAAAGGGTATCATCGAGTTTGATCATCCGGAGCATTGCACGGTGCGTAAATTCGTAAGACCTATGAAGGCAAAAACCTTTAATGATGGCCTTGACTTCAAGAATGTGGAATTAGAATATGAAGAACTTATTCTTCAAACTGGCTTGGAGGACAGCAAACCATGAGTTGGGTACAAGAACTTTATAACACTTATGAAAATCGCTATGGAAAGGATTCCATGGTTTCTATAAATGGTAATAAATCCAACGTTCCATTATTACCACAATATCATCAAATTCAAAAATCGACATTAGAAATTACTATTGATTTGTTGGGTAAATTTTCCAATGCTTGTCTGAGTACAGACAAGATAATTGTTCCTTGCACAGAAGAATCAGCAGCTCGAACCGGAAATGATTGCCCTCACTCCCTTTGTGATAAGATTCAATATTGCGCAAAAGATTATGGAATCTATGTCAATGGTTGGTTGGATATACTTGGCGAATTGGGAATTTCGAAAGATAAGGTTATAAAGGACGACTTAAAAAACAAGAGCAAATCTTACTACGAATCCTATTGTAAGCAACAAAAAGAATGGCTAAGAAATTCTGAAAAAGAACCAATGTTAGCGACTATTTCTTCCTTTGTAAGCAATGAGAATCTTATAGAACTTCTGATCAAGAAGGATTTTATTAAAGATCCAATTTTGGAAGCGATTAACCTGACATTGAATGAGGAAGATTTTGACAAAATTCTTAATCCTGATAATTCAACTTCAAATTCATTTTTTACAAAGATATCGCTTGCCTTAAATCAGAAAGGCTATTTATTGGGTGATGTCTTGAGAGATAAAATATTCTTGCCCAAAAAGAAAAAGCTGAAAGAGCCAGATAATCTGTTATTTGCGTTCTCAATGCACTTGGTAGATGAGATAGTAAGTCTTGCTGATTTATTTGTTCGCTGGAAAGTTGAGTTCCCAGGTATTGAAGAAACTAGATGTTGGGAAAACAAAGTTTTAATTGATAGTTGGGTGAAATATAACATAAACAAAGAACATGGGGATTCTGTTTGCATGGTGTCAGGTAATGTTAAACCTATTGCTCGAACCCATCCCAAAGGAATATTTGACAATGCATCAAATGCAAAACTAATTTCAGCAAATGACACGGTTGGTTTTACATTTCGAGGTCGTTTTATTGAAGATAATCAGGCATGTAGTGTAAGTAAAGAAGTTTCCCATAAAGTTCACAGTGCTTTAAAGTGGTTAATATCAAGACAAGGATTTATTAATGGTAGTCAGGTAATTGTATCCTGGGCTGTATCTGGAAAGGAAACTCCTGATCCCCTAGCAGATAGTCTTTCTCTTTTTGACGAAACAGACGAAGAAAAGATAAACGAGGAGACTCAATTATCTTACTCTGATGCAGGGCAGACATTTGCCAGAAAGCTTACCCAAAAGATTGCAGGATATAAAGCTGAGCTTAAGGGTAATACAAAAATAGGAGTAATGGGACTCGATTCGGCTGGTCCTGGAAGGCTGTCAATTACTTATTATCGGGAACTTTCCAATTCGGAGTTTTTGGAAAGAATTGAAAAATGGCATGCAGAGATGGCATGGCATCAACGATGTTACCATAACAAGAGGATCAAAAAGATTATTTGGGGATATTTTGTAACTGCCCCATCACCTGAGACTATTGCTGAAGCTTGTTATGGTACAAAACGTGACGCTGATTTCATAAAATTCAAGAAATCTGTGATAGAGAGGCTTTTGCCTTGCATTATAGATGGCAGGCCGTTGCCAACTGATGTTGTTGAAATGGCTATTCGAAAGGCATCAAACCGACTTGCATTTGATGATAAGGAAAGGTGGCAGTGGGAACAGGCTTTAAGCGTTGCCTGTGCTCTTTACCGTTGTTATTCAATCAGAAATTCAAATAATTCAATTAAAAGCCAATACACTATGGCATTAGAAAACGAACGTACCGACAGGGATTATCTGTATGGCAGATTGCTCGCAGTAGCTGAGTACCTTGAAGAAAAAGCTCTCTATCTTGCTGGGGAGAATCGAATAACAAATGCTGCAAGGCTCATGCAGCGATTTTCAGACCAACCTTTTCAAACTTGGTTAATCATTGAGAAAGGTCTTGATTCGTATAAAACCAGACTTCAGTCAAAAAGACCTCATAAGCTTTTCTTTTTGAAAAATTTAATGGATGAAATACATAGTCGGTTTTTGACTGGCGATTATGAGAAAGAAGGACGTTTGTCCGGATTGTATCTCTTGGGATACCATTGTCAAAGACTGGAACTTATACAAAAAATTGAAAAAGAAGAATTAGAAACAGAATTGGAAATCAATCAATAAAACATAAAAACTATGGCAACTTTAGAAAACAAAATCGATTTTGCAGTGATAATCCGTGCTACAAAAGCCAATCCAAACGGAGATCCATTAAATGGAAACCGCCCTCGTATTGATTACGATGGGTTTGGCGAAATTAGTGACGTATGTATTAAACGAAAAATACGTGATCGCTTAATGGAAGCAAAGGATGAACAGGGTAAATATAAATATTCGGTGTTTGTTCAATGCGACGAAAGAAAAGTAGATGATGCGAAAAGTTTAAAAGACAGGGCAGATAAGACGCTTAAAGACAATTTAACACTAGAAACTGCTTGTAAACAGTGGTTTGATGTTAGAGCGTTTGGTCAAGTATTTGCGTTTAAATCAGCAAATTCAAAAAAGAAAAAAGGTGAAGAGACAAGTGAACCTGGCGGTGATACTGGCGTTTCCATTCCTGTTAGAGGTCCAGTATCTGTTCATTCAGCGTTTAGCATCGAACCAATACACTCGGAAAGTATTCAAATTACCAAAAGCGTTAATAGCGAAACCACTGCTGATGGAAAGAAAAGTTCAGATACAATGGGGATGAAACACCGCATTGATAAAGGAGTTTATGTATTTTATGGAAGTATCAATCCCCAATTGGCTGAAAGAACTGGTTTCAGTAATGAGGATGCAGAAGTAATTAAATCAATATTGCCAAAATTGTTCGAAAATGATGAATCATCTGCACGACCTGCGGGAAGTATGGAAGTAATTAAGGTCATCTGGTGGAATCATGGCTGCAAGGCTGGAAAATATTCATCGGCAAAAGTACATCAAAGCTTGAAAGTAAACCCTGATGGTTCATCATCTATATCAGATTTGGAAGGTTTGAAACCGGAACCAATAGATGGCTTTTAGAACAACCTTTCGATAAGTTCTTGTTTAGAAACACCTAAATGCTGTGCCACTTCAGTAAGTATGGCATTTAGGGTTCCTATTTTTAAAGGATCGTGGTTGGGGATGGTGATATGGTGTTGTCCGTTTTGCTGGGTGGTGAGCCGGATATGGCTTCCGCTTTAGCGGGTAGTTTCGTAGCCTAACTTGCGAAGTGCCTTAATAAGTTTTGACGCATCAATATCGCGTGGCAGGTTCATAATACAAAGGTTTCTTCGCGGGTAACATGCAAATGAACATAGGTAGGCATTTCTTCTTCAACAAAATGGCAACGAACAGCATCACTGATCATTGATTTCAATTCGGGGATGGTATCACCTTGCGTAAAAATAGAATGATTTACGGCCCGTGCAAAATAACCACCGTCCTGCGATTCTTCTACGATAAAAACGATCTCTTTCATATCGACCTGATTTTAATGCAAAAGTAATCAAATCACAAAATAAAACATGTACTCGGACGATGATCTTTTAATGCTCTCTGGTATTCAGCATATGGCATTTTGCGAGCGTCAATGGGCGCTGATTCATGTTGAGCAACAGTGGGCCGAAAATGTAAAAACCACCGAAGGAAATCATTTGCACGAAAGAGTTGATGATCCTTTGGAAAGTGATAAGCGCGGTAAGGTAATTACTTACCGCGCTTTTCCATTGATTAGCCGTCAGCTTGGTCTCACGGGTAGGGGAGATGTTGTTGAGTTAATCTATTCGGAAGAGGGTGGTGTACACATTGAGGGTTATCAGGGCAAGTGGTTGTTACATCCTGTCGAATATAAAAGAGGAAAACAAAAACCTGATGACCGCGATGCAGTGCAGGTTTGTGCTCAGGCAATCTGTCTTGAAGAGATGTTTAATATTGAAATCACGAAAGGTTCTTTGTTCTATGGTGAAACGCGCAGGCGTGTAATTGTTGATTTAACGCCCGAATTACGCGAGACGGTTTTTAAACTTGCACGAAGAATGCATGAATTATTCGACAAAGGAATAACACCGTTACCTGTCTATAAATCGCATTGTAAATCGTGCTCTTTAATTGATATCTGCCTGCCTCAGCGACTGTCGGGTAAGTTGAAAGCATCAGATTATTTACGAAATGAACTTGAAACCGATTAATAGCTATGCGTAAATTACTCAATACCTTGTATGTTACTACACCAGGATCCTATTTAAGTAAAGATGGCGAAAACATTGTGATCAAAGTTGAAAATAAGGAGCGGTTCAGAATTCCTGTTCACAATATCGAAGGGATCATATGCTTTGGTTTTCTGGGAGCAAGTCCTGCATTGATGGCCATGTGCGCAGAGCGTAATATTGCACTCAGTTTCTTATCCGAAAATGGATACTTCCTGGGACGGGTTTCGGGTCGGGTATCAGGCAATGTTTTGCTGCGAAGAAAACAATACCGATTGGCAGATGATCCTGTCTTTTCGAGCGAAATAAGCCGGATTTTTATTGCCGGTAAGATTTCAAATTGCAAAACCGTTTTGCAAAGAGCATTACGCGATCATGCTGATGATGCAAGTAGCGCTTCAATTGAAGCGGCCATCAATACTTTAAGCCTGAAACAAAAACAAGCTTTGAAGTGTGTTGATAATAACGTATTAAGAGGGATTGAAGGAGAGGCAGCCTACAATTATTTTGGTGTCTTCGATCATCTGATCATTGCCCAAAAGGAGGGTTTTTACTTTAATGGACGAAACCGACGTCCGCCTTTGGACAATGTGAATGCATTGTTGTCATTTGTATACACTTTACTTACACATGAAGTCCGATCGGCACTCGAAAGTGTTGGCATTGATCCTTGTGTCGGTTTTTTGCATACTGACCGCCCCGGCAGACAAAGCCTTGCACTCGATATGATGGAGGAATTCAGACCTTACCTTGCAGACAGATTGGTTCTTACGCTTATTAACCGGAAGCAGATCGATGCAAAGGGATTTGTTTCGCGTGAAGCCGGAGGCATCATCATGAATGATGATACAAAAAAAGACCTCTTAATAGCCTGGCAAAAACGTAAGCAGGAAGAGATTATGCATCCTTTTCTTCAGGTAATGGTGCCGATCGGACTTTTGCCATATTGTCAGGCCCTATTATTAGCCCGTTTTATACGCGGTGATATTGATAGTTATCCTGTATTTCTTAATAAGTAACTACTTATGATGGTTTTAATTACGTATGACGTAGAGACGATGACGCCATCCGGGAAATCAAGGTTACGGAAAGTTGCCAAACAATGTGTAAACTTTGGGCAGCGTGTTCAAAATTCGGTATTCGAATGCCTGGTTGATCCGGCTCAGTTTGCAGAATTGAAACACAGGCTCGAATCTATTATTGATCCGGAAAAGGATAGTCTCAGGTATTATATGCTTGGAGATAACTGGAAATCGAGAATTAAACATACAGGAGCAAAATCATCCTACAATCCCGAAGATACAATGATTATTTAGTCCGCGAACCCTAAGCGCTCATAAAAAGCTTAGAGGTTACGCGGATATTCAATTCCAGGCAGTTAAGAAGCTAATACAATCCTTGATCAAATATTTTGCTTTAGTATTACTTACTTTCGCGGAACCATGCTTATAACATTCAGTTAAGTATTAACTTAGCAGCCTCACAGTCGCACCCCGCGTGGGTGCGTGGATTGAAACATTCAGACTACCTCCCTGTGCTGAAATTGGCAATGTCGCACCCCGCGTGGGTGCGTGGATTGAAACGTTGATTGCGCCATACCTACAACCTACAAACTTAAGTCGCACCCCGCGTGGGTGCGTGGATTGAAACAGACACTTTTGCCTTTATAACTCATTGATAATGTCGCACCCCGCGTGGGTGCGTGGATTGAAACATTGACCTGGTCTTTTTATAATCATCAAGACCTGTGTCGCACCCCGCGTGGGTGCGTGGATTGAAACAATTGTAGCGTATCAACCGTGGATATGGTATTGGGTCGCACCCCGCGTGGGTGCGTGGATTGAAACATTCGTCTGATTGTAATTTACCTTATCAGAAGAGAGTCGCACCCCGCGTGGGTGCGTGGATTGAAACCTGCGTTATGCCTGGTATTGGGGATATCCCAGATGTCGCACCCCGCGTGGGTGCGTGGATTGAAACATAATATCCGAATACATTGCAGCCTGAATATGATGTCGCACCCCGCGTGGGTGCGTGGATTGAAACATGACAATTAACCAGTATTGCAAATAGTTTGCTGTGTCGCACCCCGCGTGGGTGCGTGGATTGAAACCGACTAATCGCTGTTTTTTAATTTTCCCGATAATGGTCGCACCCCGCGTGGGTGCGTGGATTGAAACATCGCCGTCATGGTGCTTAATGTGCCTTTATCGAGTCGCACCCCGCGTGGGTGCGTGGATTGAAACAGATATCTCTTAGTTGTTCCAGAGTCGCCTTTATGTCGCACCCCGCGTGGGTGCGTGGATTGAAACATCTACATTATCATTAAATGCCTGCTCCATTTCCGTCGCACCCCGCGTGGGTGCGTGGATTGAAACGGTAATAGTTTTAAATGGAACTTATACTACTGCATGTCGCACCCCGCGTGGGTGCGTGGATTGAAACAACTTTAAGACCATCATAAACGAAACCAGGTTTAGTCGCACCCCGCGTGGGTGCGTGGATTGAAACCATCCATACCCATGACAGTATTACGAGATCCTAAGTCGCACCCCGCGTGGGTGCGTGGATTGAAACGAGAAAATAAGCATCATAATGACGAAAAAGCTTAGTCGCACCCCGCGTGGGTGCGTGGATTGAAACCTCAACAAACGCCCAAAAAAGCGTAAAAAGCTCAGTCGCACCCCGCGTGGGTGCGTGGATTGAAACGTTAAAGGCAAGTATCTGAGGGTACAAGGCGAGAGTCGCACCCCGCGTGGGTGCGTGGATTGAAACGACCCAACAACGGGAATTATCGTTTCAAACGTAGGTCGCACCCCGCGTGGGTGCGTGGATTGAAACAAAGTATGAATGTCATAATTGGGTGCTATCAAAAGTCGCACCCCGCGTGGGTGCGTGGATTGAAACAAAAACCAAATGGGAAATGTACGGTAATCTTGATTGTCGCACCCCGCGTGGGTGCGTGGATTGAAACCTTCTGTTATTAAGGCGACAGTAGGAAAAGAATTGTCGCACCCCGCGTGGGTGCGTGGATTGAAACATACTATTTGAATAAGTGATAAACCAAAATACCAATGTCGCACCCCGCGTGGGTGCGTGGATTGAAACAAACAAATATTGTTGGACAGGTAGGAGCTGTTGAGTCGCACCCCGCGTGGGTGCGTGGATTGAAACAATAAGGTTGTCAAACCCTGGTTCCCTTTTTGCCGTCGCACCCCGCGTGGGTGCGTGGATTGAAACATTTATCGGGATGGCCAGTTTTTACCGTTTCCTGAGTCGCACCCCGCGTGGGTGCGTGGATTGAAACTTTCATCCAGTGGTCGAAATATGTCAGGTAGAAATGTCGCACCCCGCGTGGGTGCGTGGATTGAAACGCTGATAAAACGGTACGGTATGAGATGGAGTTCGTCGCACCCCGCGTGGGTGCGTGGATTGAAACATTAAGCTGGTCACCTGATAAACCACCAATCAAAGTCGCACCCCGCGTGGGTGCGTGGATTGAAACAGTGCCTTTGTGATATATTTTAACAGTAAAATTAGTCGCACCCCGCGTGGGTGCGTGGATTGAAACCCCGCTGGTAGTAAACGGATCGCAAATCTCTTATGTCGCACCCCGCGTGGGTGCGTGGATTGAAACTTATCAATCGTTAGTAGCTGATCAATGCTAAAATGTCGCACCCCGCGTGGGTGCGTGGATTGAAACCCGCATAGCCGGATTAAGAGAGTAATCGATCAAGTCGCACCCCGCGTGGGTGCGTGGATTGAAACATTTGTAATGGCTAATAGTGTAGATGGTGTATTGTCGCACCCCGCGTGGGTGCGTGGATTGAAACCCTAATCGTACTCCCTGATCAAGTAAGTACAACTGTCGCACCCCGCGTGGGTGCGTGGATTGAAACAGACCACAGGCAATACCTTTGTTTCCGCTGGTGGTCGCACCCCGCGTGGGTGCGTGGATTGAAACTTTGCTTTTGAAAAAGTAATGGCACTGGCATCGAGTCGCACCCCGCGTGGGTGCGTGGATTGAAACTTTAAAGTCAACTCCTGACGTATTATGAGTTGTAGTCGCACCCCGCGTGGGTGCGTGGATTGAAACGGTTTACCAGGTGAATTGTTCGCACTCGTTACTGAGTCGCACCCCGCGTGGGTGCGTGGATTGAAACCCAAATCAACTCTTGATTTTACGTAGGCGCAAAGTCGCACCCCGCGTGGGTGCGTGGATTGAAACCAAGCTGATCTTTTGTCCGACTCAACCACTAGCGGTCGCACCCCGCGTGGGTGCGTGGATTGAAACGAATTGGAACAGTTCTGAACCGGTTTGCTAATCAGTCGCACCCCGCGTGGGTGCGTGGATTGAAACTATGCTTCACGCCACAGCTGGGCAACAATAGCCACGTCGCACCCCGCGTGGGTGCGTGGATTGAAACAAACAATCGCAATTAGCATTGTATCAACATGGCTGTCGCACCCCGCGTGGGTGCGTGGATTGAAACCGGCGTTAAGTGCATCCAAGTAGTCGAAAATCCGCAGTCGCACCCCGCGTGGGTGCGTGGATTGAAACAATAACCCCGTCAAATATAATGGCCCCGTATCCGGTCGCACCCCGCGTGGGTGCGTGGATTGAAACATTGCTTTTCTTTTACTGAATCTATATAACTCTGTCGCACCCCGCGTGGGTGCGTGGATTGAAACAATTGATAATAAAGTGAATAAGGTTGAGATATGGGTCGCACCCCGCGTGGGTGCGTGGATTGAAACTTCTATCTTGAATGTTTGTCCTTGTCGGGTCCATTGTCGCACCCCGCGTGGGTGCGTGGATTGAAACATCAAAACGCGAACGGTCGGACAATCGATTTACGGTCGCACCCCGCGTGGGTGCGTGGATTGAAACGTGCTCGTCATAGTTGGGCCACGTTTGCGAAGAAAGTCGCACCCCGCGTGGGTGCGTGGATTGAAACATGATAATTGCTTTTCGGGGGTGCAACAATGCTGGTCGCACCCCGCGTGGGTGCGTGGATTGAAACGGCTATTAGATTACGTTTATATCTCAAACTTAATGTCGCACCCCGCGTGGGTGCGTGGATTGAAACTCTCCTGAAGACATCCAGGAGTCTCTCTTACCGGGTCGCACCCCGCGTGGGTGCGTGGATTGAAACATCCAAAAACCATTGAACAGACTTTCCGGATGCAAGTCGCACCCCGCGTGGGTGCGTGGATTGAAACTTGGACAAACCAATGAACACGGCGCAAATTGATGTCGCACCCCGCGTGGGTGCGTGGATTGAAACTTTGGTTTTTTACAATGCGAGCAAGGTGTATATAGTCGCACCCCGCGTGGGTGCGTGGATTGAAACAATACAAACAATCAGGCACATGGGTTTTAATGGCAGTCGCACCCCGCGTGGGTGCGTGGATTGAAACACGCTCATTAAGGTGGTTTGCATATGTCAAATGAGTCGCACCCCGCGTGGGTGCGTGGATTGAAACACGGGAGGGATGAAAGAAGATGAATAAATATTAGTCGCACCCCGCGTGGGTGCGTGGATTGAAACGGTCAACCTTGGGTAACCATTAACACAATATCTGGTCGCACCCCGCGTGGGTGCGTGGATTGAAACAAACAGTAGATTTATTCGTAAACGAAAAGGTTGGTCGCACCCCGCGTGGGTGCGTGGATTGAAACCCTGAGAATGGTGATTATTATGAGTTGATTCCGGTCGCACCCCGCGTGGGTGCGTGGATTGAAACCGCCAACTGCGGGAAACATATCACCAACAAGACGTCGCACCCCGCGTGGGTGCGTGGATTGAAACCTGTTATAGTGAATGTACCATTTGAAGTTAATAAGTCGCACCCCGCGTGGGTGCGTGGATTGAAACTTTTTATACGGGTTCGGGGTCTCAACGAAATCAGGTCGCACCCCGCGTGGGTGCGTGGATTGAAACAGGGAATAAACAGATTCTTTGTCCGGTATGCTCTGTCGCACCCCGCGTGGGTGCGTGGATTGAAACTACATTTTCTGGTTCATCTTCGGATAACCAACCGTCGCACCCCGCGTGGGTGCGTGGATTGAAACTGCTGTCGAATTTGACGCAACGCAACAACAGGCATGTCGCACCCCGCGTGGGTGCGTGGATTGAAACATGTGAATGTATTGATCAATCAGATCAGACGGGTGTCGCACCCCGCGTGGGTGCGTGGATTGAAACATCGGTAAACGGTTTTGTACTAAGATAAAAATATGTCGCACCCCGCGTGGGTGCGTGGATTGAAACTGTTCTTGCTGCGGACAATCCTGCTGCTGTTGTGTCGCACCCCGCGTGGGTGCGTGGATTGAAACTTGTTTGGGTTGAGTCCTAATACAAAGGCAGGTGTCGCACCCCGCGTGGGTGCGTGGATTGAAACAGAAAATCAAGATCATTTCCCACGGCCCCGGTGAGTCGCACCCCGCGTGGGTGCGTGGATTGAAACATTTACGGGGGACTTATCTAATATGACCGTTCCGGTCGCACCCCGCGTGGGTGAAGGTAAAGAGCTTTTGGGGGCATACTCCCAATGCCGTGAAAACTCAACTTTACTGCGCAATTATCACCTATTGTTTAGTGGCGATAGTTGGTAAGGAGCTGAAAATAGAACGCACAACCTACGAAATTTTACAAATTCTCGGCATCTCTCTACTGGACAAAACGCCTGTAAAAGAACTACTTGCAAACAATGATTACAAAAATGTCAAAGAACCAAATTGTAAACAACTATCTCTCAGTCTCTTTTAACGAGACAGTAGTGACTTACTATAACAAGTTCAATTATTTGTGATTGCTGCAAAAAATAGTGCAATTAATATAGTTTTTTCTTGCGAAAGACAAATTTTGTCGCAAATAAATTGGATATGTGCAAATATCAGCGCATATAACTTTATTCTGCCTGTTTCTTTTCATCTTCCAAGGCTTTATCAAAATCATCTTCCTTTTTTTGAACGAAAACCCTTTCGATGTATTTTAAGTGAGCTTTTTCGGGTTCTTCGTAAGCATTACACTCTATCAGGTAGTTATTCAAATCATCAAAATCGCTGCCATAGAGATTATCACTGAATTTGTGCAGTTTTTCCATAACCCGGATATAGGTGTCCGGCTCTTTTGAGCGTGTGAGTTTTCGTAATGCCAGGATATAATCTTCTCTGAAAACTGTTGGAACAATAATACGAGATTGGCCACCACGAAAAAGCTCTGCATTCATCATAATTCTTGCAATTCGACCATTGCCATCTATAAACGGATGTACCTCGCTTATCATAAACATCATGAATATGGCTCTAGCCATGGGTTCTTTCAGAGTTGCATAGTATTTGAAGCCCTGTATTAGTGTCCCTCTAACCAGTGTATGGTCAACAAACAAGGTGTTTCCTGCCTGGTTGTTTACTTCTTTAAATTGACCGGGATTGCAATCTTCTCTTTCATGCATCAAAATACGGTGACGGTTTTGTAACAATTCAAACAGTTCATCGGGATTTGAAGGTATTTTATTCATTTCAGCCCGATTGGATATAACCGTAAATGTTCCTAAAATATCGTGCGAATCATTTATACGCTTAGGAATCATAATTCCTGTTTCAACTATAGACTTTGCTTCATCGATTGTAAACCTTGTGCCCTCAATATAATTTGAAAAATAGCCCTCAAAAAAGGAAAACATTCTATATGAAGCTTCATCAGTGTTTTTATTGGTCCGCTCAATAAAAAAATGGTCTTTCAGAGCATCGAATAGTATTGAGAATAATTCAACACGTGCAGCATCGAATGGTGCTCCAGTGGCTCTAGCTTTCGAAGATTCATTTGTAAGAACATTTACATTGTGAGTAGCCATAAGGGCTGAAATAATTCTATTCAGCTTATCAAATTCAATTGGCATATTGAGCAAAACCGAAACTTGCCTTAATTTGTCTCTAAATTCATTTAGTTTATCTTCGCCCTGAATCAGAATCATTTTCTCCAATCGATTTTCAATAAAAGAAATAGGAAGTACTTTAGATTGTTCACCTTTACGCTTCGAAATTTGCATACACTCTAACATCCAACGATATTCTGAAGCTATGTAAATACCATTCAGGTGTATATCACCTTCAATAGCTTTTGGGCCTTCGTTTATGTTTAGGGTGATTCCAGGAAGATCGGATATTTTTTTCCGGAAGTTATATGTAAGGAAAAATTCACCTTCATCTGTGGGGCGCAATTCCTGAGCACTACGATGGCTGATTACCGCATTCGGATATCGCCATGCTAAAATATCTATAAGATTCCGCTTAACGATGCTTTCCACTGAATCCAACATATTAGTGGTATAGATACGAGGGGCTAACTTTTTGAGTTTACCTGCTTTCTCCGCTGATGAGATTTTTCGGGAAACGTTTGAGTCAGATGAAGAGAAAATAATCTCTTTTGATAGGTTTAATGTGTCTGCCATACAAATTTTGTCGCTTATAGTGCGCAAAATTGCAAATAATATCTCATATAAATCAAGACAAACTTTATTTCTTCTTCAAATACTATTATTTCGAAATTAATTTCTGTCTTTGTAAAAGCCACTCGAAGCCTAATACTACCATTGCTATTTCAATGTGTATATATCTATAAATGAGTTTGTATATTTACAGAAAATTCGAGAATTATAAACATAAAAAGTAATTTGAAATGGAAATAGTAAATATAGAAGCCCGCACATTCGAGGCTATGATGAACCGATTTGAGGCATTAGAAAAAAAGATGAATTCAATCTATAGCGAACAAGACAAAGGATTGAAAAAATGGTTGGATAATCAGGATGTATGCCTAATTTTAAATATCT
>Ga0209585_10000269_pt1 | contig 20634 bp, 17 predicted proteins | sample NGEPerone_FD_185491 | JGI IMG/M metagenome (GOLD analysis project Ga0209585, IMG submission 185491) | Arctic peat soil microbial communities from the Barrow Environmental Observatory site, Barrow, Alaska, USA - NGEE Permafrost154B-one... | ecosystem: Environmental > Terrestrial > Soil >... | reverse complement strand
GGTTTTTAATCATTGGTTGAGCAAGTTCAATTAGCTGATCTTTTTGAATCCATCCGTTATGATAGGCAATTTCTTCGGGACAGGCAACTTTTAGTCCCTGACGGGTCTCAATCGTTTCGATAAAGTTAGAAGCCTGAATCAGTGAGGTGTGAGTTCCTGTATCCAGCCATGCAAAACCACGTCCCATTGTTGACAGTTTTAACTGTTTTCGATTCATATATTCCTGATTAACAGTTGTAATTTCGAGTTCGCCCCGTAGAGATGGTTTGATATTTTTGGCAATTTCGATCACTGAATTGGGATAAAAATAGAGGCCAACAACGGCATAATTTGATTTTGGAGCCGCTGGTTTTTCCTCAATAGAAATAACGTTTCCCGCTTTGTCCATCTCTGCCACGCCGTATCGTTCGGGATCAGAAACAACATACCCAAAAATAATCGCTTTCTGTTCTTTTTTAACAAGTTCAACTGAATCACACAATATTCCGGAGAAACCATAACCGTAAAAGATATTGTCCCCCAATACGAGACAAACATCATCTTTTCCGATAAACTTCTCACCCAGGATAAAAGCTTGTGCAAGTCCATCCGGAGATGGTTGAATTTTGTAGGTAATATTAATGCCCCAATCTTTTCCTGTCCCTAACAGCCGCTCGTACATTGAGATGTCTTCAGGCGTAGAGATCAGCAGAATATCTTTGATTCCTGCAAGCATTAATGTAGATAACGGGTAGTAAACCATTGGTTTATCATAAACGGGCAACAATTGTTTGGAAACCCCTTTTGTGATTGGGTACAGCCGTGTACCAGAACCTCCTGCAAGTATAATTCCTTTCATAATGACTTTTTTAAATGAAACGATTTAAAAATATTTTGTTTAAAGATTTAAACTTAAAAGCTAAAATCAACTGGACATGTGTTTTTGTCCGCTTACTTTGCACTAATCTGTATTGTTTTCTCTGGTTTCTTTTGTAATTGGCACAATTACTGGTTTACTGCTTTACCGATGTCTATTCTCTTCTTAATCTGTGCCATCAGGATGTAAATCAATACACCGATCAAAGTGCCAAATGAATTTCCGGCAATATCATAAGGATCGAATGAGCGCCCCATGTGCATAATATACTGGAAGATTTCCATCACTATCCCCCAACTAATAGAGAAGAGAATGATCAGGTAATACCAGATATGTTTGATTTCTGCATGCATTGACCAGCAGGCAAGCCAGGTGAGGCCCAAATACATACAGGTATGTACAATCTTATCAACCCCTGGAAATAATGGAATTTCCGGAAAATCATTAGGAGGAAGCAACGATAGGAATGCAATAATAACGAGATACACCAGGCTAAGTGTGATCCGAAGCCACTGAGGAATTGAATAGAGTAGTGATATCATATATTTTATTGAAATCCTTTGATATGCGTTAATATTTGCTAAAAACTTTGATCGGCAAATTTAAAAAATGTTTTTGTTAAAAAATATTGATATAATTTAGAGATTTGGTGGTTGAAAACCGGTTTTATATTAGTTTACAGATTTTATGAATAAACAAGGTTTAAATCGCTTTGCCACTTTCTATCCCAGTTGTCAACCTTCTATCGAAATGAAAATAGCATAGGTTTATTTTGTGGCGCATAGAGCAATTTTATTTCGTTCTGCCTTTGCAGATGCGCCTTTTTTCAATATTTCTATTCGACCCCGGGTTATGCTTTCTTTGGTCGCTCACCCGGGGCTATTAATATTCGACACCTTTAGTGTCAGGCATTTTAATTTTACTATTACTGGCTACTCTTTGTCTCATTTTTTCTCACTGTCACAAAGTCTCTCCCTCTCAACTTCATCTTCTTATCTTAAGCTGTATCCCATTTTTGATCGGGTGATCCGAAACCAGAACAAGATAGCCGCCACCACCAGCGCCTGATATCTTCCATCCTAATGCTTCTGGTTCGTAAAATTTGATTTGCTCAAGGATATAGGGATTTACCATGTGAGGGAACATTGCAACTTGTGCTTCAAATGATTTTCTGACACTTTCGCCAAATGCAGCGAGATCTTTGTCTGAGATTGCTTTCCAAACTCCTTCGGCTGCATCAGCAAGCCGCTGGGCACCTTCTTTATTTATATTGGTATCGGACAATACATTATAACCGTTTTCGCGGGGTGAAAGATTGATCAGCCATAAATGTCGTTCAATCCAGGCTAACGTATTTTCATCCGTAACAGAAGTGATTTGTTTTGGCCAATAGTTTTCAAGTGGATAATCAAGTTTATTAACTCCCGGATAAACAATTCCTATCGAATCCTGTGAACCGCTGACATAACTTGTCCCCGGAGGATTTTCGACGCAGAAAAGTGTTCTTGCCAGTTTTTCTTTATCACCTTCTGGAATATCTGTTTGCCAAAGCTCTATCGCTTTTGCCCTTGTGCTGCTCGACATCCCGGATCTGTCGTTAAACTCATATTCGGGTTCAATAGAGATGGTGATAACCGGACCGGGTGCATTTTTCGATACAAAAGGCTGATCGAGCCATCCCCCTGCCAAATCGAGACGAAAGGGGATCTTGCACTCTTTGCGCAATGCTGTTGTTGAACGGGCCGGGAGTCCCTGATGCGGAATTCGCTTGCTCACTTCCAGGGTTATCCCCAGTTTTTTACAAAACTCCTGCTTATCAGGCGTAAAACCATCTTCGTTGACGAAGAAAATATCGGGATGTAACGCCACCACCTCTTTTTCGAAATCCATCAGTCCGGAACCACTGTTGATCCAGGCATCTTTGACCATCCGAAGGGCTTTCACCATATACAGTCGTTCATGATCGGTATTAACTGTTTTGCGACCTTTCAGCGAGCTGATGGTTTGGTCCGACCCTAATCCGACATACAGATCGCCATACGATGCTGCCTCCTCAAAAAATGCCACATGCCCTGAATGGAGCATATCGTAACAGCCGCTGACAAACACGCGTTTAGTCATTTGAGATAGTTTGAATTGTAGTTAATAAATAATAGCGAAAGGGAGAAGGAACGACAGGGCGACAGGGCGAAGGGGCGAAAGGGAGAAGGGGCGATGAGTTAGAGAGACCATTTTTCAGGCGAATTTATCATGATGATCAGTTGTGATAGAATATGGTCATATTTGTCATAAAGCAATGCGTGTTTCTCCTTGTCAATGTAATTAAACTCCAATGAAAAATCGAGCCAGACCTGTGTTTCAGCGGCTTCAGCCTCTGCGTCTGAAAGTTTTACAATAAATGATTTTGGATATCTTCTTTTTCTAAATGCTTCGGCTGTGTTGGCGCAAACAGACCTTGAACTTCGCCTGATTTGATCGGTTAATGAATATTTTTCTTCGGGAGGAAAGGATTTCGAAACATGATATATTTCTACTGCAGCCTGAAAGGCTAACTTATAAACCTGTAGATCTTTGTGCGTTCTAATTTTGTCCATTGTTTCACTTCTAAATTATCTTAAAAATCATTTCAAATTTCGCCTTCTCGCCCCGTCGCCTCATCGCCTCGTCGCCACTTTTCCCATCTCCCCGTCGCCTGATTTGACTTCGTTTCGCATTAATTACCTGTGCTCAGATACCATTTAAACAATCGTTCCACACCTTCCCCAGTCTCAATATGATGATGCCAACCTAACTTATGCAGTTTTGAAGGATCGGTCAATTTACGCATTGTTCCATCGGGTTTTGAAGTATTGAAGATCAGTTCTCCATTGAAACCAACTTTTTCTCTGATCAGGTAAGCCAGGTCGCGGATCGAGAGTTCGATACCCGTACCAATGTTGATATGCGTATTACGTACCTCACATGCCCCGGATTGCGAGGATTTTGATTGATTACACGGATTGACGTCCTTGAAATCTATGTTTTCCATCAAGAAGACACAGGCATCTGCCATCTCTTCACTCCAAAGAAATTCACGCATGGGCGCACCGCTTCCCCAAATCTCGACAGAAACTGATCGCGACTGGGCGACTGGACGACTGGGCGACTGGGCGACACAAATGCCATATTTGGCTAATATTTTCAATATTTCATCGTCTCCCTTTCTCCCTTTCGCCCCTTCTCCTCCGACTCCTTCGATAGGTCTTTTGTTCAGATCTTCCCGAATGGCATCCATATTATTTTCTTCGAGACATTTACCCAGGTACATTTTCCGGAGCATGGCAGGAAGAACATGCGATTTTTCGAGGTCGAAATTATCATTTGGACCATAAAGATTGGTCGGCATTACGGAAATATAATTGGTGCCGTATTGCAGGTTGTAGCTTTCACACATCTTGATGCCAGCGATCTTGGCAATGGCATAAGGCTCGTTCGTGTATTCCAAAGGATCCGTTAACAGGCAATCTTCTGTCATGGGTTGAGGCGCATCCCGCGGATAGATGCAGGTGCTTCCCAAGAATAACAACTTCCTTACATTATTCATGTATGCTGCATGAATCACATTGTTCTGGATCATCAGGTTCTCGTAGATAAACTGTCCGCGAAAAGTGCTGTTGGCCATAATTCCTCCCACCTTAGCTGCCGCAAGAATAACATATTCTGGCTTTTCATTTTCAAAAAAAGAATTTACAGCATTAGTGTCCATAAGATTTAATTCACTGTGTCTTCTTCCAATCAGATTGGTATATCCTTTTGCCAAGAGGTTCTTCCAAAGTGCTGAGCCTACTAATCCGTTATGACCAGCTACATATATTTTAGAATCTTTATTCATTTTTAAAAAGGATTACACGGATTAATAAAATGGATTACACGGATTAATGCCGATTACACGGATTTAGAATTAATGAAGCGCTTCCATTTCAGACTTGATTCCCCAAAATTCACAAGCAGACCGACTTCTAACCCAGTTGCTTTTAGATAATTGATGACTTGATCCGAATTGCTTTGGTGCAAAAAGGTCGCAGCTTTGATTTCAAGAATGATCGTATCGTAACAGACAAAATCTGCAACAAAGGATTTATCCAAAGGCTTTCCGTCGAAAAGGATGTGTAAGTGTTTGTGTCTGAAGTAAGGAATATTCAGCTTTAAAAATTCCTTCTCCAACGCTTCCTGATAGACAGACTCCAAAAATCCACACCCTAATTGTTTGTGAACATGCATGCAAACCCCAATTATACGGTGTGTCTCGTTTTCAAAAAGTAGTGACATCTTTTTTTATCCGTGTAATCCGTTATAATCTGTGTAATCTATATTTTTATTCGAAATAATTCAACGTCCTGTAACCACCTTCCCTGAGCCATGCGTCTTTCTTCATCAGTTTAATGTCCGACTGCATCATGTCTTCTACGAGACCTTTAAGATCGTACTGGGGAATCCATCCTAATTTGGTATTTGCTTTTGTGGGATCGCCGATCAGCAGATCTACCTCTGTTGGACGGAAATATGCAGGGTCAACACCAACTATTTGAGAGGGAGATGAAGAGATGCGGGATTTGATGCCTTCCAGGTATTGTTCTCCGACTATGGCAATGAATTTTTTCTCTTCAACAGCGGCAATAAATCCCTTTTCATCAGATCCTTCGCCTATAAAAGAGATTTCCAGTCCGATTTCGGAACCAGCCATCTTGATAAAATCACGGATGGTGGTCGTAATCCCTGTTGCAATCACATAGTCATCTGCCTCGTCCTGCTGAAGGATCAGGTACATCGCCTTGATATAGTCTTTGGCATGGCCCCAGTCGCGTTTAGAAGAGAGGTTACCCAGGAAAAGTCGATCCTGCATTCCCAACGCAATCTTACTCAGCGCACGTGTAATCTTACGGGTTACGAAAGTCTCTCCCCTGATCGGGCTTTCATGATTGAAAAGAATCCCGTTGCTTGCATGCATCCCGTAGGCTTCACGGTAGTTGACCGTAATCCAGTAGGCATACATTTTTGCCACCGCATATGGTGACCGTGGATAGAACGGGGTTTTCTCAGACTGCGGAACCTGCTGAACCATTCCATACAATTCGGAAGTAGAAGCCTGGTAGATACGTGTCTTCTTGCTCATTCCGAGTAATCTTACCGCTTCGAGTAAACGAAGTGTCCCGATTCCATCGGCATTGGCTGTATATTCCGGTGTTTCGAAGCTCACAGCCACGTGGCTCATCGCTGCGAGGTTGTAGATTTCATCCGGTTGGGTTTCCTGAACAATGCGTGTAATGTTCATAGAATCGGTCATGTCGCCGTAGTGCAGCAGAAAGTTGCGGTTCTCGACATGCGGATCCTGGTAAATATGATCGATACGTTCGGTGTTGAACATCGAAGAGCGGCGTTTGATACCATGCACGATGTATCCTTTTTTCAACAGGTACTCACTTAAGTAAGCGCCGTCTTGTCCGGTAACACCGGTGATTAATGCGGTCTTTTGTGTCATTTTATTAATGGATAATGTTAAATGGATAATTTTTGAATTAGTGTATTCTAAAATTATTCCTGATTTATAAACCCGTATTTAGTTTACTTTTTTCCAATTTAATAGGTTTTACAAAAGGTCGTTAGTGTTTTATTTTCCTTATTCAGCTATTTTGACCAAACAACCCGATTAATATAGTCCGTGTAACTGATAATAATTCGTAAGACCTTATCCGAGACATTGGGCATCGAATAATCAGCAACTGGTCTAAGCGTTTGAATTTGATTTATATTTTGATTTTCAAGAATTGCCAGGCCTTGCAATATCCGATCGTAATTCATTCCTACCATCATTACCGACGCTTCCTCCATTGCTTCCGGACGTTCATGGGCGTCGCGAATATTTAAGGCCGGGAAGTTCATGATGGATGATTCTTCTGAAATGGTTCCACTGTCAGACAGTACGGCTTTGGCATTCTTTTGAAGATGGTTGTAATCGTGAAATCCCAATGGTTTCATCAATTGAATTAAAGGATGAAATTGAACCCCTTTTTCATTGATTTTGTTCCTCGTTCGCGGATGGGTTGAAACAATAACCGGTAGTTGATATTTCTCTGCCATATAGTTTAATACCTCTACCAGCTTGTCAAAGTTGCCAGAATTAATATTCTCTTCGCGATGAGCAGATACCACAAAATAGTTGTTCTTTTTGATTGAAAGCCTCGTTAATACATCGGAAGCATCAATCTGAGGCATGTTCGCATGTAACACTTCAAACATTGGGCTTCCTGTTTTAATAATACGGTCGGCTGGTAAACCTTCTCTTAGAAGATATTCACGTGCAATATCGCTATAAGTGAGATTGATATCTGAAATATGATCAACTATTCTGCGGTTGGTCTCTTCCGGTACGCGCTGGTCGAAACATCTGTTCCCTGCTTCCATATGGAAAATCGGAATGTGCCGTTTCTTGGCTGGAATTGCACACAGGCAACTGTTGGTATCTCCTAAAACCATGAAGGCGTCCGGTTGTTCTTGTTCAAGAACAGGGTCGATATTGATAATGATCTGACCAATTGTTGCGGTGGCATTTATCCCTGCAGCATTCAGAAAATGATCTGGTTTCCGTAATCCCAGGTCTTTAAAGAATACTTCATTCAATTCGTAATCGTAATTCTGACCGGTATGAACGAGGATATGTTCAATGCTCTCTGATTCGTCCAATCGCTTAATTACCTGAGACAAACGTATGATTTCTGGGCGGGTGCCTACGACTGTTAGTACTTTAAGTCTTTGCATTTTTTATATTAAGATAAAAGTAAAAAGATAAAATTGGAGTCACGAATAATGGCAAAAGTAAGAAGATAAAGAAAGACATTCGGTAGATTATCTTTCTTTAACCTTTTGTTTTATATTTTACAATTGGGTTTTTTGTAGGATGGAGACTGAAATATTTTTAACTCTTCTAATTCAATCAGCTCTTTTATATTCTTGACCAATAATTGGATTTCTGCATACCACCCGGAGAATATCCTGTCTTTTATTAAAATCTGCGGTTGAAGAGTCCACTTGTGCTCCTTCCTCTCTTGAAACACTTGAAGCTGAGTTTTTAGTTTATTGATACCGTCATTCTGACCAGTATGAACGAGGATATGTTCAATATTCTCTGATTCGTCCAATCGCTTAATTACCTCAGACAAACGTATGATTTCGGAGCGAGTGCCTACGACTGTGAGGACTTTAAGTCTTTCATATTTTTTGTTTCACTGTGTTTCACAATGTTTTAAACAGAGTTACACTGGGTTTTACGCTGTGGAACATGGTGGTCTAAACTTTTTCGAAGTAAGTATCCAGATCGTTTGCATCAAAATGTTCGTTGATCCAGAAGATGGTGTAAAGTTCTTCTTCTCCGATATTGGTGATATTGTGTGAATACCAAATGGGCATGTCAACAAATGAAGGTTGGTTCCCATCAAGTTCAAAAGAATTCACTTTATCTGTTCCGATACGACGAATGTCAATTCTTGCCTTACCCTTAATAACCGCAAAACGCTCGGCTTTTCGCGTATGAAAATGATTGCCACGGGTTATTCCCGGAACAGTGGTTGAAAAGGATACCTGGCCACCGCTGTGTAGCCTTACCGTTTCAACAAAGCTGCCACGACTGTCAGTATTCAGCTTCAGTTTAAATGGGAAAAATGAGGCGTGATCGATATAGCAAAGAAACGTATTGAATAAATTTTTGTCAAAGGAGTTGTCCAGATTTGGAAGGATCCCTTTGTCGAAATAGTTTTCTTTGAATGACATTAGTTTCTGAAGCAGTACAGAAACTTTGATTTCTGATGTATGTGGTATTAAAATAGTTTCACAGTGTAACACTGTGTTCATACTCTGTGTTCCACTGTGGTCTGCAATTTTATCAATGAAATGCATTACCAATTCGTTGACGTAAATCAGTTTCATTTCACCATCCACCTCAATTTTAGGTGTTTCGTTATGCGTAAGTTGGTGGCTAAATGTAGCGACAACAGAGTTGTAATAGGGGTTTCCAAATGGACCATATACATTCGGAATAATAAACCCTGTAAACAGTGCGTTATTCTTCTCCGCCCATTTTTCAAATAACTCCCGACCCTCTTTTTTCGATTTTCCATACAGGTTATCCCGCTCTTCCTGGGTACTCGATGAAAACAGGATGTGAGGGGTTGAGTTTGTTGCTTCGCAGGCTCCGATCAGTTGTTTTACCAATCCGATGTTCGTTTGATAAAGCACTTCCGGATCGTTGTGACGATTCATCGCTGCCAGGTGAACAATCGCGTCACAGCTTTTCACAAACGCTTTTAGTTTGCTTTCGTCCGAAAAATAAGCATCCTCAAACGGGATTCGTTCGAATTTTTCGGGTTGTAATCCCAGTGTATTGAACAGGTGTGTTCCTACAAATCCTGGCTGGCCGGTAATACCTATCTTAAGCATATCAAAAAATATAATTTGATCGTTTTATTTTGACAGAAGGAAGGGATGAATGGGAGAGTGGGTGAAATAGAGAGAGGGTGAGGGGGTGAAGGGGAGAACCGATTAAATTGACCATTTTTCTGGGGATTTAATCATATTAACCAGCATCCCAATAACATGTTCATATTCCTGATTAATTTTTTCACAAGTGTCTGAATTAAGGTACTCGCAATCCCTTGCAAAATCAAGCCATGTTAGTGTTTCTGCGCATTCTCCTTCTGAATCAGAAAGCTTGGCAATAAAAGCTTTTTCATAACGACGTTTACGGAAGGCTTCAACTAAATTCGCTGAAACAGATCTTGAAGAACGTCTAATCTGATCAGTCAAAGAATATCGTTCGTCAGCAGGAAATTTCTTTGAAAGATGGAATATATCCATTGCCAGCTTATACGCTAATTTATAAACATCTAATTGTTTATGAGATAATAAAAGCTTCATATTTCCATTAATATTAAATTTTCTCCACCTCTCCAATTCTCCCCTTCTCTTAGTCTCCCATTCACCCCCTCATTTTGTTCAGTCCGGATATTGTAAACTTTCTTCCCCTAATATATCTCTTCTGATCATTGGTAATTTCATTAACAACTCTTTTGTACCTTCCACATCCAGGCGATGGGTGTTGTGTGAATGATAATCTTCAATAACAGAAACTTTTTCTTCTCCCTTGGTGAAATAACTGTCGTAATTGAGGTCCCGGTTGTCGGCAGGTACCCTGTAGTAGTTTCCCATGTCGAAGGCCTTCGCCATTTCTTCCCGGTTGACAAGCGTTTCGTACAATTTTTCTCCATGACGAGTTCCGATAACCCTTATCTTGCTTTCCGATTTGTACAATTCGATCAACGCCTGCGCCAAATCACCAATCGTTGAGGCCGGCGATTTTTGAACGAACATATCCCCGTTTTTCCCGTGTTCAAAGGCATAAAGCACCAGGTCAACCGCATCTTCGAGCGTCATCATAAACCGGGTCATGTTGGCATCTGTTATCGTAAGGTCCTTGCCTGCTTTGATTTGTTCAACGAACAATGGAATAACGGAGCCACGCGAAGCCATCACATTTCCATAGCGGGTACCACAGAAAACGGTATCAGTATCTTCACCCATTGAACGGGCTTTTGCCTGCATCACCTTTTCCATCATTGCTTTTGAGATCCCCATTGCATTGATCGGATAGACCGCTTTGTCGGTACTCAGTACAATCATTCGTTTTACGCCATGTTCAAAGGCAGAATCAAGTACATTCTGTGTTCCCAATACATTGGTATTCACCGCTTCAATCGGGAAGAATTCGCAGGATGGGACTTGTTTCAATGCGGCAGCGTGAAAGATATAGTCCACACCTTGCATCGCATAGTCGACACTACGTTTCGCACGAACATCCCCGATGTAAAACTTCACCTTCGGGTTGTTCAGCCGGTGGCGCATATCATCCTGCTTTTTCTCGTCACGCGAAAAAATGCGGATCTCTTTGATATTTGTATCTAAAAAACGGTTGAGTACGGCGTTCCCGAAGGACCCTGTTCCGCCGGTAATTAAAAGGGTTTTGTTTTTAAACATATGATTAAATTGTTAGAATACTGATATCGCTGATTGAACGGATGAATGCAGGTAAAAGTTTCAAATTATTACCATCCGTGTATAGCCGGAACCTTTGCGTCCCTCTCGTATTAGATTGACTTGGCAGGTGAGTATTTCAACAGGACAAGAATTAAGTTATGCATACCCGGAAGTGATCATTGTGTTTTGAAGGGAACGCAACAACGAGATACCCTGTTAAGTAATATTGATTGATTTAAAAAGAAAAGTAATTTATTTATGATTTTATTACGATCGAACGAAACTTTTTTTTGCAGTTTGAGTTTATGAGAATCAGATGGGTTAATGATTAAGCCCCCAGCATCTACTCTTCGAATCAGGTGTTCAATACAACAAAATGCTTATCCGGATAACAGATGCCTGCTTTTGATCAACAGACTCGTTTGTATGTTTTAATTTTTAAACTTAAATTATTTTAAAATGAGAAAAATTTTAGTAAACAAAGGTCGCATGTACTACGCGACCATTCGGGTGCTTAACAAGTTTGCCCATGTGTTTGCCGGCAACGCTGAATTGAACGAAGCCCATCAGCAATTGATAGACGGGATGGGTGAGATTAATTTGGAACAAGAGGTGCTGGTTGTGGACAATACAGGTCTGACAACATCTAAAGACGAATTACGTTCCGAATTTACGTTGTGTCTGCTTAAAATGGCAACAGGATTAAAGGCTTATGCGACAACGCAGAAAGACACAAAGTTCTTTTCAAAGGTCAATTTTCAATTGAGCGATTTGAATCGTCTTCCAGACCCGATTCTATTAAATACGGGGTCCATGTTGTTTAAGCTTGCAGATCCAATGCGCGAAAAGCTTGTCCGGTTTTTTCTTACGGATGATGACTTAACCCATGTGGAAAAAATGCTTGTTGATTTTGAGGCTGCTTTTTCAGATAAGCGCGTGGCGATTACTGTTTCAAAGTCATCGAATGTGAAAGTCCTTGAGGTGTTTCGTTCAAAGGATAAATTACTGAAAGAGGTGATTGATATATTGGTTGCACCTTATCAGTATCCTACACGGGTCGCGGGAAAAGCAAACCCGATCAGGAACCACCTGTAGAAGGTGAAAAGTAATCTTCAACTGGAATAAAGGTAACCTTGTATATGTAAAAAATGGCTAATTGTTCGAGGGGGCCGACGATTAGGGGAATATTTTGAATAAAATCACATTAATACATGTATTTCTTTACCTGTTCTTAAGTAATGTGAATTGAAAAACCCAGTGCATGGAGCACCGGGTTTTTTTATGGGTTGACAGATAGCAATTTAGCAATCGTAGGTCAGTATGAGGGTGCACAAAATGGAATCAAAAATGCAAAATCAACGAATAGTCGTGCAAAATGCCCGGATTGTGACACAAAGTCAGCGAACAGTCGTGCAAAATGCCCGGATGGTGACACAAAGTCATCAAATTGCGACACAAAGTCAGCGGATGGTCGTGCAGAACGCTTGGAACATGACACAAAGTCAGCGGATGGTCGTACATAGAATAGTTACTGCAACACATACGAATCTGTCGGTCGTACGTAGAATAGTTACTGCAATACATATGTATCTGTTGGTCGCACATAGAAGATTAATTGCCATACATACGCATCTGTTGGTCGAACAAAGAGTGTTAATTGCATACATACTAACATTTTTTCTGTTACAAATTTCCGTGAAATCAAATTTCTAATTGCAATTCACTTTATTATTTGTATTATTTCTTTTAAAATTTTGCATATGGATTTTCGGTACAAGTAACATAGCCTAAATATTCAATAGCAGTATAGTTATTGTATCTTTCATCCATTTCTGATTTAATAACTAAATATCTGGAATTGAGATTTTCAAATATTTTTGATGCTAATTTTCTGCCACTTGGCTCACCATGTTTAATAATCAAATTCGCTCCTATTTTTTCGAGTACAAAATGCTTATCATCAATTACTCTATGAAAAGAGAAAATGCCGTCAACATCTCCATAAGATTGAAAATACAACATAAATATTTGAGCGAATTTTGTGGGTTTCCCAAAATCCAATGTTAAATATTCACCACTATTTATAAAGTAACCAAAAGCTTGAACTTTAGGGATAATGCTGTATTTAATTTCAGTTGTAGACTTTGAAATGTCGATTACTTTTTTGAAAGGTTCAGATTCTTTTACAAGTGACACATCTCCATTGTGTTGACTCATTGATTTTGGTTTAGAATAATCTGTTACTGAATTAGCTGTCATTAGAGGTGCTTTAAATATGGTATTTGTTGTAATAAATGTTTTTGCAGTATTTCTTAACATACTATTAGTCTTCATCGTTTCCATTTTAGGAGATGTCGATCCTGCATTATAAATAAAAAAAGGACCCGGTTTGCCATATAATTTTAATTTAACAGACCAAATATCTAATAGTTGCTTCTCTGAAAAAATATAATTACCCTTTTCGACATACGCTTCATAAACCGGTATACATTTATTCATGCCAACCATACCCCCAATACTTGCATGAGCGCTCCCATAGGTAGACATTATAAAAGATAAGTTATCCAGATTATTGTCCTTGTCATTATAATTAGTATTCACGTAATTTGATACGAAAATATAATCATACTTAAATGAAATTCTATTATTTGGAAAACAATCTATATTGGCGGATCCAAAAATTGGCAGATTACTTATTTCTTTAATTTTAGTAATAATAAGATTCTGGTCTGCAACAGAAACTTTATTCACATCTACCTCATCCAAAATGTACCAACCAATAATATTGGGATTGTTAGATAATTTTGGGACAAGCTGCATGGCATAATTCAAAGATGTTATTTGAACAATAATGCCCAGTCCAGCATTTTGAAAATATTTGAAATTTGGAATTATTACTTCAAAAGGTTGGCCATGTGCATAATAGACAACATATTTAAAGCCAAAAGCTGCAATGTTATTTGCGTCAGTTTGACTACACCCATATTCACTATAACAACCATAGTTATTTAACACTAAATTTATGTCATTTTGACTAAAACATTCAGAAGATACAAAACTTAACAAACAGATCATTAGTAATAATAATGTTTTTTTCATTCTTTAAAATTGCAGTTTTAGCCCTAGACCACATAATACCGAAGAGATTTTTATAAAACTATTAGCTTCGATAAAAATGTGGCTTTAAACTGTTTAACTTATATTGCAAAAACTTATAGTGACATTTTAAAATCTTCAACATTTATTTAATCTCTATGGTTAAATCCCCGCCGCTAACAGCGAAAGAAAAAATTAATTCATCAAGATACCTCGTCCTCGTGTGGCAGGGAGATTCATTAGTGCTTTTATTGTTTCTGAATGTATATTTCTGATGATTTCCATCCCAAACAATATTTGCTTCTCCCTCCTCAAATTCAATAAGTACCATCGTCCTGTTGATGGCATTATTGAAGTAATATATAAATAAAAGTTAGTAAATAAACAGTACTATTTACTGGGTATTCAATCATCTTTAATTTTGTAACAATCTCTTGGACGCGCTAATTACACTTTCCCCTCATTCTCGTATAATCGCTCCCTTGTGAAGACGTGTCCTATAAATAAGATATAAAGCCTGAATCCCGATATTATTATACTCTTCCAAAGGAAGATTGATTGATTAAATAAAAAGTTGGCTAGTTCAAAGCTAGTAGTCGTTCATCTGACAAGGACAGGTGAACAACTAACTAAGGAGATTATCTGAAAATTATTAAGTGCCTCACCGAAGTTATGCCAACGACATTTCGACACCTTGACTCGTTCTCATTTTCTCCCCATCTCGCTAACTCAATTCCTCAGGCTTCTTCGGTAAATCTTTAAAAACCTTGTATACCAAATTGTTTTGTGGGGCTATAAGCGCATAAGCAGTTAAGAAAATCAGCATTAAATCAGTATACATTGAAAGGTTTTTTTGATACCAAAGTTCAAGTTCCCCCTTGTAAGGGGCAATGTTATTTTTGTAGTATTCTTCGAGTGGCATTTTAGTATCAGACAGCAACTGTGCTTCATTTCGAAAAACAAGTGAGCCGATCCCGGTAAGACCTGGTTTCACATTATAAATAACTGACCTTACGTGTTCCGGATAGGGGGCAAAAGTTTTATCAACAAGAGGTCTTGGACCAACGATGCACATATCACCAATCAAAACATTTATCAATTGGGGTAATTCATTTATCTTCGAATGACGGAGAAAGTTTCCCATCGGCAATATACGGGGATCATTTTTGGTTGTATAAAGACCAGTGCCTAAAGTGGGGCTCGCTTTCAACATCGTCGCGAATTTCCAAATCTCGAAATATTTGTTCTTGTAACCAATGCGTTTTTGAAAATAAAAGACATAGCGTTCTCCGGTTAATAGCAATCCTATACACACAGGTATGAATAACGGTGAAAGAACTATCAGCGCAATCAGAGCCAATAATATACCGAAAAGACGCTTAAAGAAAAATTTGTACATATTTACAAAAATATAAAGGTGCTGATTAGTAGTTAAATAAAAATGATGGTAACGTTTTTATTAAGAGTGAAATTAAAGAACAGGAAATTACATTTTCGAGTCCAATCCTTTACCAGTTTCAATGTGTTCAAAGTTGGGTAAATAAACTTTAAGGACATCTACAATAGCTGCCTTGGTTACGTTTTGCGATTCGAATAAGTTATGAAGCCGATCAAAGATACCATCAATCTCCTGAATACTTCTTTTTTTAGAGTTTTTCACGACTCCGAGATGGATAAATGAATCGTTGTCCAATACTTCCTTATCAGTAAAAAACTCCTCGAATGCTTTTTCGCCGGAGGTGTCTGAACCAAAGAAGTAAACAGGGTAAGTAGTTGATGGGGAGAGTGGGAGAAGGGGAGAAGAGGTGAGTGGGTGAGTGGGAGTGTGGGGCGATACTAATGATGTTTCGCTTAATAATAGTGCTTTTTGTTTCGCTTCATCTTCGGTCTGGCAGATATCTGCGGTAAACCCAAGTGTTTTTAAAAGATCAAGTGCAATTTGATCAAAGGGGATCATGTCACGCTTTTCATCGAGTTTCGGAAAGAAAATATCGCCCGATTCGCCCATGATGGAGGCCATCAGACACAACTCTCCAGATTCCTGAGGTGAGACAAAAAAACGGCGGATCCCTAGGGGACATGACCAGGGTTGCTGTTTGTTCATTCGTTCCAGGAATCCCAAAGGCAGACTACCATTCGAGAACGCAACATTCGCAAAACGTGCAGTTTTAATAGGTAATTTGTCGGAGTAGGCCATAATCAACTCTTCCATCAATTTTTTGCTGGCTCCCATGATGTTGACAGGATTGGCAGCTTTGTCAGTTGAAACGCAGAAGAAATGTTCAGGTGGAAACTTGATTAATAAATCCAACAATTTGCGGGCGCGTAACACGTTATTTTCGATCATGGCCTCGATGGAAAAAATATCCTTTTCGCTACGCACATGTTTGTGGGCAGCAAAATTGGCTACAATCTCAAATGGTCCATGTTCCTGAAAAATCTTTTCAAATACACGGTCTCCGAAATTGACAGGATAGGTAATGAAATCATCCGGGATATTATATCCTGTTGCGCTTCTTAAATCGCGAACCAATTCAGTTAAACCGTTTTCGTTGATATCTACTACCACCAGTTTACGGATTTTGAATTTTAATATTGCCTTGATATAGGAGGCTCCAATCGTACCAGCACCTCCAATTACCAATACTGATTTATTGTTAATCCGGGTGTTTAGAATTTCATGGTATTTTTCAAAATCTTCCTTTAACAGACTTTCGTTCCGAAATGTAACATGATCCTGGATAAATGATTCGATATTTAGGTTGAATTGCATAATGTTCTTTTATTTTTTGAAAGATTCAAATGTCTTTTGTAATCCTACTGTAGCTGAAACTGGCATTTTATCTATACCTAAGACGCTCTTAATTTTCTGATTTGATACAAGATATGATTCGGTTAATTTCTTTAATCGTTCACTGTTTAAAGGAAGTTGTAATAAGTCTCCAACCTTGGCAATGGCTTTAATTGATTTTTCTGGGATACGCCATATCTTGGCTTTTTTGTTTTGTGACAAGGCTATTAATTTGATTAGTTCATTCGTTGATAAGGCTTCATCATCTGCAACCTGGTAAATTCCGGGTTCAATATTATTTTCGATCAACTGCTGAACGACAAATAAGATATTGTCGACTGAGCAGAATGATCTTTTATTCTCAAAAGCTCCAAGCGGCCAGGGTAGTCCTTTTTGTTGGATGTCAAACAAGAGATTCAGATTTCCTTTATTCCCTGGTCCATGAATCATGCACGGTCTTAAAATATATACCTTTTTATCAATATGTACTGGTTCATTCGACTCGTCGCCCAGTCGCACCGTTTCCTTATCGCCATTTCTCTCCCTCTCACCATCTCCCCTTCTCCCTTTCGACTTTTCGCTCTCTTTCCACTTCTTCAATTCGGTCAGAATATAGTTTTCTGCCTCTAGTTTCGACCTCCCATAAGGTGTCTGCGGATTCGGCACTTCTTCTTCTGTAAGGAAATCGCCGTTAACAGAATCTGCTACTGCCTTTACCGAGCTGAAAAAAATAAACTTTGTAGTTGATGATTTTAAAAAATATTGAAATATTTTTTGAGTTAATCCAACATTGATATCAAAATAATCCTGCTCTGATGAAGTATTTTTAGTGTCATGGGCTTTGCCTGCAAGGTGGACAATACAGTCTGAGTCTACGCATTCTCCAAGTGCTTCCCATCCAAAGTGTTTGACAACAGAATCTTTTTGAAATATGTCAACCCCATACAAAATATTTTCACTTAATTTTTTTGTGAGATTTGAACCAATAAAACCGGTGTATCCGGAAATAAGAATTTTCAACATTGGTCTGGCTATTTATGCTTAATAGATTCAATTTCAGTTTGCAATAATTTAAGAATAGTTGGTTCATCGTATTGGATATTTGCAAGTTCTCTCGCTTTCGTACCCATTTTTATCAATATTCCACTATCAATTGAACTTAACTGATTAAAAAATGCAATTAATTCATTTTGATTGCTTACATCTAAAGACCAACCAATTCCATTTTCAGATACCATTAATGAAATTTCAGTTTTTGGTTCACCTATAAATAGAATAGGTTTTCCCGCTGATAATAAGTGATATGATTTTGAAGGAACCCCTAAACCATACATTCCATGCGATAAAGAAACTATTCCAATATCACAATTGGCTAAAATATCATTCTCTTCATTTCTCGAGAAACCACCATCCAAATGTATGTTATCCAAGTTGTGATATGTTATGTAGCTTTCTATGTAGGAATGAAGTGCACCTGTTCCACGAAAATTAAGACATATTCCTTCGGTATTGCTTAATCTGAAAGCATCTAATAATTCTATTATTCCCTGAACTCTTCCAATATTACCTGCATATTGCAATATTATTTTGTTCGTTTTATTTTTATTGCAAGTTTCTAAAGACGCTTTTTCCGGATTTGACCAATTTGTTACAACTGAAATTGAAGGAGGTTTTTTGGCGTGATTTACCTTAGTTGAAATTATTTCCTTCATATCTCTGCCTATAACAATCAGGTGGTCAGCACATGAATAGGCAGAATCGAAGAGGAACTTTAATGATTTGAAGATGATTGATTTGTCATCTTTGAAAATTCTTGCTGGAATTGTATTTTCGGGAAAAACGTCGTGTACAAGTATATGAAGTTGAAATTTCTTGTATGATTGTATTATTCGGACAAATAGTAATAATGGAGCAGGATTGGTAGCCAAAAGTACTATTTCTCCTTTGTGAATTTTTCTGCACATCAAAAATCCCATTCGTAGACTTATAATCATAATCTTAATAGTCCTTTGAATTAAGGAATTTTTATTAAGGTTTAGCGATTTTGTTCTAAATATTTCTATCCCACTTAAAATATTTAAATTATCAATAAATCCTTTTTTATTATTGTCATAGAACTCTGGCCCACAAATGACTTTTACTTGATAGCTATTTGCTAGATAGTTTGCAATTCGTGTAAAGATATAAGCTACAGCAGTTTCTTCAGGATAGAATAATTCTGTAACTATCCAAATTTTCTTTTTATCCATCTAATATTTTATGGTATGCCAAACAACCCGATTAATATAGTCCGTGTAACTGATAATAATTCGTAAGACCTTATCCGAGACATTGGGCATTGAATAATCAGCAACTGGTCTAAGCGTTTGAATTTGATTTATATTTTGATTTTCAAGAATTGCCAGGCCTTGCAATATCCGATCGTAATTCATTCCTACCATCATTACCGACGCTTCCTCCATTGCTTCCGGACGTTCATGGGCGTCGCGAATATTTAAGGCCGGGAAGTTCATGATGGATGATTCTTCTGAAATGGTTCCACTGTCAGACAGTACGGCTTTGGCATTCTTTTGAAGATGGTTGTAATCGTGAAATCCCAATGGTTTCATCAATTGAATTAAAGGATGAAATTGAACCCCTTTTTCATTGATTTTGTTCCTCGTTCGCGGATGGGTTGAAACAATAACCGGTAGTTGATATTTCTCTGCCATATAGTTTAATACCTCTACCAGCTTGTCAAAGTTGCCAGAATTAATATTCTCTTCGCGATGAGCAGATACCACAAAATAGTTGTTCTTTTTGATTGAAAGCCTCGTTAATACATCGGAAGCATCAATCTGAGGCATGTTCGCATGTAACACTTCAAACATTGGGCTTCCTGTTTTAATAATACGGTCGGCTGGTAAACCTTCTCTTAGAAGATATTCACGTGCAATATCGCTATAAGTGAGATTGATATCTGAAATATGATCAACTATTCTGCGGTTGGTCTCTTCCGGTACGCGCTGGTCGAAACATCTGTTCCCTGCTTCCATATGGAAAATCGGAATGTGCCGTTTCTTGGCTGGAATTGCACACAGGCAACTGTTGGTATCTCCTAAAACCATGAAGGCGTCCGGTTGTTCTTGTTCAAGAACAGGGTCGATATTGATAATGATCTGACCAATTGTTGCGGTGGCATTTATCCCTGCAGCATTCAGAAAATGATCTGGTTTCCGTAATCCCAGGTCTTTAAAGAATACTTCATTCAATTCGTAATCGTAATTCTGACCGGTATGAACGAGGATATGTTCAATGCTCTCTGATTCGTCCAATCGCTTAATTACCTGAGACAAACGTATGATTTCTGGGCGGGTGCCTACGACTGTTAGTACTTTAAGTCTTTGCATTTTTTATATTAAGATAAAAGTAAAAAGATAAAATTGGAGTCACGAATAATGGCAAAAGTAAGAAGATAAAGAAAGACATTCGGTAGATTATCTTTCTTTAACCTTTTGTTTTATATTTTACAATTGGGTTTTTTGTAGGATGGAGACTGAAATATTTTTAACTCTTCTAATTCAATCAGCTCTTTTATATTCTTGACCAATAATTGGATTTCTGCATACCACCCGGAGAATATCCTGTCTTTTATTAAAATCTGCGGTTGAAGAGTCCACTTGTGCTCCTTCCTCTCTTGAAACACTTGAAGCTGAGTTTTTAGTTTATTGATACCGTCATTCTGACCAGTATGAACGAGGATATGTTCAATATTCTCTGATTCGTCCAATCGCTTAATTACCTCAGACAAACGTATGATTTCGGAGCGAGTGCCTACGACTGTGAGGAC
>Ga0209585_10000268_pt1 | contig 20636 bp, 17 predicted proteins | sample NGEPerone_FD_185491 | JGI IMG/M metagenome (GOLD analysis project Ga0209585, IMG submission 185491) | Arctic peat soil microbial communities from the Barrow Environmental Observatory site, Barrow, Alaska, USA - NGEE Permafrost154B-one... | ecosystem: Environmental > Terrestrial > Soil >... | reverse complement strand
GAGCACGAAGCCGTGGTCTGCGATCAGCTCGCTGGGGGTGCCCTTGCAGAAGCCGGGGATGTCTTCGTAGTCGCCGGCGTCATCCTCGCCGCGCCAGGCGTGGTACGCACCCGCGATGCGCGCGATGTCCTCGTCGCTCAGCTCCTTGTGTGTGCGGTCGACGAGCGCGCCCATCTGGCGCGCGTCGATGAACAGCGTCTCGCGGCGGCGGTCGCGGCAGGGGCCGCCGCTCCCCGGTCCATCGCTTTTGTCGCGCGCCAGGAACCACAGGCACACGGGGATCTGCGTCGTGTAGAAGAGCTGGCCGGGCAGGGCGATCATGCAGTCGACGAGATCGGCCTCCACCAGCTGCTTGCGGATCTCCCCTTCCCCGCTCTGCTGCGAGCTCATCGATCCGTTGGCGAGCACGAAGCCGGCCACGCCCTGCGGCGCCTGGTGATGCACCATGTGCTGCACCCAGGCGAAGTTGGCGTTGCCCACCGGCGGCGAGCCGTACTTCCAGCGCACGTCGTCGCGCAGGCGGTCGCCGCCCCAGTCGCTCACGTTGAACGGCGGGTTAGCGAGGATGAAGTCGACCTTGAGGTCCTTGTGCTGGTCGGCGTGGAAGGTGTCGGCGTGGTGCGGCCCCAGGTCGCCCTCGAGCCCGCGGATGGCGAGGTTCATCTTGGCCAGGCGCCAGGTGGTGGGGTTGCTCTCCTGCCCGTAGATGGCGATGTCGCCCTTGCCGCCGCCGTGCTCCTCCACGAAGCGCTCGCTCTGCACGAACATGCCGCCCGAGCCGCAGCAGGGGTCGTAGACGCGGCCCTTGAACGGCTCGATCATCTCGACCAGCAGCCTGACGACGCAGCGCGCCGTGTAGAACTCGCCGCCGCCCTTGCCCTCGGCGCTAGCGAAGCGGCCGAGGAAGTACTCGTAGACGCGACCGAGCAGGTCCTTGCTGCGGCTCTCCGCGTCGCCCATGGCGATGGTGCTCATGAGGTCGATGAGCTCGCCGAGCTGCTGCTTGTTGATGGTCGGGCGTGCGTAGTCTTTGCTGAGCACGCCCTTGAGGCTCGGGTTCTCGCGCTCGATCGCCACCATGGCGTCGTCGATGAGCTTGCCGATCTCCGGCTGCTTGGCGTTGGCTTGGAGGTGCGACCAGCGCGCCTCGCGCGGCACCCAGAAGACGTTGTCGGCGAGGTACTCGTCGCGGTCTTCGGGGTCGACGCCGGACTCGCCGGGGCCGCCGGCCGCGAGGCTCCTGGCAGCATCCTCCTCTGCCTCCGCCAGCAGAGCCGAGTGCTTCTCTTCGAACGCGTCCGAGATGTATTTGAGGAAGATGAGCCCGAGCGCCACATGCTTGTACTCGGCCGGGTCCATGTGGCCGCGCATCTTGTCGGCCGCGGCCCAGAGCTCTTGCTCGAAGCCGAGGGGCTCCTTGCCGTTGCCCTTCTTCGTGCGCTTCGCAGCCAAGGACCCCTCCTGACCCCGGGTCGCGGCGACCGACCGACCGCCACGGGTGACATTCTATGCCGTTCGGAGGACGGAATCAGGATGACAGCGGCTCCGACAGCCGTCGCCAGCCTCTGGCATACTTGCACGGCATGCCCCCGCTCCCCGACATCGGCATCTCGACGAGCGCCTACGCCGAGGTCTTCCTCGCCGCGGCCCTGGCGCGAGTCGCCGAGGTCGCCTCCGCCGCCGAGATCTGCTCGTTCGGGCTGCACACGCTGCTCAGCAAACGCAACCGCGCCGCCGCCCAGGCCGCGGGCCTGCCGTACACGGTGCACGGCCCGTTCGGCTACAACGGCCTGGGCGACCCGTCAGAGACCGTGCGCCTCGACCCGGCATCGAGTGGCTCAAACGCCTGCGCCGTCACTTCGACCACTCCGTGTGGTTGAATACCATCCCGGAGAGCGACTGTGAGCACGCCTACGGGAGCGTCACCATCCGCAAGATACGCGAGGTCTTCCCCATGTTCCAGCTCACCGTCGACCGCCTCACGGCGGCCACGAAGAAGCTGATGGTGCGATACTAAGTGATCGTTCTGTACAGTCCGTGCCGTGGGGATCCGATACGAGCCTCACAGGCCTGGCGAGACGGGAGCCACGACGCAAGAGGCAGACCGGCATTCGTTCGCGCTCATCGATGACGACCACGACGGGTCGCAGGTGTTGGCGCGGACCCTCGTCGCCCTCGCGGCACGGGTCGCCGAGGCATTGGGTTGTTCGGAGTGCATCATCTACGAGTACCTGCCCGAGCGCCGCGCCCTTCGCGCGCAGGCGATCTGGGCGGAGGAGCTCACGGACCGCGACCGTGAGCGGATCGGTACGCTCATCCACCTTGCCGATCAGCCTGGCTTCGACACCGTGATCTCCAGCCGTGAGATCCTCGTCACGTACCCCGAAGACGAAGCCGACACCGCCATGCACGGAGCCGACACCATGGCCTACTGGGGTGAGCTCGCCGCGCTGTACGCTCCCATCGTGCACGGGAACGAGGTCCTCGGCATCCTCGAGCTCACCGAGAAGCGCAAGCGACGCGACTTCGGCGAGTCGGACCAGCACCTCGTGGGCCAGATGGCCGGCCTGGCGGCGATCGCCCTGTCGAACGCCCGCGAAATGCACGCGGCCCAGGCTCACAACCGTCAGCTCAGCGCCCTGATCGACTCGTCACGAGCGATGACCTCCAGCCTGGACCTGGACGAGGTGCTGGACGTGGTCTGCCGGCAAGCCGCACTTGCCCTCGACGCAGGGTCCAGTTACATCTACGAGTACGACTCCAGCGCCAACACGATGATCTGGGTGGCAACCTTCCAGCGCGACCCTGGCCACAGCTTCGAGGAGCCGCTCGGCTCGGTCTATCCGCTCGAGGACCTGCCCCAGGACCGGGCCGTGATCGAGACCCGCAGGCCCGTGGAAGTCCGCCTCGACGATCCCGACCTCGACCCGGAGATGAGGGAGCAGCTTCTGGAGTGGGAGGAGAAAGCGTCACTGATGGTGCCCCTGGTCGTCGGCGACGACCTCGTGGGCGCCCTCGAGGTGAGTGAGGCCGACACCCCGCGCCATTTCACTGCCGACGAAACGGCGCTCTGCACCGCCCTCGGCGAGCAGGCGGCGGCGGCGATCCGCAACGCGCACCTCTACCGACAGCTTCAGGACCAGAAGAAGACCATCGAGCTCCAGGCGACGACCGACGGGCTCACCGGGCTGTTCAACTACCGTCATTTCTTCGATCGCTTGCGAGCCGAGGTGACGCGGGCCCGGCGTTACGGCCTCGTGCTGTCGCTGCTGATGATCGACCTCGACGATTTCAAGCGCGTCAACGACCGGTTCGGCCACCCGGCGGGCGACCAGGTCCTGCGTGCGGTGAGCGACGTGCTCCGTGGTCAACTGCGGCAGAACCTAGATATTCCCGCCCGGTACGGGGGCGAGGAGTTCGCCGTGATCCTGCCGCACACCGGGACGCTGGAGAGCGCAGCGGACCTCGCCGACGGCGCGAGGGCGACCGGGGAACGCATCCGGCGCGCTATCGCCGAGATGAAGCTGCCGCTCTCCCAGGATGGCCCGCCGATGCACATCACGGCCAGCGTGGGTCTGGCCATGCTGCCGGCCCACGCCGCCGACGCCGACGACCTGGTCAGCAAGGCCGATCAGGCCCTCTACCAAGCCAAGCGCACCGGCAGGGACCGCGTGGAGATCTTCTCGGTACACTGACGCGCCCAGTCCACGCACCGTGACGCGCACGCCGCGACGCAGCACTCGGGGTTGCTCATCCCCCATCGCCGAGGCAGTAGAACCAGCCGTCCCGGCAGCCGATGTAGACGCGCCCGTTCCACAGCACCGGCGTGGACTCGAACCCGCCGCCGCTGAAGAACTGGTCGGTCTCCTTCACGGCCACCGTCCAGTACGTGCCGTCGCCATTGGCGCTGGGCAGCGCCCCGGCGGCGCCCTTCTCCGTGCGCGTAAAGTCAAGGTGATACAGCCGCACGCGCTGGTCATACGCGGCGGCGATCAGCGTGTCGCCGAAAAGAATCGGCGTCGAGATGCCGCCACCGTCCCAGATACGCGCGACCGCGACCGGCGACTGAAGCCCGGGCTCGAGGTTCGGTCCCTTCACCGTCTTCCCCGTCATCGTGTCCTGCGACAGCACGTAGAGGTAGCCGTCGATGGCGTTGAACGCCGCCAGGGCGGGCAGGCGGCCACCGGGGTTGTACTCGTCATTGACGGCACAGGAGCCGATGAGGCCGCCCTTCCACTCGCCCACGTCCCGCTCGCCGGTCGGAAAGAACCACTCCGTCGCCTGTGCCGGCGACCTGGACGGGTCCAGGCTCAGCACCCCGCCATGACCCTTGATGTACTGCTTCTCGACGGGGACCAAGAGCTTTCCGCGCCGGGTGGGCACGGCCGTGCCGTCCAAGTCGGAACCGATGAAGTAGTCCCACTCCACGGCCAGGTCGCTGCGTCGCAGGCCGTACAGGTGCCCCGCTCCGGATGCTATGTAGATGCGCGCGCCGAGCACCGAGGCGGACGACTCCAAGACCAGGTTGCCCTTGTGCGTCTTGGCGCGGGCGTCGCCGAGGAGCTGGCGCTGGGCGACGATCCGCGGTCTCTTCTGGCCTCCCCACGACACGGTCGACAGAGGGTCGAGCGCATACATCCATCCGCTCTCGACGCCGACGTACTGGCGTCCGTCGAGGAAGAAGCCGCCGCCGTCGCAGTCCCGGCTGTAGCAGACCGTCTGCGGGACCGGCAGGCGCCAGAGCTCCTTGCCCGAGCCGAAGGTGACGGCGCGGTACGGCGCCACGCGGGGATCGGCCAGCTTGTAGGGGTATCCGCGCCGTGACCCCGCGCAGACGATGTATTTGTCGTCGGCGCCCGCCGGGTCCGGATTCCGGAAAACGGACGGGCTGCTCTTGATGATGTCGTCGTACCGGTACTCCCACACCACAGCGCCGGTCTCCGCGTCGAGGCGGCGCAGGCGATGGTCATAGCCGCCGACGAGCACGTAGGGCCGGCCGCCGTCGACGACGATGTTGGGCATCCCGGTCCAGCCGCTGCCGGCCCACTTGTTCGGCGGATCGTCGTCGTACTTGCCCGACGTCCAGCCGCTGCCCAGGCGCACCTTCCACAGCACGTCAAGGCGTTTCGGCGCCGGACCCAGACCGTAGAACCGGCGCGAGTAGTTGCCCAGGAAGGTGCCGACCTTGACGCCGTCGCCGGTCAGCGACGGGAGCGGCGCCGGCGGCACGGTGCCGTAGGTCACCGCCGTGCCGCCGGCGCCCCCACAGCCGCAGGCGACCACGCGCCACAGGACGATCACGAGCACGACGGCCAGAGCGAGCAGCGCCACGCCACGCCGCCGCCTCACCTGGCGGCGGCGCTCCGCGGAGCGGCGCCCCTGCGGGCGCCCGGGAGTGCGTGCGGGCGACTCGATGAGCACACGATACTACGGTGAAAGGGGTGTTCGCCCCCTTGACTCCGAGTACCCCGCAGCCGATATGGTTCGTAGAGTCCCCCGAGCGACGGCCTCCCCAAGGCTCTGTACCTCGCCAAGCAGCTGGGCAAGAACCGCGTCGAGGTCATCGGCTGAAGCGGCAGGCCCGGGCGGATGCCCGCGTGTTCCACAATCGATAGTATTGTCGGGGTCGGCCGGCGCAGCAGCGCCGACCCCCTCGCATCAGCAAAGGACCGACCGCGGAGGCACCCATGACGACCGACCTCGACTTCCTGCGCGAGCTCTGCGCCGCGCCCGCGCCCACCGGCTTCGAAGCACCGGCACAGGAGGTCTTGCGCCGGCGGCTTTCGGGCATCTCCGCGGCCCAGGGCGACCCGCTGGGTAACGTCTGGGCCGACGTCGCGCAGGGCGGCACGCCGCACGTCGTGGTCACGGCGCACAACGACCAGATCGGCCTGATCGTGACCTACGTCGACGAGAAGGGCTTCGTCTCGTTCGACAAGATCGGCGGCGTCGACGCCCAGTTGCTCCCCGGCCGTAGCCTGGTCGTGCACACCTCCAGCGGCCCCGTGAACGGCGTCGTCGGGCGCAAGCCCTCCCACAAGATGAGCAAGGAGGAGCGTGCCAAGGCTCCCGAGATCACCGACCAGTGGCTCGACATCGGTGCGTCCAGCCGTGACGAGGCACTGAAGCTGGTCCAGATCGGCGACCCCATCACCTTCCCCGCCGCCTTCCTGCCGTTGGCCGGCGGCCTCTACGCCTCGCCGGCCTTCGACAACCGGGCCGGCGTCTACGTCTGCGCCCGCGCCCTGGAGCACTACGCCGCCGCCCCCGCCGCGACCATGTTCACGGCCTTGGCGACGGTGCATGAGGAGACCACGCTCCTGGGCGCCAAGGCGATGGCCGCGCGCTGGCAGCCGGACGTGATCCTCGTCGTCGATGTGGACTTCGCCAGCGACGACCCAGGGCTGGACGCCAAGAAGCTCGGCGGCGAAGTCCGACTCGGCGCCGGACCGGTGATCCACCGCGGCGCCGGCAGCAACCACGCTCTGGTCCAGCTGGCGCGCGAGGTGGCCGCGGCTGAGGGCATCCCCGTGCAGATCAAAGCGATGCCGGGCGCGACCTCCACCGACGCCGAGGAGTTCATGGCCAGCGGCCAGGCAGCGACGCTGTCGTTCAGCCTGCCGGTGCGCAACATGCACTCGGCCTTCGAGGTCATGCAGCCGGACGACGCCGAGGCGGGAGCGCTCCTGGCCGCGGGTATCGCGCGGCGCCTGGCCTCCGGCTGGGAGCGCGAGCGCTTCGTGCCCCGCACCTAGCGGGAGGACCGCCCTGCCGAGCCTACTTGCCGAGCGTACGCTGCATGCCGGCGACGAGCTCCCGAGCTCTTGGTCCGGAGACGTTCAGCCGGCGCCGAAACGAGAATACAGCGAGCGCCAGACGAAGTTCATCTCGGCTGGCGCGACGCGGCGCCAGTAGGCGTCGTTGTGCCCGCCGGGCGTAAAGGCGCCCATGGGGGTGAACGGCATGGCTTTCACGAAGGCGTCGGTCGCCTCGTAGAACGGATCCTGTTTGCCGCAGTCGATGCGCACGGCAAGCCCCGCGGTCTGCGGATCCGGGCTGACGAGGCGGTCGACGCCGGCGAACACGTCGTTCGCGGCGTAGTCGGCGGCGCTGTCGAAGGCGTCGCCGACGCCGCTCGCGAAGGACCGCCACAACGCCGGGCTCACGGCGCAAACGCCACAGAACATCCCCGGACTCACCTCGGTGGCGCGGATCGCCCCGTAACCGCCCATCGACCAGCCCATGACGACTTTGCGGCCGCGTGCCCCGCCACCGTACTTGCGCTCGCAGAACGGGATGAACTCGTCGAGCAGCATCGCCATGGAGTCTTCGCCGGAGGCGCGACGGTGCCAGTAGGTATCCGCGCCGTCTACGGCGACGAGCGCGAACGGAAGTGCGTCGCCCTGCACGACCGGCTGTGCGGCGAAGTCGCCCAGACGCAGGTTGCCTTGCAGCATCTCGCGAGGGCCGCGGCCGCGGCCGGGCAGGACGAAGCTCAAGGGAAGGCCGCGGCCGGGCAGCCGATGGCCCGGCGGCCAGGCGACGCCGTACTCCACGTCGCGGCCCAGGATCCTCGACGGCATCGCGTCGTACACGTAGGTGACGTCGTGATGCGCAGGGAACGCGCCCGGCTCGCCGTAGTCGCCGGTGAGGTCGTACCACGCGTCGCGTACGCGCCACGAGCGCGCGCCGACGATACCGGCGGCGGCGAGAAGACCCGCGGCCGCGCCGCCGCCGATCAACAGCTGGCGCCTGGTGATGCCGTCCTGCGTGGTCGTCATCGCATCCCCGTTGGTCACTCGCGGTCGCTCACGGTGAAGGTGACGCCCTCGGAGGCGGAGTGCCGACCAACGTCCCCGTGTCGAGCTCCCGCACGAGCCCTGCCACCTGCCGCGCCAGCTCCGGCTGCCACTTGGCGCGGCCGGACGAGAGCAGGTGGTAAAGATCGGCGAAGTCGGCGTCCTCCAGGTGCACGCCGCGCTCCACGTGAAGGTAGACGGCGCCGGTGCGACGCGCCAGCGCCTCGGCACGCGACCTGTAGTCGGGCAGCACGCCGGCCCAGTCTGGCCCCGCGGCCGACGAGTTGAGCGGCTGGTCGTAGAGCGCCACCAGGTAGCCGCGCTCCCGGGCCAAGCGGATGAGCTCCCGGAGCACGGTGAAGTTGTAGTGGCCGTACTGCGCGTACAAGGCCCCGTCCCGGGTCAGCACGGCGTCGACGTTCAGACGCTTTGCGAGGGGCAGCGCACCTTTCTCTCCGGCGGGATAGTAGTGCGGGGTGTAGCTGATGCGCCCACCCCAGAACACGCCGTCCGCGGCGCGGGCGCGCAGATAGGCGCCGGTGTAGTCGAAGATCCCGGGTAACGCCCCACCGAACGGCGGATGCTTGCCGAACAGCTTGCTTGAGAGCAGCTCGAGGCGCGGGCTGCGCAACAGGAGAGGCCGGCCGGAGAGAAGCCGGGCGTCGGCGGCCGGCGACGGGGTAAAGCGCATCGGCGCCAGCCCCACCAGGACTACGCCAGGCCCGGGCGGCAGATTGTCCACGATGAGGAGGCTCTGGGCCAGGCTCTGCTGATGTGCGGCGAGGCTGACCACATCGACATCCTCGCCGCTGTCGCGCCGTACCGCCGCCGCCAGCGAACGCTCACCGACGACCGATTCCATGGCGCCCGAGCCGCCGAAGAGGTAGATGGTGGGCACGCTCGGCGGGTGCTTCTGAAGTTCCGCCACCCGATAAGCGATGTGCACGTAGTCGTCGTTGGCGATGCGCAAGAGGCGGCCTTGGGATACCGTGGTCAGCCCTCCGTCGACGAGGAAGCTTTCGAGGGCGAGCAGGGCGACCAGGGCGAGGGCGGCGGCGGCGGCCAGCACCAGCGGGTTCCGTTGGTGGAAGCCGCTGCTCAGTGACCGCCGACGCCAACGCGTCTGTGGTGAGCGGACGTGCACGCTCCCCTCCTACCCTGCTTCGGCGCAGCCCTCACAGCACATGGCCGGTGATCCAGGCGATGGGCGCCCGCAGAGCCAAAAAGATGATCCTGAGCGCCTGGTGCAGGTTCCGCGTGGACACGAACGCGTACCCAAGCGCAACGTACAGGAAGGTCGCCGGATACCCCAGCCAGGCGATGTACTTCTCGTAGGCCGCGGCTTTGGGTTTACCGGCCTTCTTGCGCGCCTTGCGCCGCGCTTTCTTCCAACGCTCGAAGCGCGAGACGATCACCAGCCCGGTACCGTGATAGAGGCCCCAGGCGGCCCAGTTGAGGTCGACGTAGTGCCACAGACCCATGGTCAGCATGCTGGCGTAGAGGCCAAGCCACGCCTTGCGCGTGAGCCCGAACACCGGGAAGTACACGTTGTTGCGACACCAGCTCGACAGGGAGATGTGCCAGCTGCGCCAGAAGTCGCCGAGGTTCTTCTGCAGGAACGGCAGGTGGAAGTTCTCCATGATGCGGAAGCCGAAGAGGGACGAGAAGCCGATCGCCAGGTCGGTATAGGCGGAGAGGTCGAAGTAGGCGCGCACGAAGACGAGGATGCAGTACGCCAGTGGCCACCACGTGCCCACCTCGGATGGATCGAAGTAGGTCGTGCCGATGGTATTGATCATCTTGGCGAAGAAGATCGCGAAGACGAAATCGACCACGAAGACCTTCTTGAAGTAGCCGACGGCGATGCGCCGCAGGCCCAGGTAGAAGAGCTGCCGGTCGAAGTGGAAGCTGCGCTTCTCGTAGAAGCCCTGGTACGTCTCCAGCGGGCCCGCCGGGAAGGTGGGGATGAACATCACGAAGGCGGCCAGGCGCAGGAACGAGTTCTCCTCGATCACGCCGCGCAGGCAGTCGAAGACGTACTGCAGGAGGCGGAAGACGAAGTAGCTGATGCCCAGGGGCATGAGGAGATGGGAGACGATCCAGTCGTCCTGGCCCCAGATGGCGATGACGCCGCGCTGCCCGTACTTGCCGACGCCCAGCGTGATGACGGCAATGGCGATGATGATGAGCACCGCGCGGCCGCCGCTGAGCTTCTTCTGCCGTTTGAGCTCGACCAGCTGATGCGTGACCAGCACGAGGCCCACAGCGATGGCCGCGAACGCGGGATAGAGGATGCCGAGCACGGCCACCGAGAGCACGAGCACGAAGATGAGTCGGTTGCGGTCGTTGCGCAGGGCCAGCCAGAAGACCAGCAACGCCGCAACGACCACTGGTATCAGGTACAGCGTGAAGTAGATCCTCATAGCGGCGTGCCCGCGCCTTGCCCGTCGGCGCCCATCAGCTGGACCAGCTCCTGAGCCAGCCGATGCTGCCAGATCACCCGGCCGGGCTCCACCAGATGAGAGAGATCGTGGAAGTCGGCGTTCTTCAGCGCGAGCTCCTGGTTGAAGTCGACGTATGGTACATCGTACTTGGCCGCCAGCGCCTGCGCGGGCTTCTGGTACTGGGCCGCGGCGTAGTCAAAGCGCTCTCCGATCAGGTCACGGTTGTTCGGCAGCTCCACCAGAACCGGGTGCAAGCCGCGCTCCTGGCAGCGGATGAGGAGCTGCTCGAGCATGGCGAGGTTGAACGCCAGATTGCGCTTGAACATGGGGTAGCGCCGCTTGTTCCAGATCTTGACCATCCTCTCTTTCTGCGCCACGGTGTGGATGTGCTTGAGGTTGTAGCGGTGCTGGCCGTACTCCCGCGTCGGGACGGAGCCTTTGAGCGGCTCAGTGCCATGCTCCTCCACGTAGCTCACGATGTAGGAGAAGATGCCCGGCAAGATCGAGCGGCTGTACCTGTACCTGCCGTACTGCCGCGCCACGTACTTCTGCAGAAAGGCGCTCTTGAGGAGGAGTTCGCGGCCGACGACCTGCTTCATGTTGGCGCCGCGATCGGGCGTGAAGCGGCCCCCGTTCAGGCCGATGAGGATCCAGGCCGGGCTGTTGGGCAGGTTGTCGGCGATGGCCAGGCTCTGGGCGAAGTTCTGGTTCGTCGAGCCCAGGTCCCAGGCAGCCGTCTTGGGGCCGCCGAGCCTCTCGATCTCGGCGGCGAGCGAGTCGCCGCTGGTGATGGCCTCTCGCGCGGTAGAGCCTCCGAGGAGGTAGACCGCCGGCGTCTTCGGAGGATGCTGCATGTTCGCTCCCACCGTCCACGACACGAACGTGTAGTCGTCGCTCGCCTTGCGCATCCAGTACTTCATGGGCACGCCGGTCCAGGCGCCGGTGCTGAAGTAGCTCTCCGATCCCACGAGGACCAGCGCCAGTACCAGGGCGGCGGCGACCAGCACCAGCGGGTTGCGGACACGGAAGCCGCGGCGGAAGCTGCTCACGGGAGCGTCTCCCGCAACGTGCCGTCGTTGTACATCCGCGCCAGCTCGGCGGCCAGCTCGCGCTCCCAGATCACGCGCCCGGCCGGCAGGACGTGCGAGAGGTCGAGGAAGTCCTCGGTCGGGATCGCGGCGCGAGCATTGAAGTCAAGGTAGGGCACGCCGTACTTGTCGGCGATGGCCTTCGTGGGCACGCGATAGGCCGTCATGGCCGCGTCGAAGGAGTTGCCGATGATGTCGCGGTTGTTCGGCAGCTCCACGATCACCATGTCGAGGCCCCGCTGCTTGCCGCGCTTGATCACCTGGTCGAGCATCACAAGGTTGAACTTGAGCACCCGCTTGAACGGTGGGTAGTACTTGGTGAGCCACTTTTCGACGAGCTTGTGCTTTGCGGCCGGCGATAGCGCCTTACGGCCGTCGAAGGCGTGCATCCTGTACGGTTTGGGCCGCAGGCGGCTGTGCAGCAGCAAGCCGTTCTCACGCTGCTGGGCGTACGCGGTCAGGGCCGAGAAGACGCCCGGCAGGATGGTGTACGAGTACCTGTGCTCGCCCGAGCGCGCCACGACCCAACGGCGCAGCGAGTCGCTCTTGAGCAGCAGCTCGCGGCCGATCACCTGGTTGTAGTTGCTCTTGGGACTGGTCGTGAAGCGGCCGAGGTTGACTCCGACGAGCACCGTGGTCGGCGTGTCGGGCAGGTTGTCGACGATCGCCCAGCTCTGCGCGTAGCGCTGCATGCGCGAGCTGAGGTCGTAGGCGACGATGCGGGGGCCGCCGTCGGCGCGCACCTCGCGCGCCAGCGATCCGCTCGAGATCGCCTCGCGGCCGCTCGAGCCCCCGAGCAGCGTCACGAGCGGCAGCTCGGGCGGATGACGCTTGAGCGCCGCGACGGTCCATGACACGTACATGTAGTCGTCGTTGGAGCTACGCACCCAGTACTGGACCGGCACCGCGCTCCAGGCGCCGCTCGTGAAGTACTCCTCTACGCAGAGCAGCGCCGGCACGAGGAGCGCCAGCGCTACGACGAGCACGAGTGGGCTCTTGTTCCGCAGGCCGCGCTTGAAGCTGCTCACCCCAGCTCCTCCGCGAGCAGCGCCTGGAGCTCAGCCTTGATGGCCTTGCCGGAGCCGGTGCGCGGAATCGCCTGGACGGCGATGATGCGGCTGGGCAGCGACGTGGACGGCAGCATGCCGCGCAGCTCGCGCAGCAGCCGCGAGGCCTTGAAGCCGTCGGGTTCGAGGGGCACCACGAACGCCACCGGCACGTGCCCGAGGATGTCGTCCGGGGCGGCGAGCACGGCGACGTCGGCGAACCGCTCGAGGCCCTGCAACGCCTGCTGCACGTGGATGATGCTGACCTTCTCGCCGCCACGCTTGATGATGTCGTCCTTGCGGCCCTCGATCCAGACGCTACCGCTCTCGTCGACGCGCCCGAAGTCGCCGGTCCTGAGGCCGTGGCCGGTGAGCGTCCTGGCGGTGATCTCGGGCTCGTCGAGATAGCCCTGCATGAGCAGCGAGCCGGTGACGAACAGCTCGCCCACCTCGCCCGGAGCCGCCTCGGCGCCGTCGCCGCGTCGCGCCACGACGCGCATGTCGCCGATGGGGCGGCCCACGGCGCCGACGCGCACGTCGAGCTCAGCCGGCGGCAGGATGCAGAGCCGGCCGCTCACCTCGGTGAGGCCGTACATGTTGAACAGGCTGACGCCGGGCAGCACGCGGCGGAACTTGTCGATCACCGGTAGCGGCAGGTGGTCGCCGCTGCTCACCCAGAAGCGGAACGAATGCGCACACGGTTCCTCGAGCGGCTCGACCACGCGCACCAGGTGCGCCGGCGCGCCGCCGAAGCCGGTGCAGCCCTGCGCCTGCATCTCGTCGAGCAGCCCGGCGCCGAAGTAGAAGCCGAGCTGGCCGGCGACGCCGCCGGCGGCGGCGAGCAGCGTGAGAAAGTGGCAGATGCCGCTGGTGAAGTACGGCGGTGTGTTGATGAAGATCCGGTCGTCCCCCTGCAGGCCGAGCGTACGCGACACGTGGCCGGCGTTGCTCGAGATGGCGCGCAGCGTCTGGCAGACGCCCTTGGGCAGGCCGGTAGTGCCTGAGGTGAACATGATCATCGCCAGCTCGTCCTCGCGCACCGGCTCGAGCTTGGCGAGGTCGACCGGCGTCGAGTCGGCGGCGCCGCGCGCGGCGTCGCCGAGGGTGCCCGCGGCGCCGGCGTCCGCCGGGGCGGCCAAACCCCGCAGGCCGCTCACCATGCCGGCGTCGTCGGTGCTGACGACGAGCCGCCGCGGAGCAGGCTTCGCCGTCGCGGCGCCGGTCGCCGACGCATCGTCGGCCGGCAGCACCAGGTAGGCGGGCGCCGCCTTGCCCAGCAGCCAATCGACGTCCGCCACCGGCAGGCTGGTGTTGAGCGGTACCGCGACGCCACCCGCAAGCCAGACTCCCAGCATACTGACGAAGAACTGGTCGTACTCCTCGAGGCAGAGCGCGACGCGGGCGCCGCGGGTCGTGCCGGCCGCGCGCAGCGCGGCCGCCACCGCCGCGGCGCGACGCAACGTGTCGGCGTAGGTGTACGTGCGCCCACGGGTGGCGAGTAGCACGCCGTCCGGACGCTCTTCGGCCCACTGCCGCAGGCGCGCCACCGCGTCGGTCATGAGAGGTTGCGGTGTCATGCAGGCGTCGCCGCCGCGCTAGAAGCCGACGTAACGGAACTCGGTGAGTTGGTTACCGACTAGAACGGCCACGGTGATCGCCAGGAAGAGAAGGAACCAGAGGAAGGTCTGCAGACCCAGCCCGAGGCTGTAGAAGAACCAGCGCAGGCGCGGTTCCGGGCCCGTCTGCCGCGCCTCCCCGTCGTCGTCGGATGGTCCCGACGCCTTGACCTGCGACGCCTCAGGCATCGCCCGTCTTCTTGCGCGCGATGTAGGCCAGCATGTGGCTCACGGTGTCGAGGTTCTCGAACACGATGTCCATGGGCTTCACCCTGATGGAGAAGGTCTCCTCGAGAAAGGCGATGAGCGCCGTGAGATTCATTGAGTCCAGCAGCTGGTCGCGGAACAACGACGTGTCCGCGGTGACTTCCTCGTCGTCGAGGTCAGCCTCTTCGCGGATGAACTCGAGAATGGTCTCGGCATCGGTCATGGTGTGTCCTTCGTTCCTTGAGTGACGGGCGCTGCGCCGGTGCTCAGGGTCGCGTTCCGGCGCCGTACGAGAACTTCATCGGGTTCGCAAACCCGGTCGCCTCGGCGCCGGCCTGGAAGACCCCCGCAAGGGTGAAGACGCGCTCGGCGGTCTGGAAGCCCTGCTCCAGCCCCCATTCGTCGCTGAGGATGTGGCCGCGGCCGCCGGCCCAACCGTAAGCGCCGAACTGGCAGGTGCCGTCGCCGTTGCCGACCACGAGGCAACCGTTGCGGATGAACGGCAGCCAGGTGGCGATGATGGCGGTCTCGGCGCCACCCGAACGGCGGCCGGCGGTGGCCATGACGCCGGTGGGCTTGTTGGCGAGCTTGAAGTCCTGGTGACGCAGCGGCCGCGTGCGCATGATGAACTTGCAGAACAGATCGGAGGGCAGCCCAAAATACACGGGCGTGGCGACCAGCAGACCATCGGCGGCAACCATCTTGTCGAGCACCATCTGCACGTCGTCCTCGTCCACCCGCACGCAGGGGATGAACCTTCCCGTATCCTTGGTCTTGCCGCAGACGTTGCAGGCCTTGCACGGTTCGATGTGCAAGTCGCGCAGGTGGATGGTCTCGTGCTCCGCCTCACCGGGATAGGTGGCGTCGAGCCTCTCGAACGCTTTCTCGAGCATGATGCTGCTGTTGCTGTTGTCGCGGGGACTGCAGTTGAGCCCCAAGAGTCGCACCGTCATACGTCGCGCTCCCGTCTGTGCACGTCCGTCTGGACAAGACGGCGTATGGAATCGTCCGGCCCACAGTCTCGATCCGCAGTGCAATGCTACCAGATGATACGCGTACCTGCCGCTCTCCCCTCAAGGTGCGGCGCCACCGACGCGAGGCCTGCCGCTGGACGGATGTCGTATCGGGAGGCGTCCCGATCCGGCGACTACATGTCTGGGAGAGGCGTCGCGCTATGGCGCCGGCAGCCCCGGACAAGAAGAGCCGTGGCACGCAGCGGGCGCCCCGCAAGACAACGGCTCAGGCTGGTCGCCAGGCGCGGCTGGCTGCTGCTCGTCCTGCTGCTGCTCGTGCTGGGCTGTGTCGGCGCCACCTTCTCGGGCGCGGACGTCACCAGCACCGGCGCGAACCCCGGCGTCGTCTTCACCGCGGGCAATCTGCAGCACACCAACAACCGCGCCAACCGCGCCATCCTCACGGCGACCAGGCTCGTCCCGGGCGGAACCGCGACCGGCACGGTCACGATCCGCAACACCGGCGACATCGGCGGCGACTTCTCGCTGAGCTCTTCGGACATCGTCGACACACCCGGCTCCAACGGCGGCCGGCTCTCCGGCGTGCTCACGCTGGCCATCGACGGCACCACGGCGCCCGCCTACACCGTCTACAACGGCCCGCTCACGGCCATGCCGACCCTGGCCCTGGGCACCTGGGACCTGACCTCGAGCCTGGCGACCGCGGGCTTCGCCGACATCTTCTCGCAGGAGACCGACCCCGACGCGCTGAGCGGCTACGCCGTGCGCGCGGGCGCCGCCCCGCCGCAGCTCGCCGCCGTCCGTACGGACGGCGCCAGCAGCGTGAACCTGGGCGGCTACTCCAACACGACCGCGACCGTGTGGGCGAACCGTACGCTCACGGTGAAGACGCCGGCGACGCTGCCGCCCGGCGTCACCCAGGTGCGTGCCAGGCTGACCCGCGTGGCCGCAGAACGTGCAGTATCGCGCGAGGCTGCTGGTGCAGGTGCGCGACAATGCCACCACGGGGCCCAGCTACGCGTACACGGTCCCCTTCAGGGTGTACTTCGGCGCCGGACCGGGACCAGACTGAGCCACGGCGGGGCGAATGACCGGGGTCGAGTGGCGCGGGCACGGGCACGAGGAGAGGCTGTGGTGCCGAAGGTGGGAATCGAACCCACACCCCGCGTGAACGGGACCGGATTTTGAGTCCGGCGCGTCTACCAGTTCCGCCACTTCGGCACAGAGCGCTTTGCAGGGATTCTACCTTCGCAAGGGCTGCTGCAACGCGCCTATTCTGACGCATCCCGGCGCCTTTGTGCATCTTTTGGTCTGGATGTGTGTAGAGCGCCAAGGTGATAGCCGGGTCGGCATGGCCAAGCAGTTCCTGCACGATGCGCACGTCTACGCGCTGCCCCGGACACAGGTCCGTCGCGTAGGAGTGCCTCAAGTCATGGAAGCGGACAGCCGCGAGTCTCCGACGCCGGCAGAAGTCCGACCACGCGCTCGACGGGTTGCGAGGCTTCGCGGGCGTGCCCTTGGCGGTCACGATCACGTAGAGTCGGGTTCCACTCAGGGCCGTATCGCAGGCACCCGCCGAGACTGGCTCACCGCCTGGGCAGAGGCGGGCAGCCGGTAGCAGCCGCTGACAGGCCACAGGAGCCACAGGGGGCCCGCTGGAGCGTTCGGCGGGCTCTTCTGCCACTGGGCACGCCGCCCGATTCGGTCACGGGTGTTCCTCGGGTGGGCCGACCCCGGCCTAGAACCTGGACGCGCCGGCCCGAGGGGTGCGCTCAGGGCGACTCTGCAAGGCGAGGACCCCCGCCGGCCTGCTGCCGGCGGGGGTCCTCGTTCGCGTGCTCGGCTCTTCTCGTGCCGGCTACTTCACCTTGAACTTGCGCCACGCCGTCTTGGCGGCAGTGTGCGCGGTCGTCTTGGCGATCGTGGCCCGCATGCGGTAGGCGCCCCTCTTGGCGGGCTTGTACTTCCAGCTGTAGGCGCCGCTGGCGCTGATCGTGCGCGCCGTACTCTTGACCGTGATCCACCTGGCACCCCGCTTCTTCTGCACGGTCAGCTTGACCTTGCTGCCGGCGAGGCTGCTGGGCGTCACGGTGCCCTTCGCCGTCACGCGCTTGCCGAGCCTCACGGCGCCGCTCCTGAGGCCGCTCAGCTTGAGCGTGACCGTGGGCGTGACCACGGCCCCGGCGGCCGGGAGCCTGAGCTGTCGGATCACGGTCTTGGGCCGGACGCCGTCGCCGACCACGGTCACCGAGTAGGTCACCGTCCTGGCGCTACCCTGCGGCAGGGCGCGTACGCTCCAACTGGCCTGCTTCTCCTGATTCACAGCGAGCGCACCCAGGTTCTGTGTTGTCAGCGCTCCACTCGCCAGCTGCAGGCCGGTGGACAACTTGATGGTGGCCTTGACATTGCTCGCGGCGCCGGTGCCGACATCGCTCACCCACGCGGTCACATCGAAGGGATTCGGCGAGTAGTTGCCGCCGACCACGTTGAGCTGGCTCGGGCCGTAGACCCCCAGCGCCAGCGGAGGTCTCAAGTCGACGTTGGAGGCGCCGAGACCGTAGGAGGACACGTACGTTCGCGACTGCCCGGGGGCGAGCGTCGTGGGATTCCAGTACATGGCGTAGGCGCTGTCGCCGATGGTGTACGTCGTGTCGACCGTGTAGTCCCATTCGGTCGAGTCGAGATGCCCCCAGTTGGCGAACACCATGCGGTTCGGGGCAGCGCCTGCGAACCCGGACGCGACAAAGGCGACATGCGTGCTGTCTGCAAGTGTGTCGAAGACGTAGGTGCCGCGCGGAACCGCGGCGCCGGTGAAGTTGCGCTCTGTGGAGAGGGCCCCGACGCCCGGCACGCGGAACAGCGCGCGGTCGTTGTAGTTGATCTCGGTGTCGATCATCAGGCGCACGCCGACGGCGTGAGCGACCGTGCCGGTGTTCTTCACCGTGTACGAGATCTGCGCGACGTCCTGCCGCCCGGTCGCCGAGTTGGCCACCAGGCTCAGCCGCTGAGTCATCAGGATATCGCCGGTCGTCGTCTTCCATTGGCTGGTGTTGGTGGTGGCGGTGTCGTCGGTCGGCGCCTTCACCGGTGTCCCGGTGCCGTACTTGTAGTCGCTTCCGTCCACCCGAAGCGTAGTGAAGGAGCTCCACGGGGAGTTGCCCCACCTGTACGAAAGGTCCCAGCTCCCGGTCGTGGCTGTGCCGTCTGCGCCCGGGTAGGCCCCGATGTTGAACAGGCCATTGGAGCCGACCTGTACGGCAATGTACTGGTTGTGTGGGCCGCTAGCCTCAGCGGACGGCGCCGCTAGCACCAGCGCGATGGCCGTCAGCGCGATGCAGGCCATCACCACCGCAAGCATCGTCGTCGCTCTACGGGAACTCGTGGGATTCAAGCACGACGACTAACCTGCCCCCGAGATGATCGATCACTGGAGTTGACAGTGAAGATGTCCCCGGCACCCGTCTCTGTGTGGGCGTCAACTCCAAGCAAGATAGGTTGCAGGATTCTGAACAATCAGTTGCTGCAATACCTCGGGTCCCATGCGTTGCCGGATTCGCGGCAGGAAGCTGTTCCCAAGGTATCCCAAGCCGGGTAGGCCACCATAGGAACGGTAGCGGTGCCGTCGGGCAACATCCGCACCTAGGAGTATCCGTTCCACATAGCCAGCATTGACGAGTGCCGTCGGGTCACCCGCCGTACCCCGGTCGACATGCTCGCCGAGGAGCAGGCCCGGTTGCATCCGTTGCCGGTGGTCCCTCACACGGTCGCGTTCGGCGTGACCCGTACCGTCGCTTCCAAGACCCCGATGGTGGCCTTCGACGGCGGGCAGTACTCCGTGCCAGCCCACCTGCTCGGCCAAGTCGTGTGGGTCCGGGTTCATGGTCTCGGCGCCGACGAGCAGGTCATCATCGTCCACGTCGGGCCTGCCGGTCCGGTCGAGGTCGCCCGGCATGGGCGGGCAACGCCGGGCAGTCCCCGCCTGGACGACACCCACTTCCCGCCGCCACCGGCCGGGGCTTTGGGGCGAATCCCCAAGGCCCGCAACGAATCCGAGGCCGCGTTTCTGATGTTGGGTGACGGTGCCCGGTTGTGGCTGACCGAGGCTGCCGCCGCAGGCACGACCAAGGTGCGCGTCAAGATGGCCCAAGCGGTGGCGCTGTCAAAACTGTTCAGCGCGGCCGAGGTCGACTGGGCGCTCGGGCATGCGGCGGTCCACGCCCGGTTCGGGCATGGGGACCTCGCCTCGATCCTGGACCACCACGCCACCACAGGCGCGAACAGCCCACGCCACCATGCCAGTGAGGACGGGTCCCTGACTCAGGGCACGAGCGGATGGGCCGCCCTGGGCACGACCGCCGCCGAGGAACGCCTCGACGACGGTGAGCTGGAGGTGGCGCTGTGAGCGCGACACCGCGGGCCAAGGCCCCGCCCGTACCGACCCTGGGAGTCCCGACTGCGCCGCCACTGCCCGAGGACCTGCAAGCACTACTGCGACGGCTACGGCTGCCCCACATCCGCCGACACGCCCCCGAGGTCGTGGCCACAGCCAAAGCCCAACGCTGGGAACCAGTCGAGGTCCTACGAGCCCTGTTCAAGGAAGAGGCCGCCGGGCGGGAACGCTCCGCCCTGGCCACCCGCCGCGCCACCGCAGGGTTCCCCACCGGCAAGACCTTCGGGGCGTGGTCGCCCGAGGCGTCCTCGATCCCAGCCCCGACCCAGCAGGCACTACGGACCCTGGAATGGGTCCACCGACGGGAGAACCTGGTCGTGTGCGGGCCGTCCGGGACCGGCAAGACGTTCCTGCTCGAAGCCCTCGGACAGCACGCCGTCGAGCAAGGACTGCGCGTGGCGTGGTTCACCCTCGAAGACCTCGGCGTGCTCCTGCGCCGCCACCGCGCCGACGACACCGTCACCAAGGCCATCGCCCGGGTCCTACGAGCAGATTTGGTTGTGGTTGATGACATTGGCCTGTTGCCGGTCTCCCAAGACGCCGCCGAGGGCCTCTACCGCCTGGTCGACGCCGCCTACGAGAAACGATCCGTCGCCATCTCGTCCAACCTCCACCCAGCCTCTTTTGATGAGCTGATGCCCAAGACCCTAGCTACCGCGACGGTCGACAGGCTCCTGCACCACGCCCACGTCTGTCAGACGAGCGGCGAGAGCGTGCGTCTGTCCCAGGCCCTGGCCGGTCAAGGGGTGAGCCCGTTGAACTGACCAACCACGGCGGTGATGGTCAGCACTGGGCAGATCCCATGGCCATCACCGGGCAGTTCTCGTGACCGTCACCGGGCAGGTTTCACGACCGCCCCTGGGCAGAAACCAATGGCCCTTGACAGTTTGTCCCCTCAGCTCCAAGAAGAAGCGCCAGGTACTCGCGAAGACCGGGCGATTGACCTGCGAGGTTTGCGATTTCGACTTCGCCGTCACCTATGGTGAGCGCGGCGTAGGTTTATGCCGGGAGA
>Ga0209585_10000267_pt1 | contig 20710 bp, 16 predicted proteins | sample NGEPerone_FD_185491 | JGI IMG/M metagenome (GOLD analysis project Ga0209585, IMG submission 185491) | Arctic peat soil microbial communities from the Barrow Environmental Observatory site, Barrow, Alaska, USA - NGEE Permafrost154B-one... | ecosystem: Environmental > Terrestrial > Soil >... | reverse complement strand
GACCTCGCGAGCCTCTTGGAGTGGGTCTACGGAGCCACCTTCAAGACCGCCGGTCGGGCGACGATGTCCTTCGCGCCGTGGTACGTGGACGTGACCGCATCGTGCCCGAAGGCGGCGCTGCCGGGGGCCGGTGGAGGTTATGCCTACGTCTGCCTGACTCCCGCCGAGCACGAACACGCTGCGCACGCCAACCAGCGCATCTACGAGCACCTCATAGGGGCGCTGAACGCGGTCGCCGGCCGCAGCGGCGAACTCGCCGCCGCGGTCGCCCTCAGGCTCGACGTGGTCGCGGCCGCGGCGCGAGGAGACTCGCCGGCGCCGCGGTTCGCCACCCCCGGCGACCTGAAATGCCTCCTCAAGGCAGACTACAAGCTCGGACCGGCCGGCGAGTTGGTGCTCATCGACGTGAGCGCCGGCCTCGTGGGGCTCCGGTTCGACGACCTCCTGCTGGACGCGCTGCCGGCCGCGGCGGACGTGCCCACGGTGCGGGTGGCGCCGCGAATGCTCGACGTCGCCTGGCGCTGCTTCTCGGCCGCGCGCGGCCGTGCTCCGCGCGCGGCCGCCGTGATCGTGCTCGACGAAGAGATGTACGTGCAGTGGGCGGCGGCCGACCTTGACGGTCTCCGTGCCCAGATCGGTTCGCGCCTCGGCGCGGACGCGGGGGCGGTGCCCGTGCTCACGCTGGCTGGCCTCGAAGCTTTCGCCGACGCACCGCCGGGTGCGGTTCCCGAGACCCTGGGGGCGCCCTGGGCCGGCATCCCGGAGCTGCTGCTCGTCTACTCGTGCCGCGTGGGCGAGCTGGTGCGGCCAGCCACCTATGCGTGGCTCCGCCGGCTTGGGGTCGTGATCGTCGACGAGCGCCATCACGCCCTTGCGGCGGCCAAGGAGCTGAGCACTGCTGAGATGCTAGGGGAGCGTCTGTCCGCCGGGGTGCGCGTGCCCGAAACCTTGGTGCTCGACCCCGCCGGCGCCGCCGGTGCGGCCTGCCCGCAAAGTGCGGGCGAGGTCGTCCAGCTGGCGTGGGACCTCGCCGAGAAGCGGGGCTGGGAGGTGCTTGCGATCAAGATGGGCAAAGTGCGGCGTGCTCAAGGCGCCGGGGACCTCCCCACCGCCTTCGTCTACCCGGTGACGCCGGTGGGTCGGCGCCTCGCGCTCCGCGGTCTGGGGCGCGTCTGGGACCAAGTGAAGGCTGCGGTCGGGCGGCCGTGCCTCACCGTGACCCGGGTCGAGGCCGGCGGCGGCTATGAGTGTGCGCCGGGCGAGCGGCGCGACATCGAGGTTCGCACCTACGCTCTCCCCGTGTTGCGGGGCTGAGGCGGGGGTCCAGGCCGTGCCCATGGGTGAGCCACTCACCCCGCTGGTCTTTGGACTGCTGATGGTCGTCACCGGCGCCCTCAGGATGGCCGACCGCCTGCCGTGCAGCGACCGGGTCGGCCTGCGTCTGCGCGCGGTGATGCGCAACGACCGCACCTGCCGGATGGTTCACCAGTCTTCTCGTCCGGGCTGCGGCTGCTGTCGCCTATGCGATTGTAGCGCCGCCAATCCGGGACAGACTCGAGCGCACGTCGTGGATGACGACCTCAAGCATCGAGGTGTTGACGGACCGGCTGGATGCGGCCCGCTGGAGCCATTGCCCATCTTCACCGCAGGCCCCACCGAGAGCCACTGACTGTAGGGCACCCAGAAGCCGGGGGACTGAGGAACGAACTCCTATGGCTGCCAGGCGTCCCTCGCGACTCCAATGGCGAGTGCTTCAGCGACCACAGCTACCGCGATCGACGCGGATAGCCTTGGCGCATCGCACTCCCAGGTTCGTTCTACCTCCCTCGGAGTCTCCGCAGTGCCGTGACCCAGGCGCTCATGCGCGTCACCACGGGGCAGGGCAGCACCCGCGTGCCGAAGCGTTCCTTGAAGGTCTCGACCCCCGGCAGTCCGCTGCCCAGACTGCTGCCCATTCTCGGGAATGGAACTACGTCGCAGCGGGACTCGAGGCCCAGGCGGCATCCCACTCGACCGGAGCGGCGGCGCGAATCCGCACGATGGGGATGTCCTCTGTCATGCGCCTCCGGCCGGCGGCATGCCCGCCAACTCACGGTACGTCGCCGCCAGTCGCCCGGCGCAGACACGTACATCGAAGCGCTCGCGCGCCAGGGCAGCGGCAGCCCCCCCCATCGCCGGCCAGCGGCCGGGAGCGGTCACGAGACCGTCGAGCGCCTCGTCAAGGGCCTGCTGGTCTCCCTCGGGCGTCAGGATCCCGGTCACTCCGTCTTCCACCACCTCGGGAATATCGCAATGGGTCGTGCTCACCACGGGCATCCCCGTTGCCGCCGCCTCGATGATGGTGACGGGCGCACCGCCTTCGGAGTCGCCGTCGGGCGCGGTGACGCTCGGCGAGAGGAACAGGTGATGACGCTCGAGCTCGATGAGCAGCCGCTCGTAGGGCACCATGCCGGCAAACGTCACGATATCGGCGAGGCCGTGCCGGCGCACCACGCCCTCGATGCAGGCCCGTTCGGCCTCCTCGATGGCGCTGCCATTCGAACCCCCGACGACCGTCACGCGAAGATCGTGTCCGCGAGCGCGGCTGAAGGCGACGGCTTCGAGCGCGGCGGGGATACCCTTCTTGGGTCGGAAGGCCCCGGCGATGAGGATACGCACCGGCTCTCCGTCGCGCAGCACCCGCGGACGGCACGGCAGGCGGCCGAGCTCCACGCCCAGGCGCTGGACCCGCACCTTGCTCTCGGCGCAGCCCAGCTCCACCAGCGAACTTCCCATGAAGGGTCCTTCGCAGAGAAAGAGGTCGGCGCCAGCGAACAGCTCGGCATATCGCCGTCGCCACACCGGCCACGTGCGCGGGAACATGGTCACGTCGTGGCCGTAGAAGGTCACGACGTGCGCCGGACCGAAGCGCCGGGCCAGGGGCAGGTCGGCCCAGCCGCGATAGCCGAAGTGTGAGTGGAGCACCTGCGGCCGATGCTCGCGCAGAGCGCGCGAGTAGGAGCGCGGGAAGGTCCGCAGGCGGGCGCGCCGGGAAAAGCGCAGACGGGCGCCCTCGCGGCCGCCCACGGCAGTGTAGACGGGTCGCCAGGCGAAGCGCTCAAGGTTCTGCGTTGCGCCGGCCAACACGATCGCCTCCACGCCGGGGGCATAGCGCACCTGGTTGTACGCCCAGGTCATGGTGAGAGGCAACCAGACTTCGAACGAGTGCGCGACCCTGACGCGACTCACCTGGGCAGCACCTCTCGCACCGCGGCGATCACATCGCCGACGTCGGCGTCGCTGAGCGCCGGGGAGAGCGGCAGGCTCACCGTCTGCCGGCCGATGCGCAACGCCTCCGCAAAGTCGCCCGGGCGCCAGCCGTATCGCTCGCGGTAGTAGGGGTGTTCCGGGATGGCGAGGTAGTGGACGCCCACGCCGATGTTCTGCGCCGTCATAGCCTCGAGGAAAGCATCGCGCTCGGTGCCGCAAAGGTCCTCGTTGACCATGACCGTGTAGAGGTGGTAGGCGTGCCGAGTATCGGGCTCGGGCTCGGCGGGAAGGCCGAGCCCGAGCCCGGCCAGCTCACCTTGGTACTGCGCCCAAATGCGCCGACGCCGCGCCCAGTTCGCCTCGACCCTTGCCAGCTGGTGGATGCCCAGCGCCGCCTGGATGTCCGTCATGTTGTACTTGTAGCCGCACTCGGTGACGTAGTAGTGCCGGTAGCCCTCGTCGGAGAAGCGCTTCCAGGCGTCCTTGCTCATGCCGTGGAGGGCCAGGACCTTGATGCGCGCGGCGTCCTCCTCGCGCGCGGCCAGGACCATCCCTCCTTCGCCGGTGACCACGTTCTTTGTGACGTAGAAACTGAAGCATCCGAAGCTGCCGAACGTGCCCGCGTGGCGGCCGTGATACTCGGTCTCGATGGCGTGCGCGCAGTCTTCGATCAAGGCTAGGCCGTGCTCCGCGCAGATGGCCAGAAGCTCGTCCATCGCGCAGGCCCGGCCAGCGAAGTGCACGGGCAGGACCGCCCGGGTGCGCGGCGTGATCGCACGCCGCACGGCATAGGGATCGATGTTCATGCTCACGGGGTCGACGTCGGCGAGGACCGGTGTGGCGCCAGCGTGGATGATCGCATTGATGGTCGCCGCGAACGTGAGCGCGGTGGTGACCACCTCGTCGCCAGGCTCCAGACCCAGGCCGAGCATGCTGAGATGCAGCGCGGCCGTGCACGAGCTCACGGCGACCGCATGGGGGGCGCGCTCGTAGGCCGCGAAGTCGGCCTCGAAACGCGCCACCTTGGGGCCGGTGCCCAGCCAGCCGCTCTTCAGCGACGAGACGACCTCGGCGATCTCCTCGTCGCCGATCGCCGGGGCGCCGAACACGAGAAAGCGCTCCGGAGGGCGCACGGGCCCGGCGCTCACCCGATCACCTCTTCGCGCGCTCCCTCGTCGACTGGGCGGAACCTGCCCGCATACACCTGCTGCAGCCAGATCTCCAACGTGACCCTTCTCCCGATCTCGTGACGGTGATCGGCGCCGGCGAGGTGCTCATCCCAGAGGCGCAGCACGCTGTCGCGCGACACGTGCTCAGGATACAGCGCCTCGGGGCCACGCAGCAGGGCGTCGATCACGCCTCGCGCCGGTTCGGTGCGCAGCCACGCAGGGTAGTCGGTGTAGTCCGCATACAGGCGCCCGGGGATGCCCAGCGCCCGCATGCGCCCGTCGCGCTGATAGCCGATCCGCTGCACCACCTTGCCGGCGCGGCGGATCCCACGCGGCCAGCTGATGGGGACGCCGATGCTCGCCCATGGAATACGACGGTAGTAGGCGGGGAACGTGCGCAGCAGCATACGCCGGTACAACAGGCCCCGGGCACGCAGGGCGTCGGGCAGCCCGAAAGCGAACTCCACGACCGCATTGGCGAGGAACGGCTTGCGCTCCTCCACGAGGACCTGCATGAAGCGCGTGCCGGCGTTGTTCATGCGCCGTGCCCGGTTCTGCAGCAGGTAGTAGTCGCTGCGCCCGCGGTGCTCCCAGGCAGACAGATCGCCGAGAAACGCGAGCTCGCACTTCATGCGCCTGGCGACGAGGTCCGGGGAGAAGCGGTCGTAGGTAGACGGGTCGCCCATGTACATGCCGCCCAAGACGAAGTCGCCGCCGTAGCCGTCCAGATGCAGGTCGCACACGTCGCGGTAGACATCCGCCGCCTCCATGCCGTGCATGCTCGTCAGGTTGAGCTGCCCGTCCGTCCACCACACGCCCGCGAACCGCGGCGCCAGCCAAGTGTCGGAGGTGATGGAGACGACCTCGTGGCACGCACCCTTGAGCGCGGCCACGCGACGCGCGATGGCGATGTCCACGCACCCCGGGCGCCCGAAGGTCACCGCAGGCAGCGCTTCGTCGCGGGGCGCGGTCGCCGCCACGATGGCGCGCGAGTCGAGGCCGCCGCTCAGCGACACGGCGACGCGCTCCTCCGGTTGGGCGCGCTCCGCGACGGCATGGATCAGCAGCCGCCCGAGCTCGTCGGCCGCGTCGTCGAGTCGCAGTGGGCCCACCGGGCGGATGCGGCCCCACTCCCAGTAGCGGGCTTGCGTCACGGCGGCTTCGGCCACGGTGAAGGTGAGCACGGTGCCCGGTTCGAGCAGCTCGACCCCGGCGAAGAGCGTCCGGGCGCCGATGGGGTGCCCGCTGGTCATGAACTCGTCGACGGCGCGCGCGTCGAGACGCGCCGCGAACCCGGGGTAGCCGAGAAAGCCGCCAAGGTTGGACGACCAGAGAAGGCGACCGTCCTGCACGGTCCAGTAGAGCGGCCGCAGGCCGAAGCGGTCGCTGATCACCTGGACGACGCCGGCGGCGGGGTTGGAGACGACCGCGCAGAAGGCGCCGTCGGTGCCGGCCAGGGAGATGACGCCATGGCGGCTGTCAGCGACTTCGTTGCCTCCGGCGGCGCCGGTCAGCTCGAGGATCAGGTGCGCGTCGCCGGCTGCGGCGCTTGGGGCCGGCGCCAGCTCGGCGGCGTTGATGATCTCGCCGTCGAGCCAGGCCCGCCGGCCACCCGCCGCGGCCGGCTGCGCCGGGCCGCGGCCGCGGCCGGTGTGCGAGCGCGCGGCGCACACGAGACCGTCGTCGACCGCCGGCTCGGCGACGTTGTAGCGTGGGTGCGTGATCAGGCGCTGCATGCGCGCGACCACGGAGGCGGCGTCGAGCGGCCGGCTGCCGGCTAGGGTTAGGCCGATCAGCCCAGGCATCTCGGATCACCGCCCTCGGCAAGCGCCGAGCGCCTGACCGGCGGCCGCCGCGCACGTGCGAAGATGCCAGGCGCCGAAAGCTCCGGGCGATGCATGCCGGCGAGGAGCTGCCGCAGCCGAAGCTCCACCGTGAAATAGCGGCCGATCTCCTTCGCGTGGTCGGCGCCGCGCAGGTGAGCATCCCAAAGAGCGGCGACGCGCCCCGAGTCCTCGTACTCCCTGTACAGCGCCGATGGACTCAGCAGAAGATCATCCACCAGGGCGCGCGCTGGGGCGGCGCGCAGCCATTGCGGATAGTCAGTGTAGCCAATGGGACCCCGCCCGGGGACTCCTGGCGCCGTCACGCCACCGGTGAATCGCAGCTCGAGACGCCGCGCGAGCTTGTAGATCCTGCCGGACCCGCGCGGCCAGCCGATGGGGATGCCGATGTTGGCCCAGGCGATACCCTTGAAGTACTCGGGGAAGGCCCCGAGAAGCATCGCGTAGTACAGACGACCACGGTATCGGTAGTCATCCGGCAGCGAGAAGATAAACTCGACGAGGTCGTTCGCAAGAAACGGCTTGCGGCTCTCCATGTAGGTGAGCTCGAACAAGAGGGGGGCGGCGACCCAGCGTCGCGCCGAGTTCTCGAGAAGCCAATACTCTGAGCGCCCGAGTGGGGCGAACGCGTCGAGCCCGTCAAGCAACGACACGTCGCAGTGCTTGTAGGCCGCGATGAATCCCGCATCGAAGCGGTTCATGGACCTGCGGCCCTGGAGGTAGTCGCCGCGAAGGCAGGTATCCCCGCCGTACCCATCCAGGTTCACGTCAATCAACTTCTCGTATACCGGGCGAGCCTCGATGCCCTGCAGATCGAGAATGTTGACGTTGCCCTCGGTCCACCACACGCCGTCGCTGCGCGGCTGCAGCCAGTTGCGCGCCGAGATCTCCACGAAGTGCGCCTCGGCGCCGCGGATCGTGGCGACGCGCTGCGCGACGCGCGCGTCCAGCGAGTCCGGCAGGCCATAGGACACCGTTATCGGCGAGCGCTCGCTCCCGGGAACGGCGGCCAGGATCGCCCGGGAGTCGAGGCCACCACTCAGCGATACGCCGGGCTTGCCGCCCGCGCTCCAGCGTCGCTCCACTGCGCGGCGGAAGCGAAGAGCAAGCTCTTCCGCCGCCGCCCAGCGATCGACCCTCCCGTTCACGCGCTTGATGTGGTCCCACCACCAATAGCGCTGTCCCGAGAGCGAGCCAGTCTGACAGTCCCAGCTGAGCACCGTCCCCGCGGGGACCAACTCCACACCGTCCATCCACGTGCTATCGAGCACGAGGTTCCCGACCCCGAGGAACTGCGCGACGCGGCGCGCAGGCACGCGCGCCGCGAAGCCGGGCAGCTCCAGGAAAGCGGAGCTCGACGTGGCCCACGCGAAGCAGCCGTCCACGACCGCCCAATGGATGAAGCGCATTCCCAGGCGATCGACGATGACGTGAACGACGCCGCGGGCCTCGTCGTACACGACGGCCGAGTAGATACCATCCAGGGACGCCAAGTCGTCCCAGTCTCCCCCGTGACCCCCACGCGCGCAGATCCCGGCCAGAAGTGCCGGCAACCCCCCGTCCGCGCCGGCGTCGTCTCTCGCCGGTTCGGTGAGATCGTCGCCGTTGAAGATCTCGCCCTCTACCCACACGCGAAGTCCGGCGGATGCGAACGGTTGCGGGGCCGGTTGCAGGATCCCCAGATGCGTGCGCGTGGCGCACACAGCCTCGTCCACGAAGGGCTCATCCCAGCCACTTGCCCCGGTGTCGGTGACGAGCGCCGCCATTGCGCACACGACGCGTCGTGCACGATCCGGGTCCATGCGACGATGGGTGAACCCCATGAGCCCCGGCATCTACTCCTCACTCTCCCCTCTGGCGCGCAGATGATGCCAGAGGCTGGGGATGTAGTCGCGCGCCACGAGGCGCCACATGATGAAGTAGACCGCCACACCCTCGACGACAAGGAGCGCCAGAGCGACCGGCTCTGGCAGCACATGGCGCACTGCGAGGCAGGTGAGATATACGCACGTGCCCATGATAGCGGATGTGAGAAGCGGCTTGCGCAGGCGCCGGAGATAGGCTCCGGCCTGAAGCCGCGTCACGCGCCACAGAAAGTACAGTTCGAGCGGCAGCGCGGCTACACCCAGCGCCGAGTGCGCGGCGGCGACGGCGGCGGTCCCGAAGCGGACGGCGACATAGAGTACGCCTACGGTCACCGCCGTGTTGATGACGTTGAACCAGAAACCGATGTCGGCACGCCCTTTCGCGAGGAGAAGTGAGCCCGATGGGCTGCTGATGGTCTTCATCATGCCCATCGGCGTCAGGAGCTGCACGAGCAAGACCGACGGCACCCAGGCGGCGCCGAACAGGGCCACCACCGCCACGGAAGCACTCGCCGCGAGACCCACAAGCAAGGGGAAGGTGGCGAACGCGACGAGCTCAATGAGCTCCAGGTAGCCGCGTCGCAACGCCGCATCGGCGTCCTGGCGCTTGGCGAAGATGGGGAAAGCGACCCGGGTCAGCACCGGCGTGAGCTTGGTGAGCGGCATCACCACGAGGTTGTACGCGATGGTGTACACGCCGAGCTGCTCGGGGCCCAGATACCGGCCGATGAGCAGGTAGTCGATGTTGGCCGCCCAGTAGTAGATGCTGCGCTCGCCCATCTGGTACAGGCCGAACCCGATGTACCCCCTGAGATCGGCCAGACGAAGGTGGAAGCACGGCGTCCAGTGGCGCCAGCCATACAGGGCCAGGAGTAGAGCTCTCGCACCGGCGGCCGTGAGTTGCGCCCAGATCAGCGCGTAGACGCCCTGATGCGCCAACCCGGTACCGACCGCTACGCACAGGCCGAGCACGGAGGAGACGATCTCGATGATCCCCAGTCGCTTGAAGAGAAGCTCCCTCTGCAGCAGCATCTGGAACTGCTGGCCCAGCGGCGTGATGAGGAAGATGAGGCTCGCGACCATCATAAGCCTGACGAGCTGCGGCTCGTGAAAGAAGCGCGCCACGAGAGGCGACACGCCGATCATCACGGCGAACAAGCCGGTGCTGGCGACGAGGTTGGTCCAGTACAGGCTCGAGAGCACATCGCGTGAACTGTCCTGACGGTAGATGATGGCCCCGCTGAACCCCATGTCCGCGTACACCTGAGCGAAGCCGATCACCGTTGCGATCATGGCCATGAGACCGAAGTCGGCGCGAGAGAGCAGTCGCGTGAGGATGGCCAGCTGAACAAGGCCGATCACCGTCGTCGCAATCATCGACACGGACGTCCATTTCACGCCGTAGACGGCGCTGCCGCGCAGAGACCGTCCCTCAGGCCCTGCCATCGGCGCGGCCCCTCGTAAGGCGCAGGGCGCGGTCCACCAGCGCCGCGCGCGTCTCGCCGTAGACGATCACCGACAGGCCGTTCCGCTGGGCCTTTCTGACCGCATACGAGTGCCCGTGCGACGCCCGTTCGCGGGCCGACTCCGGCCCCCGCTGCAGCTGCAGCACATGCGTGACATCCTCCGGTGAGGCCTCCACCGCCATGGTCGCGGCGCTGGGGTCGAACGGGTTGACGCGCCACCAGAACGGCGCCCTCGCCTTGCCCATCCCCGCCAGCAGAGCCGCGGCCCGCTCGGGATCGAGCGGCTCGGGCCGCATGGTTAGCGAGTTGCGCGCAAACCCGTACATGGTGAAGTAGGGAAGACTGGCAGATGACTGCAGTCGGTAGGTGGGTGCCATGGCTGCTTCGAGAGATCGTCTGTGCTTCCAGAAGGCCGACTGCCGATTGACCACGACGAGCACCTCAGGCGCTCCGTCAGTCAGACGCTCTACTTCCGAAGCCAAGCGAGACTGATCACTGCCTCGTCCATCGATCACGGGCCCCGAGCCGTAGTAGTCGAGCAGCTCCAGAACGCCGTTGAGCAGCACCGCCGGACGGCCAGGACCGTCGTGGCTCCTGATGTAGGCCGCCGCCGCCCTGTAGTCGTCACGAGCGTAGTCTCGGTCGAAGTAGTAATGCATCAATGAGTAGCCGTTCAACGCCACGAGGAGAACAAGCAAGAACCGTGCGCCCCACAACCATCCTCGTCGCCGGTCCGCGCCGCGAAAGCTCATCGGTATGGCAGGCAGGAGAAGCGACAGCGGAACCGCAAGGAAAAAGGAGTGTCTGGGCTGCCAGTTGAGCTTGGTGACCGACGTGAAGGCGATCATCAAGACATATGACAGTGCGAATGAGACCGCCAGCACGCGGAGGTCTCGGCGCCGGCTATCGGCCAAGCCCTTCGTGCGAACTGCCACGGCGGCGACCAGCAGCAGGGCTCCGGCGAGCGCAACGAGGAGGCCGATTGCCGTCCAGTGGTCGAGCAGGGCCCGCGCCGCGGACGAGTTCTGCAGCTGTTGGAGCGACGGCCCATAGGTGGTCCCAACAAGTACGCCGTATAGGGCGAACACGGCATTGCGCAGCATCGACCCGGCCAGTCGCGTGACCTGTGCCTCGTCTGGTGCGCCGATGACGTTAGAAGCGAGGAAGAAGATGAGGGCTGGCAGCGAAGCGACGGCGGCCGGGATCCATCGAGCAAGCCAGGGTCGCAGCCTTCTGTCGACAACGGCCTCACCACCGGCCAACCCGACTGTGAAGAGACAGCAGAGGATGCTCGCGAATGATCCGACGCCCGTGACGAGCCAGAAGCACCAGGTCCACACGTCCCGACGGGTGGAGGAACGAGAGCGAAGCCTGAGCAGACACGAGACCTGCGAGGCCACCAAGAGACTGAGGAGCGCGTATGGCCTCGCCTCCTGACTGTGGAGAACGAGGAAGGCGCTTGACCCAGCGAAAGCCGCACACCATCCGGCACCCTCCCATCCGTACAGCCGCCTGGCAGCCAGCACGAGCACGAGCACGGCGGCGGTGCCGAACAGGACCGACGGAAGTCGCAGGCTGAAGGCAGACTCCCCAAAGGCCTGTCGCCAGACCCACAGGAACATGAAATACAGCGGCTGGAAGCGGTCGCCGTGCGCCGTGTTGACGAGGTCCGAGAACATGGCCGCGAATCCCGCCTGATTCGTGGCCCGCAGACTACCTCCCTCGTCGAACCAGAGACTGGGAGCGGCCACTTGGTACAGACGCGCAACTGCCGCTGCGGCGACCAGGGCACCGACGATCAGCCCCTTAGGTACTCCTCTCCTCCCCAGCTCCAAGCGAGCTCCCCCAAGATCGAACAAGGCTGTCAGATTCTACCTGCTGAACACACCGATCTGCCGCCCTGCACCGGCGATCAGCGAGCCGGGCCGAATCCTTCGGTCGGCGTCGCCGAACGAGGCAACGGATAAGTGTCTAGGTACCTCAACTTCTCTTCGGCACGGCCGACACCTTGAAGTGAGCCTAAGGATATCGGCTCAAGAAAACGAAATCGAAGCGAGTCGCGCCGGTGCGACACCCCGCACGTCCAGTACGCTGGCCTCGGCCACGGCTCGCTTCCGCACCCAGGCAAGGAGTCACAATGGCGCGGAAGGCCAGCATTGTTGGCGGGCTTCTGTCCCTCCTCGTAGTCGCGACGATCCCCATGGTGGCCCCGATCACCAGCGCCGACGCGTCGCCCCACTCTCTGCGCTGCCGGATCGTGAAACGCACTCCCTCCCATGTCGTCATCAAGCATGTCCGGCCCCATCTTCGACTTGTGCTGAGACGCACGCAACGCGGCATCAGGGTGCATGGAGGGCGGTACCAAGTCGTGAAGCGCACGCACAAGTACGTGCTGCTTCGGGTCAGAGACGGCCGCAAACCTAAGCCCACGGTGCCACCGCTCCCCGCGCCGACCCCGACGCCGACGCCCACGGTCAGCCCGACGCCCACGAGCACCCCTTCGGCCACGGCCACACCGACTGCGACACCGAGCCCGACGGTGACACCCACGCCGACTGCGACCCCGAGTCCAACGGTGACACCGGCGCCAACGCCCAGCCCGCTTGCGGCTCACCCCAGTCTCATCCTCACGTCAGCCGGCGTGGAGGCGATTCGACAAAGGATAGCGGCGAAGACCCAGCCTGAGTACGGGGCGTACGCGACGTTTCTCACCGGGCGCGTGGCGACAGCCATGTGTGCGGCGCCGAACGTGTACCCGGGACCGTTCACAGGACCGGACACCGATGCCGCCCGCCCTGTGTTCGACCGGCTGGGCGGAGATGGCTCGAAGGCCCGCGACGTGGGCATCGCGTACGCGTTCACGGGCGACGCCAAATACGCCCTCAAGGCACGCCAGATCCTGGTCGCCTGGGCGAACGGCAATCAGCCCACGACGATTACCGACTACGATTCGAAGGACACCGGCCAGCTTCAGTCGTACGGTGCCTTCTCCTTCGCCTACGCCTACGACCTCACCCTCGAGTCGGGAGCGTACTCAGCGAGCGACCGTGTCGCGATCGAGGCCTGGTTCCGACGCTTCGCGGACGCGCTGCAGACCTGCCTGCGCCCCACGCTCACGGACTATTTCTTCCTCCACCCCGATACCACCGACATGAAGGGCGCCTACGAATGGGCGCCGACGATGCACTACAGTAAATATGACGCGTTGATCGTCGGCGCGGACTTCCCGATGCTCATGCAGGCCGCGTCGCTCGCCATGGCCCACTTGTCCGGCGACACAGCGCTGGAGCAGAGGATCATGAACGATGCCGCCAATCCCCTCAATATCGAGAAGATCCTCTCGTCCGCACTTACCCCGCACAACGACGGCGACGGCGCGGGGACGGCGCTGGTGCCACAAGAGAAGATCTACAAGTCCTATTCCGCCGGGCGGGGCGGCATGCTCGACTACATGACCTACAACACGCGAGTCTGCGACGTCCTCGTGGAAATGGCCGCCAATCTCGGCTGGAGCTCGGCCAAGACCGCGAGTGGCCGCGCGAAACTCCATACGTCGTGGTCCTACATGGCGCGCTACTTCGGTCCGAACGCTCTGCCCAACTTCAACCCGACAGACGTCGTGCACCTCGACTCCTGCCTGCCTCGATTCGCACTCGCGTGGCACGATTTCGGAGACCCGAGGTTCATGGAAGTGCTGACCTCGGGACCGCGGGACAGCTACTACGAGCCGCAGCTTCTGGGTCCCGTCACGCTCACGCACACGATCGTCGGCCTGTGAACCACGACGGTGGCCGTTTGTCATCTCGCCACAGGCGAGAGACTGCAGAGGACAGACTACAATGATGTCAGGCCATGGAGCCAACGTCCCGTCACACGTCCCTCGGTCAACGCAGAGGCCGCTTCGCGATCGCCGCCCTCGCGGTAGCAGCGATCGGCCTCGGGATCGTCATCGCGGCCTGCGGCGTGCCGGATGCGCCGGCCCATCCCCGGCTGGTCATCACGGCAGCGGAGATCGCGGCGATCAGACAGAGGATCGCGGACAACAGCACGCCTGAGGCCCCAGCCTGGAGAGTCTTCCGCGATACCCACGCCGCCGAGGCACTCGCGGCATCTCCGAACGTCTTTCCGGGGCCGTTTCGCGGACCGGATCTCGAGATGGCACGAGACGCTCTTCAGCCTCTCGGCACCGACGGATCATACGCGCGCGATCTGGGCATCGCCTATGCCTTGAGTGGCGATCGACAGTATGCGCGGAAGGCACGCGGCTTCCTCCTCGCCTGGGCTGCCGGGAACACGCCCACGACCATCGATGACTGGGATTCGAAGGACACTGGCCAGCTGCAGTCCTACGGTGCGTTCTCGTTCGCGTACGCCTATGACCTGACCTACGAATCGGGCGTGTACTCAGGCGACGACGGGAGCCTCATCAAGTCGTGGTTCCGTCGATTCACCGACGCGCTCCAGTCCTGCAACAGGCCCACGCTTCAAGACTACTTCCTGGAGCACCCCGACGACTACTCAGGCGTGTACGAGTGGGATCCGTCCAAGCACTACAGCCAGTACGATTCGTACATTGGAGGGGACTTCCCACTGCTCATTCAGACGGCCTCGCTGGCGATGGCGCACATGAGCGGATACGACGAGGTCGAGCGCCGCATTCTGGACGACCCGGCCAATGTCCTCCGCGCGGAGAACATCGTCGCGCGTTCCCTGTCGCCTCGCAACGATGGCGACGGAGCGGGTACGCGACCGGTCCCGCAGAAGACCATCTACAAGATCTACCACGAGGGCCGAGGCGGCATGTTCGACTACATGACCTACAACACGCGGGTTGCCGCGGTCTTGGTCGACATGGCGCAGCGCATTGGCTGGGACAAGGGCAAGACGGAGACCGCGCGTCGCCGTCTGTACGCCAGCTGGAGCTACCTGGCGCGGTTCTTCGGCCCCGGCGCTGAACCCAACTTCAACCCGCTTGATGTCGTACACACTGACGCTTGCCTGCCTCGCTTTACGCTCGCATGGCGCGCTTTTGGCGACAGGCGTTTCGCCACAGTGCTCGACTCAGGGCCGCGTGAGACGTACTACGAACCGCAACTTCTCGGACCAGTGACCGTCACTCACTCGACCTTGCGTTGAGTGCGCCAAAAGCACTGGTCGAAGGGCCGACGGTGGCCTCGTGCCCGTCGGCAGGGTCTTTTTCGGCGCTTCGCACCAACCAGGATCGGGCGACGACAGCAAGACCGACCACGGTCGTTATCGCAGCCATGTTCTCCTTGGTGTTGAACTGCGGAGAAGTGATCGAGGCCACGAGCAGGCCGACGATCATCACCCGCGCTCCTCTCACGAGTCCGGAGAGCCAGGGATCGGCGTTCTCAGATCCCGGCGGTAACCGGCGGGTCGTCACGAGGAAGGCCACGATGAACCACGCGAAAAGCCCCAGCCCGACGGCACCCATGCGCTGAAGAAACCACAGGTAGTTGTTATGTATATAGTACTTGTACTCAGGGGCGACACCGTATCGTGATCGGTCGAAGAGGTAGGGCGTGCCTAAGCCTTGGCCCAATAGCGGTTGCTCGCGTACCTGCAGCCAAGCAGCGCGATTCTCGATCAAGCGGTACTGCACATTCTGGTCCTGGATGGCGGTGATCGCCATGGCGCGTGTGAAGATCGACTCGAGCAACGCGACGTTCACGGCAGCAGTAACGGCGGCGAAGAGAAGCGCGATGAGGATGGTTCCCATGACGAGCTTTACGCGCTGCGATGTCCGGGTGCTGATGAAGAGGTAGACGAGTCCTACCACGAGGGCGACCCAGTAGCCGCGAACCAGCGAGAGCATGAGCCCGGTGAGCGCCACAGCCAGGAGGATCCAGAGAATCCGCGGACGTCGCCGACCGGTCGGCCACACGATGACCCACGTGGCCAGAAGAAGCAGGCCCCCGAGGAAGATGTCGTGCGGCGCGGGAAAACGCGAGATCCCAGCTTCCACGAACTCCGTCGCTGACCCTTGGCCGATGGCGTAGTAGAACGCGCCGACAGCGAAATCGGCGACAAGGCAGACTGCGAGCACCTTGAGCAGGAAGACCACTGCACGACGGTCTCGAACGGACACAAGTATGACGAAATACAGAAGGTAGTAAGAGAGGGCGCGCACGTCGGCCAGTACGAACTTGAGGTCCATCCCACGCACAAGCCCAAGAGCGGCGGCGGCGACCATCCACGCCATGAACGCTGCTAGCGCCGGCGTTGCTGGGCAACGTGGGACACTGAGGCGGCCCTGGGCAAGGAACGCCGCTAGCGCACCTGCCACAAGGACGCCGAGCAGCACATCGATGATGAAGATACCGCCGCCGCCGACAGGGACACGGTAGGCGAGCGCCATGTTGCCGGGGAGCACTAGCGTGATCACGAGCAAGGCCGCCATGACGGCTAAGAAACCGCCACGGCGCGTGAGCAGAACAGCAAGCAGAGCCAGGATGCCAAGGCCACCCGCGAGGATCACGGCCGCCAGTGGCGAGCGGATGGCGGCAGCGGCGATGAGCGCGTACATGACTCCGAGCGCCGACCAGATGGGGAGTCCCTCGCGCGAGGGAGCGAATCGCCTCACCGAAGAAGCCTCGCCAGAGAGTCTGGCATGCGTCCGCGCCGCCCTAGCACCCCGTGAGCGCAACCGACAGAGAAGGCTGCGACACACTGCAGAGCGGGTCGAGCGCCACGTTCCTTGGCGATCTGGCGCAGGCCCCACCACACGGCGCCCGCCACTCCGGCGCCGGAAGTCCCGTAGCGGCTCGCCAGCAGGAGTCGATTGCGGGTCATGTAGTAGACCGCGGACGAACCGAAACGCCTCCTGCCTTCAACGCGAGCCACGGCGTGATGCACCACGGCCGTCGGCACAACGAAGGCGCACCAACCTTGCGACGATTGGCGGAGACTCCAGTCAACGTCTTCGTAGTACATGAACAAGGAGGCGTCCGGTGGTCCACAATGGCGAATCATCGACGCGCGAGCCAGCATGACGCACCCTGTCACAAACTGGGTGCGGTACGGCGTGATCGAATCCGTCGGCGCCGCGGAATGCCTCACCTCCAGAGTCCCGCACCTCACCGTGCCTCCGGCAAACCACACTCGCTTGGTCCCTCGTTCTACGATGAGCGGACTGAGCAGACCGGCGCTGGGAAGAGCAGCGCCGGCAGCCAGCAACCGCTGGAGCGAATGCGCCTCTGCATCGGCGTCGTTGTTCACAAACCAGACCCACTCAGCCTTTGCCGCCAAAGCTCGCCGGGCGCCAATGGCAGCCGCGCCAGCGAAGCCGACGTTCTCACCCGGCCGCAGGATGTCCAGACTCACGCCACGGGCTGCGGCCATGACGGAGGCGGCGACCTCCCCCGAGAGGTCGTCCTGATTGTCCACGACTACGATCAGACTCGGGGTGACCGTGCCTGCGGCCAGACTGGCGACGGCAGTGATCGTGTTGGATGCCTCGCCGTAGTGGGCGATGATCGCGGCGACTATCATCGCTGCGCGCCCCCGCTGTCGGCCCCACCCGAGTTGTGATCCGCAGGCAGCAATTCGGTCAGACGACGCAGCGCTACATCCGCTCGCTCGCTCCACGTCTGTGTCAGCGCCACGGTACGCCGCCGAGAGCGGCGAGCCTCATCGTCGCACGCAATGGCTCGCGCCAGAGTGTCGGCGACCGACGAAGCTCCGTCAGCCACATCCACGAAAGGAGCCAAGACCGGATTGGGGGACGGGACTGTGCTGACAACGGGCCGGCCGGCCGCGAGGTACTCGTACATCTTGAGCGGGTCCATGGAGGCCGTGAATGCGTCCCGACGATGAGGCACGAAACACGCGTCCAGAGCGCACAGCCAACCCGGCAGCTCTTCACGAGCTACCGGTCCAACCAAGCGAACGTTGGGAGGCAGGCTAGACTGGCCTGCCTGTGCCCCATGCAGCAGAGGGCCGCCGATCAAGAAGGTCGCCTGAGGAAGCCTCTCGGCGACAGCGGCAACCAAGGGCAGGTCGACCCGCTCTTGGATGACGCCGACGTAGCCAATCACCGGGCGTCGTCGCTCGGGTGTCGACGCGGCGCGCGGCAGTGTGCGCCAGAGGGTCGGGTCGAGGGCATTCGGGAGGACTTCGCCCACCTCATCCAGCCCTGTCTGCGCAAGCGCCGCGGCGCTCACCCCAGTCACCATCTGAGCCGCCGCGGCCGCCAGGCGATATCCTGACTCAACGGCGTCCCGCCCCGCCCAAGCGTGATGGCGCCAATCGTCGATAGCATCGAACCACACGCAGTCGTGCGGAAGTGAGAGTGCCGGCCCCACGAGTCTAGGATCAGCGACCCATGCCACGACCGGACCACCGCTCCCGAGCGCCGCGGTCACGCGGCGGCGCAGCCCCGGCCCGGACAGCGATTCGTTCAGGCGGCGCGCCCACCTTCGATCGGCAGGGAGCGGTAGCGGGTAACTCCAGCGCACCGCAACGATGTGCTCGGCCACCGGCGTGGCGTCATCGCCAGCGTGCTCCCGAGGTCGGTGCGTTCGCGCCCGCCAGCGTGGAGTGTCCACGACAAGAACTCGTTCGACCTGCGGTCGCGTGGCGAGCTCTCGGGCCAAGGCCCCGTTCCGGGAGGCGAATCCCTGCTCGCGCCAGACCCACCAGTCATTGTGTCCGAGAACGAGGAGCCGCATCAGATCGATCGCAGGAGTGACTTGAGTCTCATTGCAGCGCGTCTCCACTCGACGATTTGTCGATCACGCAGTTCGCCCATGCCGGAGCTCAACCGGTCGCGGTCGGCAAGGCCGGCGACCACGGCGCGGTGCAGTGACGCTGCGCTCGGGGTCGCGTAGAGCGCAGCGTCGCCGAAGTACTCCTGCAATACGTCGTGATCGGACGTGACCAGGGGTCGCCCGAGAGCAAGCGCCTCGTACCCCCCCGACAGCAGTGTGTCCGGCCTCGTCGTCAACACCACGACCAGTGCCGACCGGGCCAGTTGTCGCCAGTATTCTAGGTCGCTCAGAAAGCCGGTGGATCGCAGGTTCTCTGGCCACGCGCTCAGGTCGCCGTGCGGCCGACCGGTGACCGCGAAGGTTAGGGAAGGAAGGCTCTGCGCCACGTCCGGGAGCAGGTGCAACGGCTCGTCTTTCGAGTAGGTAGCCACCACGGTCACGAGACCAGGGTCCACAGGCTCATCGAGGACCTCGGGTGGGTGGGGCACCGGGTCCGGCAGCACGAAGGCACGCGCACCCCAGGCCCGGACGCGCGCTGCCAACGCTTCGTTTGTCACGATGACCGCTGCTGCACGTCGCAGAGCCGGCAGTTCGAGGGGCCGCAGGAGCTCCCATTCGCGCGCGTAGAACGCCACCGTGTGCATGTCGACCACCAGAGGCAGCCGACGGCGGCGCGCGGCGCCTCCAGCAACGGCCACTAGGGGAGACGGAGGGTCCATGACCCACAACTCGCGATGGCGGTCGCCGCGCAACAAGCGCACGGTCGCCGCCGTCTGCCACGGGTACTTCATGGGGACCGCGAGCGGCCGCTTCGGCCACGGAGTGCTCACGAAGCGCAGGTCGAGGTCGAACAGCCGGGCCAGCGTCTCCGTGCGCCGTGAGAACGGCGCCCACGAGACGAAGAGCCCGGCCCGCGCGCCGTCCTTCATCGCTTCGCGGCGGGCCGGCCGCGCTGATCCGCGAGCTTCTCCCGCAGCCGCTCGTAGGCGCGACGTAACTCGGGCGCTGAGTGCTCCCAGGCAAGGACCCGCGCAAAGCGCTCGCGTGCCTGGTCGCCCAAGCGCGTGCGCTCCTGCTCGTCGTCAAGCAGGCGGCCGATGGCGCGCGCCAGACTCTGGAATGTAGGTTCGTCGGCGTAGACCGCGGCATCGGCGCCGGTGATCTTGTTCTCGGGAAGCCCGAAGGCCACGCAGGGCCTGCCCAGCGCCATGTACTCGACGATCTTGTTCATCGTCGAGATGTCGTTGAAGGGGCTCGGCGGGTCGGGAGCCACGCACACGTCGGCGTCCCGAAGAGCAGCGGTGAACTCCTCCTTGGTCTGGAATCCCGCCATCACGACATTCTCGCGTAACCCGAGCTTGTTGACCAGCGCCTCGATCTCGCCGTAGGACTCTCCGTCCCCGGCCAGGTACAGCAGAATATCGTAGCCCTCGCTCGCCAGCATGCCGACGGCGCGCACCAGCAGGTCCACACCGTCCTGCTTGCCCATGACTCCCAGATAGCCCACCAGATAGTGATGGTCGAGCCGGTCGAAGTGACTGTAGCGCACCGGCGAGAACTCCTCCCAGCGAGGGGCGCTGCGGACCACGAAGACATCCTCCTCGGCCTTGCCGCCGCGAGTCAGCGCCAACGCCCGGTACGAGTCGTTGGGCGCGATCACCACGTCGGCCAGCGCATACGTGCAGCGCTCCGCCCAGCGCACGGCGCGTTCCGGCAGGCCGTTGCGCTCCTCCCCGCCGCGCTTGGCGATGAGAATCTCCGGGTTGGCGTCGTGCTGGTCATAGACGAACGCGACGCCAAAACAACGGAAAAACCGGCCTATGGTGAAGAAGAGGTCGGGAGGGTTGCAGGCGTGGATGACGTCGAAGCCGCGCTCCCGCCAGATGCGCCAAGCGAGCCGCTGGGTCCAGGCGAGCATGTACGGGTACTCCCGCACGTATCCGGCGAGCGAGCGCGCCCTAGGCGGCGGCGGGTAGCGGTGGATGCGCACGCCGCCGAGCTCGGCGTGCGGCTCCCTGTCGTGCCGCTTGCCCTGCGGGCAGATCACCGAGACCTCGTAGCCCGCCGAGACCAGTGTGGTACATTCGTGCCACACCCGCCGATCGAAGGGTACCGACAGGTTCTCCACGAGGATCAGGATGTGATGAGGTTCGCGCACAGGCCTCCGACGCCGGAGTGTACACGCCGCGCGGCGGCGTCCGTCCTCAGTACGCCCCACGCTTCTGCAGCACCGCAGGCACGGTCTGCATGAGCAGCTTGATGTCCCAGCTTAGACTCCAGCCGGTGACGTACATGTAGTCCAGCTTCACCATCTCGTCGAAGGGGATATCACTCCGCCCGAGCACCTGCCACAGCCCGGTGATGCCGGGCGTGATGTCGAGGCGCTTC